>QWCI01000073.1_pt1 | contig 37136 bp, 59 predicted proteins | sample 1972541 | NCBI WGS metagenome assembly QWCI01 (sample SAMN09866712, study PRJNA288562) | Human oral metagenome isolate term3_saliva, whole genome shotgun sequencing... | isolation source: mouth | host: Homo sapiens | place: USA: California | reverse complement strand
TGTCGATCTAAGTTTGTACGGGTCTGGGGATTTTGCGAGGGGCGCTTTTCGTTGATGTGCCGCGCGAAACGCCGCATCGGAGGGTGGGTGCTCTGAGGGTGGTCAGAGGGGCAGGAGCGCCCCATGCTGGTACACATTGCCGGTGACCGTGATGTATCGGCCCGTCGAGTAAAACTCGATTCGCTGGCCTTTCCACTCGCGCTTGAAGCCGCGGCGTGGAGCTGCGGTGCCCCAGATGTGCAAGCCGCGTCCGGAGGGGGAGATCTCGACGTAGGAGCCCTCGTAGTACGCGAGCAGCGTGCGAGTTGTCTCGTTCGGGATGCCGTTCTCGTCGAGGCAGGCGTCCAGGTCGATACAGCCGACGCCGTCGCCGAGGACGAAGCCGAGGGGCGCGCCGGTCGCGCTCGCGGCCTCATACGTGCTCCAGGTCGTCGGGTCGGTGACGGATGCCCACGCGCCCGTGCGTGCGCACATGGGCCGTTTGTTGACGTGGTTGACCCAGCGGTCGCGGGTGGTCAGCTCGACGGGGAGGCCGGCGGCTTCGTCGGTTCGGGTCGAGCGGTGATGAGCAACTCGGCATCGAGTGCTGCAAAAGCGCGCGTCGGCTCGCGCCCAGGCTTTGAGCTGGTGGCCGCAGTGTTCGCACGTTTTCATGTGTCCTATTGTAACGCTTATTTCGTTGATATTCCGCAGAATGGCTGGGGGTGATCTGTGTGGCTGGTCGCGGTCCTGCGCCGAAGCCGGAAGGCTCTCGCGCTCGTCGGAATAAGGATCCGCAGGTGCTCCGGATCATCACTGCGCAGCCGGTCGAGCAGCCGGCGCTTCCGACTATCGAGCAGGTCGTCGTCGATGAGTTCGGCGTGCCGAAGAAGAAGCGCTTCAATTGGCCGACGATCACGAAGCGCTGGTGGAAGATGTGGGGCGAGTCGCCGCTCTCCGCTGAGTACACCGAGACCGACTGGGCTTTCCTGATGGATACGGCCTATCTGCATGCCCTGTATTGGAAGGGTGACTTCAAGGTCGCGGCGGAGCTTCGTCTGCGCGTCGCCAAGTTTGGTGCGACGCCCGAGGACCGTGCGCGTCTGCGGATTCAGTTCGCCGTCGCGGACGGCTTAGAAGATGACGGCCCATCCGCTGAGGCCTTGCCGGTCTCGTCTCGTGCGAGGGGGCGAAAGACAGTCCTCAAGGCGGTGCAGTAATGCCCTGGATACCGATCGACGAAGAGGACGAGTTTCCCACACTCGGCTATGACGTCGCCGATTGGATGACCGCTTTCCTGCTGACGCCGGACAAGGACGAGCTGATCCCGTTCGTACCGACGCAGGAGCAGCTCGACTTTCTCGTTCATGTGTATGAGCTGGATCCGCAGACAGGGCGCAGGCTCAAGCAGCGTGCCGTTCTGTCCAGGCCTCGTGGCTGGGGCAAGTCCCCGTTTCTCGCGGCGATCTGCTGCGCCGAAGCGATGGGGCCTGTCCTGTGCGACGGGTGGGATGCTGAGGGTCAGCCGGTCGGTGTGCCGTGGTCGACGCGGCGAACGCCACTCGTGCAGGTCACGGCGACGACGGATGATCAGACTGCGAACACGTGGGATCCGCTCCTGGAGATGCTTCGCGGCTCGCCAGCTGAGGACGAGTACGGCATCGACCCGATGGATAGCTTCGTCGCCCTGCGGCGTGGCCGTATCGAGAAGCGCACGTCCTCGGCGACCTCCGTCAAGGGTGCCAAAGCCGTAATGGCCGTGATGGACCAGACGGAGACTTGGCTACCCGGCAACGGCGGGCCGAAGCTCGCCAAGACGCTAAGGTCCAACGCTGACAAGCTCGGCGGTTTGACGATCGAGACACCGAACGCTTTCACGATCGGCGAGCGGTCAGTCGCAGAGAATACGGCCAGGTTCTATGAGCTGGTGAAGGCCGGGAAGGTCAAGAAGGAAGCCTCACGAGGCCTCTACTACGACCATCGGCAGGCACCACTCGACACGGACATCACAGACCGCGAATCTCTCATCGAGGGCTTGCGGATCGCCTACGGCGACTCGGCTCGGGATCCGCGCGGCTGCGCGATCCACGATCCAGAGTGCGAGCCCGGCTGGGTGGACCTCGAACGCATCGCAGATTCGTTCTGGCACCCGGATAACGATCCGGCGGACATGTGCGCCGACTTCCTCAACCAGATCAACTCCGCGTCCGACGCCTGGCTCACAATGCCGGAACTTCGAGCGATCGAGGACCACGGCAAAACGATCTCGTCGACAGAGCCGATCACGCTCGGCTTCGACGGATCGGAAGGGCGGAAGATCGGCATCGCCGACGCGACCGTCCTCATCGGCTACTCGATCACCCAGAAGCACCTGTTCAAGGTGGGGATCTGGACGCAGCCGGACGGCCCGGCGGGTGAGGGCTGGCAACCGCCGCGCCTGGAGATCGAGCAGACCGTGCGCGACGCTTTCGAGCGTTACAACGTGGTTGGTTTCTACGCCGACCCGTCGGCAGGGTGGGCGCAGGATGTCAAGACCTGGGAGGCCAAGTATTCGCGCCGCCTGCGGGCGAAGATCAGCGCTGCGGAGCCGATCCGTTATCCGCAGCGCAACGTTTCTCAGACGTGCGAGAACTTCGCTCAGCTGCTCTCCGCGATTCATCAGGGCCTCATCACCTACGACGGCGATCCGACGATGACCGCGCATTTCCTCAACGCGAGGAAGTCCCCGAGACAGGCCGGATACGTGCTCGTCAAGCCAGCCGACGATCAGGACTACTCCAAGATCGACGCGACCTGGGGCGCGATGTTCGCCTATAAGGCTGGCCTCGACGCGGTCGGTAAGGGCGCGGCCAGGCCGACGGCACGCCGCGCTCCGCGACGACTCTACTAATAAACGCACTGGGGAAGGAGGCCCCACCTCATGACCAAGACCCCCGAGGAGTGGCTCTCCTACCTCACCGCAAAGATGGACAAGGAGCGCACCAGGACAGACCTGCTGCGCTCCTACACCAACGGCACAAGTCCCCTACCGGAGATGGGGCCGAACCTGGCGAAAGCCTGGATCAAGTTCCAGCGCCGCGCGCGCACGAGCCCCGGAAAGCTCGTCGTCGCCGCGATCGTTGACCGACTCATCCCGAACGGCGTGACAGTCGGCGCGAGCGACAAGACGCCGGCAGCGCTGGCAGCAGCCAGGATCTGGCGAGACAACCGCCTCAAGGTCGCGTTCTCCGACGCGATCTGGGACGCCGCGACCCTCGGACGCGGATACCTCCTCGTCACCCAAGACGAGGACGGGCACGCCTGCGTGACCTACGAACGTCCGGAGCACATGTACGTCGAGCCGGATCCGGTCCGGCCCTGGCGTGCGCTCGCGGCGGTGAAGGTCTGGCGCGACTCCGCGGCGGGCATCGATCATCTGGTGATGTGGACCCCGGGGAAGCGCACGGCGTTCTCTCGCTCTGCCTACAGCGACTCGAAGGCCCTGATCTCGACGGTCTCGTCCGGCTGGCGGCAGGACGAGGGCGGCAAGCAGGCGTTCGAGGGCGCGCCGCCCGTCGTCGTTCTGGAGAACAGGTTCGGTGAGGGCGAGTTCGAGAACGTCCTCGACCTGATCGACCGCATCAACTGGCAGACGCTGCAGCGTCTCGTCATTATCTCGATGCAGGCTTTCCGCCAGCGTGCGCTCAAGAGCACCGAAGGGTCGGCGGGCCTGCCCGCTGAGGACGAGGCCGGGAACGAGATCGACTACCAGAAGGTGTTCGAGCCGTCGCCCGCCGCCCTCTGGGAGCTTCCTCCCGGCGTCGAAATCTGGGAGTCCTCGCAGACTCAGATCACCGAGATTCTCAACGCCACGAAGGACGACTGGCGCGAGCTCGCGGTTGAGACCTCGACCCCGCTGTCGATCATGCTGCCCGACTCGGCGAACCAGTCAGCCTCGGGCGCCGAGCAGCCGCAGAAGGCGCTCCTGTCCAAGGCTGAGGACCGGATCGAGCGATTCAAGCCGGCCTTGGCCTACCTCATGGTGCGCGCGCTCGCGGTCGAGGGCATCGACCTTGACGAGTCCGAAACCGTCGAGGTGTTGTTCGTGCCTCCGCATGCTGTCTCCCTCACGGAGAAGTACGCCGCCGCCGTGCAGGCCCGCAACGCGGGCGAGGCGTTGGAAACGATCCAGCGGAATATTCTCGGTTACTCGCCGGAGCAGATCGCGCAGGACAAGCAGCGCCGCGCAGAAGAGCAGCTTGCTCTCGCGTTCGCACTGCAGGACAACCCCCCAGCCGACCGATGAGGCGCAGCCTCCGGTCACGGGGGGGGATCCGTCTGAACTGAAAACAAAGTTCGACGCGCTCGGTACCGCGATCCGCGCGGGCGTTGCCCCGCAGTCAGCGGCTCAGGTCGTCGGTCTCGACGGAATCAAGTTCACAGGCGCAGTGCCCGTCGCTCTGCGTCTGCCTGAGACGCAGTCAGCCGACCTTGAGGAGAAGTGAGCATGACGGACCTGGACGACCTCACGAGTGTCTACAGTTCCCAGGTCCACGCCGTGCGAACACAGATCACGAAGTTCGGCGAGGCCTACTGGGACTCCATGCCGAACTACAGGGCGAGCGCCGTCGAGGAGATGATCGACGCGATCGTCCCCAGGGTCACCGCCGGGCAGCTCCGCATCGCGGATCTGACACGCGCCTACCTCGCGCGCTGCGCCCACGAGCTCGGCTGGAAGCTCGTCGTCCCACAGCTCGACAAGGCGGACATTCTCGGCGCTCGCGGCGTCGATCCCCGGACGGTGTACCGCCGCCCTGCGGTCGACGTGTACAAGGCACTGTCTGACGGGAAGCCTGTCGAGCAGGCGGTCTCTGAGGGGCGCCTGCGTTTGACTCAGCTGATCGGCGGCGACGCTCAGCTCGCGAAGGTCCACGCATCCCGACAAGTGATGCGCGCCTACCCGGACACGGGCGCGTATTACCGGCGCGTGCTCACGGGCCGCGAGAACTGCGGCCTCTGCGTCGTCGCTTCGACGCAGCGCTACTACAAGGAAGATCTGCTCCCGATCCATCCGGGATGCGACTGCGACGTGCAGCCGCTACCGCCCGGAGCGGCAGGCCAGCAGGTCATCGATGAGGACCGCCTTGAGCAGGTCCACAAGATCGCTGCCGACCGGCTCGGCGAGGCCGACCGAGGAGGCAGAACGCCCGACTACCGGAAGCTAATCCGAGTCGAGGCGCACGGGGAATACGGCTCCACTTTGACGTGGGCAGAACCGAAAGCCCCGAAGCAAAGCGGCACAGCGGATAAGGCGTAACGCCTACACGCGCAGCCGCACAATCAAGCCCCGCCAAGGCCGCAACGGCGCTCGCGGGGGAGGCTACCCGAAACGGGAGGACTGATCGACCATGAAGATTCACCTGAACGAGCGACCGCATCTGCGCTTCGCTGAGTCCGTTGACGCGCCTGCGGGCGGGGACGCGGATGAGGCTCAGGTCTCGGAGGCTGCTGCCGAAACGGAGCAGGCGAAGGACTGGGAAGCAGAAGCGAAGAGGTGGAAGGCGCTCTCACGCCAGAACGAAGCGCGCGCGAAGGAGAACGCCGAGAAGGCTCGCTTGTTCGACGAGCATGAGGAGCAGGGCAAGACGGAGCTGCAGAAGGCTCTCGATAAGGCTGCGCAGGCTGAGGCCCGCGTGAAGGCCCTCGAAGTCCAGGCAGTGCGCGCTCAGGTCGCCGCGGCGAAGGGCGTAGACGTTGAACTGCTGTCCGGCTCGACGCTGGAGGAGCTGGAAGCGTCGGCGGATCGTCTGCTGGCGTGGCGCGGCGAGCAGATCCCGAAGGGCGCCCCGGCGTCCGACGCGGGACACCGAGGTGAAGAGATCAGGTCGAGCAAGCAGCTCACACGCGAGGACCTCAAGACCATGAGTGCCGAGCAGATCAATCAGGCCCGCCGAGCGGGCCAACTCAACGACGTGATGGGTCTCGCCTGACGGCGAGCCCGTGAAAGGAGCCAAGCAATGGCTAACAACAACTTTATCCCCGAAGTCTGGTCGGCCTCCATCCTGGAGAACTTCCACAACCAGGCGGTCCTAACCGGCCTGACGAACCGCGAATACGAGGGCGAGCTGAAGTCCGGGGCAACGGTCCACATCGCCGGTATCGTCGACATTAAGGTCAAGGACTACAAGACCGGCGTCCTCCCCGCCGCGTCCGGCAGCGGCAAGCAGCCGCGCACGACCGCGCCCGACACGGTCGCAAATACGGGTATCGAGCTGAACATCGATCAGGAGAAGTCCTTCGATTTCCTCGTCGATGACATCGACCGCGTGCAGTCGAACAAGAGCTTCGACAAGTACACCGAATCCGCCGGCATCGGCCTTGTCGAGGACGCGGAAGCCTTCCTCACCGGACTGCTCTCCACGCAGGGCACGGCGGTGACCGGCCTGACCACCCCCACTGACTGGGCGGGCGCCTACAAGATCGCGCTTGAGCTGCGCGGCAAGCTCACCGACGCGAAGGTACCGCAGGCCGGCCGCGTCCTGCTCGTCAACGGAAAGTTCGAGAACTGCCTGCTCTCCGACGGCTCGAAGCTCACCGCCTTCGATAAGTCCAACACGACCGAGGGCCTGCGAGAGGCGATCATCGGTCGCCTCCTCGGCTTCGACGTCGTCGTGTCCTCGTGGATGGACAATGCGAAGCCTATGGCAATCGCCCTGCACAAGCCCTCGGTTGCCTACGTCTCTCAGATCTCCAAGATCGAGAGCATGCGCGCGGAGAACACCTTCGCCGACCGCGTCCGTGGCATGCACGTGTACGGCGGCAAGGTGCTGCGCCCGACCGCCGTTCAGGTCTTTAAGGGGGTCTGATGCTCGTCCGTGGAACCAACAACCTTGAGATCGAGGTCGAGGAGCAGGTCGCAATCGGGATGATCGCCGCCGGCATCGTCGAGGCTGTCGCAGACGGCACCGAGCCTGTCGAGGACATCGAGGACATCGAGGCCGTCGAGGACGTCGAGGATCCGGAGCCCGCTCCGGCCAAGACCAAGAAGTAGGAGGAGAGATGACCGCCGCCCTACCGCTCGCATCCGTCTCGGACCTGGAAGCAGCACTAGGCCGCGACCTCAACGAGACGGAGAAGCGCCGAGCGGAGTTCGTCCTCGACAAGCTCTCAGCAGCTTTCCGAGACCGAGCCCGCCAGACCTTCACCGTCGAGCAGTACACGCACCGACTCAAGGTCGACGGCGGCGGTCGTATCTTCCCCACTCGGACCCCGCTCCTTAAAGTCCAATCGGTGACCACAGACGACGGGACGCCGGTCGCCTGGCAGCTTCGGCACGGCTTCGTCCAGGTCGACAAGCCAGCGTCCGACTTCCTCGTCGTCACCTACTTCGCCGGCCTCGACGAAGTCCCCGCCGCCGTCCGGCTCCAACTCGCCGACAGCGCGCGCCGCATCATGTCGATCGACGCCGCCGCCGCACACGGAGCCACCCAGGCCACGGACACGACCGGCCCGTTCACCCAGACCAGGCAGTACGCCAGCTGGGCAATCGGAGGCCAAGCTCTCCTCTCCCCCGACGACCAGGCGCTCGCGGACTCGTTCAGGCCGCGACGCTCGGGCCATGTGTGGGTGATGGAAGCATGAGCCGGGAGCCGATGGAAGAGTGGCGGACCCCGGTTCAGGTTGAGGGAAGTGTCCGCAGGGACGCTGACGGATACCTGATTAAGGGGATAGGCGGGAGGCTGATCGGCGGTTGTCTCGTCGCCCCGGGGGCCTTCACGGTCCCGGGCTTGCTGACGTCGCCGACATCGGAGCAACCCGACGAGCAAGCGACGCTGTACGCGCCACCGGGAACGACGCTCGCTGTCGGCGACAAGATCACAATCCCAGCTGAGCACCCGCTCGGCGGGAAATGGCAAGTCGAGTCGCCGCCGTCCCCCTGGCCGAAAGGCGTCGCAGTCACCATCAACCGGAGGTGAAACCGTGGGGAACAACTTCCGCCGGGACTCAGCCGGAATCAAGGGCTTCCTACAAAGCGGCGCCCTCGCGCCCGGCCTCCACAAGGAAGCCGAACAGCTCAGGGCAGCAGCAGCAGCCGCCGCCCCGAGAGGCCTCACCGACAGCCTCGCCGACTCATACAAGGCCGAAACGACGAAAGCGCCGCTCAGGCCGGGAGGTCCGGTTCGAGACGTTGGCCGCGTCTACAACGACGCACCGCACGCGCTCGCTGTCGAGTTCGGTCATCGCTCGAGAACCGGGAAGCCGGTCCCTGGCGCACACACTCTCCGAGCACTCCTCGGAGCCAGATCTAAACGGAGGCGGTCACGATGACCTACACCGACGCAGTCCAGGTCATCCGCGATGCAATCACCGCGGCGACCGGCATCCCGACTGCACGAGTCCTGCAGCCCGGCTTCACCGACGGGCCGCTTCCACTCGCACACGTCTCGCTCGTAAACGCCGACCCCGGCGAATACGACCGAGCCGACACGATCTCAATATCCATCTACGCAAAGACCCCGGCCTCACCCGCCGAAGCCGGAGCCTCAGCGCTCGCGGACAAGATCGAGGGGGCGCTCGCCGTCCGTCCGGTCGTCGGCGCGTCCGGCTGGGTAGATGAAGCAGAGGTCGAATCAACCCTGGGCGTGCAGCCTTATTACGAGGCTGTCGAGGTCGTTCATATGACGGCGGCGGTCACGCACAGGCCAATCTCAGAATGACATCAACTGACATGAAGGGAAGGCTCGCATGACAACCATCGAAGCCCTCAAGAAGAAGCACAACCGCACGTCCAACGTGCGTAAGGGCCTGAACGCACTCGCGTTCCTGGCCCCGATGACGACGGCAGTCCCGGCGTCGATCACCGACGCGGGCGGCGCCCTCAAGGAGATCCCCGCCGATTTCATGCCCCTGGGTCTCATCACGACCGACGGCATCACCTTCTCCGCCGATGCGAAGAATGAAGAGGTCGAAGCCCTCGGATATGCGGAGGCGGTCAGGTCTGACCTGACCGGCGCGCCCAAGTCGGTGAAGCTAACGGTCCTGGAGCCTGTCCGCAAGACGATCCAGCAGCTCGTTTACGGTATCGACCTTTCTCAGACCAAGGCCTCCAAGACCACTGGCGAGATCACCTTCGACGAGGCCGCGATCCCGGCTCTCGCTGAATACCGTCTGCTCATGGTCATGGCGGATGGTCCCGCAGCCGATGAGTGGATCATCGGTCGCTGCTACCCGCGCGTGAAGCTCTCCTCGCTGCCCGATGAGAAGTGGGCAGCCAGCGACGCGATGCAGTTCGACCTGGAGTTCGCAGCGTTCATGGACGAGACGGCGGGTACCTCGTGCCGTCACTACATCGGCGGCAGCGGTGCGATCCGTCACCGCGACGCGATCGGTTTTGAGCAGGCTAACTGACCTGCTCTTGATCTCGGGCGGGCCGGGGTTGATCTCCCTCCGGCCCGCCCGTCCACACCTCACGCACGGAGATCAGCCTCACGGATAGGAACCCGGATGAAGTTCATCAAGACTGTCAAGACCGACGCCGGCGACGAGATCGAGCTGCAGCGCGAGACCGACGCTGCCGTCGAGCAGAACCAGCTCATCTCGCAGGGCTGGGAGGTCGTCGACGACGCCAAGGGCGACGAGAAGCCTACGCTTCCTGCGCCGCCCACCTTCAACAAGTAACCAACCGACAGACAAATAAGGAGATCAAGCATGTCTGACCAGATGAAGCCAACGTTCACGTTCAATGCCCTCTCGAAGTTGGAGAAGGCTGCGGCCCCGGCCCCGTTCACTTTCGGGATCGGTAGCCAGGTCATCAGCTTCCCGGATCCGCTGAGCCTCACTCCCGAGGCCGCTGAGAAGTTCATGGCCGCGATGGAGTCCTCGAAGGCGCCGACGCAGATGATTCGCACCTGGCTCGCCGCCGAGGATGCGGACCTGCTCCTCAGCAAGCTGAACATGCGTCAGCTCGGCATCCTGATTCGTCAGGCGTCTGAGCATTATCAGGGCATGCTAGGTGACGCGGGGGAAGGCAACGCCTCTACGACCGATTGAGTCGGTACGAGAGGCAGATCGTCTCCGATCTCGCGGAGCAGGGCTGGGATGCGCCGGCCCTGTTCCGCGCCCGCCGCTGGCGCTTCCTCCTCATCCTCATCGACGGCCTCGGGTCGACGAGCAGGACGACAGTCGCGATCCTCAACGATCCCGATCGCTTCGAGGAGATCGCAAAGACCGTCGCCGCGACCGAGGCGACCGCCGACGACACTGAGGCGCGGATGCGCGAGCAGACGCCCGTCGTGCGGCTCTTACAGGACATCTTTGATCTGGTGTCCGCAGCCTTCGGAGGTAAAGAGCCGTACCCGCGTCCGGTGTCAGCGGTCGAGCTGGCACTCGAGGATGCGCGCACCGACCACCTTCACAGCTTCCGCGATGAAGCGATGAAGGCACTCCTCCCCAACTGGGAGGACAACACAGAATAACTGCAGAGAGGAACCCAGCATGGCAGGCGTCTACAAGGCCGGAACACTGTACGTCGACGTCGTGCCCTCAATGAAGGGTTTCTTCAAGTCTGTCGAGGCCGACGCAAAGGCCCAGCTGCCCAACATCGGGCAGAACGCAGGTAAGGACTTTGCGAACGGCCTGCGCTCTGGCGTCGGTTCCAGCGGCGCCCAGGTCGCGAAGTCAATCAGTCAGCCTATCGACGCTGCCGCCACTGAGGCGAAAAACAGCGTCGACAAGATGACGAAGAGCATGCAGGCCTCGACGGGCGGCATGCAGAAAGCTGCGGAAGGTGCGGGACGCAGCTTCACGACGATGGGCGCCGAGGCGGGCCGCAGTCGCGGCCCTATCGAGTCGGCGACGCGCGACCTTGACGAGGCCGCGCAGGCAGCGGAGAAGGCCGCGCGGGGTACGCGCGAGGCGGGCTCGGGCTTCTCCTCTATGGCGGGCTTTGCGCAGAGCGCGATCGCGCCTCTGGCGGCAATGGCCGCAGCCGTGGGCATCGGCGGTTTCGTCTCCGAGGCAATCGCGGCCTCGGACGCCACCCAGAAATTCGCAGACACCCTGAAATTCGCGGGCATCGATCCTGACCGGATCGAGGAGCTGGGAGCCGCAGCTCAGAGATATGCCGACGAGACGGTCTATGACCTGTCGGATATTCAGGGCATTACGTCGCAGCTCGCGGCGAACGATGTCGAGGGCTTCGACAAGCTCGCCGAGGCGGCGGGCAACCTCAACGCCGTCGCGGGCGGTAGTGCGGAGACCTACAAACAGGTAGGCCTCGCACTCGTGCAGGTCAACGGCGCCGGGAAGCTGGCGACGCAGGACTGGAATCAGATCGCCAACGCCATTCCCGGCGCGTCCGGGAAGATTCAGAAGGCGCTGCTCGACGCGGGCGCATATACAGGTAATTTCCGCGACGCAATGGCCCAGGGCCAGATCAGCGCGCAGGAATTCAACGAAGCTCTGCTGAGCCTCGGCTTCGACGAGGTCGCAGCGAACGCGGCTCGCGATACGAGCCGTATCGAGAATGCTGCCGGTAACCTACAGGCCACGATCATGGGCGGCGTGAAAGAGCTCGTCGACTACATGAAGCCGACGATCACGGACCTGATGGGCTGGATCTCGGACATGTTCTCGAACGCCTTCGGGTGGATCAAGGAACACAAGGACTTGCTGGTCGCGCTCGGCGAGGGGATTGGTATCGCGGTCGCCGCGTACTGGGGCTTCTCGGTCCTGACAACCGTGATCGAGTGGATCAAGAACACCACGCTCGTACAGGAGGGGCTCAACGCCGCAATGGCCGCGAACCCCATCGGCTTGGCCGTAGTGGCTATCGGCGCGCTCGTCGCAGGTCTCATATACCTGTACAACACGAACGAGGACGTCGCGAACGCCATTAACGCGCTTGGTGCAGGGATCGCGGAGTTCTGGACGACCAACGTCACGCCCGTCATCGACGCTTTCGTCGACTACACGAAGAACACACTCATCCCAGGCATCGAGTCGGCGTGGGGCATCCTCACCACAGGAGACTACGACGGCAACCTCTTCGGCCTGGAGGAGGACTCCGCGCTCGTCGACTTCTTCTTCACACTGCGCGACGCACTCCTCACGGTCGGAGAGATCGCGTACACCGCGTGGACGGACCAGATCAAGCCGTCCCTTGAGGCGGCGTGGGACTGGATCAGCGGCACGCTGTGGCCTGGCCTCCAGAACTTCTGGAGCACGGTCCTCCAGCCGCTGTTTGAGGGGATCGGCTCGGGCCTAGCGCTCGCATGGACCGCAGTCATCCGCCCGGCGCTCATGGGCATCTGGACGCTGATCTCCCGCGTGCTGTGGCCCGTCCTCAAGACACTCTGGGAGAACGTCGTCAAGCCGCTGTGGGAGGGCTTCGCATCGGCAGTCCAGTCAGCCTGGGCAGTCATCTACCCGGCTATGCAGGCGCTCGCGGGCTTCTTCCGCGACACACTCATGCCCGCGCTGTGGTCCTTCTGGCAGGACGTTGTCGAGCCGGTCTGGACGAACGTCTCAACTTTCATCCTCGCTGTCTGGGACAACGTTCTGTATCCGCTTTTCGACCTGTTCGTGACGGTGATCTCGGGTACCGTCGGCCTAGCTTTCGAGGGGCTGTGGACAACGGTCGTGGCCGCCTGGAATGGGATCTCATCTGCGATTCAGACGGTCTGGGGCATCTTGTCCCCGATCTTCTCTGCGATTGGCAGCGCGATCTCCTCGACGCTCGGCCCGACTTTCACTTGGCTGTATGAGTCGGTGATTAAGCCGGTGTGGGATCAGATTTCGTCGGCGGTGCAGGTCGCATCGTCGGTCCTGATCGACGTCGTCTTTCCGGCGATTAAGAACGCAATCGGCGGCATGAAAGAATCGTTCGAGTCTTTCCGCCAGTCGGTCGAGAGCGTTTTCGAGAAGATCAAGGGCGCCGCCGCACGCCCGATTAACTTCGTCATCACGACGGTTTATCGGGACGGCATTAAAGCGGCGTTCGATACGATCGCCGCGAAGGTCGGCCTCTCCGTCCGTCTCCCAGACGTGAAGGCCATTCCGGCCTACGCGACCGGCGGCGTTTTCTCCACCATGACGCCCGGATATTCTCCGGGCAAGGACATCTATCACTTCTACAGCCCGGATGGGGGCGGCGCGCTGCGCCTCTCCGGCGGTGAGGGAATCATCCGCCCCGACGCCCTGCGAGCTCTCGGCGGGAAGCCCTGGCTCGACCGTGTCAACGCCTCGCGCGGCTCCGGCCTCGCGACCGTCGGTGAGACCGGACGCCGCCGCGGCGAAGTCGCTTTCGCTGACGGTGGCATCTGGAACGCCGTGAAGGGCGGCTTCTCCGGCGCCCTGGACTGGATCAAGGATACAACGGAGGCGGTCGCTGAGATCGTCACCGACCCAGCCGCCGCAATCGCAAACCTGGTCATCAAGCCAGCGCGCGATCTGCTCTCCCCCAAGGACGGCAGCTTCTGGGAGCAGGCAGCATACGGCATCCCGCCGATGCTGTTCGACGGCCTCAAGTCCCTGTTCACCTCGAAGGTCAACGAGTCCGGACTCGCTGGCGGCGCGGGCCTCGTCGGCGCAGCCATGAAGGCAGTCCTCATGGGCGTCCCCTACGTCTGGGGCGGCTCAGCGATCCCGCCCGGCCTCGACTGCTCCGGCCTCGTCTACTGGGCCGCGCAACAGCTCGGCCTCGGCTGGCCTCGCCTCACCGCAGCCGGATACCAGTCCGGCTCGACCCCGATCCCCTGGGGCTCGGCAACACCCGGCGACCTCCTCTACTGGGGCTCCCCCGCCTGGCACGTCGCAGTCTACGCAGGCAACGGGCAAATGATCGAGGAACCGCGCCCCGGCCTGAGCGCTCGCAAGACCGCGATCTGGGGATCCCCCTCGGTCGGACGTTACGGCGGCGCGCGCAAATACGACAGGGGCGGCTGGCTCCCGGACGGAGTCACCGCCGCAGTGAATCAGACCGGCCAGCGCGAAGCGATCCTAACGGCTCGCCAGTGGGCCGACGTCTCCGCGCTCGCGGCCAGCGGTGCGGGGGCTGGCGTCTCGCTTGATGGGGCGCAGGTGAATCTGGTCCTCGATGACGGCGTGCAGTTCCGTGCGCATGTCGAGGGGATTAGCGCGGGTGTACTCGCTCGTAGGAAGCAGCTCGCAGGAAGGAGCCGATGATGGCGCGCACGAATCTTTGCTCGAACCCCTCTTTTGCCTACGGCACGAATGGGTGGGCAAAGTACGCGCCGTCATCGCTGCGGATCGCGTCTGATCCGGCTCCGTGGGGCGGGCACGATCGACAGTCGCCTACTTACCTGGCTGTCGACGTGCCAGCCCAACTGCAGGGGCAGGTCGCTACGCCTGGCGTGGTTCCTGTCTCGGCGGGGCAGGCGCTGGCTGTGTCTGCGCTGGTGCGCACGAGTCCTGGTATCGGTCTCGCCGTCCGCGTCGAGTGGACGGTGGGGGGCCGTAGTCAGGTCGCGTCTGCGCCGCTGCTGCTTGCTTCGAGTGCGGAGGGCGATCACCCGACGTGGGTCCACGTGGCCCCGGCGGGCGCCACTCAGGCGCGCGTGCGCTTCGAGGTTTACACCTCGGGAGCCCGCGACAACAAGCCTGGCTGGGTCCACCTCGACGATGTCATGATCGTCGCTTCGGCGACCGTCGAGGAGGCTGTCGCAGACGCGGCGGCCTTCTTCGACGGCGACACGCCGCAGCAGCGCGTCGGCTACACACAGCGCGCGATCACTCACCAGTGGACAGGCACGAAGGGTCTGTCATCCTCGCGTGAGGTCGAGGGCGCGCTCGATATGACGCGCGCGCCGGTCGCAGTCGTCGAGGACGGCCAGGCTCCGCGCGTGCAGTTGGTGATCCCGGCGTCGCTCGCGCCTGCGGGCACGGCATGCTACGTCGAGGGCATCGCCGCGACGGGTTTCAAGTGGATACCGCGAGCCGGTGTCTGGACGGGAACGGGTGAGCAGCGGGTGATCGGTGACTCGCTCGCGCCGATCAACACGGAGTTCCGGTACCGTCTGACGACGTCGCGCGGCGTCGAGGTGGAGTCCTCGCCTGTCGTGCGCCGCTGGCAGGGCCTCTCGCTCATGACGGACACGGCGGGCAAAATGCCCGTGAACCTGCTCTGGCAGGGGACCGATCAACGTGAGATGAAGATACGCCTCACCGAGCACGAGGTGCCAGGTCGCAGAACGCCGGTTATGGTGTACGCGCCGACGATGGGCGCGGGCACCGTCTCGCTGACGGCGCGCACGAATCTCAAGGATACGCCGGCTCTCAAGCTGCTGTTGGGCACGCCGACGCCTGTAGCTCTCTTCCACAATCCCGACCACTGCGTGCAGTGCAGGGCCGGCGTGTGCGACGTCGATCTGGTGACGCTTATGTCGCCGACGTCGGTCTCGATGGAGCGCGCCGCCAGGATCGACGTCGCGGAGCGCACGTGGACGATCAAGGGAACGATTACGTCCCTGCCGCAGGCCTCGACGCTCCTCGCTCTCTCGACGTGGACGGACTTTGACGGTCGCGCCCTCACGTGGCAGGCGCTCGACGCGCGCCGCCTCACGTGGGAGGGCTTCGACCGCACGATCTGGCAGGAGGAGCGATGAGCCTGACCGGCCCGGACGCGCGCATCCCGGACGACCTCCTCTCGTCTGCCTACACGATGCAGGCGACGGTCGAGTCGTGGCTCGGCGATGAGTACCTCGGTGAGGTGCCCGTCGAGGACGGCTCGGTCGCCTGGGATGCCACTCAGCAGGTGCAGGGCTCGCTCTCGCTCACGGTGCCCCGCGTCGGCTCGGCGAGTGAGGATGAGGACTGGCGGGACTGGGATCCTACAGACCCTTCACACCCGCTCGCGACGTTCGGGCAGACGCTGCACGTCTCGCTGACGATCGCGTCGGTGATCCCCGGCGGCGGCTGGTGGGACGTTCAGCTCGGACGCTTCCTCATCACATCTGTCGATCCCGGCCCCTCGACCGTGAGGGTGACGGGCAAGTCGTTGATGCATCGCCTTGAGGAGGATAGGCTCACGACGCCGCTCTCCCCCATGTGGAATGGCACGCTCGCGTCCGAGATCCGGCGCCTGGTCGGCGGACACATGGGCGTCGTGATTGACACCGCCCTCGTTGACCGTTGGTGTCCCTCGATGACATGGGGTGAGTCGAGGATCGATGCGGTGTACGAGATCGCGAAGGCATGGCCGGCATCGATCCGTGAGGGCGGCGACGGCATCCTGTACGTGACCCCGCCGGTCTCGCCGCCGGTCTCGCCGCCGAAGCTGCGGCTCACGGACGACCTGGACGGAACCGTCGTCGGAGTATCCTCTCAGGTCTCGCGCGACAAGGTGTATAACCGCGTCGTAGCGCGCGGCCAGGACGGGCACGACGAGGGGGCGCCAGCGTTCCAGGCGGTCGCGGATCAGACGACAGGCCCGATGCGAACCGACGGCCCCTACGGTGTCGTCCCTCGCTTCTTCTCCTCGCCTCTCATCACCTCGCAGGAACAGGCACGGAAAACAGCGGAGGCGCTGCTAGCCGAGTCGATCCGCCGCAAAGTCAAAGTGCCCGTAGAGCACGCTCCGGACCCGCGTGTCGGCCTCGATCAGCCGATCGAGATCGTCACGCAGCCTGTCCTAGCGGCTGAGCCGAAAACCCTCTGGGGTCTCGTCGGCGCATACGAAGTTCCCCTCACGTACAAAGGCACGCAGAAAACCGACGTGGAGGTGACGCTGTGACCGTCCGAGTGATGGACTTGATCTCCTCCACGCCGGATGATCTGCCGCCCCGGTATGGGTCGGACAGGTCGACGACGGCGATCGCGCGAATCGTCGACCTCGTCGAAGGCGGGCGCCAGCTTATCGTTTCCCTGTACGGCGGGGCGGGAGTGCAGATCCCCGCGACAGCCGTCAACTGGGCAGGCGTCAAGACCGCGCACGTCCTGCTTGACCCGGACACGGGGCGTCCAGTCCACGCGCTAGGGCCTGCCCCGTCCCCCGAAGGGCCGCTCCCGGCAGTCCCTAAAACACCTGAGCTAGGGCCGGTCGCCAGGCACGCGGTCCTCACGCCGCAGTGGATGGGAACCTGGACAAACGCCGGCTGGACACGGTACGGGGACGGCGGGGCCTGGCAGGGAACCAACCCAGCAGGCCAGAGACTCCGGGGCCTCATCACCTATGGTCGGCAGCTCGAAGCCCTCGGCACGATCACAATCACCCGGGCGCTCCTCACCGTGCGGCCCGCGTCGCACGTCCCGCCCTGGGCGCTGGTAATTCAACCGGCGTCCTACTCGGAGTCTGGGCCGCAGCTAGTCGGCACGACGCAGACGATCACCGTCAATGCCGAGCGCGCACAGGTCGACATCACCGCCCTAGCAAAGACCCTCACCGCAGGCGCGGGTCTCGGACTCGTCGGCGCAGCCTACGGCGGCATCACCAAGGGCGGCGACAGCGCCGCCCTGCACCTCGACTACACCGAAACACTCCAAACCAAGCCAGCAGAAAGGCGCGCGCAATGAGCTATCAGGACCAGCGCGGACACAAGGTGCCCTCCCCCACCGACCCGGCACGCCGACAGGATCTCCTCGACCTCTCACTCTCGATCCCTTCCTACAAGGCATGTGCGTCCGAGACTGCCGCCTCCCAGTACGTCGCTGCGCTCGCGGGCGCGGGTCTGGTGGCCTCGCCTGCTCAGCCGGTGTACGTATGGCGCACCGATCTGAACGCTGTTCGTGTGTGGGATGGTCGCAGGTGGGCTGGTGAGTCGAATCTGCAGATGGAGCTGGGCGCGGTCGGCGATGTGCCGGTCGGCGCGGGCCTCAGCACGGGCGTGCGGAACGGCATTATCAAGGCAGGCAAAGTCGCTACGTCTGCGACAGAAGTCCAGTTCGGAAACCTCTACCTTGACAGCATTACGTTCCAGTCACCTTTCCCGACCGATTGCGTGTCTGTCACCGTGACGCCGCTATACGGGACGGGCTCAGCTGGCTGGAACTTCAAGCAGGCGCAGCAGTTCTGCCTTGACTCGATGAGCAGGAACGGCTTCCGAGCGATGCTGCCGGGGGTCACGACCCCTGGCCGTCACGCCTACGCCTGGACCGCGATCGGCTACTGACACCCCCTGATCTTTCATGCCCTCGGACAAGCCCGTCCGGGGGCTTTCCCATACCCAAGAGGAGAAAACAATGGAACCGACTATCGAGCAGCTCATGGCGTCGATGACTCCCGCGACGGACACGCCGCCTGACGTCGTCGCCCCGATCGTTATCCCCTACGACCAGCCGGAGGGTACGCGATGAGCATGACCGCAAGCAAGGCCCTCGCGTGGGCCGCGAGCCAGATCGGCTACACCCGCTGGGATGACCCCGAGGAAGGTTCCCTGTATGGGCGCTGGTATGCCAAGAAGCATGGCACGTACTACGGGACGACCGGCGTACCGTTCTGTGCGATGTTCGCGTCCTGGTGTCTGACCGACGATGACGGCGCATCCGTCATCCCCGGCGGCGACTTCGCGTATGTGCCGTATGGCATCAACGCCGCTGCCCGTGCCGGTCAGCTCGTGTCCCCGATGACTCAGGCAGCGCCCGGAGACTTGGTCTGCTTCGACTGGGACGGCGACGGCCTCGCCGACCATGTCGGCATCGTGGAGGCCAACTACGGCGGCTGGATCCAGACTATCGAGGGCAACACGAGCTCGGGTGCTGCGGGCTCGCAGTCGAACGGCGGCGGCGTGTGGCGCCGCACCCGAGACTGGGACTCCGTCTGCGCAGTCATCCGTCCGTCTTACGGCGACGCGGCCACCGCGTCGGGCTACACCGACGTTACGGCGCTGCAGGCTGCGGTCGGTGCGACCGCTGACAACGTGGTCGGCCCCGACACGACGAAGCGCATTTATGCCGTCGTCGCCGCCTCCAGCTGGGGCGGGCGGCAGTTCCCCTTCGGTGTGGAGTACGTCCAGTCCGTAATCGGCACGGAGCCGGACGGCGTCTGGGGCGATGCCTCGGACGAGGCGCACGACCGCGTTGTCGGAAACCTCCAGCGTGCAGTCGGCGTGGACGACGACGAGGTCTACGGACCCGTCACCAACAACGCGATTAACGCCGCGCTCGCGGGCGCGGAGAAGGGGGAATGACGATGAATGACCTGCTTCTTGGGCTTCATGCGGATCCTTTCCTGACGACGGTCGTCGTTGGCCTGCTTTGGCCGATGGTGCAGGCGGCGCTCGACCGTCCGTACTGGACACCGTCGCGCCGTAAGGTGCTGCTGGCCGTGGTCGCGGTCATCGTCTCTCTGGGCGTATGGGTGTCTGGCACCTATCCGGCGACCTGGCGGCTGCTCATCGCTCAGGCCGGCGTTTTCCTGGGCATCGCGTGGTCCGTGTTCCAGGTGCTCTCCGCCGTCCGTATTCACGGCGTGAGCCTGATTGACTGGGTCGGCGCGGTGACTCCCGGCGGCGAGTCCGTCGAGGAGGTTCGCGCTGCCGCTGATTCTGCTCCTTCGACCCGGGTAGTTGACGGGGCCTCGCAGGCCAGCCGTGCCTGAGCTGCTCGCGGACCCGAAGGTGACAGACGCGCTGGCGGCGCTCGTCGTCGCGATCCTCGTCGCGATGACGGGTGTCGTCGCCCTGGTCGCAAGCCAGGTGCGCCGCTGGCTGGAGGCAAAGTTCGCGCACGTCCTCGAGGGTGTAGAGGAGGCACGCGCTGCCGCCCTATCGGCGGACGCGCAGGTCTCTAACGACCACGACACCAACATCAGAGACGATCTCGACCGCGCGATCGAGACCGTCCACGCTGTGTCGGATCAGATCGGCGAGTTGACCGGCCATGTCGGAACGCTCGCCGATCAGCTCGGCCGCGTAGAGACGACTCTCACCAATCACGGGAAGAGCCTCGAAGCGGTCGAGTCGCGCGTCGGCAGAATCGACGAACGCGGCGGTCGTATGGCCGAGGAGATCCACGATGAGCGCGTCGCTCGTGAGGCGGCGCAGCGGATAATCGATGAGCACTCGCACGACGCGCACGCGCGCCTGCACGAGCGACTCGACAAACTCGAAGAGAGGATGAACGAACAGTGACCACGACTATTTCGGGCACTGTCGGCAGGCTTGACGGCGCTCCCGAGCCGCAGGCCTACATCGTCGCTACGCTCGCGGGGACAGGTGAGAATCTCGCTGTCCTCGCGGGCGGGCCGGTGGCCCGGCAGGCCGACGTGCGAGGGCAGATAGTCCTCCCGCTTGACATCCGCACGGAGACGCAGGTGCATCTGCGTCTCGCGATCCCGGGCCGCACGCTCCGAGAGGCGACCGTGACGCTGCGCCCATCAGTTGCTTACGATCTGGCGCAGGTTTTCTCCGGCGCCGCGTCGCCGACCCCGTCTCCCGCGCCTGTCCCTGGTATGGGCGGCGTCGAGATCTCCGGCGACGGAGACACCCTCACCCTGGACGGAACGCTCTACGGCGACATATACGACACACTCTAGATCGGAGCCTGACCTATGGCAGCACGACCGACGCTCTACACGAAGCAGGGCACCGATAAGGCGATCGCGCGAGCAGTCGCGCCGCTCGCAACAAAGTCGGAGCTCTCCGACTATGCGACGAAGTCAGAGGTAGCGACAGCCGCCGCAGGCGGCAGAGTCGACCTAACCGACTACGCGAAGAAGGCAGAGCTGCGGGGCCTCGCGACCCGCGAGGAACTGGGCAGCTACGCGACCACTCGCCAGGTCGCCGACCTCGCCACCCGCGCAGACCTCACGGCCTACGCGACGAAGGACGAGGTCGCCGGAGTCGCCAAGCGCTCCGACCTGACCGGCCTCGCGACAAAGTCGGAGCTCTCCGGCTATGCGACGAAGGGCGATGTCGCGGGCGTCGCGCATGCCTCGGACCTGACCGGCCTTGCCACCAAGGCTGAGCTGCAGGCCGCGCTCACAGGCGTCGGCATCACTGTCGTCGCAAACGAGGCCGAAGCGCAGCGCCTGCCAGACGGCGCGCTGTACTTCCTCGCCGCAGCCGCGTCGCCCGCGCAGCCGCCGACCCCGACCCCCGGCCCCGCGCCAGCCGCCGGCCCCGCCGTCGTCGGCCACGCCTCGGGCTCCGTTGTCGGCCAGGCTATCACCGTGAAGGTTGACGGCAAGGCAGGCGACAAGATCGTCCTGGGTATCAACGAGAAGGCTCAAGGCGGTCGCGCGACCGTGAGCCTCCCGCAGGGCTGGACGACGCTCGTCGATCCGTACTGGGTCGGCACGATGAGCGCGACCATCATCACCGGCCCCTGGGCACCAACGATCACGATCACGATGTCTCAAAACGCTGAGATCGGATGGGCAGCAGCAGCAGTACGCGGAGCTTCCCGCATCGAAGCCGGCACCGTCAAGAAACGCCAGGCAGAGCCGGTCGAGACAAAGACCTGCACGGCGCCCGCGCTCGCGGGCGCGGGCCTCGCGCTCGGCTTCACTTTCGAGCGTACGAGTGCGGGCGAAACGTCAGAGCAGGTGACGGTCTCTGAGGGCTGGGAGAAGCTGCAATTCGCCGCGCAGGACGGTCTGAACTACCAGACTGTGACGCTCGCGAAGCGAACCGCAGCCTCTCCCGCTGATCTCGTCGTGACCTACCCGAACGTCCAGGGGTCGAACGGCATCGGCGTGCAGGTGGTCGCCCGTGGATGAGCTGACGATCTATCGCCGTCGCCGCGACGGAGGTGACGTGCCCGGGGTCGTCCGTCGCCGCCGCCGCGATGGAGGGGATCTTCTCCTGCGTCGACGTGAGGCGACGACTCCGGTCACGCCAGCCGGGACGGACGTCGTCGAGCAATTCCTCAAGCAGCGGCCCTTCTATATCGCTCATAGGATGAGCGGCACGGAATATCCGGAATTTACGCAGCGGGGTCTCGATGCCTCGCTGCGGGCCGGTTTCAAGGCGCTGGAGATCTCCGTCCGGCTCTGCGCTAGGGGGCCGCACGGAGAGCCTGCCGAGTTTGTTGCGATCCATGACTGGAAAACGACTCGCACGGTCCCGGGGACGGATCTGCCGATCTGGTCTACTCCCTGGAGCATGCTGCGGACTCTGCAGCAGGGGACGGGGCCGTTTATGCGACTGCGGGACATTGTTGATCAGATCCCCGACGACGTGGTACTCGCAATCGACCACAAGACGACCTCGTCTGAGGATCAGCGGAACCCAGCTGACCTGCAGGCTGAGGAGCAGCTCTTCGAGTATCTCGACACGGCGTTCGGCGGGCATCCCGAGCGCCGCGTGATCTGGAAGGTGTTCGCCAAGGGGACGAGCGCGGCGCGCGCGAAAGCGCGCGGCTATCGCACTATGGCGATGCTGTACCCGGCGGAGGTTCCCGCGGCGAACCTGCAGCAGTGGGATGTCATCGGCATGGAGTGGAACGCTTCTGCCGACGTGTGGAATCGCATCAATGCAACAGGCCGTCCGACGATCGCGCACATCATCACGAACGAAGGCCAAGCCCGCACAGCGCTCGAAAAGGGCGCGTCCGGCCTCATGGCCTCGTTCCCGTCTCGCGTGCATCCGTAGCCGATGCAGAAGGCCCCACCGCCAGTTTTAGGCGGTGGGGCCTTCCCTTGTTGTCAGGCCTTGGCGGGGGCTGTCACTCCGATTCCGGGATCGAAATCCCAGTGGTAGCTGGAGCAGTCGCAGTTCGCGAGCCAGTAGTTGAACTCTGAGTCGAGGCTGAGGAGGAAGCCTCGACGAATCATCTTGATGATCCACTTGAACTCGTCAAGCGTGACGATCTCTCGCGGTGTCGGGTAGAAGTGGATCGACATCGGATCGGCTTCGTCGCCGTAGGCGCGGGCGATTTCGCGGCCGTCGTAGCTGATAGCGACGAAGAACTCCTCCGTGGGGCGGGCAGGGCCGTTGAATGCCCAGCCGGGGCAGCCGGGGATATCGACGGTGTCGCAGGTGGTCCATGCCTTGGTGGCGGCTTCATTGAATGCTTGGGTGGCGGCGTAGAGGTCCATGGTTTCTGTCTCCTTCTTTGAGGGTCGGGGGGCTCGTCCCTCCCGATGCATTAACTATACATCGCACGCGATGCATAGTGCAAGTTGGAATAACTGTGTTGTGTGCTACTTTTCGATGTCGGTGCGGGCACCGCGTCCGGGGCGATCGCGCTGCCATTCATCAATTGTCTCAGGAGCCCAGCCGCGCAGGGGACCGGAGGGGGTAGAGATGATGACGTCAGGCGCGGGCATGAGGCCGCGCAGGATGTATGAGCGGATCGTGGGGACAGCGAGGCCGAGGCGTTCTGCGACAGCAGCCGTTCCGAGGTACTCGGTAGTCATGATTCTTATCCTCAGTCGTAGGGGGTGACGATCTGGACGGGGATGCCCTGATCGGAGAGGAGCTGGTATGCGCGCCCGACGCAGGCACGGTACGAGGGTAGGGGGAGCCGCATTGCCCATCGCGTGCTCTGACGATAGGTGAGAATGTCCTGGTACGCGATGAGCGCTGTCGGCAGTGCCCGCACGCCCTCATTCTCGTCGTCCACGCTCTCGATGAGCTCGTCGACGCAGTCGAGGGCCGCATCTTCGATCTCGCCGAGGAGCATGTGAATGCTGATCGGATCCCTTGGTTCACTCTTACCGATTTCCCAGGAGCGGATCACGCCCTCGTTGACGTCCAGGAGGACGCCGAGGTCGGCGCGGGAGAGGCCGAGGGCCTCTCTTCGGCATCTCAGTCCGGCAGGTGTGAGTGGTTCGGTCAATTCTCCTCCTACGGGTTGACCCCCGCGCCGTCGGTTTCGGGCGCGGGGGCCTTGGTTTGCTGGTCAGTCCTCGGCCAGCCAGGCGTTCGTCTCGGCGACGAACTGGGCGACGGCGGCGGCAACCTCGGGGTCGGGGGTGCGTTCGGCGGGGCCACGGTAGCCGCCCCAGATTTCGGCGGGCCACTCGACGCGGGGGATGTACCGCTCGATGAGCGGCCATTCCTGGGTGTTGTTGGTCGAGGCACTGCCGCCCGGCAGGGAGGAATCGAAGATCAGCAAGCTAATCTTGATCTCGTCCTGGTAATCGCCGTAGATGACGGCGCGGGCGCCATTGTCGAGATCGGCGGCAATGAGGGCGTTGTCGCCGTCGAAACGCTCTGCCTTGGTCCAGTTTGCGGTGGTCATTTCAGTGTCTCCTTCTTTGAGGGTCGGGGGGCTCGTCCCTCCCGATGCGTTAACTATACATCGCACGCGACGCATAGTGCAACCTGGAATGAATGTGATCTACAAAACAGTATCAGATGAGGACGTGTGAGTCCATACGCGACGTCAAGGCCGCGTCGCGCTCGCGGGTCGCATGCTGATAGCGCAGCGCGACGTCGACGTCGCTGTGCCCGCCACGGTGAAGCAGCTCGGCAAGTGTCGCGCCCTGCTGCGCGAAGATCGTGAGGCCCGTGTGCCGCAGATCGTGGAATTTAAACCACGGGATGCCCGCGTCCTCGCGGGCGCGCTCCCACGCTCCGCGCAGGCTATTAGGGTGCAGCGGCAGGCGAGGTGAGCGCTCGGAGGATAGGAGCCAGGCCGTGCCCGCAGGCGCGACATAGGAATCGAGGTGCGCGCGAAGCGCGGGGACCAGCGAAGCGGGGATGACAATCTCGCGGACGCCGGCGGCGCTCTTCGGTGGCAGCTCGACAGGCCCCTCGCCAGTCAGATACTGCACCTGTCGCTCGATCCGGAGCGTCGCGGGCGTGGAATCGAGGTCAAAGTCGCGGCGCTGCAGGCCGGTCAGCTCGCCGAGCCTGGTCTGACACCAGGCCGCGAGCAGGACGGCGATGCGCAGGCGTGCAGGCATAGCGTCAGCGGCGGCTCGGACCTCCTCGGGGGTCGCGACCTGCCGCTCGCGCTCGCGGACGGGCCGATGCTTCTGTCCTTCGGGAACCTTGCACGGGCTCGCCTCGATGAGGCCGGCTTTCACCGCGGCGTTCATGCAAACTGACAGCGTCATATAGATCGGACGCGCGACGCCAGGCCCCTTGGCATCCCAGACGCGCTGGTACCAAGCGTCGACATCCTCGACGCTGATCGCTCCGAGGGGCTTCGCGCCGAAAACCGGCCTGAGCTGCCTCATCCGATAAGTGTGCGTCTCGATGGTCTTAGGAGTACGGCCCAGTCGCGCGAGCGACGCAAGCCACCGATCCGACCATGCCGCGAAAGTGATAGCCGCACGCTCAGTGGCAACCTCCTGCGCACGATCGCGCTCGCGGGCTTCTTTGGGGCTAGTCCAGGTACCCTCGCTGATCTCGGCCTCGACGTGTGCGAGGAAGGCGCTCGCGTCGGTCTTGCGGATGAACGAGCGCCCGGCGGTATACTTGCCACCGTCCGGCCCTGTGTAGCGAACCTCGAAGCGTCCGCTGCGGGCTTTCCTGATCGAGCCGAAGGCTCTCCGTCCACTCACTCTGCCTCCTCGTCGGGGAAGTGGCGCAGAATCTTTTTCCACATGTTGCGCCACACCTGCGCCACTGCCAATGCTATACCCTGACGCATCCTGATATATAGGCGAGTGTGCAGACAAGCGTCGAAAACCGTGTGAGGGCAACGAAAACCCCGGAATCTCAACGAGACTCCGGGGTATGTGTGGAGATGGGGGGAATCGAACCAGAGGCCCCTATCTGCGCCGAAAAATGGGCGCGCCGATCTGTGTGCGCCACTACAGCGCCACAACGATTAACGGAATATGCGGCCCCAGCCGCCCGGCTTCGAGGCGGGATGCTGAGGTGCGCCGGGCCAGTGGGCAGGAGCGAGCGGGGCTGAGGACACAGGCTGGGACTGTGCAGCCTTCACGGCGGCGCGCGTGTGGGCCACAAATCGCATGAGGCCGTCAACAGCCTTGCGCTCGAAATGGAGAGTCAGCAGCGCACTGCGCGTCTCGATCATGAGCCACTTATCCCCGCCGCTCCTCTTCTTCGCAGCGAACGCAAGGATTCCGAGAGCGACGAGGCGCGTCGCAGTCACGCGCGCCTGCATGGCCTCGCCGTCCTCAACCTCGACGCTGACGACGTCAGTCAGCGGGATCCGCTGGATTGGCTCTCCGCGCCGCTTCGAGTCGTACAGGAGCTCCGTGTCGGTGCAGATAATCTCCGCAGGGTCGGATGAGTAGAGCCGGAAGGCTCCTTTAGGTCGATGCATGGCTCCTCCTTTGAGCGCGGCCTGCCTTATGGACAGCGTACAACTCGCGCGAGGACTTGGGGCTATTCCGGAGCTGCTTCGTTCGTGAGGCGCTGCTCAGCCTCGGCTGCTACGTCGGAGCCACTGACGCCGAGAGCTGCGCACATCGCGCCGAAGTCGCTCATCGTACAGACAGTGTCACCAGCAAAGATCTTGTAGCAGCGCGCGCGAGTGATGCCGGCGCGCTCAGCGAGGCGGTCGATAGTTAGGTCCAGACTTTGCAGACGCTCCTTGAGTACAGCTAAGACAGCGCGTTCAAAGGGACTCGATTTAAGAGATCTGCTTCCCATGAGGTAAGCATATCTACTTTTGTAGACCCATGTCACATGAAAACGAGTTGCAAAATCTCCAAATGTAGACTTATATAGTAGTCATTGGTCTACAAATGTAGAAAGGAACCATGAGATGACGGTCGCAGCCGTAATCAAGAGCATGGCCCGTGAGCTGGGCATCTCTCAGACGGAGCTTGCTGCCCGCGCTCGTATGAGCCGCGCGAGCCTGTCCCTCAAGCTCAACGAGCGCCGAGATCTGACCTTGCCGGAAGTTGAGCGCCTTGCCGCAGTGCTCGGGACGTCCGTCCGGGAGCTCCTCGACCGAGTCGAGCGCACCACCGAGACCGCGCCCGCACCCGAGAAATCGCGAGGCCATGCAATCGCCGACAAGGCGACCGGCGTCGTGATCCTCCAGGCATCGCACGGCAGCATCTACGACGAGGACATCCCGGCATGAGCGACGTCGTCATGGTGACTATCTGCCTGATTCTCGCGGTCGCCGGAGTCCCGGTCCTCTTCTGCGTCGGATACCTCGCATTTACCTACGGTGGGCGCATGTTCGAGTCGGCGCTGGACTCGCTTGAAGCGATCGCTGACCTGGGCATCGACGCGGGTGAGCGGATCGAAGAAGCGATCGACAAAGCGGTGCAGGGGAAATGACCGCAGTTCACCCGTTCGCACCTGACCGCTGGTACTCCGCACAGCAGGTCCAGGAAACACTCAGCCTCTCCCGCTCAACCGTCGAGCGTCTCGGAGTCGAGGGCAAGGTCGCCGCAATCAAGATCGGCCGCTCCGTCCGCTACAGCGGCGACGACCTCAACCACCAGTGCCAGAGCCTCGGCTCCGGCCTCGCCGAAAAGAAGAGCTCCCAGCGGTAGAAGCGCTGGGAGCGGCAGAACCCCTAGAGAAAGAAGGAAGATTCCGTGAACAAGACTACCACACGCCGCCGCCACCTGCGGCCCTGGCGAACCCTCATCGCAGGCGCGTCACTCGCCGCCGCCCTCACCCTCGGTTTCGCGATGCGAGGACTCGACAACCCCGACGGCCTCCCCGAGTGGACCTTCTGGCCTGCTCTCGGCCTCCTCGCGCTCGCGGTTTGCTTGATCCGCGCTGACTGGAAGGAAGGTCGGCTGTGAGCGCCTCGGTCATCTTCCTCGTCGTTGTCCTCCTCTTCGTCGGATGCGGCCTGCTCACCTGGATCGCCGTTCGAGGGGCCTCGCGTGCGGCCTCCATCGAGGAGATCGCAGCTCGCATGCAGCGCTCCGCGTCGAAGGCCAGGGCGAAGGGCACGACGTTGCTCGAACGTCACGTCGGCTTCGATTACTACGACGTGGACGGAGAGGCACCGCTGCCTCACCTGATCTGCCTCGCGACGCAGGACGTCATCATCGAGGCCGAGCTGAACGGCTGCTACGCCCTTGATACGCCGAAGATCGCGGTCGATCTCGACCGCCAACAGATTCACGTGACCCTCGAAGTCCTCAGACTCGATGAGCCAAGCCGGGAGGTGCGGGCCTGATGCCGTCGCCTCAGCACCTCCGCCTCGAAGCGTCCGACGACCGCCCATGCCACGACGAAGCCGCACGGGAGATAGTGCGGCAGGCCAGGAAGAAGGCGCTCGCGTATCCCACCGAAGCTCACGACTCCCAGAACCGCGCGACGCGCGGCCTCACCTACTACCCCTCAATCCGCAAATACCAGAAGGAGACAGACCGATGACCACGAAGAAGATCTGGACAGCAGGCGCTGCCCTCACCCTCGCAGCGCTCGCGCTGCCCTACGGCGCCGCATACGCCGCCGACGAGGCGGCACCGACCATGACCGCGCAGGTCACCAAGGCCACCAGCGCCTCCCGGCAGACCTCGAGTGAGGTCACCGTCGAGGGAACCTGGTCCGCGCCGAGGCTCGCGGTCGGCCAGCATTTCACCGTTGCCAGCAAGGACGGCGGTTTCAAGTGGTATGCCGGCTTTCCCTTCGTCCTCGACGACGGGACCAAGATCGGCGACTGCGAGGCCGACGAGGCGACGCTGACCTGCACGGTCGCCGAGGTTCCCGCGTCCTACGCGGACAAGACCGACGTGACCGGAAACTTCCATGCCCGCGCGCGTCTCTCGGACGCCGCAGTCGGCACTGAGGACACGCAGATCGTCGTGAACGGCGAAGTCACGCGCACGCTCGTCTGGGGAGACCGTGAAGGGACGGGCATCTGCACCAACGACTGCTCGGGGCCCGCGCACTTCGAGTACGCAGCACCCGAAACGATTAAATTCGGGTGGACCAACGCCGATAAGTCGGTCAGCTGGGGTATCAAGTGGGCAGTCAAAGCTGGCACGACCTACACGCTGACGGACGAGACGAACGCTCTCCCGAAGGCCGTGAAGTGCTCGTCCGGCCCGACCTGGGCACCGTCGACGACGACCTGGACCGACGGCACGCTCGACGAGTCCGCGCACACGCTGACGTTCACGCCGCCCGCAGGCTCGCTGGTCTGCATCGTGTACCCGGCTACGTCCCCTCACGTCGAGGGCCAGGATACCTACACCAACCGAGCGACCATCAACGGGCAGAGCCTTGAGGCAACCGCGACGATCAAGGCCTCGGGCGGCACTGACGGCGACGGCAAGACTAAGCCGAAGCCTGCGCCGGTCCCCACGCCTGACCCGAGCATGCCGACCCCGGCCCCGGTCCCGTCTCCTCTCCAGAAGCCCTCGCCGAAGCCGACCCCGGCCCCGGTTCCGACTCCTTCGGATGAGCCGCAGTCTGCGCCGTCCCCGATGCCTACTCCTACGACCGCGCCGAAGCCTGAACCGACCTCGACTCCCACAGCCGAGCAGCCGAAGCCGGCACCAGCGCCGGCTACTGCTCCGGCTCCGCAGGAGCGCCTCGCTAAGACTGGCGCAACCGCTGACGGCCTTGCCCTAGCAATCGGGATCATTGCTTTCGGAATCGGCGTTGGCCTCGTCATCCTCCGCCTGCTTGAAGGGCGCAAGCACGAAGAGGAGCCCGCCCGATGAACGCAAAGCACCTCACAAACCCGGTGACACTCACCCTCGAGCTCGACGACCTCGGGTGGCTGCACAACTTCCTCAAGGAGGAAAGCCTTCACGCTGAGATCGACCACGAGGAAGTCGAGAGGCTCCACACTGACGTCGCTATCCAAGCTGCGAAAAGCGTGCTCAGCAGTGAACACGCCCAGATGACGAAGATCATCGACGCGCTGGACGAGGCCCTGGCCGCAGACGACGCGCGCGAAGCCATAGCAAAGCGGATCGCCGCGACGGTGCCCGGAATGCCGGACATCTCTAACACCCACCCACCACTAAGTAAGGAGACGGAGCTGTGAACCTCAAGAAGAAGATCAAAGTCGAGCTGGACCAGACGGACGCTGCTATCGCAGCGGTCCTACTCGCAGAGCAGGCCGGACGCCAGGCTCTTAAAGCCCTGCTCGCAGACAAGGCAGCAGAGATCGGCGGTACCACCAACCGAGGGGCTCGCGCGCTCGCAGACTCGTACATCAAAGTCGGGTGCGCTCTGACACTCGAGATCATGACTGAAAAGACCAATCAGGGGATGCAGAGCACTTTCTCGCTTGCCAGGGCGACCGCTCGAATGGCCGACGCTATCAAGGCCTCTGACGTGGTCCTCGAAGCGATGGAGGAGGAGCTATGAAAGGTCGATACATCGCGGTCTATCTCGACACCTCTCAGGTGCTGGCTCTGCTGTACGACGCGCAGGAGACGGTCCTCGCCGCTGATGAGGATCTGGAGATCACGGAGAAACTCAGCAACATCGCGGCCCGCCGCCTCGCTCGCGAAGAGATCGACAAGAACCGCGACCTGTATGTCGAGATCGTCGGCAAGCTCCAGGAAGCATCCGAGCGCCTCAACGTCGGTGAGGGCGACTACATCGACGAGTAAGCACACTCCCCGATGAGCGCGACCATCGAGGAGGCCACCCGCCACCCGGAAAAACAAGGCGGGAAAGGCTAAAGATCGCGCAGCCCGATAAGCAGACTCCCGGGTGCAAGTCCCGGGCGGGCACGAAGCCCGCACCAGCGAGTGCAGGGCAAGACCCCTAGAGAAGGACCACCAATGACCACCATCAACGAGATCAAGGACCGCTTGAACGCGATCGCGTTTGCGGGCCGCAGCTACGCAGGCGCAGACCGCGCCGCCGTAGCCAAGGCCTACACAGACGCTGTAGCAGCGTTCGACCAGAACGCCGCTGTCGATATGGCATATCTCCTCGACCGAGTCGAGGAGCTGCAGAAAGCGATCACCGTCGCCGCCGCCGAGCTCGCAGACGCCGCCGTCACCATCTCCGACCGATACGCAGGCAACGACGCCGAAGCACTCGAAATCAGGCTCCTGATCGGTGACCCCGTCGACAAGCTCGTCAACGTTGCGCAGGGCACCAAAATCTCCACCGAGGAGGCCGGAGAATGAGCGCCGCAGGACTCCTGAGCATCGAATGGGAGATCACAGACCAACATCTCCCCATGCCGCACATCGTCGCGACTGCCTGCGCCGCTTTCGTCGAGGAAGCCGAGCGCCGCGGACTCGTCATCCGCTCCGGCCCCTCCCCCTCCGTCCTGCACGCGCTCAGGCTCGTCAAGGTCACGGGCAAGGTCTCGAAGCCTGACGACGTCGTCGAGGAGCCGTGCCCGCCGCACACGCTGCGCCGCTGCCCGGCCTGCGGCGTCCACATCTACGACCTGACCGATGTTGAGGGAGCCGACCAATGATCGAGATCAAGCCCGTGCGCACCGTCCACGCCTACCGCCGCTGCCCCGTCTGCCGCACACAGCTCGCGCCGAAAGGCTCAAACGTCCGCATCACCATCGACGCAGAAAACGAAGCCACCGCAATTGAAGCGTTCACCCACAAAGCCTGCGCACAAACCATCATCAACTTCACCCGCGAGCACGGCTACACGCCCGCCGAGCTCGTGGAGGTCGGCGTCTGGGCTGAGGAGCAGCGATGAGGCTCCCGATCAGGATTCAGCGCCGCCGCGCTCGCGGCTGGAAGATGCCCGCGCACACGAAGTATGTAGGGCGAGGAAGCCTATACGGCAATCCGTTTTGGGTCGCTCGGTCGCCGTTTGAGCTTAAATATGGCGGTGCCCTCGTCGTCGCGTCTCGCGCGGAGGCTGTCGAGAAGTTTCGTGAGTGGATCAGGCACACGGCAGAGGGTCGGTTCGTCGCTGGGTGTGCGGCGCGGAACCTCTGGGGCCTCGATCTCGCGTGCTGGTGTCCCGCTGATCAGCCGTGTCATGCGGATGTCCTCTTGGAGATCGCGAACCCGCGCGGTGCGAGGGAGTTCGAGAACCCGTATTACCGCAGGTGGGATCGAGACGAGGCCGCAGAATGACGTCTATCGGAAGTCTCTTTACTGGCTATGGCGGTCTGGATATGGCGGTCCGCATGGCGCTTGATCCGGATGCGCGCGTCGCATGGACGAGCGATGTAGAGCCGGGGCCGTGCAGGCTTGCTGAGGTGCGCTGGCCGGGTGTCCCGAACCTCGGTGACATCACGCAGGTTGATTGGTCGGAAGTTGAGCCGGTCGACGTCATCTGCGGTGGCTCTCCCTGTCAGGATCTGAGCCTCGCTGGTCGCCGTGCGGGCATGGCCTCGGGGACGAGATCGGGCCTGTGGGAGTCGATGTTCGAGGCAATCAAGACGCTGCGCCCGCGTCTAGTCGTGTGGGAAAACGTGCGAGGAGCATTAACAAGTGGAGCATTTAGTCTGGTGGAATCAGAGAAGGGACTGCTGGGAAACCGAGCAGATGGACCTCTTCTCCGCGCGGCCGGCCGTGTGGTCGGAGACCTGGCCTCCGTCGGGTATGACGCGCAGTGGTGTGTTGTCCGCGCTTCCGACGTCGGTGCCCCTCACCAGCGAGAGCGTTTTTTCCTTACTGGCCACCCCGCAGGCGAACCTTGGCAGCTGCGGGGGATCGCAGGAGCCGGAGAAGCGGCGGGCCGGGGGGCACTCGGTGAGTCTCGCAGATCAGATCGAGCACCTGGTGCCCTGATCCCGACGCCGACTGCGTCGGACCACAAGGCCGGCCGTCATCAGGACGGGACGGGCATGAGCCTGTCGCAGGCGGTGCAGATGCTGCCGACGCCGGTCGCGCAGCCCTCGGGCAATTCGCCCGAGGCGCACCTCCGTAAGAAGCCAGGCCGCGCACAGGTCACAGACCTAGCGATCCTCGTCGAGCATGGCCTGCTGGCAACGGGAGGTCTCCTGCCGACGCCGCAGGCGACGAACGCGACGGCGTCCTCGACCGGCTACGGGGCGAATCTGCACGAGGTGGCGCGCGAGCTGCTTCCGACCCCGTCTGCGTCGGATGCAATTATGGGCCTTCCTCGGACGAGCGGGCGCCCACCTGAGAAAGCGACGAAGCTCGCGACGCGCCTTGAGTACACCGACTTTGGGATGTACGCGCCAGCGATCGCGCGCTGGGAGAAGGCGCTCGGTCGTCCGGCTCCAGCGCCGACTGTCCCACCGACTCGCGAGGGGGCGAGCACGCCTCTCAACGAAGTTTGTCGAGTGGCTCATGGGACTACCCGAAGGGCATGTGACCGGCGAGGATTTGGGGCTGACGCGCGAGCAGCAGCTCCGACTCCTCGGAAATGGCGTCGTCCCGCAGCAGGGCGCCGCAGCTATCTACCAGCTCACCAAGATCGCCCTTGAGGAGGCAGCATGACCGGCATCGACCCACTGAAGGACATCCCAGGTGTCGAGGAGTTTCAGGAGCGCGCGCTCGTCCGCGCGGTCCGGCTAACTCGTGAGAACGCGGAGGCGATCGCCCGCCGCGCGCGCAAGCGTTGCGGCTTCACGCCGGACGGGCGGGTAATGCTCGTCGAGCACACCTACACGATCTGGGCGCTTGAGGGGGACATGATCGTCGCTCGCCCGGGCAGTATGCGTCTGTCGAACCGCATCCCGGAGGACTTCACGGCCTGGTACACGAGGCCGGGCGAGAAGCTGACTGAGGAGGATCTCGGATGAGCGCGCAGCTGGTGTGGGAGTCGCGCGTCTTGCCGCTGACGCGCAGCAAGCTCATCACCGCAAACGACAAACTGCACTGGGCCGCACGCGCGCGGCTCACGAAGCAGATCCGCCAGTGGGGCTACCTGCTCGGTCGTGAAGGCGAGGGAGTCGCGCGCCTCGGACTGACGCACGCTCGCGTCGAGGTGGAGTTCGCGTATCCGGACCGTCGCCGCCGCGACCGCAGCAACCTAGCGCCGACCGTGAAAGCACTCATGGACGGCCTCATCGATGCGGGCCTACTGCCCGATGATGCGGACCGCTTCCTCGACGGGCCGCACACAGTAATCGCGGAACACCTGGCAGGGAAGCACCTGAATATTCCGATGTACGAGGTCCGCATCCGCGTGTACGCGAACACAGATAAGAAAGAGAGCAAGTAATGGCTGGAGAAACCGTCATCACTGTCATCGGTAACCTGACCGCTGACCCCGAGCTGCGTTGGACGCAGTCCGGCGCCGCAGTCGCCGACTTCACCGTCGCGTCGACGCCGCGAACCTACGACCGTAACGCCGGCGAGTGGCGCGACGGCGACACCCTCTTTATGCGCTGCTCCGTGTGGCGCGAGATCGCTGAGAACGTTGCCGAGTCGCTGCGTAAGGGCATGCGCGTCATCGTTCAGGGTCGCCTCACCCAGCGCTCGTACGAAACCCCGCAGGGCGAACGCCGTACGGTCGTAGAGCTGCAGGTTGACGAGGTCGGCCCCTCCCTGCGCCGCGCACGCGCACAGGTCACCCGCGTTCAAGTGCAGCCCGCGAGCGCGGGCGGCTTCGGGCCGGGGTCTGCGTCTGGTGCTGGTGGGGGCGGGTGGGCGCCGTCGGCGTCGCTTGATGCGGGGCAGCATGATCCGTGGGGCGCTCCTGCTGCCCCTTCTGAGCCGCCGTTCTGATGGAGCGGTACTGCCCGGACTGCGGCGAGGTGCTCGCTGCAGGGCACGCGCGCTGTAGGCCATGCTTCCGCAGGTTTGAGGCTGAGTATCAGCGGAAAACCGAGCGCGACTGGATGCGGCGCAACTTTCCGGAGTTTCGGCCCCGGGATCTGTTCCCGGAGGACGGCTGGGAGCAGTCGGAGATCAAGAAAGATAACGTGAAGGAGGGCGAGTAATGGCCTGGGTCAGAGTAGGTGATGAGGCGCTGAGCCACCCGAAGCTCATGAGCTTGTACGACGTGGAGGGAGCGGAGGACATTTCGTTGCTCGAGATGTTCGGCTTCCTCATGGCGCTCGCGACCTACTCGGCCAAGCACCTAACAGATGGGATCATCGAGAGGGGCGCGGCCTTCCGCGACGGCGATCGTTCGCGGAGTGCGCACCTGATTGACGTCGCGGTGGGCGCGGGCCTGCTCACGTGGGTTGAAGTGGAGGGCAAGCGGAAGCTGCGCCTGTTCACGGACGAGGAATTTATTCACGTCCAGCCGCGCGAGGAGGTCATGCGCCGCCGCGCCAGGTCGCGGGAGAACCGCGACCCGAACAAAAAAGCTGCTGTGATCTTCCGCGACGGCGATCAGTGCCGGTACTGCGGGAAGGTCGTGCGGTGGACTGGCCCGAAAGGTTACAACCTCGGCACGCTCGATCACGTGGACCCGGACTCGCTGGGGGACGCCCCGGTCGATGGTCTCGTGGTCGCCTGCTATGAGTGCAACTCCTCGCGCGGTCACGCGCGCGAGGCGTTCGACGCAGCCTCGCCGCTGCGTCCCGTCCCGACCACGCCCTATTACGGAGTGTGGTCGGCAGAATTCCTCACCAGGTACGGATATGAAGCCGCGCCGTCCGTGGATCCGGGCGCGCCCGTTGACCCCGCCTCAGAGCCGCCCGCGAGGGGCGTGCTCCCGGGCCGAGGGTCCGGCGCGCCTGTTGACCCCGGGCGCGGCTCCAGCGGCCCCGCTGAGGCCGCTGTGCGTGACCCCGGCGCGTCCGAGCGGCGCGCGTCCGAGGGTCCGCGTATTCGACCTAGTTCGGACTTGAGTCCGAACCCTGGTCCGACGTCGAAGGGTATCAGGTCGAATACTCTCGGGTCGGGTAGGGACGGGACGGGACGGGCAGGCCAGGGAAGGGCAGGCACGGGCCAGGCCGGGAAGGGCCTGGCCGGGCACCCGCGCACACCTCAGCAGCAAACCAACAAGCGGAACCGTAGAAGGAGAAGAAGATGAACAGTGAGGAAGAAGAGCTGAGGGGCAAAGTAGAAGATGCCCTCTCAGCACTGGTACAGGCAGGGCATGGAGATCAGGCGGTGACCGGGGCCTGGGTGGTCTGTGCTGAGGTCATGGTCCCCGGCAAAGAAGAAGTAACCGTCTTTATGCATGACGGCGGAGGATCGATGCTCGCGCGTCGCGGACTCATCGAGTCTGTACGCGATCAGCTCTCCTCATGGGTGGAGGGATACGATGACTGACCATGACGACCGCAGGGTTTGCCCGGTCACGGGTGAGCCTCTCCTCGACGGAGAGTTCCTGTCTCGCGGCGGCGCTGCCCGCATCCGTGTCGCGACCGCATCGATGCCCGGCCTCATGAGCGATCTCGCCTATGCTGCGTCGCACGGCGTGCGCACGGGCGAGCAGGTCGGCGGCGCTGGAGTCCCGTCGTCGCGAGCTCCGCTCAACCTCGCGCTCATGATTGAGGTTGACGAGATGTGCGATTCAATCCTCACCTGGGCGACGCTGCTCCTCTCGCACGTGATGGGTCCGTCCTACTGGGTGCGGCCCGGCGATTGGTGGATGGTCGCGCGCGTGTTCGACCTGCACGAGGACAAGCTCCGCAGATGGTCGGAAGCCGAGCAGTGCGCAGACGAGGTGCTCTACTCTGTCTCGCGATTGGAACGCCTCGCCTCCCCCGGCAGACAGCGTCTCGTCTACGTCGGCTCGTGCAGCCAGTGCGACGCTGATCTTCTCGTGCGCGATCCAGATGAGGAGGCGACGACCTGCCGGGAGTGCGGAGCGGTCGAGCAGATCGGCGAAGCCTGGGAGCGACTGCTCTCGAAAGCTCGTGAGTCTCTGCTGCCACGCTCGCGGGCGACACGCGTCGCGGAGATCCTGGCCGGCACGCAGATCAAGGATCCGACTGTCCGGAAGTGGACGCAGCGGGGGCAGCTGGCACCCCGGGCGAGGAGGAGCGGGGATCGCCTCTACCGGGTCGGGGATATTGAGAGGCTGGCGACACGCAGAATGTAGGCGCGTGTCGCTTGCGATAGGGCTTGTCACGGCGTATTCTCCTAGTGTGGCCCTGAGCGTAAGCGAGGGGCTTCTGCTTTAACGGCAATCCGCGCACTTGTACTGACCCCCGCTCCCATCGGCCCCGGTGGAGCGGGGGTCAGTGCATACGGACTGAGGGGGCGGGCATGGCATGGGAGACATCGGACCGCGCCGCCCGTCTGCCTGATGACTGGGAAGAGCGCCGCGCCTTCGTGCGTGACCGCGCAGCCGGCAGGTGTGAAGCGATGCTGCACGACGGCACGCGCTGCCCCGCTGCAGGTGCAGACTGCGATCACATCGAGCCAGGTGACGATCACCGCGCGGTGAACCTCCAGTGGCTTTGCCGTTGGCATCACAAACGTAAGACGCAGCAGGAAGCTGCGGCGGCGCTCGCTGCTGAGCGGAAGAAAAACCAGCCGCGAAAGCGCAAGCATCCCGGCCTCATCGACTGACCCACCCACCAGGGACCCCCTCCCCCACCCAACGCGAGAC
>QWCI01000071.1_pt1 | contig 37566 bp, 46 predicted proteins | sample 1972541 | NCBI WGS metagenome assembly QWCI01 (sample SAMN09866712, study PRJNA288562) | Human oral metagenome isolate term3_saliva, whole genome shotgun sequencing... | isolation source: mouth | host: Homo sapiens | place: USA: California | reverse complement strand
TTCACCAAGGCCGATACGCGCTTTATGGTCTGCGGCAATCCGGCAATGGTCAAAGACACTTTCCAAGCCCTGATGGATTTGGGCTACGCCATGCACCGCAACCGCATACCCGGCGAAATCATGATGGAAAATGGGTTCTAAATTCATTCGCAATATACGGCCGTATATAGAAGTGTACAAACCTGCTTATAAACAGTATATTAAGCGGGTTTTTATTTTGCTTGTAATATACGGCGATATACGGAAAACCACTCAAAGCAACATTAATCAGGGGGGATTTTCTGGGGTATATTTTGTGAAGGTTAGGAAAAATGGCGGAATCCAACCGTTTGACGCAGCGGAAAATTGACACGGCCAAGCCAAGGGATAAGGCATATAAGCTTTACGATGGCGGCGGGCTGTTTTTGTTTGTGCATCCTGCCGGTGGGAAATACTGGAGGCTGAAATATCGGTATGGTGGCCGTGAAAAGGTGTTGTCTATCGGTGTTTATCCGGTCGTGACGCTTAAGGCGGCGCGTGATGCGGCTTTTGAGGCAAAGCGGCAGCTTTATGAGGGGATAGACCCGGGTGCGTTGAAGCGATCTGCAAAACAGGCAGCGCGGGCGGCGGCCGGTGGGCAAAGTATGGTCGATTTGGGCGTGGCATGGTATGAATCGCGGGTGGGTAAGCTGGCTAAAAATACGTTGGATGGCGACAGGGCGAGCCTTGCGCATATCAATGAATTTTTCCGAAAGAATACGGATATTAATTCCATTACGGCGCTGGATATGTCTGAGTTTGTGGAATGGCTGAATGCCAAGAATATACCAGCGCGGGCAACGCGTGTAATGCAGATTGCTGAAGCGGTGTGGGATTATGCTGTTCGTAAGGGCATAGTTATCAGTGATAGGCGTAATCCTGTCGAAACGGCCAAGGGTTTGCTTACGCCTTATCAATCCAAGCCTGAAGCGCATTTGGCTGAGAGCGAGTTGGCATTGTTTTTTTATTCGCTCTTGAAAGATAAAAGAATTACGGCTTTGGCCAAGTATCTGGTATTACTTACCGCGCTGATTGCGCCACGGAGTGGGTCGATAGTGGCCAGCCGGTGGGAAAATGTGGATTTAGATCGTAAAGTCTGGCTTATGCCTGGCGAGGATATGAAGATGCGGAATGATTTTTTGATTCCGCTGTCTGATTGGTCGGTGGCATTGCTGTCTGAGCTGCATGAGGTAACGGGTCGGCATGAATTTGTTTTTCCGGCCATGAGGAATGATAGTGTATCGGGTACTGTCGGCGTAAAGCTTGGGCATCAGGCGATTAAGCGGTGTGGTTATGATGGCCGGCATGCCGGTAAATCGAATGCTACCATGCACGGCTTTAGGCACTTGATGACGAATATCTGCCTAGTGAATGGCAAGGATATTCTGACGATGGATTTGGCGCTTGGGCATGTGAGCAAATCGGCGTTAAAGCGGGCGGGGTTTTCTTCTTTGCCGCATTATCTGACCGCTCAAGAATTCAGATTTAATGAGCGGCGTGAACTGGCGCAATGGTATAGTGATTATTTGCGCCGGTATTATGATCAGGCTGTGGCGCGGCTACATGGGGAAGGGATAATGGATTTCTTCGGTAATTGGAAGATGTTTTATCAGGATTGAGATTATTAAACAGGCCGTCTGAAATTTCAGACGGCCTTTGTGTTGTCATTAGTTTGGTTTTTGTTGCTGTTTTTGATTTCTGTGGTTTATGTCGTTGGTTAGTTTGTTCAGTAGCGGCGCGGTTTGAGCGTGAGCTTGGATTAAGTGGCCGTAGTCGGCCAGGCTTAATATTTCGATTGCTTGTTCGACGGCGGATTCGAGTATTTTGATTTCGTCGCCGGTGGCTACGAAGCGGCCAATGTTGTTTTTTCGGATTTGTTGGGCTTCGAGTGTGTCGCTGACGTGGTTTACAAAATAATCGCGGGCGATGCTTAGTTTAATGCGGGCGATTTCTTGTACGGTGTCATCGGCTTGGATTTTGGTACTTTGTAGGATGAGGACTAATTCAACCATGAGGTAATTGGTACAGCAGGCAGCCCATAAGTCGGTCTCGTTGGCTGTTCCTGCTTTCAGGTGGTCGATGTACTTCAGCAGTGGGGCAATGGCTTTGTCGATTTCGTTGACGGTCAGGCTGCGACGGCTGGTTTTCATGATGGCTATCATGTGTGGGGGTATGCCGTCAAAGGTTTTGGGTTGGTACCGTTTTCTCTTTTTCATGCTGCTTCCTTGGTGTGCCATCGGCCCAGTAGCTGAACCGATGGCGGATAATGCGTTCGATGATGATTTGGATGATGATCAGGGCTAATTTAATGATGGTGGGCATAATCGATCGTTTCCTGTACCCAATCTTCTTTTTGCATTGCTAGTCTTTCATAAAAGTAAACCAGAGTGTTTGACCTTTTCTGTTTGTTGTGTGACCGAACAGTGGTTTGTATGGTGTTAATTCTAAAACCGCTTTGTTTGATATTTGGTTTTCATTCCATTTGAAGATCAGTATTCCGCCGATTTCCAATACTCTGAAGCATTCAGCAAATCCTTGTTTAAGGTCATCTTGCCAGCTTTGGGTAAGCTTGCCGTATTTAAGGGCCAGCCATGATTTTTTACCAGCCCTGACAAGATGGGGTGGGTCAAAAGCTATTAGCCTGAAGCTGTTGTCGGGGAATGGTAGGTCTCTGAAATCAAGTTTTATATCTGGGTGAATTTCCAAATGCCGTTCGTAGTTTCGATCCTTTAGAGTGTGTTCTTCATGGCGAAGGTCTCCAAATAAAGCGCGTTGGTCGTTTTTGTCAAACCACATCATGCGACTACCGCTGCAAGGGTCTAGTATTTTATGTTTCATGGTTCGTAAACCAATCCGCCGCCGATTAATTCGGGATGAGCGTCAAAATCGATGCAGCCATGATCGGGATTGCACTCTTGGGTAGCTGTATTTTCGTGGTGGGCAATGGCCGGGGCGCAACCATAACCGAGTGCGGCGGCTAGGATGGCGATGATTAGTGTGTAGCGGATTTTCATTTTAGACGGCCTTTCTTAAAAATATCGGGGATTGCGTCCATTAATGCTTCTGCAACCATTTCGGCGCGGTCTTGCGTTAATGCTTTAAAAATTCGGTCTTGCTTTGAGCGATTTGGAAATTTGAATTGCCATGTGGTGTTGATCGATTTAACTGTCCCGCTTGCTTCGAAATGTGAATTCGGGATATTAAGCACGAATATCGATTGGTAGTTATTGCGATGCTGCGTTTGAATTTTCAGCATGAGCCGGCCATATTTTGTGCGGTAGATTTTACGTTTCATTTCACATGCTCCCTAAATGGATGGTTTGTACTAATTCTTTTAATGCAGTTTTGACTGCTTGCTGTGGTTCGCGGTGTCCGCCGGTTCTGACGAGTTTTTCGCCGGATTCGTTGCGGATGATGCAGCTGTAGTAGGTCAGATAGTTGGTTGTGGTGTTAGCGTTTACGTCAATCCGCAATAGGTAGGTTTCTTGGACTTGGGTAGTCATGCGACGGCTCCTTTTGGGTTGTTGGTTTTTGCGGCTTGAGCGGCCAACCATGCGTCTATGTTGGATTCGAGCCATACCGTCACATTGCAGGCGATTTTGAAGGGTTTGGGGAAAGTGGCGTCATAGCGGGTATTGTCGGGGTTGCATTTAGCCCAGACAAAGGGAATGCTTACCCCCAGCTTTTCGGCGACTTGTTTGGCGCGTAGGGCGCGGTCGGTATATTTTTCTGAAGTCATGGCGGTTTCCTTTGGTTTTGTTTAGTCTGGTCGTCCGAAGTAAATATCTACATCGGCGAGAGATTTTTGAATTTCTTCGGCAATGTCTTGCGCCGCCTGCTCGATGACTGCGTCAATCTGTTGCAGTTCGTACCATAAACACAATGCGCCGGTATTCTTCTCAATGCGGAATTTCAACAACGCTTCGACAAAATATGGCTCGCCGCCTTGATATGGCGTGAAGCTGATGCCAAAACGCTCGAACATCTTGAGGTTTTTCTCGGTGGCAGTATCGTCTTTGCTTGTGAAAGTGAAATTGATGCGGCCATCTTGTTCGCGGTAGCCTTGTTTGAATGTTGTCGTTTCGGTGTATTCAAGATTCATCGCGAAATCTAAAACTTCGGCGGCTGTTGGATACGCTGCCTCCGGTTTGGCCGGATTTTTAGAAACGATGTTGCGGGCATTATTGGTCAGGAAATGGGCAAATTCCGCTTGATTCATTTTATGGACATTGTTTTTGAGCCAGTTTTCTGCTGATGTCGTCTGAACCGGCTGGAAATATGCAACAAAATCGCCCCAGTCTGCTTGTGCAGCTGTGTGACCGTTAATGATTGCTGTGATGTTGATTCTTCCTTTTTTGTAGTCGGCATCGATAAAAATCTGCGTACCTTCCTGTTTGTGTTTCGTAACAAACTTGATGAGGCTTTTTGCGTCGTGAAATTCTGGGTTGCCTGTTTTATGTAAGGGCTTATCAAGCAGGGTTTCGTCTTTTTCATAGGCCCAATCAGTATCGTTACCGCAAGGATTGGCGATGATAGGCATGCCATTTGGAGCGGTGATAATGAAAGGCTTCTGAGCGGCTTTCATTGCGGTTTGAATCATGTTTTCTTGAATTTCCATTTTTGGATTCCTTTAATGTTGATGCGGGTTATTCCGCGGGTTCTAGGTTTGCTGATTGTTAAGAGGTTTTGACCATTTTCAGCGATGAAGCGGTTTCTTCGACGGATTTCAGTTGCAGGTTGCCTTGCGCCGGATCGTCGGCTTGAATGTTGCCGTCAGGTGTGGCGAATACGATGCCGCCTTCACGTTTTTATTTTGGCAGTTTGGTTGTCACGTCATGAGCAATTTTTACTGTGCCGTGGCTAATGTTCTGCGGCGTGATTTTCAGTTTCACAGTCACTTCGGCTTGCTTGCCGTGAGCAAGACAGGCGCGGACGGCTTCAGACATTGCTTCGCCGAGTTCTCGGTCTAACCATCCGCCGTTTACAGTCGGAATTTGTTTAGATGCGGCAACGAATTTCTTTTCTTTGGTTTCCATTTTTTGATTTCCTTTCAGTCAAAAATCAGGGTTGATACGATCAACAGCGCGGAAACGGCGATGTTGGCGGTGATTAAAATGGTTGTGGCTGTAATCATGGTTTCGATTTGGTTTTTTTGGGGTCGTCTTAGTTTGATTCAGACGGCCTTTCCATTGTTTATGCAAAAGCGGTCAGTAGAGCTTGTGCAGTGCGTTCAGATTCTTCTTTCTGCATTTCAGCGGCTTTGTTTGCCAGTTCCGGGGTGCAGTAAATTTCTCTGGCAAGTTTTGTTTTTGGTAGGTGGCACAAGATGCCATTTTTTACTGCTTGATTTAGCTCGCTTCGAACTTGTCGGGGGATTCGGCGGCAGATTCTGATGCCCTCTTTTTTTATTAAGTCAACGTTTGTCATTTTGCTTCCTTGGTGTTTCGTTTTGATGGAATCAATATTAGCGTAACGCTAATATATAAGCAATAGCGTAACGCGTATTATTTTATAGCGTTTTGATTTACAAGATAATATTTTTTAGCGTTTTGCAAAAAAAAGTATAAAAAAGAGGCTACCTGAAATTTCAGGTAGCCTTTATTGAGAGAAATGGCGTTATCGAAATTGTTTAAAACCCCAGCTCCCCTTTATTTTCCCAATAATATGAATATTATCCGCATCTTCCGGGCGAACTTCTTCATCGCGGTATTTGGGGTTATCGCTTATTATCAGCAAAACCCCGGTTGAGGTCATTTGCAGGCGTTTGGCTCTTCTGCCCGCTGGAGTATGGATAACATAAAGCCCATCTCCATCAAAATAATCAATCCCGGTATCTACAAATAGGATTTCATCGGACTCTATTGTGCCACTCATCGAATCGCCTGTGCCAGTAATGATGTGGATGCGTGATATTGCGCCGCCAAAATGTGTTTTTGCCCATGATTCAGCTACGGCCACAAAATCGACAATCTCAACCGGTGTATCGTCTAATGTTCCTACGCCCATTGTGGCCTTAACATTTAACACACTGAATTTAATATATCCTTCCGGCACAATATAGCCATCACCTAACATCATTACGCTATCCAACGGCTGATCAAACCATGCGCGCGGTTTGCCGGTGGCAATTTCTATCTCGCGCGCTGTTTCAGACTTGAGCGAGCGCGGCTTGCCGGTTCGAGAATCAGGGGAGGCATTCAGCCATTGGCTAATTTGAGAGGCTGATTTGTTGATGGCTTCGCTCAATTTGCCTTGTCCGCCGTATTCGTCAATTAGCATTTGCAGGCGTTGGCGGTAGGTTTCTTCGATAGTTTTCATAAATTTTCCCTTTCTGATGTTGTATTTTAGCAATTTGCTAAATTTATACTATACGCGAAACGCTTGCTTTTTATTTAGCGTTTCGCTAAACTATAAAAAACGTTGGAGATAAAAATGAATTTAAATGAATACCTAAAGCGCGGCGGGCGTGGTTCGCTGGTAGCGCTGGCCGAAAAAATCGATGCTCATGCGCCAGATGTGAGTAGTTGGGCTTCAGGCCGCCGCCCCGTTCCGCCAGTCCGTTGTGCTGCGATTGAGGCCGCCACCGATGGAGAGGTTACCCGCAAAGACCTCCGCCCGGATGACTGGCAAGAGATTTGGCCTGAATTAGTTGAGGTGTGAAATGAATGAAATTGTAATTGCCGATAAGACCATTCGCCTTTCAGATGGTTTGTATTGCTTGAATGATTTGCATAAGGCTTCAGGCGGTGAAAAACGATATGAGCCGAATCGGTGGCTTAGATTATTGCAAACATCTGAACTCATTCGAGAGTTGGAGTTTGAACAATGTGATACCCAGATATGGGGTTCAACGAAAAATCAACCACTTATCAAAACCATTAAAGGTTTTGGAAAAAATCAAGGGACTTTCGCCTGCCGTGAGTTGGTTTACAGCTATGCGATGTGGATTAGTCCGAAATTTCATCTTCAGGTTGTCCGTGCTTTTGATGCGTTGGTATCGGGTCGGACGGCTGTATCGGCGGCTTGTCCGAACCAGCTGCCGCCGTCAGTGATTCCGTTTGAGTTGTCGGTGCCGCGTACTGCCGATGAGGCGCGCAAGCTGGCGTCGCAGTTGGCTTTGGAGCGCCGTTCGCTGGATTTCAAAATTGCGCGTGCCCAGCCTTGGTTAAGGTTTTGGGCTGATTTGGAAGCTGAGGGCGGAGGTGCCAGCTTGGCTTTGCGTTAATCCTGTCGCCTTTGGTGACTGTGTCTTGAAATACCCCTGATTCCGATACGCCATGTCGGGATGTTTTTCCACCTGCCTTTTCCATTAGAGGGGGGGGCAGGCTTTTTTTACGCCTAAATTTTGTATAAGGCCGTCTGAAATGAATAAATTAGACTTTAAATCTGTTGCTGATGCTGCTTTGAATGCGGTGGATAATTTGCTGGCGGAATGGTTGCCCGGCGGCAAGTATAAGGGGCATGAGTTTTTTGCGCTGAATCCGACACGCGCGGACCGTCATTTGGGTTCGTTTGCGGTGAATACGCATTCGGGTGCTTGGGCTGATTATGCGACTGATGATGCCGGCGGGGATCTGATCAGTCTTTATGCTTATTTGTTTACGCACGGTAATCAGGGAGATGCGCTTCGTGCTGTGGCCGAACGTTTGAATATCGGTGGCTTTGAGCCGGTTGAGCGTGTTCTTTGGGATGGTACTCCGAACTATGGTAAATCTGGTCGGGCGCGGGAAACGTGGACGCCGATTGTGCCGGTGGATGAGGCGAAATTGGGCTTTTTGCGTGGTTCGTCGTCGTTTAAATTCCGCGCTAGGGATAAAAGGGTTGATCGGCAGGCAGTTTATCGTGACGAGCAGGGCCGTCCGTTGATGGTTATCCAGCGTTTTATAGGTACTGACGGGCATAAGGAAGACCTGCCGTTTGCATGGTGCCAGAATGGCAAGGGCGAGCAGGAATGGCGTAATCGTCGTGTGCTTGAGCCTTTGCCGTTGTATGGTTTGGATGATTTGGCACGCCGCCCGAATGCGCCTGTTTTGTTGGTCGAGGGGGAGAAATGTCGGGACGCGGCGGCAAATTGCCATGATTTGGCTGATTATGTTGCGGTGTCTTGGCACGGTGGTGCAAATGGTTGGAAAAAATCCAACTGGCAGCCGCTTGCCGGCCGTAGGGTGGTGTGTTGGCCGGATTGTGATAGTCAGCGCCGAAAACGTTCCAAAAAAGATGTTGAGGAGGGTTTGAGCGAATGGGATATGCCGTATTTGGATTATTTGGAACAGCCGGGTATGGCGGCGATGTTGGGTATTGCGGCGGTATTGGTTGATTTGGGCTGTTCGGTCGAAATCGCGGATATTCCACGTCCTGGCGTTTGGCCAAGTGGTTACGATATTGCTGATGTGTTGGTGGATACTGAGCCGCTTACCAGTGTTCGGGAGGTGATGTCCGCTTTGCGGACGTATCCTTTTGTGGATGATTCCGACCCGGCAATCTTCCCGCGCCCTTCTGATAATATGAGTGGGTGCGATGCACCGCACCCACAAGACCAAGGGGGCGGCGCGGGGGCGGATGTTGATCATTCGTCTGTGGGTAGCCGTGAAGGTTTGGTCATGCAGGAATTGATGGATAATTTTGCTCAAGTCGGTTTGAAGGAGCGTGTTATCTCTTTGAAAACAGGGGAAATTTTTAGTTTTCGTCAGTTGGGCAAGATTTTCGGCAAAGAGGCGGTGCTCGGTTGGTCTTATAAGGCTAAACGGCAAAAGGTTGAGGAATTTGAGGCTGAAATTATCGGTAAGCGGTTGAAGTTGGAGGCGTTGGCCAAGATTGATGATATGTTTGCGGATATGATTAACCGCTATATTTATTTGGATGGGACAACTGATGCTTTTGACATTAAGTTGGATTCGGTTGTGTCATTGGCGGCGGTAAAGGCGGCGTGGCCGGAGCAGTTTGATGATTGGTCGAAATCTCCGGCGCGAATGGTATGCCCGATCTCAAATTATGTTTTTGAGCCTGATTTGCCGTGTGGAGTATCGTTTAATGATGATAATTTAGTCAATTATATCAATATGTTTCGTGGGTTGCCTGTGCCTGCGGTTTTTCCGGAGGTTGAGACGGCCAAGGATGTGTCGATTAATGATTTGAAGGCGCGTTTCCCTGGGTGTAAGCATATCATTGGCTTGATTGAAAATTTATGTGCCGGCAATGGTAATAAGGCTGATGCATCTGTTGAGTGGGTTTTGAATTGGTTGGCTTGCCGTTTCCGCTGGCCTGAACGTAAGCCTGCAACGGCTTTGGTTTTCATCTCTGAAACTCAGGGGGTGGGTAAATCGACGTTCGGTGAGCGTGTTGTTAAGGGTTTGTTTGGTGATTATTTGCGCCAACTTGACCAAAATGCGCTGGAATCTCGCTTTAATGCGGTTTTGTTGTTTGCGTTGGTTACAATTTTTGAAGAAATCAGTCCGTCTGATGAGCGAATGAATATCATCGGTAAGCTTAAAAATATGATTACGAGTGATGTGATTATGGTGGAGCGCAAAGGGCGCGATGCTGAAAAACATTCGGATTATAATTCGTATATCATTTTTTCGAATGATGAGCGTTCGATACCAATTGAATCAAATGACCGTCGTTTTATGGTGTCGGGTTGTAGTCGGAAATTCACGGATGATATGTATGCTAATTTGGATGCGGAATTGAAAAATGGCGGTATTGAGGAATTTGCTGCGTTTTTATGTGCTTTGCCGTTGATGTACACCAATGATCAGGGGGAGCGTGTACCGTTTAATCCGCATTCTAAGCCGTTGATGACGCCTATTAAACGCCGAATGATTAATCTGAATAAGCCGGGCTGGGAGGCGTTTTTGGATGATTGGTATAATGGTGATATTGATGTGCCTTTTATTACTTGTGCAGCGGTTGATTTGTGGAAGGTTTACAAGAAATGGTGCTACGATACTAAAACTTTTAGTATGACCCAGAAGAATTTTTATTCAAATATGGCCAAGCGCTTACAAGATGTGAGAACTTGGGTTAGAATGAATGGATATGACAAGAAGCGGTTGCGTATCTTTGTGGTGCCACATAATTGGTTGCGCCCGGAAATGCAGCAGCTCTTCCCACAGCCCAACACAGATAATACTGCCCGTGATTCGGAGGATGCTGTCAGTAAGATGGATTATTACGGCAATCAGGTGGCGGAATTTAGCCGCATTTTAGAAAAGTTGTCGTTGTAATTTTGGTTTGTCCATATTTTTGATGGTTTGTCCATATTATGGGGTTTTCTGAAAGCCTTATAAACCGTGGTTTGTCCAGTTTGTCCAGATTGTCCATAGGTCAAAACCTTATACGCGCGTAATGATTTTTTCATTACGCGCTTTTTTGTGTATACATGGTTTTTTATTTTTATTTTTTACTTCCACATACGGACTTACTTAAAAAGTATGGACAAACTGGACAAACCAATAAATATAAGGCTTTTGCTATGGACAACACCATGGACAAGTATGGACAAACCAGATAAAAATTTTGAAAAATGTGGACAATCTAATTTTTGTTGGTTGTTGTTGCTTGGTTTGATATAATTTCATTCATATAAAACAAAGCTCTGCGTTAATTGATGGGGCTACAGGGTAACTGTATGGCGAGATTGATACAGGATTGAATGACAATTAATGGACTGTTGGAATATTGGGCAGATTGGTGTTTAGGCCGGTTTGATTCTTCAGGTCGGTGTTCGAGTAAATTAAATGCGTTGATGGCTTCTGGGGTGTCGTTGCCCGGTAGTTCAAACGCTTTTTCGCAAATCCCATATGGTATTGATGGCGATGCGGTTGCGATGACTGTTGATCGGTATGTGTCTAGGTTGTCGCCGGTGCCCGCGGCGGTGGTGCGGGTTGAGTTTTTAACGGTTGGTAATCAGTTGGAAAAAGCGGCTAATGTATCGCAGCAGTGTGGGGCGGTTGTCAGTCATCAAAACTACCGTGTGACACTGCACCGGACAATCAAGAAACTTGAGGCTAATCCTGAAATTGCATTTTTATTGAGAAAATTGTCTTGACGGGTTGTAACATTTGATGTTTAATTATGACAAACTGTGGTTTACGTGCGTAACGAGACCACAGTTTTTTATTGTCATTACCCGTATAGGCCGTCTGAACCGCCATTCAGACGGCCGTTTCTTTGGGGTGGATATGATAAAGATTAAAGCGGATGCCCGCGAAACCGTGCGCTGGTTTGATAATGTGCAGAAAAAACAATTGCCGTTTGCGTGTAGTCGAGCTTTAAATGCTGTGGCAAAAGACGTTAAGACCGCCGAACAAACGGAAATGAAGTCGGTCTTTGCTGCACCGAAAGCTTATACCGTGAATTCGGTTTTCGTCCGAAAGTATGCGCGTAAGGCTGATTTAACCGCTGTTGTCGATTTTAAAGACGGCGGCCGTGGGCGCAGTGCTGCTAAATATCTTGCGGCGCAAATTGAAGGCGGAAGCCGTAGGCAGAAAGCGGTGGAATCGTTATTGATTGGCCGTGGGTTAATGCCTGCCGGAATGAAGATTGTTCCGGCTGCGGTCAAGCTGGATCAGTACGGTAACATAACGCTTGGCACGTTCAGGCGCTTGGTTGCCGGCGTGGTGGCGGGTACGCACTTTGCGCTACATCGTCAGCATGGCAAGCTTGAGCCTGGGCTTTATCAGCGTAGTAAGCGTGGCAAGGTTAAGCCCTTGCTGATTTATGTGAGTGGTGCCAGCTATGGTAAGCGATTTAAATACTTTGAAACGGCAGAACGTACAGTTCAGTCCAAGTATCGTCAACACTTCGATAGAGAGTTGGCAAATGCTGTGGCAACCGCCCGTTAGGTACTTCCGCCGTCGCTGAACACGCGGGTGATTCGCGCCGCGTTTTTTGTGAAGCGACAGGGGGCGTTAGCTTCCTTACTTGGTTTTGTTCCGATGATTTTTGTGTGTGATGTGAGTTTTATGGGTGGCCTTTGTCCACCCAGTTTTTTTAGTGTGTTTCAGACGGCCTGTCATTTTTGGATGCGTTGATATTGGGTCTAGTGGGCAGGCCGTCTGAAGTGCATTTTTAGGACTTGGATATGCTGGTAAATAAAAGGCAGTTGTCCGAGATTTTAGGCGTGTCCGAACGGTCGTTGACGGATTGGCAGAAAGAGGGTCTACCCGTTGCCAGCTATGCCGACAATCGAGGACAGGCAAACGAATACGAAAGCAGTGAAGTTATCCGCTGGATGGTTCAGCGTGAAATTGAGCGACTGAACAAAGAGAAGCCGCGCGATAGACTGGACAGGCTTAAAGCTGATGCGATTGAGCTTGATATTAAAGAGAGAACGGGCGAACTTGCTCCGGCCGCGTTGTTTGAGCGCGCTTGGTCGGATCATATACTTGCTGCCCGTACCGAATTTTTAACGATGCCTGATATTTTGGCCACCGAATTGAGCGCAACGGCTGGCGTTGAAATCGACCCAGATGCCATTGCCGCCCATATTTACCGAGCGCTTGATAAGCTGGCGAACTACGGAGCCGATGACGATGCAGACAGCGACAGCAACGATGCAAGTGCAGATGGCTGATACCGTGTTACGCGTGTTGCGGCAGGCATGCCAGAAATGGCGTCCGCCGCGTAAGGTAAAAACGCGTGACTGGGCGAATAAGTACCGCTACTTGTCGAGTATTGAAGCAGCCCGACCCGGTAAATACGTTTTGGGCGTTACGCCATATCTTGAGTGGGAAAACAGCCCGCTTGACGCTCTTGATGATCCAAATGTACAAGTGATTTGCTGCCAAAAATCCGCGCAAGTCGCATGGACTTCCGGTGTATTGGGTAACTTCTTGGGCAAGACAATCGACACCGACCCTAGCCCAATACTGGTGCTCTTCCCGAAAGAGGGTGCGGCTAAGGAGTACATGGACGAGAAGTTCACGCCGATGGTAGAGGCTACACCTGCCCTGCGTGAAAAAGTCGATACCCGTGCCCGCGTGCAAGGGCAAAGGCAGCTATTTAAGAAATTCCCTGGCGGTTTCCTTAAGCTGGTGGGTTCAAACAGCCCTGCCAGCGTGAAATCGTCGCCGGTGCCGATTGTGTGTGTGGAAGAACCGGACGACTGTAACCTAAACCTACGGGGGCAGGGCGACAGTATCAAGTTGGCAAAAGAGCGAACAAAAACCTACCGCCGCCCGAAAATTGTTTTAGGCGGAACACCAACCATTGCAGGCGTATCAACCATAGCAGCCGAAATGGAGCTATCCGACAAACGCGTGGGGATGGTGCCATGCCATGAATGTGGCGAAGCGCACGCTTTGAGTTTTGACTACTTAAGCTGTGATGAAGACCCGAACGGCAACCATCCCGTTTTCGGCAAGAAATTGCCTGAAACTGCACACTACACTTGCCCGCATTGTGGCAGTGTATGGAACGATATGCAGAAAAACCGCAACGTGAAGCGTGGCTGGTGGCAAGCTACCGCCCCATTTCATGGCACCGCTGGTTTTTATCTGAACGAGCTTTACAGTCCGTTTCCCGGCAGTGTCTTTTCCGAATTAATGAAAAAATGGCTCACCGCTCAGTATGAGATGAATAACGGCGATGTCGCTCCAATGATTGCATTTGTCAATTCATCAATCGGCATTCCGTTTGAAATGACGAACGACGGTGTTAAAGAGGATGAGCTGGCTGAGCGTGCCGAAGACTACCCGGAAAATACCGTACCACGTGGTGGCCTGTTGTTGACAATGGGTGTTGACGTACAGCACGACCGATTGGCTATTATTATTCGCGCCTGGGGGCGCGGTGAGGAAAGCTGGTTGGTTTGGTGGGGTGAGATACACGGCAATACCGTTGACCCTAAATCAGACGTTTGGCGCAAGCTGGCGGAAATGATTTTTCAGACAGTCTACCGGCATGAAAGTGGTGCCGGTATGAAGATTGCCGCGGTGTCTATTGATAGTTCAGACGGCAATACGTCTGATGCGGTTTATGGTTTCGTACGCGCCTGCCGCGGTTATAAGAATATCAATGTAATGGCTGTGAAGGGTAGTTCGAACCCGGATAAAGAGATTTTCAGCCGCGCCCGTGCGATTGATCTGAAACACAAAAACACCAAGGCCGACAAATTCGGCGTACAGGTGTATAGCGTTGGGGTGAGCCGTGCGAAAGACCTGCTGATTGATGAGCATGCCCGAATTAATTTAGAAGGTAGCGGCGCCGGCCGTATGCACTTTTATTCAGGCGTCCGCGCCGATTACTGCAGCCAGTTGTTGTCCGAAATCAAAGTGCCGAGCCGAATGAATAAGCACAAAAAAGTGTGGCAGAAAAAAGTAGGAGTGCGAAACGAAGCGTTGGACTGCGAAGTGTACGCACTTCATGCCGCCCGTTCGCTGGGTACGCATACCATGTCTGCCACGCGGTGGGCACTTTATGAATCGGCCTTGTTGCAATCGGAACTGTTTTCAGAACCGAAAGCTGAAGCTGATCAGGTTGTTGGATCTGAAACCGGCCACAAAAACAGCAGCGGTTATTCGGCCGTGAACCGTCGCAAGCGTGGCAGCAATTTTGCAACTAATTTTTAAAATCGTATCCTGATTGCGTAGAATGTCAGGCAACTTCACAGGGATAAGCAGCCTATGTTTCTGTGTCGGAATATTGCTGCCGGGGATTTATTCGCCTCGTTAGACAGTTAGGATATGACAGCCGGAAAGACGGCTTTTAAATCATTGACACGTCGGCGGTGGCACTGCACGACGGTGAAGGACCGAGGCCGGAGAGATGTAGCCGGTACAGTCTGTAAACAGCCCGGCGGTGGCGCGTCGTTAGCAAAGGCAACTGCTACTGTTACTCTCAACCGCCGCCCGGCCTGTAAGTTATGCTTACAAGTTAGGGCGGTTTATAACCGCTTAAAACTATGAAAACCAAAATTTTAGACTACATCCGCGCCAATCCCGGCTGCACAACTACCAGTATTAATAAAGCAGTGCGAGAAGATCGAAGCTGGGCAGATTGGATTAATACGCGCAACGATATAGACAACCTGATTAAAGAAGGGTTGGTCAAATCGAGTGAAGGAAACTGTATCACTTTATTTTATTTAATGGATAAGGCCGTCTGAAATGACTATCCAGCAAATCACCGCCGATCAGCGTGAACAGCAGTTCATAGCAGAATTAGATGATGCCCGTGAAATCTTGCAGGTGCTTAAAAACGCCTATAAGGAACATGCTACCGGCCGTGGCTTGACCAAGCGCTACAAAATTAAAGACCGTGAAATGGAGTTTGTCGATTTGGCAGATTTGCTGAAACAAATCCGCTATTGGGAAAACGAAATCCGGAAATTTGAAGCTGCTTTAGGTTTTTCAGCCAGGCGTAGTGGCCGCATTATCTGCCGATTTTAGGAATACACCATGCCAACAAACAACCCAACCGTGCAAAAGCGCGGTTTTTTTGCGCGTATGTTCGGGCGCAAACGGCCGGAGCAGCCCCAGCAGGGTAATCGCCGCAATTTTGCCGGTGCAGGCCGTTTGGGTGCGTTGCAATCGTGGCAGCCGCAAAACTGGTCGGCTGATGCTTTGGCTCAATCTGATTTAGACCGGTTGCGGGCGCGCGCCCGTAGCTTGGCGCGAGATAACGACTATATGCGGAAATTCTTGCAAATGGTCGAAAGCAACATTATTGGGCGCGAAGGTTTTGCATTACAGATGCGGGTGCCGATGGACAACAGCAACAGTCCCGACAGTATCGCAAATCGTGCAATTGAAACGGCGTTTTCCCGCTGGGCACGGCGCGGTGTGTGTGATGTCACTGGATTGTTGTCATTTGCTGATTTGCAACGCCTTTTGGTGCGTTCGGTAGCGCGTGACGGCGAAGCGTTAGTGCGTCATATCTGGGGATTTGGGAACGACTACGGTTATGCCTTGCAGGTTCTCGATATTGACCGTTTGGATACAGGTTTCAGCCGTGATCGGATGGACAATCTTAACGCGGTACGCATGGGTGTGGAGCTTAATGAATACAGTCGCCCGGTGGCTTATTGGTTGCGCACCAGCCATCCCGGCGAGCGCGGTCAGATTTCATCCAGCCCAAATCTGCGTGAGCGGGTGCCGGCAGATGAGATCAGCCATATTTACCTGCACGACCGACCAGAACAGCGGCGCGGCTTCCCGTGGGTTGCTTCAGCGATTGTCGGACTGCAAAACTTGGGCGGTTATCAGGAAGCGGCGATTATTGCGGCGCGTATCGGCGCGTCAAAGATGGGTTTTTTCAAGCAAACCGAAGAATCTGACAGCTTTATGCCGCCAATCGATGGGCAAGAAGTGAATAACGGGCATGGTGGTGTTGATTTAATCGATACGGTTGAACCTGGGACGTTTCATGAGTTGCCCCAGGGGTACGATTTCACTCCTTTTAATCCAGATTATCCCCATGCGAATTATGATGCTTTCGTTAAAGCAAGCTTACGCGGTTTGGCGAGCGGATTAGGGGTTTCGTATCACTCGCTGGCAAACGATTTGGAGGGTGTGAACTTTTCCAGCATCCGTAGCGGTACCCTTGAGGAACGTGACGCGTGGATGTCGTTGCAGAACTGGTTTGCCGAAAGCTTTTTGTATGACGTTTTCGACCGTTGGATTGAATCGGCGTTGCTTATGGGGGCGATTAAGTTGCCTAGCGGTAAAGCATTGCCGCCTGCCAAGCTGGATAAGTTTAAAAACTACCAATGGCAAGGTCGCCGCTGGTCGTGGGTTGACCCGTTGAAGGATATTAAAACTCACGAAGCAGCTGTATCGCTGGCGGTTAAATCACGGCGCGATATTTGTGCCGAAATGGGCTTGGATTTTGATGATGTGCTGGCTCAAATCGAGCAGGAAAACGTGCTGATGGCCGAAAAAGGCATTATCTCAACTGTAAGCAATTCCGCTGCGGCGGTAGAGGAAACACCAAATGACGAAACACAATAAACCAGATAAAGCAGATATGCAAAACATGAGCCGATTTGCCGTATTCGAGCGTGAAACGGTGAATACCGAAAATCGTACGGTCGAAGTGGCATTTTCGAGTGAGGAGCCGGTAAAACGCTGGTTCGGCGATGAAGTATTAAGCCACGCGCCCGGCGCGTGTGATTTGAGCCGTTTAAACGATGGCGGCGCGGTGCTGTTTAATCATGCTTGGGATAAGCATATCGGCGTAATTGAACGCGCTTGGATTGATTCCGACAAAAAGGGCCGTGCATTAATCCGATTTGGTAATAGCGCCCGTGCCGCGGAAAAGTGGCAGGACGTGCAAGACGGCATCCTGCGCCATATTAGTGTTGGCTACCGTGTTAATGATATGGCATTAGATAATCCCGAAGCTGATTATGATGATTATCGCTACATTGTTACCAGCTGGGAGCCATACGAAATCAGTTTTGTAACCGTGCCTGCCGATACTACGGTTGGTGTTGGACGCAGTAACACGCCTGAAGTAACACAATTGCCGGTTGAACCGGAAACCCAAAATCCTGAACCTGTTGAAAAAGGAAACCGTAACATGGATAAAACCCAAAATAAGCCGGCAGTTGTACCTGCCGAACCAACCGATACCGCTGAACGTGGCATGCAAGCAGAACGCAGCCGTGTAAGTGAATTGCTGGCGATTGGCCGTGCATATGCGGCGCATGGTGGCATTGAGGCCGCCGAAAAAGTGATTGCAAGCGGCGGTAATGAAGCGAATTTGCGCGCGGTCATCATGGAAAACATGAAGACGCCCACTACCGTAACATCGGACAGCATCGGTATGAACGCTACCGAAAAACGTGAATTTTCGTTGCTGCGAGCAATGGAAGCTGCGGCCACAGGCAAGTGGGAAAAAGCCGGTTTGGAGCGTGAAGTATCCGCTGAGTTGGAAAAACAGCATGGTCGTAGTGCAACCGGCTTCTTTGTGCCTACCGATCTGATGGCACGTGCATACAGCAAAGGCAATGCAGCCAACGGCGGCAACACTATTGCCACTGATTCCCGTGATGACTTGTTTATCGATCTGCTGCGCAACCGTCTTGCTACCGCCCAACTGGGTGCTACCGTATTAGATGGCTTGGTTGGTGATATTACTATCCCGAAACAGCTAACCGGTAATAGCGTAACTTGGGTGGATGAAAACGGCCAAGCCAGCGATAGCAATGCCACATTTGGCCAAATTGGCTTGAAACCTAAAACCGTTACTGCCAATACCGAATTAAGCCGCAAATTCATGCTGCAATCGTCTTTGTCGGCTGAACAATTTGCACGTAATGAATTGCTCCAAGCCATGATGTTGGGTATCGATTTGGCAGCCATCAACGGTAGCGGCACGTCGAATCAACCTACAGGCATTCTGAATACATCCGGTATTGGCGCGGTAGCCATCGGTACCAACGGTGGTTCGTTAACTTGGCAGCATATCGTTGCGTTGGAAACATCCATTGCCGCCGCAAACGCAGATTTGGGCAACTTGGCATACCTGACCAACACCAAGGTGCGCGGTGCGCTGAAAACTACTCTGAAATCCGAAGGCGTGAGTGGTTATATTTGGCAAGACGGCGATACCCCGTTGAATGGCTACCGCTGCGCAGTATCCAATCAAGTGCCGAGCAATCTGACTAAGGGTTCTGCAGCGGGTAAATGCAGCCCTTTGATTTTCGGTAATTGGGCTGACCTGATGATTGCCCATTGGGGTGTTTTGGATGTGATTGTTGATCCGTACACCAAGGGTAAGCAAGGTGCGGTGGTGATTACTGTTCTGCAAGATGTCGATATTGCTGTACGCAATGCCGAATCTTTTGCGGCAGTGAAAGATATTGTGACCGCCTAAGTAGTTTAATCAAGAAATGCCTGTCTGGAAGGTTTCAGACAGGCATTTGTGTTTAAATCATTGGAGTTTGAAATGGCAAAAGTACAAATTATCCCGCGCCGTTCTTTTTTCTTGGGCGATATGCTGCTGAATGAGTCGGAGGTGGCAGTCGTTGAAGAAGCGGATGTAGGTCATCTGATTAAAAGCGGCTGGGTTGATCTGGTAGAAGACGGTGGCGGTGGTGAATCCAAACCGGCAGCCGGCAAGAAATCTGGTGGTAAAAAAGTACCGTCCAAAGTGAGTGAAACAGACGGTCAACGCGAAGGCGAAACAGACGGCCAACGCGAAGGCGAAACAGACGTCCAACGCGAAGGCGAAACAGACGTCCAACGCGAAGGCGAAACAGACGTCCAACGCGAAGGCGAAGGCGAGAATGTTTAAAGAACCGTTCGAGGTGTTTACCAATACCGCAGATTTCGGTGAAACCGTTTTGATTGACGGCGTGCCGGTAGCGGTGGTGTTTGACCGCGAATATCTACCCAATAATGGTTTCGGCGTGGTCATCGGCAATGCCGACCCACAGTTAATTGTTGCCGACAGTAAGCTGCCGCCTAATATCAAAGATGCCACCATCACCGCACGCGGTGTGGCGTATTCTGTGGCTGAAATTGATTATGACGGTTCTGGTATGTCGGTTATTCAGTTGAGAAAACAGCATGACAAGCCAGCTTACTGAAATCCGTTCCGCGGCGGTGGCATTGTTGAAGAAACGTTTTCTGCGTGTCTATGACAACCGTGTGACCGCGCCTGCGCATTCGCAGTTACCGTGTGTGGTGGTTTATATCGATGGGCGGCGTAGCGAAGTATTTAACGTGTCGCCTGTTGAATTAAAGCATACCGTACGCTTGGTAACGATGGTTTGTGTGCAGGCTAATGAACAGGCTGATGCGCTTGCAGAAGAAATGCTGGCTGTGGTTGAGCGGTTGTTTTACGCCAACCCAACCCTACGGCGGTTGGATGTCAACGGCGAGCAGTGCGATATGTTGGCTGATGATTTATTACCCGACAATCTTAATATCGAATATGACGACAGCGGCGAGTATGTTTGCGCATATTATCAGCAAGGTTGGCAGGCTGTGTATCACGAGCAATGCGGCGAGTATGTCGGCGGTGCGGCGGAATATTATCCGCAAGCCGTTATTGTGCAGTCGTTTGCCGATGGCCTGACAGCATCAAACCGCTGGCAGTTGTACGGTACAGATCCCGAAATCGAAGCAGAAGACTTAATCCCGAAAGGCTGAAAATGGCTAATATTATCCAAATCAAGCCGGTGGAAGGTTATGTAGTGACCGACCCGGCAACCATGCAACCGCTGCCCGAAGAAGGCGCATCGGTGGAGTGGTCGAATTACTGGCAGCGCCGCATAAACGAAGGCGCGGTCGAGTTGTTGCAAACAACGGCGAAGAAAGGTGCTAAATAATGGCAATCGCATTTGACCAAATCCCTGGCACTTGGCGTTTACCGGGGGCAAAAACTGAATTTAACAATGAATTGGCCAACCGTGGTGCAACCCTGAAAGCTTTTCGCGGCCTGATTGTAGGCCAGATGCTGGCAGGCGGAAAGGCCGAAGCGGGCAAGTTGGTTCGTATTTCGCGTGCAGAACAAGCCGCTGAATTGTTTGGGGCTGGTTCGCAAATCGGTGTGGGTGCGGCCGCATGGTTTAAAAACAACAGCGACTATATCGAAACTTGGGCACTGCCGCTTGCTGATGCGGGTGAAGGTGTAGCCGCTACGGCTAAAATTACTTTTACCGGCACGGCGCAGGAATCCGGAGCGATTTACCTGTATATCGGTGGTGTTCGTGTGCCGGTTGCTGTGTTGGTAAATGATACTGCGGCCGTACAGGCAACCAAAACTGCCGCCACTATCAATGCCGCTACTGGCTTGACGGTAAGTGCGGTAGCGGCCGCCGAAGTGGTTACGCTGACAGCGAAAAACAAAGGCGCGGTAGGCAATGATGTGGATTTGCGCATTAATTACTACCCGCTGGACGAGAAAACGCCTGCTGGCATTAAAGTGGCATTTACTCCGTTTGCAGGTGGCACCGGTAATCCGGATTTAACGGCAGCTGTGGCCGCAATGGGCGATTTGCAGTTTGATGCGATTGTTCTGCCGTACACCGATGCTGCTGCGCTGAAGTCAATGGAAGACGAAATGCAAAGCCGCTGGGGTGCGATGCGTGCTATCGACGGCATGTTTTTTGCTGCGTCAGCAAAAGGTTTCAGTGCTTTAACCACGCTGGGCAACAGCCGTAACAGCCCGTTTGCCTGTATCGGCGGCTTGCCGAAAACTCCGTCACAACCGTTTGCCTTGGCGGCTGCTATGGCGGCACAGGCAGCGTTTGCTGCGCAAAATGACCCGGCGCGCCCGTTCCAAACGCTGGAACTGGTCGGCATCTTGCCACCTGCAGAAAACGACCGCTTAACCGAGCAAGAGCGCAATATTTTACTGTTTAACGGTATTTCTACCTACCGCATCAATGCGGGCGGTAGCGTGCTGATTGAAATGTTGATTAGCACCTATAAAACCGGTAAATACGGCCAAACTGACGATAGCTACCTGATGATTAACACCGTCTGGACGCTATCTTATCTGCGCTACGACTGGAACGCGTACATTGTGAGCAAGTATCCGCGCCATAAGCTGGCTGATGATGGCAATAAGTTTGGCGCCGGTCAGCCCATCATGACGCCAAAGCAGCACAAGGCAGAAATGGTGAGCCGCGCGAAGTTGTGGATGGAATTGGGTTTGGTGGAAAATATCGACCAGTTCACCGCTGACAGCTTCAGCGAACGCAATTTGGCGAACCCTAACCGCTTAGATAGCTTGTTCGTGCCGGATTTGGTAAATCAAATGATTGTATTTGCCAATAAAGTGCAGTTTATCAGTTCATAAACCATAGGCCTGTCTGAAGCATTTTAGACAGGCCTTTAAACAAGGATTAGCAACATGGCAAAACAAAACCGCCGTGCCGGTACCATTTTCTTTAAAGTGGGCGGCCGTCAGCTGGATGCCAAGGGTAATTTTACCTATAACTTAGGCAACCCAAAGCGTGAAGCGATTATTGGTGTAGATGGCGTGCATGGATATAAAGAAACTGTGCAGACTGCCTTTATCGAAGGCGAAATCACCGATAGTGCCGATTTGAAGCTGGCTGATTTAACCAATATCGACAGTGAAACCATCACCTTGGAACTGGGTAACGGTAAAACCGTGGTCTTGTCTCAAGCGTGGTTTGCCGGTGAAGGTACGGGCAACACCGAAGAAGCCAACATCGGTGTGCGTTTTGAATCGCGCCTGCCTGCGCAGGAGATTTAAAGCACAATCAGCCGCCTTTATGGCGGCTGTGTGTTGAAATTATCAATAGAGAGTAGATAAATGGAAGAATGTACTATCAAATTAACTGCGCCGATCATGCACGGTCAAAACGAAATTAATGAATTAACCCTGCGCCCCATCACCGGTAAAGATATGCTGGGTATTAAGTTTGAATTTGATACCAGTGGCAAGATGGTTGTGGATGCTGATGCATCGTTTAAGCTGGGTTACAAGCTCACGGGTATCCCTGCGCCTGTTCTGTCGCAAATGATTGCGCCGGATGTGCTGAATTTGTCGATTGAGTTGCAAAGTTTTTTAGCCAGTGGCCAGTGGACTGGCCGGAGCTAGTGGCGACAATTGGCTATACCTTTAAGGGTAGTGCCGGTAATCCGTTGGATTTGGATTTAGACGGCCTGTTGTGGTGGTATGACAGAGCAGTATGGATTAATGAGCAAATATCCGGTTAAAATAACTGTGTTTATTAACTGGATGAAATTATGAAAAAGAATGCTTTAATTTTTGCTGCTTTATTGTTGTTATCTGCCTGTGGACAACCTGCTGAACCGACTGAAAAATCGGTGGAAGCATCTGCACCGCTTCAGGCTGCTGAATCTGAACAGAAAGTTTTGTTTGATGTCCGTGAAATTGTTTTGAAGCCAAGAAAGCAGGTCGAATTGTTTACTGGTGCAGCTTTGGGTGATTGTGAAAACAATAAAAACGGTCTTTCCTGTCATTATGAAAAAGATGGCAGTATTATTGATGTGGTTTATATTAATGGTGTTGCTGATTGGATAACAATCACGAATCCTAAATTTGAGCAGTTGGAAGTGCCGTATCAGTTGGGTATGGATTATGAAAAATCTACTTCTATGACGGATGCGGTCATTGAATATAATGGAAAATTTGGTTTTCAAAGCCTAACCGTATTTAAGGCAGGTGCGGCGGTTGATTATGTTTATATCAAAGCAAAAACGCTTTAAAGTTTAGTTCTTAGGGCCGTCTGAAATTCAGACGGCCTTTTGTTTGGATAAATCATGGCTAATGCAAAGACACAAATTGAAGTCACCGTACTGGATAAAGCCAGTCGTGCGCTGGATAAAATTAAGGGTAAGTTCGCAGGGCTGAATAATGGCAAGGTGGGTGAGGCAATGGCACGTATTACCCGTGCAACTTCTCAGGCCAGTAAGGTGTTGGGCGCGTATGCGGCCGCCGGCGGTGTGGTTGCCGCTGGTGCGGGTGTGTTTGCCAAGGGTGTGATGGATACTGCGTCTGAATTTGAGCGGTACGAAACTATTTTGACCACGCTTGAAGGTAGTGCAGAAAAGGCTAAGAAATCTATGGCTTGGATTTCAGACTTCGCCGCCCGCACACCATATGAAATGAATGAAGTGACCGATTCTTTCGTGAAATTGAAGGCTTATGGATTAGATCCGTTGAAAGATGGGTTGTTAAATTCTCTTGGTGATACGGCGGCGGCGATGGGTAAGCCGGTGATGCAAGTGGTTGAAGCGATTGCCGATGCCGTAACGGGAGAAAACGAACGTCTAAAAGAGTTTGGTATTAAGGCCAGTAAAATCAAAGGTACTAATTTCACGGAATACAGCTACACCGACAAAAATGGTAAGCAGCAGTTGGCGAAAGTGGAATCTAACAACCGGGCGATGATTCAAGCTACTTTGCAAACCATTTGGAATGAAAAATACGGTGGTGCGATGAATAAGCTTTCCGGTACATGGGAAGGCATGATGTCGAATCTTTCCGATCAGTGGTCTAGATTTAAGCTGTTGATCGCACAAAGTGGGGTGTTTGATTTTCTGAAAGACAAGTTAAGCGGTTTTTTGGATAAAGTGAACAAAATGGCCGATGACGGCAGCCTACAGAAGCTTGCTGAAACGATAGGTCAAAAGCTGGTAACGGGTTTTGAGCGTCTATGGGAGGTTGGCGGTAAGATTTACGATAAATTTGTTGCCATTAACGACTTTTTCGGCGGATTTGAAAATACGCTGACCGCGCTTGGCGTAGTGGCTTTGCTGCCATTGGTGGCGGCTATTGCGAATATCGGTGTGGCAATAGGGTCGCTGGTGGTTGCTTTAGCCCCTTTGGCCAACGCGCTTATTCCTGCTATTGCAGGTTTCGCGCCGTTTATTTTGGCGGGTATCGCCATCGGCTTGTTGGCCGGTTATATTTGGTCGAACTGGGAACCGATCAGTGGCTGGATTATGGAAAAATGGGCAGCTGTAACTGATTTTTTGAGCGGTGTTTGGGAAAGTATTAAGTCGCTGTTTTCGGCTGGTTTTGATTTGCTTAAGTCGTATTTTCTCAATTTTACCCCGCTGGGTTTGATGATTCAGGCTATGCAGCCGATTATCGGCTGGGTGGTGTCTAACTGGGAAAGCATCAAGGCGGTGTTTTCCGGTGCGATAAGCGCCATTGGGTCGATTTTGTCGTCATTCAACCCGGTGCAGTTTGTGCAGGCGGCGTTTGCGCGTTTGCAATCTTTTATCGGTGGTATTTTTGACGGAATTAAGGCTAAGGCGGCCAGTATCTTGAATCTTTCTCAGGAGGCAGGTCGGGCTGCTTCATCGTTGCCTGCACCCGGTGCGGTTGTTCGTGGTGGCGGTGGTGCAGGTCGTGTGGATGTGAGCATTAACCACAGTAACGTGCCGCGCGGTACCACCATGAAAACTACCGCCAGCAACCGTGTGAATTTAAGCAGTAAACAAGGTTATGCATTCGGCTGATAGGGTTTAGAAATGTCTTGGAAAAACAAATTGCGCCCCGCGTCTTTTCGCGGGGCTTCGTTTGGGGTGGAGTCGCACCAAACGGAGCAAGGCCGTCGAACGCAGGTACACGAGTATCCGGGGCGTGATGATCCTTATGTTGAAGACTTGGGATTAAAGGCGGGTACGTTTTCGGTGCGCGGCTTTTGTATCGGCGCAGATTATATGGCTGCCCGCGATAAGCTGCTGGAAGCATGTAACCAGCCGGGCGCAGGACAGTTGGTGCATCCGTATCTGGGCACGCAGAATGTTGTCTGTACGGCGGTATCGCTGTCTGAAACCGCCGATGAAGGCGGTATGGCGCGGTTTGATTTATCTTTTGTGGTGGCGGGGAAGAATCAGTACCCGGCGCAAACAGAAGATTTAATCGGTAGCCTGCTGGAAAAATCCGATTTTCTGGATTCGGCATTAGGCGATTGGTTCAGTGAAGTGTTCAGTCTGAATGGTGTACCGGATTTTCTAAGTGTACAGGCGATAAATGATCTAACCGCGCGGCTCAATAAGCTGTCCGATTTATCCAGTTTGCTGGATTTGGGCAAGCAGTCCGAATTTTTACAGTCGGTAACAGGTTTGCTTGGGTCGGTCAAAAAGCTGGCAAATGTGCCTGCTGATTTGGCTTTTCAGGTTTTAGGTGCGTTTACCCAGCTTTCCGGTGGTTTTGGCCGTCCGTTGGCTGGTATTCAGGCGCTGAAATTGGCGTTTAAGAAGAAGCCGGATTACAGCGCAAAGCGCATCAATGACACGCATTTGCTGGCAGCGCCATTGCAACAGGGGATTAAAAACCGGGAAGCGGTGGCATCACTATTTGAAATTGCGGCTTTAAATGCGGCGGTTGCCACGGCGGTATTGATGCCGGATGACGTGCATATTGAGTTGCCGCAAGTTGGTGGCGATTTTTCAGACGGCAAGTCTGGCGGTAGTAACAGCCGGATTGCGGCGAAAAACGAACGCGAAAGCCTGTTTGAAAGTTTGGATGAAGCCATTATCACCCGCCGCGATTTATTGGCATGGATTGATGCGGTTGCGCCAGATGTGCCTGATGCGGTTTATTCCGCTTTGCAGGATGTGCGGCGTGCGGTAGTGCAGGCCGTGCCTGATGCGCAAAATGAGTTGCCAAGATTGCGTGAAATCACCCCGAAGGCAAGTTTACCTGTGTTGGTGCTGGCTTATTCGGTTCATGGCGATGCAGCACGGTCCGGAGAAATGTTGCGGCACAATGTGGCGGTGCATCCAGGCTTTATGCCCGTTGCGCCGCTGCGAGTATTGAGTGATTGAAAATGTCTGAAATCATATTGCAGGTAGATGGCACAAACTATGCGGGTTGGACGGCCGTATCGGTATCACGCAGCATCGAAACCGTGGCAGGGGCGTTTGATTTGGCGTGTACTGAGAATGTAGGAGGAGCCGCCGCGCAATGGCCGTTGCGCCCGAATCAAAAGTGTAAGATTTTGGTAAACGGGCAAACTGTGATTGACGGTTACATCGATAAAGTGAGTATAGACGTTTCGGACAGTGCCCACGGTATCGCGGTTTCAGGTCGTGATAAAACGGGCGATTTGGTCGACTGCGCGGCGGTGCATAGCCCGGCGCAATGGCGAAACATTAAGCTGCTGGATTTGGTGAAGATTCTTGCCGCGCCGTTTGGACTTGAAGTGATTTTAGAAACGGTGGCCGATACGCCGCTGGAGGTGTTTAAGCTGGAGCCAGCGGAAACCGCTTTTGCCGCGATTGAACGGGCGTGCAAGTTGCGTGGGGTATTGCCGGTACAGGCGCGCGGAGCATTAGTTCTTACCCATGTTGGGACCGAACGCACCGCTACGCCGCTGATTTATGGCGGGAATATTAAGTCCGCTACAGCAGATTTCGATTTTTCCGACCGCTTTTCTACTTATACCGTATCCGGTCAGCGTGCTGGTAATGATACTGATAACGGTAAGGCGGTGGCTCATGTTAAAGAACAGGTCGCCGATACGGGTATCACTCGTTACCGCCCTTTTGTGAAGCAGGCAGACGGGCAGGCTACCGCTGCCGTGGCACGGCGTCAGGCAGAGTGGGAAAAACAGGTGCGTGAAGCACGCAGCGCTACATTGTCTTGTACGGTAGCCGGTTGGACGCAGCAAAATGGCCAAGTTTGGGATATTAACCTGCTTGCGGCGGTTGAGGCTGCGATTTTGGGAGTTACAGGCGATTTGCTGATTTCAGCTATTGAATACAGCTACGATGACAGTGGCGAGATCACAAAAATGGAATTGAAACGACCTGATGCCTACTTGCCGGACCCTGAAGAAGTGAAAAAGGCGGCAGGTAAGCCTGATAAGGCAGGAAAAGTGTCAGGCAAGGCAAAGGTTGAAAGTAAAACCAAAGCCAAGCCCAAAGGGGGTAAGGCAGCCAAGCGTGGGACAGGCAAAAACAGCGCGGCCGGCGGCTGGGATGGTGGTGGAGCGATGGAGTTGCAGAAAAATGCCGATGGCAGTTATACCGTGGGGAACTGGAAAAAATGATTGAGAAGCTTAAGGCCATGATAGGGCGCTGCATCATTGCGGCGGTTTCAGACGGCCATAAAACCCAGTCGGTTCAAATTGAAGCATTTAGCGGCGATATGCATGACGATGTAGAGCGCTTACAGCAATTTGGCTTTACCGGCGTGCCGTTGGTTGGAGCAGAGGGTATTGTGTTATTTGTGGCCGGAAATCATGATCATCCGGTTTTAATCTGTGCTGAAAATCGCGGGATTCGGGTGAGCGGTTTGAAAGAAGGCGAATCGGCGCAGTACAACAGCAGTGGTCATAAGATTGTGCTTTACCATGACCGCTGCGAAATTAATACACCGCAATTTGTAGTGAACGCGGAAAGCGAGGCAGTGATTAATGCCCCGTTGATTGAATTGAACGGTAATGTTATCGGTACGGAATCGGCAGTATTTGCCAAAGAAGTAAGAGATATGGGCGGCGGGTATTCTATGTCTGGTATGCGCAGCACTTATAACGGCCATACTCACCACGAAAATGATGAGCAGTCCGAAACCAATTCCCCTACGCAAACCATGTGAGAAATAAACCATGCTTGGATTAATCCCGTCTGAAGTCGGTGGTAGTGAGTTGCTGTTGAATGATACCGACTGGTTGCGTTCGGCAGTTTGGATGTCTTTGGGTACTGATGCCCGTGCCAGATCTGATGATGTATTGCCGGATGGCGCGGGGGATAAGCGTGGGTGGTGGGGCGATACCTACCGTCCGCAAATTATTGGCAGCCGATTATGGTTATTGAGCCGTGAAAAGCAATTGCCTGAAACGCTTGCGCGTGCGGAAGAATATACCCGTGAAGCTTTGCAGTGGCTGATTGATAAAAAGATAGCCGAATCAGTAGAGGTGAGCGGCGCATGGGCAGGAGTTGGCCGTCTGAATTTGGCGGTGGCGATAACTAGCCCGGAAGGTCAAATTTACCGATACAGTTATTTATGGAGCGCACAAAATGCCGTTTAGTCGACCAAATCTGAAAGAAATTATTGAGCGCGTCGAAACCGATATAACCAGCCGTACCAGCGAAAACGAATATCCGCAGGCGGGCAGCGTTGCAGGGGTGTTTGCAGCCGCGTTGGGCGGTGCGTCCCATCTACTGCATGCACATTTGGATTGGGGCATTAAACAAATGCTGCCATCCACGGCCACAGGGGAACAACTTGAAGAGCACGCCCGGATTTGGCTAAAAGTACCGCGTAAACCGGCGGCGTTTGCCGAAGGTGAAATCACGGTAACGGGTTCGTCCGGTGTAGTGTTGCCGGCAGGTACATCGTTTGCGCGTGGTGACGGTATCCGTTTTGTCACAACAGCCGATTTACCGCTGTCTGCATCAAGCGGTGCGGTAACAGTGACGGCTGAAACGGCTGGAGAAATCGGCAATACAAAAGCCGGTACGGTGTTGACAATGGTGTCGCCTGTTTTGGGTGTGCAGTCATCTGCGCCTGTTGGGCTATCCGGTCTTTCCGGCGGTAGTGATGTTGAGAGCGACGCCGATTTGCGTAGTCGACTAATCCGCCGTATCCAAGGGTCGGCGCAAGGTGGTGCGGATTATGATTACGAAACGTGGGCGCTGGAGGTGCCTGGTATTACCCGCGCGTGGGTGTTGCCGCTGCATAACGGCTTGGGTACGGTTTCGGTTGCAGTTGTGCGTGATAACGATGAAAGTATTATCCCGGACGAACGCGAAATCGCGCGGGTGCAGGAACATATTGAAGAAGTGCGTCCGGTGACGGCGCGGGTAACAGTGATTGCCCCGGTGGAAAAGAAAGTGCGATACCGCATCAATCTTGCGCCTGATACTGCTGAGAACCGGGCAGGGGTGGAAGCAGCATTAAAGTCATTTCATCTGCGTGAATCGTCTATGGGTGGCACGCTGTACTTATCACGTATTTCTGAGGCAATCAGTTTGGCGCCGAACGAATTTATGCACGTTATGTCAGAACCTGCTAAAGATGTGACCTGTGCACCAAATGAAATCCTGACGTTTGGAGGGGTGGTATGGCCAAGCTGAATCCATATACAGCCGATCAATACCGGCAGCAGCTGATTGCATTGTTGCCGACCGGAGCGGCATGGCAGTTTGAGCCGGGAACGCGGCTTTGGGAGTTTGTCGATGCGTTGGCGCAGGAGTTGGCCCGCATTGATGCGCGTGTGTCGGATATGGTTGGGGAATCCCATCCACGAAACGCTTATGAAATGCTGAACGAGTGGGAGGCGGTTGCGGGCTTGCCGGATATTTGCACCGGGACTTTGGATAGTATTCCGGAGCGGCAACGGGCATTGGTGGCAAAACTCACATCGACCGGCGGTCAGTCGATACCGTATTACTTAAGCGTAATCGAAAATATGGGCTATTCCGGCGCGACGATTGACGAGCCGGAGCCGATGACCTGCAATGATAACTGTGCAGATTATTTGTGGGATGAGAGCAGTATTTTTTGCTGGATAGTCAATATTCCTGCGGATACTGCCATTGAGCAGATGACCTGTGCGGATGACTGTACCAGTTTTTTAAGTAATTACGGTATTAATGCGCTTGAGTGCGTTTTAAATCGTATTAAGCCAAGCCATACCCACGTTAGTTTTCACTACGAATAATTTACTTTTAATCAATAAAGGCCGTCTGAAATTCAGACGGCCTTTTGCTTTTGGAGCATCAAAAATGAGACGTATTGATACCAGTACCGCCGCACAGGATTTATTCGGCAAAGGTAAGCACGGATGGCGCAACGGCAACCCGCAAGCCGGTGTTCGTCCCACCCAGTTTAATGCGGAATTTGTAAATGCGTTGCAGGAAGAAATTGCAAATGCCATTGAAAATGCGGGTATTAATCTTAATCCCGAAGATAATCAGCAGCTTTTTAAGGCAATTAGTTCTTTGGCCGGTGGCTCAGGGAAAATCGAAAGTGTAGACGCTTTGCGCCAGTTGAAAGGTGAGTATCCTGCGGTATTGTTAAATGCTTATTACACCGGTGGAACTACGGGCGGCGGTGTATTTGTGGCAGATGCTCAAGATAAAACCACTGCTGATAATGGCGGCACGGTTATTGTTGATACGTCTGGTATGCGCTGGAAACGGGTATTTAAAGAGTTAAGCCTTTATGATTTTGGCTATGATAAGTCAAAAAATAATGCCGCATCTATTTTGAATGCGGTGGAAAATGCGGCGATTGGTGTAGTGGTAGATTGCTTAGGATTATCTATCGATACTGGCAATCAGTATCCGAAAAATAATAAGTACGCAAACGGTCAATTTGTCATCAATGGCAAAGCGGTTGATGTTCAGTATCAAATCATTCGTAGCGGCCTTGGCCGTTTTATTTCCGGTAGTGGTGCGGCATCCAATCTTAAGTCAAATGAGTGGACGGGTGCTGGATTGGTGGTTATCGGTGAACAGGCAATGGGACGGGTGGAGCGCTGTGTTTCTGCTATTGCTATTGGCGATCGTTCGCAGGGGTTTTCACGTGTTAGCCGCGATAATATTTCAATCGGGGCAGATAGTTTGATTAATGTTCAGGCTGATACGGAGTGGTATGACCAGTCCAAAATGGCAGGAACTCGCAACATCGGTATCGGCGGTAATGCAGGGCGTGGTATTACAAGCGGTTATTCAAATATTGCGATCGGCCGTAACTCTGGCCAAGGTTTGGGTACTGGCTTTTCTAATATTGCTTTAGGTTCGGCGGCGTTGGCCGGTGTCGGACCAATTGGGCTGAGCGGCGATATTGAAGTTTTTTGGCCGTCGCCAACATCTCGTACCGTGGCTGTCGGCGAATCCGTATTGCAGATGTATCAAGGGCGCGATGCGCAAACGGCAATTGGTGGTGGCGCGGCAAAAAATACAAAGGTCGCCGAAAAAGTAACTGCGTTGGGGGCAAATGCCCTTGAAAACTTGGAACGTAATCTTGCGCCAAACGGTGGTGATGTGCTGTGGAGCGGAACGGAGACGGGTAGTTATATTCAAAGCGGCCATAATATTACGCTGACGATGCCAAATGTACATGGTGCGCAAAATAATTATTGGGTCGGTATCCGCCTGACTTCGGGTGATGCTTCGACTGTGCAAGGTGATGTTGTGCCGGTGGAAGTGGTTGCTGCATCGGGGAATAGTTTAACTGTGAAAAGCCCGAAAGATCTTAATACATCTGGTACGGCGGAACTCAAATACGTTTATTCAGCCTCATCATCTGCATCGAAAAATGAAGAATTGACAGTAATTGGAACCAATGCGCTTAAAGGCGCAGTGAGCGGCGCGTATACAACAGTAATTGGAGCGGATGCAATGGTGTCCAGTGACAACCCGCAGAAGACGGTGGCAGTTGGTGCTTCAGCGCTGCGGAATGGTACTCATGTATCTAGCGTCGCTGTCGGGTATTGGTGCGCGCCAACAATTAGCAGTGAGCAAAGCGTTTTTATTGGTGATTCATGCGGGTACCGAAACATACAAGGTGATGTATTAAGCGGCCAAATTAGCAATTCTATTGCCATCGGTTACGGCGCACGTTTGGGTGGAAGTAACGAAATTCAGCTTGGGATGTATGGTCAGAAGCTTTATGCACCATCTGCCGTGAATATTCGGTCAGATGCCCGTGATAAGGCTGATATTGAGCCATTGGATTTTGGTTTAGATTTTGTTCGTAAACTCAAGCCTGTTACAGGGGTTTGGGATCGTCGAGATGCTTATACTGACGAGTTGTTTACAAACCTTCCGCCTCATGAGCGTTCGGAAAAACTTCGTGAGTGGTGGGCAAATCCGTCAAAGGATGGACGTCATAAAGAAAGTCTTCGTCAGCATTGGTTTATTGCTCAAGATGTTGTAGCACTTGAAGAAGAATATGGCAAATTGCCAATGATTAACTTTAGACAGGATACCTACACGATTGAGTATGAGATGTTTGTCCCAGTATTGGTTAAGGCGTTGCAAGAAATGGCCGATGAATTGGAGAGCATGAAAAAACAAATGCAGGAGTTAAAGAAATGACACGTTGTGTAATTGATTCGGATGGATTGTTTATCGAAGAACAGTATTTTGATGATTGTCGCCAAAGTATTGAAGCTGAAGTTCCTGTGCTTGAACAACATCAGGCAGCGAAGTGGGTTGGGGAAGGTTGGGAAATTGTCCCTGATTATCGCGGGTGTATGGTTGCCATTGGTGGTGATGTGCAGGTTTGGGATGAGTTGGGCAACCTTCCTGTCGATGCTGTTTTGATTTGTGCTGATTAGTTTAAGTACACCATGCAGTTGTATGGTGTACTTAAAGCTATCGGTCGATTCAGTGGAGTTTTTATGGCTGATTTAATTCATATCAGGGCGGATATTCCAACAGTAAACATTGAAATGCCAATCGGAAACGCCCGGCGTTTTGAAGTAACGGTAACGGTGGATGGAAAACCTTTCGATTTATCTGTCGCGGAACTGAAGATGATGGTTGCTCCTAGCGTTGGTTTGGCATTTGAGACTACAGGAAATATTCAGGTAGTCGGCAACGTCTTAACGCTGGATTTCCCGCCTGATTTTTCCCGAGACGCAAAGTGGCGTCGCGCAAAGTATGACATTTTGAATGTATCAACGCGCCACACGTTGATGCGTGGCGAAATCTGTTTACTGGAGGTTGTAACGCGATGACTACATATGTATTTACCCTGTCAGACAAAACGCCGGCGGCCGAAATTGACGTTAAGGAAACGGTAATTGCTCAAGGCGCTGGGCAAGATTTGTACGACCGCGCCAAAAAAGAGCTTGGATACACTGGCACTTTTGGGGAGTTTCTCGCTACGTTCAAAGGCGAGAAAGGCGAAGATGGCGCAATAGGTCCGATAGGTCCAACTGGTGAGCGAGGTGCTGACGGCCTGCCTGGCGAGAGAGGCGAGCGTGGCGCAGATGGCCCTAAAGGTGATAAAGGCGATACTGGCCTGCCTGGACCTAAAGGTGCAGATGGTGCTACCGGTCCTAAAGGTGACGCTGGTCCAAAAGGCGCAGACGGTTTGCCCGGTCCCAAAGGAGATGCTGGCGAACGTGGGCCGATAGGGCTACAAGGCCCGCAAGGTTTACAAGGACCGATAGGCCCTCAAGGTTTGCGAGGAGAACGAGGGCAAGACGGACAAAGGGGCGAACGAGGGGAGCAAGGCCCAATCGGACCTGCTGGACCTGTTGGCCCGAAAGGGGATAAAGGCGACACTGGACCAAAAGGAGCAGATGGCCGCGATGGCGTAGGTATCGCGCAAACACTAACCTTATCCGGAAACACGCTCACACTGTCAGACGGTGGGGGAAGTGTAACGCTGCCAAGTCAATCAGCCACAAACGCACCTACTGGACAAGACAATGAGTATGAAATTCACGGCACTGGTATGCCTAACGGAAAGGTTACTGCACCAGTTGGAACGACCTATGTGGATACAGCGGCAACTAATGGCGCGTTGAAGTGGATAAAACGCACTGGAACGGACAACCAAGGCTGGGAAGTCTTGACTGGAGATACTGGCTGGCGAACGCTTACTATTGCTTCAAAATTGGGCGCGTCATATCTAAAAGTTAGACGCAAAAACGATACTGTTATGTATCAATTCGGTGGTTTAAGCTGGGGCTGGTTCGGTATCGTGCGACGTGGTGGCCCGGGGTATTCTGTACAGCCATCGGACAGGGAGCGGAATGTTTTTATTTTAGGTTTGCGCGGAATACCGGAAGGGTTTCGGTCAGAATTTAGCTTGATTGGCGGCATCTACAACGACAAGGGCATTCCATATGGAACATGGTATTTAGGTGGCCCGGGCGATTCTTACATGCTGCGCTTCCAATTTACCGACCCCGTCCCTACTGACCGAGACATTGGGGACATTCGGGTAAGTCCTATCATGTACCTGACTAACGACCCGTGGCCGACTAGATTACCATGATTTTTAAAGGAGAATAAAAACGGCTTCACTTGTCGCTCAAACTACTTCAGCGCCGGGATTCAAACTATTCATTATGCTGTCACCGGCAAACTTGCGTAACAGGCCATCTTTCAGATGGCCTTTTTTCTTGGAGGCAAAAAATGAGTAACTCACTCAAATGGGTTAAATATATTCTTGAATGGCGTTTTCTTCCTGTACGGTTTCAGCAGTGGTTGTTTGGTACGGGCACCCGTACGGTTGAATTTGTCAGTGGTTGTTCGATGATTGGTTATGCGTTGGTCTTCGCATTTTCGCCGAATGACATCTATAGTTGGCCAATATATTATAAATTCAAGGATATATCAGAGTTTACGCTGATATTGGTATTTGGCGGTGTCGGAGTGCTGCAACTGATGGCGATGTACTGGCAGACATTCAAGGGGGAAGTGCTGTCGGGTTATATGCTTTTGGTATCGGCATTTATCTGGTATTTAACAGCGTATGCGTTTTGGGCGGCCTATCCGCCGGCGCATACAGGCATGGTTATTCCGCCCGTCTTGGCGTTCCTTTGCTTACTTGCTGGAAATAACTCACTTAAATTCTTGTTTTCGGAGGTTAAATTCAAACGGAAACAAAAGGGGGAATAATGCACGATTTTTTTCAAATCGGCTATCTGTTCGCGATAGGGGGCGGCGTCATTGGTAGCGTGTGGTCAAGCATGAAAGACCATGATGCACCAGTATCAAGCCTGTTTGAAGCTTTGATTTCGGCGGTTGCGGCGGCGGCAGTAGCGGAACGGTTTTTAATGCTAAACCAAGTATGGACTTGTGCGATTGCCGGCGCGTTTGTCGGTATTTTAACAGGTCATGCTATGGATACCGTGCAGGCCATTGCCCCGGGATTGATGAAAAGATGGCTTAGAAAAACGGCTTCCAAATTTATCGATAGTAAAGACTAGCAAAGGCCGTCTGAATATTCAGACGGCCTTTTTATTTCAAAAGGTAGAATATGACACAAGTAACACAAAATTTTAGTTTGCGTGAATTAACGCGTAGCGAAACCGCCAGCCGTATGGGTGTTGAAAACATTCCGACTGAAAAGGAAATGCAGAATATCCGCAAGACAGCTGAGCAGTTGGAAAAAATTCGTGAATACGTTGGCCGTGGCATCATCGTTACAAGCTGTTTTCGTAGCGATCGTGTGAATAAGTTGGTTGGTGGTAGCCCAACATCGGCACACCGTTTCGGTTCGGCAGCTGATTGTGACGCTATCGGCATGACTTCTTTTGCTTTTGCGAAAAAGCTGATTGAAATGCGCGATGTTGGAAAGTTGGTATTTGACCAGTTGATCTTGGAATTCCCGGAGCGTGGGGATGGTGCATGGGTGCACATCGGTTTCCGACACAATGGTGCCCAACGTAATCAGGTTATGACTGCCGTTAAACGCGGTGGGAAAACCGTTTATTTACAGGGATTAGTGCCATGATTCCGTGGATACTTAAAAACAGAATAACCACGGCCCTAATTGTGTTGGTGGTGGTTTTAGTGTGTTGGCTTGGCTTTGTTTATGGTGTAGCCATTCCTGATGCTGAAAAGCGCGGTGCAGCAGTCGCTACGGCAAAAATCAGCCAAGATTTTGCTGTTGCCCAAGGCCGGCGTGTTGCTGAAACATTGGAAAAAGAACGGGCGCGCACCGCTGAATTTGCTGCGATGCAAGCCAAAATAGAAAAGGAGAGAATCCATGCGAAAACTGTTATTAATAGCCTTCGCAGCGAGCTTGACCGCGTGCAGCAGTACGCCCGAAATCAAGGTGGCCGCCGAAACCTGCCCACAACCGATAGCACCGCCGGCGCATCTGATGAATCAGTTGCCAAAGGCTGGGCATTATTCGGAAAATGCACGGCTGAATATGCTGGAATGGCAGAAGTAGCAGACCAGCAAAGAAATGATCTGGCTGAATGGCAGGCTTATGGCCGTATTGTTTCTGGTGAATGAAAAAGCCCCCTTGCGGGGGCTTGCTCTATAAAAAAAGCGTACTGTATGGAAAGAGTAGGTTAAGAGAAGCTGATATTCAGATTTTTGCCAAGCTTTTCAGCGGCTTTTTCCAAAAAATCAAGTTTTGTATTGTGACGCAAATTCAGTAAGCGGTCAATTTGCGGCATGTGCACGTCTAATCTTCTTGCCATTTCGGCTTTCTTTACATTTTGTTGTACCATTTCATTAAGTAGCAGGATTTTAGCTGTTTCTAATGCCGGTAAAACGACAACATGCTCACCATCATTTTCTGAAGGCATTGGGACTGCTTTCCTGTCTTCAAAGTATCCTTCTAATGCGCAAATCAGGCCGTCAATCGCTTCGATTTTTGCTGTATCTTCGTCTTCTCCGACTGCGACAGCTTCCGGAATATCTGGGAATGTTACTAATAAAGTACCATTATCGTCTGGCGTTAGAATATAGGGGTAAGCTAACATATGCACCTTTCATTTAGTCATCCAGTATAGTTATTAGGTAGCAAGCTCCTCCGAGCTTGCTCCTTTTTATTTCTTATTTAAGATCTAAGTCTTTTTTGATTTTTTGAACCAATCCCGTACCAATTTCTTTACTACCGTGGTTTGGGAAAACTGATGTTTTATTACCAAGTTTTATTAATTGATGGCTTCCGCGTTTTAGCGTGGTAAACTCTACACCTTGAGAGAGCAGCCATTTCCTGAATTCGCTGTATTTCATCATTCACCTCCTTTCCATACAGTAAGGTCATAATACAACAAAAATGTTGTGATTGCAATACTAAATACAACATTTTTGTTGTATTTAGTATTGCTCAAGATGATTTTAATTTGTGGGTATATATGGGGGTACATAAATTAGTAAAAAATAAAAATGTATTTATATACATATATTTATTATTGAAAGGATAATTATGATGGAAAATGGTTTTTAACAGATAAATAGTCAAAGGCCGTCTGAAAGTTTCAGACGGCCTTCAATATTAAATATAAACCGAAAATCAGAGAAAATATGAATATCAAACAATTTATCCAAGCCCTGCCCAAAGCCGAGTTGCACGTCCATATCGAAGGGACGTTCGAGCCGGAGCTGATGTTTGAAATCGCCAAGCGCAACCACATAGCGATTCCTTATGAAAATGTCGATGCGGTACGGCAGGCTTATGATTTTCACAATTTGCAGTCGTTTT
>QWCI01000165.1_pt1 | contig 37591 bp, 48 predicted proteins | sample 1972541 | NCBI WGS metagenome assembly QWCI01 (sample SAMN09866712, study PRJNA288562) | Human oral metagenome isolate term3_saliva, whole genome shotgun sequencing... | isolation source: mouth | host: Homo sapiens | place: USA: California | reverse complement strand
GAGCCACCAGAGACGTAGGAGTTATTGGGGTCTGCGTACTTATTCTTGATGTAGGAGAGACCGAGGCGAGCCGATAAGGGGGGTAGAACGAAGCGTACATAATGACACCCCCGCTCAATACCCCTTAAATCGCTGATTGTCGGGACGTTCGTGGAGACGATAGGCAAGTGCGCCTGCAAAACGAAGCGTTACATTTGTGTTACTTTGGTGTTACTTTATGGGCGTTCGGACGACGTTAGACGGCGCTTGATGTTACATGGGGAGATAGATAGCTCGGGAAGGGGCTAAATAACGCGTCAGACGGGCGCAAACGCTGATAATAGGCGGGTATAGCATGTGTACAGTGCTGTGCCCGCCTATGCTGTATTATGGCCATCGCCACCACCTTATCGGGATGTGTGTCTCGGCTCTGTTTTTGCTTGGTTTAAGGGGTTGGGGGGTCGCTTGGGTGTTCGATTTGGAGGGTCAAATCGGGATAATTTGGGGGGTCACTTGGAGGGTCAAAACGGCTCTAAAATGGGCGTGAGTTGATGGGGGTAATACAATATTGCCCCCCTTTTTTGCGCCTTTTTCGTGCGAGTTAAGGGGGGTATTACATTGTTATTTGCATGCAAACGCCGTCAAATCAGCCGTTTATATGATTTTAGGGGGCTGGAAGGCCTGAATTAGGGCTGTGAGCTGTATATCCTTCGTCTTAATTTGCTCCTCTAAGAGTGATACCATGCGCTGTAGATTCTGTATCGTTTTCTCCTTCTCCTCGATGACCAGCTGTAACCCAAATCTGTCGGCTTCCTCATTTGACGGAGGCCTTCGCGGAAAACCGCTCAAGGTAGAGTTTGAGCTGGTCGATGAGGAGTGAGAAGAAGTACCAGTGAGCAACCAATCGACGGGAATTGCGGGATATTCCGCTATTATGCGGGAAATAACCGCACCTCCAAGTTCGCTCTTCCTGTCTTTTCCCCTGAAAGCCGAGGTTGACATCCCTACTTTTCTACAAAAATCCCCTATTGATATTCCGTTCTCTATCAAATAGTTATACGCCCTCCCCTTTATGGGTGCGTAAATTTCTTCACTTTCTTCTTGCATGTGCGGAAATTTCTCACTTACTTTGCGATGTTGTAAGACGATTACACCGCTGTAAAGATAAACGAAATGAAATAGACGAACTGATATGATTACGACGAAAAAAAGATCAGAAATCCTTGAGGCGCTGCTCTTAGCGCTGTACGAAGGAAAGAGTGTGACGCTCTGCACCGATGAGCCTGGATTCGGTATCCGCCACATCGACGACTGCGACCCTATCCATGAAGTAGCCTTCCTCGCAGAAGGCCTCGAACTCGAGGCGGAAGATGAGCCCCTGCCACATTGGGGTGATCAGCTCCCCGAAGGCGTGGAGATGTACAGCCTGCTCCGCCATGGAGAGGATGGCGAAGTCTACGTGTATCAGATAGCTATCGATTAGTAACCACAGGCATCCCCGAGGTTGGCGCCTCGGGGAGCCATAAAGACACAACTATAATATGGAAAGACAAATCCGACTTACCACCGAAGACCGCCGTGCTATCCAGAAGGAGACGGGGCTCACTGACGGGGCCCTTAGCCTCGCATTGACCTTCCGTCGGCATGGGGAGCAGTCCGAGCGCGCTCGCCAGCTCGCTCTTGAGCGCGGGGGGATGGTCTACTGCACTGCCCCTGAATGCGAGACGATACACGATGCAGAGGGTAAGATGGTTCAAACGTTCACTAATGGCGCAGTCATTACCGTGGACAAGGCCTCAAGCGAGGCTACCTTGGTGTACGACGGGAAGCTCGTCGCGACCTATCACAATGTCACACTGCAGATGCTCTCGCTCATACAGACGACGGCGTCAGAACTTAAGTAATAGCCATGCTTCAGCACTACGGAAAAGCTACGGCCATCGATCTCTCCGACCTCATTGAGGATCGACGGACTATCGAAGATCAGTCCGAGTGCTTGGCTCCAGTGATTTCCTACGAAAATTATAGAGCTCAGGCTCGCCGAGGCCGTATAAAGGTCCTTCGGAAGGGAGGCGGTAAGGGCGGCAGCGTCCTTGTCGACTACGATAGCCTGCCCCGAGACCTCCGAGACAAGGTAGACCAGCGCATTGGGAGCGATGCCGCCCATGTGGCGGTACTCCGCAAGTGGTTCAGCGATCACTATCGTCGAGACCGAGGCGCAATGGAGTACTACCCCAAGCGCCTGAGAGAGCTAAACCTCTCGCTTCCGCTCGAGCGCATCGCTCAGCTGACGGAAGAGTACACGGTGAATGCCTCTGTATTGATGGCAGTGAAGGCTCTCCAGGCTGATATGCGCCTCCTCAAGCGCGTCATGGGAGGCAAGAAGACCATCAGATGGGAGCAGCTCGCCAGCGCTATCGGCTACTACCGTCAGGAGGTCGGGCATACGCTCCCTCAGAGCGCAGCGCGCTTCCGCAAAGCGATGCGTGAGTTTGAGCAGAAAGGCTACGAAAGCTTGATCAGTAAGAAGTTCGGCAACCAGCAGACCCGTAAGGTGGATCGTGATACGCTTTACCTCCTCCTTGCTCTCGACAACGACGACATGCGCCCCTACAACAGCACGGTGGCTGAGCGGTACAACCGCTTCGTGGAGGGCGAGCTGACGGTCTACAACCCTGAGACGGGTGAGCTGTACGACCCAACGCCTTACAAGCCACTCAGCGAGACGACCGTGGCGAACTACCTCTCTACGCCAGAAGCAAAGGCCCTGCGCGGAAAGGTCCACGACGACTATCAGACGTGGCGTGGAAAGAATCAGCCCTTTGTGCTGCGTAAGCGTCCGACGATGTCCCTCTCTAAGATCTCCCTCGACGACCGTGACCTTAAACTCAAGGTCAACTGGAGAGAGCAGGGGGTCAGTGAAGTGGTCAGCTTGAAGATCTACGTAGCGTACGACCTGGCGAGCCAGGCGATCATCGGGTACGCCTTTAGCGGGAAGAAGCGACACGACATCTTCCTCGGGTGCTTGCAGTCAACCTTCCGCACGCTCCTCTCCCTGGGGCTCCCATGCCCCTATGAGGCCGAAGTGGAGCAGCACCTGGTATCCGACTTTAAGGACACGCTGATGCGCCCTGGTGTGCTATTCCCTGAGCCCAACTTCCTCGCTCCTGGTAACTCGCAGGCGAAGGGTGCGGAACACATGAACCGCCTCTTCAAGTACCAGACGGAAAAGGAGTACATCCCTAACACGGGGCGTCACTATGCCCGCCTTGATGCCAACCAGACGAGTGAGGAGAAGAGCTTCGACGAGCACAACGACCGATTCAAAGCTAAGGTGTGGGCTTACGAGGACGCAGTCGCCTTCTACGAGGGGCTTATCTACGAGTACAACCACTCCCCTCACAGCAACACCGCCTATTGGGGTGGCCGCACGCGATGGGAGGTCCTTCAGGAGGCAGTGAACCCTCAGCTGGCAGAGATAGACGTCCACAAGCTGGCGACCCTCATCGGAGAGCACCGCTCAACGTCCGTCCGCCGTGGGCATATCAAAGCCAACTACCGCAGCTTCGCCCTCTCTCCCGAGGGTATAAGCAAGCTGAAGGACCGCAACGGGAAGGTCGACGCGTATTGGTGGGAGCAGGAAGAGGGTGAGATGAACGAGGTCTACATCTACGAAGGTGGGCGCTTCATCGAGACCGCCTGCGAAATCCAGCGCATCAACGAAGCTAAGGCCGAGCAGACCGACGAAGACCGCCACCAGCTACACATGCAGCTGCAGCGCGTGAAAGCCTTCGACGCACACATCGCTGAGCGAATGCCGAGCAAGGCACGACTCCTCAAGGAAGAGACGCACAAGACGCTCACCGAACTCAAGCCTGTCGAGGTAGTCACGATGAAGCGTGGCGACGATGGCGAGCTACTCGATAGCGACTACCTGCAGAGCAGTCCTGAAGAGGCCCGCATGCGCGCTATGGCAGACTTATAACATCATACGAATACTAATCAAATTGGATTGAAATGAAACACAATGGTAAAGAGTACTGGACTCGTGAGGAGCTCATTGAGGCATTCGACGCAGATGGATTCAATGAGAGGAACAAGAGGGGAGGCTTTGGCTTAGCTCTATTCATCCCCGACCTCTACGATGGGCTAATCTATGCAGAAGAGAACTTCAGCAAAGAAGTTATGTCGAGCCTAACGATGCAAACGTTCAGCCCAGACTAATATGAAGATGACAGTGATATTTGAGGCTTGCTATATGTGGACTGATCTCATAGAAATTCTTGGCGAAGAAAGAGCCAGGCGACTAAGAAAGAGAGGATCCTTTGGTAAGGCTTATAAAAGTGATAGCGAAGAGGTCTACTTCGAGGAGAAGCAATTCTCTCGGTGGGCAAAGAAACTAATAAACCGACACTAGAATGAAGAAGAAAGTAAAGAAGAAGGAGAGTACCGTTGTCTACTCAAAGGAAGGGCTTATATCCATTTTGGGGGTAGATAAGTACAACGAGCTGAATAGCAGCAACGAGTTTGGTATGGAGGAGTCCTACCTTAGCGGAGATATGCTCATAACCATCTTCAGGGAAGCTCGATTCACCGAAACCGCCCTAAATGCAGTATGCCATGCAACTAAGTAACGAACTCAAAGAACGCACGCTCACGGCGATCCTCGCCGACAGAGCGAACTACCCCAGCGACAGCAAGCACGCTACGGCTATCGGTATCTCCTCGAGTGTCTACTCTACGATCAAGAAGGGGAAGCTCGACAAGCAGCTGAGCGACTCAGCGTGGCTCAGCCTTGCACGCCGCCTCAACGTACCTCTGCGCGGGGAGATCGAGTGGAAGGTGGCGAAGACCGACACCTACTCCTACATCACCAGCCAGCTGGAAGCCTGCCAGGAGCGCAGCCTTAGCGCCCTCTTGTGCGATATCCCTAACATAGGGAAGACCTTCAGCGCTCGCCACTATGCCCGCACGCACAAGCACGTCGTATATATCGACTGCTCGCAGACGAAGACGAAGGTCCGCCTGGTCCGCTCTATCGCTGTCGGCTTTGGCTTGGACGCTAAGGGACGCTATGAAGAGGTATATGCCGACCTGGTCTACTACCTCAAGGGGCTGCATCAGCCACTGATCATTCTTGACGAAGCAGGTGACCTCCAGTATGAAGCCTTCCTTGAACTTAAGGCACTTTGGAACGCTACGGAGCGCGCCTGCGGATGGTACATGATGGGGGCCGATGGGCTGAGGGCCAAAATCGAGCGAAGCATTGACTGTTGCAAGGTCGGCTATACGGAGCTTTTCAGTCGCTTCGGTGATGCCTACAGGAAGGTCACTCCTCAGGATGGAGAGGAACGTAAGAGCTTCCTCCTGAAGCAGGCGGTAGAGGTCGCCAAGCTCAACGCCCCCGAGGGGGTAGATGCCGTCAGCCTCGCCCGAAAGTCGGGCGGACTTCGCAAGGTCTACACAGAGATAGAGAAGCTGAAACTACAAGCAGGGGCATAAGATGGCACGAGCATACTCCGCCAGCGAGGTGCTGGCAAAGAAAGTCCCTTCGATCCCCTTCGAGGGGCGCTGGAGGGAAGCCTTCGGCGAGCCTGGAAGGGCGGGGGTGTGGCTCATCTGGGGACAATCGGCAAACGGCAAGAGCTCCTTTGCAATGCAGCTAGCCAAAGAGCTGTGCAAGTATGGTAAGGTCGCCTACAACTCCCTCGAGGAGTCTATCGGGCTCTCCTTCCAGGAAAATATGGAGCGGTGCCAGATGGGCGATGTCGACGGGCGCTTCCTAATCCTTGACCGTGAGAGTATGGAGGACCTCAATATACGCCTGAAGAAGCAGCGCAGCCCTGACTTCATTATCATCGATAGCCTTCAATACACAGGCCTCAACTACAACGACTACAAGCGCCTTAAAGAGGCGCACCCAAAGAAGCTCTTCATCTTCATCTCACACGCCGACGGGGATAAGCCCTACGGCTCGACAGCTACCAAGGTGCAGTACGACGCTGATATGAAAATACTCGTACAGGGCTACCGCGCCATCTGTAAGGGGCGATTCATACCCGAGGCTGGTAAGCACTACAGCATCTGGGCAGAAGCAGAGGTGAAGTACTGGGGCTTAGAAACAGAAACAAATAACGAACCAACTAATAATTAAGAAATGATGAACTATCTACTCCTAATCGGATTCACCGTACTCGTTACGCTCGAGATCTTCGATAGAGTCTCTATCCGTCCTCTTATCAAGATCATAGAGGACTTGAGGAACTTCGATAATGAACTTCTGGAGCGTCTAGAGCGTGCGCTCTTAGATTGCGCTCAGGCACGCAGTGCCCGTGCCGAATCTGAGGAAGAGCTGAGGACTTTGAGAAATGACCTGTCAAAGCTCAAGGCCGAACGTGAGCAGCTTCAAGGCGAACTTCTTGAACAGCTCGAAAAGCGTACTGAGGAGGGAGAGTAATGGCACGCACTAACTACGCTGCATTCTACGCTCTCTTGAAGAGCATGCCAGGCGCATCAAAGGAAGACCTCGTCCTGCAGTGGACGAACGGGCGTACAGCCTCCCTTAAGGAGATGAGCGAGCGCGAGTATTCGCTGATGATCCGACAGCTCCGCCAGCAGGTAGAGAACCTCGAGGAGAAGAAGAAGGCGCGCTCGGCGGTGCTAAAGCAATTCCAACTCTATGGCATCGACACCACCGACTGGGATGCTGTTGACCGCTTCTGTGCTAGCCCTCGCATCGCAGGGAAAGCATTCCGCTACCTCACCATAGCAGAGTTGAAGACACTCCGTGTGAAGATGCTCTCAATACGCAATAAGGCAGAGCTGAAGGGCTATGAGCAGCGCAGGGCGGCGTTAGGTGCAGAGATCACCAAAGGGCAACTACCTAACTAATGACACATGGGACGAATAGACAAGGCTGCCAAGCGTCATCTTGAGCAGTCCTACCAGCAGGATATCGAGATGTACGAGCGGGAGCGTGACGAGCTCCTCAAGCGAATACGAGCCGACACGGCGACGCCAGCAGAGCGAAGTCGCTATAACGCGCTCGGCTGGAAGATCGAAGCGGTGAAGCAGCGCATGGACAAGCGCTACCGCGATGGAGTAGAATCACCCATTAAAATCATGCAATAAGATGGAACAACAAGAAAACAAGATGGTGGAAATCACCGAAGAGCAGCTGGCAGAGTTTCAGCGCCTCAAAGAACAAGAGCAAGCACGCGAAGAAGAGCAGCGTGCCAAGAATGAACGCGAGGACTTCCGCAAGCTCTGCGAGGAGACGGTCTCCGAGACATTCGGAGAGCTGAAGGCTGCGAATGAAGCTCTCAAGCGTGCGAAGATGCGCGTCCTCTCCGCATTCAGCTCGCTTCTTGAACTTAAGATCTCCCTAATCGGGGGGAAGGAGCAGGGGCAGCACTCCTTCCGAAACGAGGCGTGTGATCAGCGCATCACGATCGGTAAGTACAAAAAGGTCTCCTATGACGCAACGGCGGATGCTGGTATCTCCCTAATCGAAGAGTCACTCGCGTCGATGGCTGATGGAGAGAAGTCGCAGAAGCTGGTGCGCATCATCCTTGACCTCCTCTCACGCGATGGCCGCGGTCAGCTTCAGGCGGAGAACGTCATCCAGCTCGATAAGTATGTCGAAATGGTGGCAGACCCACGCTTTGCCCGAGGCGTGACCATCATTAAGGAGGCCTTCCTCGCCGAGTGGACGCGTGTCTTCATCCGTGCCGAGGAGAAGGACGAGAAGGGCAAGTGGATAAATATTCCGCTCTCGATGGTCGAAGTATGACGTACACTCTCACACAGCAGCTCTCCCACGACGAATTGTGGGAGAGCTGGGATCCCACCCGCACCGAAGATGAAGACGGCTGCTCTCTGATCGCCTTCACTCCAATGGGTCTGGCTTCGCTACGAACAATGGGAGAAGAGCGAACGTGGATAATCGAGGTTGGCTGGTCGCTTCAGAAGTTCTCCGCATCCAGCGAAGAGAAAGCGATATATATAGCCGTAGAGTCCTATCGCCGAACAGAGAAGAACATCGTAGAAGAGTACGTGCGTGGTCTTCAGGTCAAGCTCGGAGATGTTGATGAATCAGGCTGCGTGGTGACTCCAACCTCGGCCTGTTCTATTCGTCGATGTGGGGATGGTCCACTCTATGTACTCCTTGGTGGTGGACGCGTATTCGATAGTAGCGAAGACTTCCGTGTATGGGAGCGTGTGGTCTCAGAGGATCTATGCTATCACCTGTTACACACAATGAATCTAACAGACGAAGAAATATGAATAAATGGTATTTGTGTACCGTCGCCTATGAACGTCAGGGCGACGAGATTGGACTTAGAAAGGTCTCTGAAAGTTATCTGGTGGATGCCCTCTCCTTCACGGAGGCTGAGGAGCGTATCATCAAGGAGGTAACACCCTTCGTTTCGTGCGGGGTACTAGAAGTGGTGAACATCCGCCCGATGCGCTTGGCGGATATGCTGATCAATAACAACGGTAGCAACTACTATCGAGGGAAGGTCAACTTGATCACGCTGGATGCGAGCTCGGGGCAGGAGCGTAAGACCTCCGTGGCAATGGTGGTCAGAGAGGACTCCTTGCTCTCGGCAGCGACACTGCTGGAGTCTCACCTCAGCGAGAGCCTCTCCTCGTATGAGATCGTCAGCATTGCAGATCTCGGCATCCTCGATGTATATCAGTATGTCGCACCTAAAGAGACGGACGTATGATTATAGCTGTTGACTTCGACGGCACACTCTGTGAGAGTGCCTACCCCAGTATCGGGGATGTGATGCCAGGGGCGAAAAAGAGCCTCGAAGAGCTCCGTGAGAAGGGCCACTACATTATCATCTGGACTTGCCGAACAGGAGAGCTGCTTGTCAACGCGATCAACTGGCTCCTGGAGGAGGGCATCCCATTTGACCGAGTGAACGACCACGATCCTGAGAACCTCGCGATCTATGGCGATGGTGGGAAAAAGGTCTACGCCAATGTCTACATCGACGATAAGAACCTCGGAGGCTTCCCTGGTTGGTACGAGACGATGCGCCTGCTGAGATCTCACCCCGACTACTAAGCATACCTACAACGATTGAGGGGGCGTGTGGCAACAGCTGCACGCCCCCTCAAGTATTTGCTGTGAGAGGTATATTGGAGGTATCTTTGTGGTAGATAATCCCCACCACATCAGTAATATGCCCAAGGGTCGAAGTAAAGAGCTCATAGAGCGCCGAAATCGTGACCTCTATAAGGACTACCGTCACCTTATGGATGTGAAGAAGCTGCGCTACTCGGCAATCATCACTATGCTCTCCGAGAAGTATTACATCTCGGAGTTCACGGTGCTTGATGTGCTGCGCTCATGCATCCGAGAGGAGGATGAGCCTAAGGAGTGCAAGAAGGAGTTTACAGGCTTTAGGGTCTCTCGATGGAAGTCTCGAGCGCAATCCTCACAGGAGAGCTTGGGGGAGTTGTTTGTCGAGTGATAACCTCTGACACCCGACACGTGTAGGTCTCCTGGTAGACCTTAATGCCATGATCAAACGTGTAGAACTTGCTTTCTATTCGGACTAGCCCTGACCCCGCACTTCCCGACGGATGGAACCCCTGGAGGAGTTGATGCATGCGTGCGCGCATCTCCTCGCGCTGTTGGATGAACATCTCTGTGCCACTACCGACGTGGGTGTCCTCATAGCAATCGATAAGTAAGCGCGCCTTGATGCGTGCTTCTCCGAACTGGCTTCCCCCTTGTATTTCACTCCAGTCGACCTGCTCTAGGTCAACAAGCACTGCGGGGTATGTGAGCTCATACATGAGCTTACCATCGTCGTCTACAACCTCCAGCTGTCCATAGTCTTCATCTACGACCATTAGCTCTGGCATACCATTAGAGATATGCTGTATGATGGGCAGAATTAAATACTCCATAAGTTATTCCTTGAGTGCGTTGTCGCTAACCTTGTTAATACTCTTGATGATCTCTTCGTTGATACGCTCGCGTAGCTCCTTACTCTCGCCGATGAATTGACGCTTGGGCATACGCACCTTGATCATCAGCTTGTCACGTGCGCCTAGCGCTATGCGCTTCCACTTCTCGGCTGCCTCTCCCCCCTTGTCTCCTCCTGCGTGGTAGTACTGTGCCCAGAAATACTTACGCATCTTTGGTGTGACCGTAGGATTGGATATGAGCATGCCGCCCTCATTGTGAATGCGGGCGTAAGCAACGGGGTTGTAAACCAGTACAGATGCCCTACTCGGCACAGCTTCGATACTGCTCATTAAGTGGTTGCGTGCAGAGGTAAGCGTACGGTACTGAGCTGAGGTGCTCGATCCCCCCTCTCGCTGGGCACGCTGCCATGGGCGTAAGCCTCCATCGACGAACCCCGACTGTCGGAAGTTGTTCCTGAAGTGCTGCTTAGCCATAACCGCCACCTTGCGCGGTAAGACCACGTTAATCTCCTTCTCGTACTCTGCGGTGAGGCGGGCAATGACCTTAACGAGTTTAGCGGATTGCATTTACATATATATTGATTATATTTGTGGTATCCCGAAAGGGGGAGGAGAGGGGTCGTAAGATTCCACTCCGATATCCACAGGGGGCTGGAGCTTGTTGCTTCAGCCCCTTATTTTATTTTGATAATCTCACGGCTGGGGAATATCTCCAGTTCTTCGGGGGTATCCTTCCAGAAGAAGTAGATCGGCTTATCCTTAAGTAGCTTCTGCGTTTTGAGGCAGGTCGTAAGTTTATCGTATGCACGTCCGCCTCGCTCCTCTAAGCGCACAACAACCGTCTTAGCTCCCTGGGAGCTGAATGCATACTTGAGCTGCTCCTCGATAGCGCCTCCCTGCTTGCCTGAAAAACACTTGATCTCACAGCTGATCCCATTTAGTAAGATATCGTAGGTTTTTCCCTGTGTTCGACCGCTCTCCCCAAGGTAGACTATTGCGTACCCATGCTTGGCCATGACCTTAGCCGTCTCAAGTTCCTTGTTGAATTTGTCTCGCTCGGTAGAGTTTACCTTGCCTTCCTTGATCCTTAAGCGCTCCGTCACGACGTACCCTCCTGAATCCGAAATAAAGGTGTGCTCCCATCGGTCAAGGGGGTACTGCTCGCTGAGCTTGGCCTGGAAGATCTTAAGATCGACATGCGGGCAGTTATGGCAGTCCTTGACTCGATTAGAGAGGTGCTTACGCACCCATCCTTTAATACCCTTAGAGGAGTAGAATGGGCACTTGGCGCAGCTCTCGGGATAGTAAGGGTGCTTATCCGTGATAAGCCCCTTATAGGCGGGGTTCCCTTCAAGTCCGCGCTGTGCCTGATGCTCTGGCTTTGCAGCCTCCTTGCGCTCTTCGGTGTCGAGCCGTTGCACGTCAGCATCGGTGGCATCAAGGGAGCACTTGCAGTTCCATCTGTCACCTGGTCGATGCTCTTGCCAGAATGGGTCGTCGACAGGAAGGATGACGGGCTTGGACCAGAATACCTGATGGCTTGACTCAGGGGATACCGACGTGGTAGGCATCCACTGCAGGTTGGGGAAGATGTCCTTATTGGCTTCGAACTCGAGCCAGTCAGCCGCCTGATGAGCGCGAATGACAGCGGTGTCGTACTCAGTGCGTAGCCACGAGCCTACCTGATGGCGAGCGATGGGGGCGACCGCCTTGCGCCACTCCTCGAAAGAGCGGAGCTTACCGTCCTCCCCGACGAGTCGCTCTGCCATCTTTGTTCCCATTGCGTGGGTCTTGAAGGCGGAGAACACCTCGTTGGAGTGGCGGATGCTTCGCAAGAAGCCTTCCTCGTGGGTCGGTGGGTTCAGGCTCTCGGAGAGCCCTTGCACAGCCCCAGAATTCATAATGCGCAGCACCTCCCTCCACGCTGTTGGCTCGATGTCGTTAGAGACATCAAACCCGTCGTATATCTTGTGTAGGAAGCCCTCCAGTACATCAGGGGAGAATACCGCCTCTGGTGGAGTGGAGTTGCTTATGGATGAGCAAGAGGCGCAGGGACAACCATAGTAGAGCTCGTTGATCAGAAGTCGTTGTCCGCCCCGAGAGGAGTCTCCCCTGGGGCTAAACCGAAAAAATACGCCAGTCTGTCCTTGATCCCCTTGCTTCCCTTGTCGTCTTTCGTAGGCTCTTCGGGTGGCGTTTTATCATCCTTCGAAGCCCCACCGAGGGCATCATCAAGCGCTTTGCGACGCTCCTCAAGTTCGGCCATCTGCTCGTCGAAGTCCTCGGGCTTTTTTACCCCGAGGGTCTCGTACACGTCGTCAGGGTCGAGCGGTAGGTTGAGCTGCTGCATCTTGAGGTAGATGTCCGCTTGACGTGCGGTGTCAACCTCCTTGCGCTTTGCGCTGACAAACTTCCCGCCCGAGACATTGAATCCAAGTGACTCAAAGATGGGGAGCATGTAGTAGTTGAGTACATCAAGCACAGTGTTGCAGTCATCTTCGTTGAGCTCCTCCTCCACCGCCTTGTGAACAGTGCCGAGTGCTTGCGTGCCTGTGGACGACGCCGAAGTGGTGAGGGTGTTGCCAAGGACACGCACAGCGATCTGATTGTCCCAGTAGTCCGTGAAGTCTTTGAAGAGTTCAGATGTACCAGACTTAGCATTGCTCTCGACGAACTGGAAGTTGCTCTCCGCTGGATGGATGTACACGGCGTTGTTGCCTCGTTGGCGTGCGTCAAGGAGGAGCTGTCGACGTGTCTCTTCGTCGCCAGCATTATAGGTGTACTCTTGGATAGGGATTGCGTAGAGCTCGCAGTACTTAGCCCAGTCTGCGTAGTTGTTTCTCTTATAGAGAACAGCCACGAGGATTTGAGCCAGGGTGCCAAGGTCACGCTCACCTCCGACGAACAGCATGTTGGGGAATTCGGAGATGGGAGTCCCATTGCTGTCTGTCTGATGTCTGAGCAGGACCTGATTGACGGGGTCGTAGTGCTTGCGAGGCACGGAGTAGAAGCGGATGTCCCCCTCATCATCAGTATAGAACTGTAAGAGCGAGAAACCCCAGAACTGCGCCAGGATGATTTCCTCGCGTAGCTGCTTCATCCAAGGGGACGCGAGCTGGCGGTTGATCTCTTCGTCGGGGACACCGTCTCGAGAGAATTCAATGGGCACCTTAGTAACCCCTTTAAGGCGCTTGGCTAATACCCCTGCAAGGTGCAGGTCCATGAGCGCCGACTCATACATATCGTATAGTCGAGAGCGGAAGGAGAAGTCTACGGCCTTTGCGGAGTTGATCGCATTGATGTACTTCTGTATGTCAAAGTAGAAAAGCTCAGGGGCGCTAAGGACGATGTCGACAACCTCTCTGCTGTTGTATGATCCCTCAGAGATGCGTCGATCAGGCTGAGCGGCTGCCTTATGATACTGCTTCGTTTTCTTCCGTGCCATTGCTGTCAAGGGTGTAAGGGGTGAGATCTACTGCTTGCTTGGCTGTCCAGCACTCGGAGAGACACTGCTTGATGTGGCCGAGTGCCGAGAGGATGAAATGCTTGTATTGGTTGAGCGTGGAGACCTGATAATAGTAGGCCTCATCCTCTGAGAGGCCCATCTTGATGATGGTCGGCAGATTCACGCCGTCAAAGAGCTTGGCGAAGGTGAACTCACCGAGGAAGTTGCGCTGATTGGTCTCATCAAGCCACACGTGGCGAGTCACGGGTGTCTCCTCCAGCGTCGTGTAGCTGAAGCCACGAAGCACCCGATCGTCGCAGAGATCGTTGTATGGGCGGTAGATGACCTCCGCCACCTCATGCAGAGATGGTCGGTGGTCAAATACTTCGGTGAGATAGGTGTACTGCTTTGGAGCTCCCTCTTCGCTGTCGATCTCCTGGAGGTCGTAGGCGATGAGGTAGCGCTCATTGAGCGGATCAATGCAGTAGAGGAGCTTACCGCTCATATAGGGGTTGCCGCTTTGGCGGTCTGTCGTTACCATTTGCTGAGGTCTGGTCTTTCGTCAAGTAGGAACTTATAGTGCTTGAGCTTGCGGAGCTCTTCGGGAGAGGAGGCTTTGATCACCTTGCCACGGAAGATGGGTACTAGGAATTGTCGTGTCCAGTCCCATTTGGTGTAAACCCCACCGTCGGCATATCGACCCCATGCCTCGTGGTTTGTTGAATACACCTCGTTGTCATTGAGGAGCTCGCCAAAGAGGTTGCGCATGGCGCATCCTACATTTTGACTCCCCCCATTCTTTCTCGTGACAATGTCCATATATCGCCCACCTACGACTTGGAGTACTGACGTCTCCAGTGCATACTCTTTGCGTTCGTATTTGCCGAGCGGGTGAATGCGACGCTCAACGCCTCCAAAGTGCCTCCACTCTCGCATCCATACAAGGGCATTGTAGTGATCACCTATGCTTGCATGATTTCTTCGCGTGGTGACAGCACCACGCACAGCATCGTGCTTGGAGTGCGCGCAGTAAACACCTTCTTTCGTGTATGTCGACAGAGAGAGAATGAACGAGCTGGGCAGCCAGATATAGCCGAAGGCGGTGGGATAAGGGCACTCCTTGTAGATGGGGTTGCGCTGCCCATCCTGCACGATGACTCCAGGGCGTTCGGAAATCTTACCTTGGAGGTTGCGCGCCGTGGTTCCTGCCATACCCGCCTCGGGTAATGAGAAAAAGCCCTTGAAGTGCGCCTCGCTCTCGGTAATTCCATCTCCCCATCCATAGATATCTCGCAGTTTGAAGTTGCCGTGATGTGCCCAGAGGAGGTTACGGAGGTCCTTGTACTCCTCATAAGAGAGCTGGTCGTACATCGAATGCAGAAGCATGAACTTGTACTGCATTTCGCCCTGCTTGCCGAGCCTCTTCCTCTCCCCAATAGTCATCTCGGGGAGGCTTTCGCCCTCTTGCCAGTGCATCGGAACAGCTGATATAAAGGCCTCCTTATGCTCTTGCCAGTGGGGCTCCCAATCGGCAGGGTTGGATGAGTTCGTCAGCCATATTTCCATCTCCGAGTCGATGAATTCGGTGAGAACAGAGGTGTAGAGGTAGGCTGCGCCGTGAGGGATGCTGGCGACGTAGTCCAACACAAAGAGCGGGTACTCGTTGTTGGAGAGTCGGATGACCTTAAGGATCTTACCATCGGCATCTGTGAAAACCGCTGAGATCATGCATCCTCGCTCCCACCTAAATCGATCGGCATAGGGCTCTGGCTGGAAATATCCTTGGTGCTTGACTTCGTCTTTGGGGTCGTCGGAGTTGCTGTATCCGTTGTTACACAGGGGGAATTTCACCCGCTTATACCCCTTGACAGGCACCTTGATGTACGAGTAGAGGTTGCAGGAATTCTCGTTGGTGTAGCCCGCGCGGTACTTGTAGATGCACTCAGAGATGTTCTTGCCTTCCGACCCCTTAGGACAGCGGATATAGTGCTGTAGCACGGGCTTCAGCTTGCTCTCAATCGCTTTCAGGTCATAGAGCTTCCCTTCTGGACGGCGAGGCTCGTCGAGGAGCGAACTATACACCTGGTAGTCGGTGCACGTGTCCCCATCGTGTATGCCTTTGTACCAGTAGTGTGGCTCGTTTACCCAAATTCCACCCTCTTCGGCGTCGGCTAGGTTGGTCGGCGTAGAAAGATCTCTCGTGAGCCCATCAGCGTAGTAGCCGAAGTGGTCATCCCTGAGCGGATAGACCACCATCTCTCCGCGCTTCTCTTCTCTACCGCGCCATCGGTGGCGAGCTTTGAAGATGCGCAGGAGGTGTCCAGACGGCGCGTAGGGCTTGTTAAAGCCGAACCCCGTCTGATTGTCGTGGTTGAACCAGCGGTCAGTGGCCAGCACCTCCTGCGTGAAGCCCTGCTTATCCACCGTGCGGTTGACGTACCCTACGATGGTGTACTCGGGTTGTCGGATGCTGAGCTCGGGGAAGTGAGCAGCGAGCTTGTCGTACTCGATATCCGTGATGAATTGCGTTAGGCGGTACGTGCCTACGAGTGCGCAGGTCGTGGTGAGCGATCCTGATGCAGAGATCCCACCCTTGGAGAGGAATCGGTTGAGCCAAGCGACATCGCCCGTGCGGTCGATGCCGACGATACGCAGATGCGTCACAGCGGTGAGCTGCTCCAGGAGCGCCTCCCAATCAATAAGCGGACACGCCTCGTGCCAGAGTCGCGTGACTGCCCCAGAGTTTAGACCTACGAGCCCCTCGGTAGTGAGCTTGGGGAGGTAGCGTAGGCGAAGCGTTGTGAGCGTATCGGGCACACGAAGCTCTGTGATGGGAGCACCGTTAGCTAGTACAATATCTGTAAGCACCGTGTTCGATGCGTCGAGCTTCTTCAGGCGAGGGTTGCCCGTGAGGTCGAGCGAACGGAAGGATGGCGAGCGTAGTCCTGCCACACTCAGCTCCTCAAGCACACGACATGCACCCACAGTGACCGCCGTGAGGGTGGTCTGACCTGTGGTACATGAGACGTTGAGCTTGGAGAGGCGGTAGCACTTATCAAAGTTCGCCGTACCGACGATGTAGGCACTCACATCGGAGAGGTCAAGCTCCGCCATACGACTCGCGCCGTAGATGTTCTGCGGGTCGTTGACGATGAGGTCCGTGTCAAGCTCCAGGGAGACCTTTGAGCCCGCTGCGTCCGCTCTCACCCCTGAGACGTGGGGAGCCTTAGAGGTGTAGCCGTAGCCGAAGTAGTAGCGCTCGCTGGCGGTGATGTTGATGCGCTTGCGGTCTGAGCTGAACTGGTGCGCGAAGTAGAGGCGCAGCGCATCAGCTCGGTACGTACCCGCCAGATGCTGTGCGTCGAGCAGGGCGAAGCGGTCATTGATCATCGCCGTGCGGTGAGCATAGCGTGAGCCCTGTAGACAGTAGAGGTAGTCGATGCCGCTTGCCGTGTAGGGCTGGAGGTACTTATACTCCCCATCCTTATTGTAGGCTCGCTCGGACCAATTCGCCATGAACTTGCCGTTGAGCATCTCCAGCACGCGCTCCTTACTCATCGTAGCGCGGATCTTCTGCGCAGTCTCGTGGAGCTTGTCGGGGAGTGCCTCTCTAACGAGCTGCCAAAGGAGGGAGTCGTGCCCAGCATAGGCGTAGGAGCCGATTGTATCGTCGAAGGTGTTCTCATCGATGGTGTAGTCGTAAACGACCTTACCATCGTTGCGCACCCCGAGGACGGTGTCGTTGTCATAGGGCAGGAAGTACCAGTGCAAGCCGTCCCACGTGGCGAGCATCATATTCTTGGCGCGCTGGTCGACCATCATGAAGTACTCGGTGAGCACGTACCAGCCCGTCAGGCTATCCACGTCGAAGTAGTCGGCCACCTCACGCTTAAACTTGGTGGGATTGCCCTTGCAGTTGATGATCCACTTCCACAGGCGACGTACGGCGTTCTTCTGTGCCTCACTGGCGGTGTCCCATTCCACGCCGTCGGGGTGGCGGAATTCAAGTGCAGTCTTAAAGGTCGCCATGTTGTCCGTGGCAAAGAGAGCGAGTGGCTCGGAGTTATTGAGGAACTCCAGGCACATGCACTTCTCGTCCTTGACGAAGCCGAAGACCTCCTCACTACCACTCTTGTCGTTATTGAAGTTGTACTTGCCGAGGTAGGTGTTGTGTCCAGACCCGTCGAGGTCGAAGAAGGCATCCATCGGGAAGCCGTCGATAGCGATTCGAACGCCCTGCGAAGCCTTCTGTGGAGGAGTTAGAATGCCCGCTCTGCGGAAGGTCTCGTCGATGAGCTTCGCCAGACCCGTATTGTGCGTCGACGAGCTCTCAGCGAAGTCCGCCTTAATTGTGAAGATCGAAACGGGTACAGCTCCAGGAGTAAAGGCGTACTTAAGCTCCTGCTGTTCGACACCGCCCACTGTGAGGGTAGTATTGTACTTCTTCTTTCTGTCAAGATATATGCGGTAGTTCTTGCGTGGGTAGGTCGTGGAGGATGTCCCCTGGATACGCAGCCCCGCCCCCTTACACACGAAGTCGTACTGCTTGCCGAAGCCCGAGTAGAAGTAGATGTCTACCGATACCTCAAACTTCTTCGTATTGGTCTCATTGACGAGGGGAACATTGCCCACGATGCGCAGCACGCTCTTACCCTGACTGCGGAGCTTGTCGAGGGAGACAGCTCCGTCGTCGCCGAGGACATCGTTGCGCTCGTAGAGCGTCACGACCTCTGCAGCATCAGGGCGGGAAGCTATGTAGTTGCTGAGCACCTCATCGTCGGAGAGTGCGCGGCCATAGAGTCGTACGGCACGCAGGCGTACGTCGGCGTGCTGTCCGGTCACGTCGATGGGCTTGGAGGCAACCTGCAGGAGGGTATCCGCTTGCCCATAGCTCACCGCCCCCGATCGTATACCATTGACGTAAATCTCCAGGAGGCGACTCCCTGACTTAGGTTGCACGACAAAGGCGATGCGATAGAACTCACCCGTGGCGAACTTGGTGACTACGATAGCACCTGACGCGGTGCGCAGCTCGGCTTGCTTACCCGTGACGACAAATCCGATGCCTTTATCATCAAGGCAGGAGACGACCGCACCCGTCGATGAGAGTACGTTGTCGGTGCGAAGCTCCAGCTCAATCGTCCCACCAAGCCCCATCGGATCGGTGGCAAAGAAGGTCGCAGGAATGGTGATGGATGAGCCGTTGACAAGCTGGAGCGACGAGCCGTCCCATCCGCCCGCAGCCCAGTCGAACTGACGGAAAGTGGTGGAGATCCCGCTGCTCTTCCACGTGGCTGGATTAGCCTCGGAGTTGCTGCGTCCGAGTGCAGAGAGAGCGAGGGTCACGCCATCGGTGACCTCCCCTACATTGACGTGACCCTCACGCACGGAGATGGTGAGGTCGTAGCTCACGTCAAGACGCGTGGATAGGCGCGCAGGGATATCCCCTGCAACGACGCTGCGTGAGGTGTAGACCTCGGCTCCTCGTCCCATAGAGAGCGACAGCGCCTCGGCGTCGCCTACCTGGAGCGATAGGTCGGCAGGTTGGCGCTGAGGATCATAGAGGGCGTAGCTAAAGCTGTAGCTCGCAAACTGCTCAGCGTCGAGGCGGGGGGATAGATGGTCCTCAGCTGAGAGGATGTGGCCATCGCGTCGACGTAGCATCACGCCGATGCGAGGAAGGTCCTCTGTCTTGCCGACGTAGTAGTCAAAGAAGATGCTCTCACTACGGATCTCCTTAGCTCCAATAGTGAGCTCGGCGATGAGCTGAGCTGTGTGACGGCCCTCGTGTGCCCCCTGGAGAGGTACCTGGAAGGTGCCGTTAGTCGTACCCGCACGTGTGACGCTCTGCACGCTGTAGCTCACCCCATCGATGTAGAGGGTGATGGTCTTGTTGCCCACCCCAGTGACAGCATAGGGGATAGCCAGGATGTCCGTTGTAGCGTAGCCTGGTAGTCCAGAGGAGAGGGAGTAGCTTGAGTTAAGCGCAAGAGCGTAGACGGCTACAGAGGTGGCGATCGTGCGCTTCTGCGTCTTCCCCTCGGCGTTGGTAGCCGTGGCAAGTATCTGCACGTCGACCGTCCCCGCCGTGGTGAGGTAGGGAGTAAGGTCAAGAGTGTACGTCCCTGCCGATACGTCGGGGATAATCTGCTCCAGGAGCTGCGTTGCCCCTCGACGGATGCTCAGGCGGATAGTCGCCTGCACGCCCGTAGGCGCCTCGTCGTTGTCTGCCGACACATGTCGGTAGGTGTAGGTCAGCTGTGCGGTGTCGCCAGCCTTGACGGCCGACTGCGACACCGAGGAGGTGAGGATGATGCGAGTGGTCTGCTGATCACCGCCACCGCCTCCCTTACCCCCTGCGGGAAGGTCCACAGAGGCTACCTCGCCCCCCTGCTTGTTGGTGAGCTTGAGCGTGACGGTCTGCTCGTCATCGGAGAGCTGAGCGTCCATCCCTGCAATGGTGGCACGCTCTACCTCATTGAGCTTGGCCGTGACTGCAGCGTTAGATACGGCGTTGGTACTCTCCGCGCTGAGGGTGTCGTCGACGGCTACCTCGTCGATGGAGATAGCCACGTTGCCCGACTCGTCAGGGAGCGACTTGACCCCATTGAGCGTCACGCTCTGAACCGTGCCACTCTTGGTCTCGATGTTGACGATGCCCGACTCGTCAGGAGCGACAGTGCTGCCGTTGACTGCCACCCCCTGCACTGGTGCTTTGGGGATGGTGAGGTCAACGTTACCACGAGAGTCGGGAGGGAGGTTCGTACCGCCCACGGAGATGCTCTGCACAGGGGCTTGAGGCACACGGATAGGCTTATAGCTACCGTCGCCTGCAAGGTAGTGATCCTCGCCAGCGTCGGTCTTAATGAGGTCTACCTTCGCCTTATCGTCATCCGAGTAGGGGTTGGCAAGGTGCACCTGCAGATGTGCAACTTCAGTGTAGCCCGACCCCGTGTACACGTAGATACGCCCGTTGTCCGCTGCCGTAGGGTGGGCAGCATCATAAACGGCAACGAGGTTACCCCTTCGCAGGGGCTTGTCGTCGTCGCCAGTGGGAGCCGTGTCGGCTGTCATCGTCGAGATGGAGGTGTACACCTTGCGTACACCGAGTGCTCCACCCTCGCGCTCTACCTCGGCGACATAGGCGGCGACATCACGGATGAGGTGTCCGAGCTCTTCGGGCGTGATTGAGCCTGCTTCCGTCTTAGCAGCGAGCGCCTCGGCGCGTTTGATGAGGGTTATTGTAGTCCGTTCCATGATTTGTCTATATCGAGGTGGCGAATAATTGTGAAGCGGATTTTATGATCTCCTGCCGAACTGGTTATACGTGCGCCATTCGGCCCGATAAGGTACACCTTGCCTTTGTGGATGACGAGACGCGTGCCAATAGGGAGATTATGATCTCCGTACACGGTCGCTCCGCCATCGTACGCGAGAAGGTCTTCTCCCTGATATAGACCCGAATCTCTTATAATCCCGATGTACTCCTCCTTGCTGTCAAAGGTGCCACGTATTTGGCCTTGGATAATACGGGTGTTCGCTGTCTCTATATTGAGCACGTAGTAATATCCAATCCAGCTAGTAGCAAAGGACCCCTCCTTTTCATAGATGAAGTTTACGCCCTGAGTAAGTGGGAGAGAGAGACCTACTCTGCGTTGCATCTTCGCGTAGTGCTGGTGGGAAGACTTCCCGTCAGTGACGATCACCTTGGTGGTCTTCCTGGTGGGGTGGCTGCTGCCATCGGCAAACTCTTGAGCGTTCCCCTCTTCTTCCACGATAGCAGCATAGTAGTCGGTGTCGAGATTGTAGGGCATGCTGCCTTTGGGGAGGAATCCAACCTTGCCTCGTGCTATGACTATCGAGTCTTCCCATCGTAGTGTTCGTCTGCCGTTGGGGTCAGAGTAGTATACCTTCCCGTACACCCCGTCGGGGAGAATTGAGGCAAAGGCCTGGATTGAGGTGAGCGCAGACTCCTGGAGGGTCTTGATATCATCGAGGGATATGGGCTGGCCCCCCTCACTAAATAGGATTTCATTCATAGTCGTAAAACTCAATTTTATATGTTCTGCCTGCAGGCTTGTAGTAGGTGATTAGCCGTCGTATCTCCTCCTCCTCGCCTCGGAGGAACGAGGGCACATGAACAATGAAGTCGGCGCTATGCTTCCCCTCGTTTTTGTAGCCAAGGAATAGTGGATCTTGTGGCTCTTTGGGAAGTCTTAGATGCACGGGCGTTCGTCCCTCAGATGTGAAGTAGAGGTAGAGCTGCTTATCATCAGTGTCGGTGATGTAGATCGTGCCACGTGATAGCTGATACTTATTGTTGAGTGCGGCCTCAAGGGAATAGGTCTGCCCCGTCGTGTTGATACGCCGATGTACGTCTCCACGGAATCGGCTGAACCTATCGAGTAGTCTCCTGAGTGGAGTGAGAATTGCCCGTAGGATAGCGAGGAGGACCTTTGAACGGAGGATAGGAGGGAGCATATCCGATGCGAACTTGATTGGATCGAACTTATACCACATAGCGAAGCGTTGAGTTGAGGTCGTCAGAGATTATTGAACCGCTGAATGCGGTGTAGTTATTGCCGTCAATGCTCTTGTATGTGCCGGAGTCTGGGCGTGCAGAGCAGTCACCGAGGATGACATCGGTGACCCCCTCTACGGCTTGGATGGCATCGACGAGCTTCGTCTTGTTGAATGTGCCACCGAAGGTGATGCCTCTGAGGTAAGCGTTGATAGCATCTTCTACAGGTCGCGCACCGTCTCGATAGCGTACCCCCTGAGGGGAGAGGATCATCGGATCGACATAGATGGTCGCTGATATGCGTATGTGGTCGGCTGGGGCGGTGCGAACGGAGATGACAACGCCTGCAGGCTTGATTGTTCGGATATATGCTTCGAATGCTGTTAGGACGTCTTCCGAGAGTGCTTCTGGCCGCCCGCTCTTTTCTCCTGAGACAAGGATTTGGATGCTTCCGCCACGGTCGCGTACTGCAGCGTACTTGACCACCCTACGTGCATCGTCTATCTTGTCATAGCGATACTGCATCGTCGCCTCATCAAGTGCGAGCTTGTCGCCATGTTGATAAGCCAGCGCCTTGTGATAGTACCAAGGCACTGTGGCCACGATAGCACGCTCAAGCGTGCGCTCAACGTCGTCGCGGTGTCCGTCGAAGATGCGCTCCACGACATGGTGAGCAGCTGCTACGATGAAAAAGAGGATATTCTCCAGGCTGACCAGCGAAAAGGCAGATCGGAAGGTGTCCCCCTCCTTGAGCTGGTACTTCTCGCGGATAATTGGGTCAGCCATGAAAGCGTCAGTTATCTCTCGCTTGATTTCGTCTACGGTTCTTGCCATGTCTATAGTCGTGTGGGTCTTGGTCGGTCGCTGTCGATGATAAAGCGAGCGTTTTGCCGTGCGTCCTCTTGTGGGAGGCGAGGAGCTCCGCCAATGGTGATGTCTCCCGCGGCGACCATCTTGAGCCACTCCATTGCTCTTTCGTATCGGTCCTTGCGGATGCCCGACATCTTGTAGGGATTGTGGATGGTGAAGAGGTGGTAGAGTGTGATGTCGATTGCGTACATGAGGATGAGCGCGTGTCTGTCTTTCCCTCTTGCGCTGAAGATGGCAGCTACGTCGTATGCCTTGTTTAGATACCCCTGCATCTCTCCAACAGCTCTATCCTCGCAGGTCTCGATGATCTCGGGGTCGTAGGATGGGTTGGCGACACCTGGCTGTGTCTCCTTTCTCACGAGCGCCCCTAAAATCTCCTTATGGATAGAGGAGTCGTAATCGGTGAGGTCAATGAAGTTGTCCATATCTCTATAGTCTATACTTGTTGTCATGTCGAAGGTCTTCGACGGGGATTGTGATTGTTGGCTCAAAAGCTCGCAACTTGTCGTCAAGAGCTCGGATGCCGCCTTCAATAGAGTCAGGTCCGTCCGCAGGGTAAGGCAGTGAAAGGTCGAAGAGCGTGAATTGCTCGCGCAGCTCAAGCATCATCGGATTGTCCTTTTCTTCTTCATTGAAGACCCAGCGCGCCTCTCTGTCGATCGGCTCAAGGCGTGATTCAATACGTGCCGCCTTGTCGGTCTTCTTCTTCTCGTCCGCTCGGATATGTAGGCTCATCTTTCGTCTCTTGTTCGCTTCTGCGAGGAGGGGGCGGAAGACTTGTTGGAAGAATGGATCCTGTAGCTTGTTGTTTTCTATGTAGTGGTAGACGGGTGCTGCCCCACCGACGTACTGCTCAAGTTGGAAGTACCAATCAATGAAGGTGGCGTTAGTCTCGTGGGCGAGAAAGCCCTTGATGATGTAGTAGCGCTCCTTATACTTGCCGAGTAGCCACAGGGATTTCGTTGAGCTCTTCTTGCTTCGGCTATCTGAGTAGGCAGGGTCACCGTACGTGACTAGGAACTGAAACTTATGGAGTGGAGGGACCTTCCCCCATGGGAGGAGCTTGAAGAACTCGCCCTCCTCGAGGGGATTGTTGAAGTACTCCGCTTGTGCAGCGCGCTTGCTAATCTTTGAGAGCGTGCGGTTGATATGCTCCTCGCTATTTTTCTCGGGCCATGTGCTCCTGCCGTTTTTGTCTCGGATATTGACAACGTCCCAGCTGTTGGCCAGCTTGCCTGCACGTACGATGCAGCAGTCTTTGGCGATGATGTTACCGCACCAGACGACCAGTAGGGGCTCGGAGATGGATCGTGTGCCATAGAGCGCCTGCTCCCACCACTCCCACTTTTTCTTCAGCACCTCGGGGTTTTTGCAGTCGGCATCGGTGTCAAAGTCATCGGTGTAGATGACATCGGGTCGGATGTACTCATTGCGGAGACCACGAGGAGCCGACCCCGCCCCGATGGCGAGGAATTTAGCGCCACAGCGGGCGGTGAACTCGCCTGCCGTCCACGATCCCAGCGTCTGCTGATCTCCGTAGAGCTGACGGAGACGACTGTTGCTCTCAAGGTTGATCTTGAGAGGTGTGAGCAGTCGGATGGCTGCATCCTCAGTGGCGGATGCGCAGACGACAAATCGCTTGCGCCCTGTAAGCACCAGGTAAAGGAGCACGAACATCACCGTCGTGCTCTTAGCTAGCTCACGAGACCAGGAGAGCACCTCGTACCACTCGTCGTGCTCGATGAGGCGAAGAATGGCGCTGATGTGAAATTTGGAGAAGGGATACTTGGCGTATTTGGGGAAGCAATGCTGTATCCATCGTATGGGGTCTGCCTCCAGGTCTCGACGTAGCTTGTCGACCTCCGCCTGAGAGAGGGAGGTGTCTGTAAACACGTCGTTCAGCATCGAGCGGTGGTACTCCGACCACTGCGCTAAGGCTCTCTTTTCTTCTAGTTTCATCGTTTCGCCCCTCCCGTGACGTCTTGGATATAAGCGTTAAAGAGGTTGCTGAGCTCCTTGGCCCGCTCGGGATCAGAGGAGCGCATCCAGCTTGTCATAGCCATGGCCACGGAAACGAGGTCCTCAATGCCTACGTCTTTTTCGAGCTTGGCGATGGCCGTGGCGAGCTTGTTGAGCGAGTCCGCTTCGGCGGGTGTTGCCCATCGCTCGGCAATAGGACGAGCAAGGATCGCCTCGTTGATGTTGGCAATCTGCTGGCGTAGCTGACGGATCTGCTCGGCAGGCGAGACTGAGGTCGCCGCCTTAAGCTCCTGCCAGTGATGCTCCCTAGACCAACGAATAATGGTCTGGCGGGTGACACCGATGATCGAGGCCACCTCCTCCTGGGTGTAGTTACTGTCGACGTAGAGACGTTGCGCCATCTCTCGCTTAGCTGTCTTATTAGTGGAGTCTATCTGCTTTGCCATTACTACATACCTACGGGTGATTTACTAAGGCAAAGTTCGCTCCGAAAACACCCTCTTTGCAAATCCAATTTTACCGATTATCACTCGCTGGTAGTGTCACACTATCAGATAGTTGCGTGTGTAAAATTGGATTTGCAAAGAGGGTGTTTGCGCTTATAAATTTGCTCTCAGAAATTATAATCGCATGGCACAGATAAGACGATTTTTTGACGTGATTCCCTCAGGGGGAGGTGAGGCAACTATCCTCCTCTATGGAGAGGTCGGAGACTGGTCAGAGGTCTCCGCCCGAGATGTCGTCACGCGACTCCTTGAGCTTACACGCACCTACGATAAGATCGACATCCGTATCAATAGCGGAGGTGGAGAAGTCTATTGTGGGTTGGCTATTTATGAGGCACTTCGAAATAGTACGGCTAACCTCACCATATATGTTGATGGTATCGCCGCGTCGATGGCGGCTATCATCGCGCTTTGCGGGAAGCCTCTCTATATGTCTCCCTATGCCCGCCTGATGCTACACAATGTGAGCGGGGGGAGCTGGGGGAATAGCAAGGAGCTCCGCCGAGTAGCCGAGGAGATGGAACAGCTGCAGGGGACGCTTGCAAAGATGATCGCAGGGCGCCTGGGTAAGACGCCCGAGGAGATTGAGACAACCTACTTTGATGGGGAGGACCATTGGCTCACCGCTCAAGAGTGTCTCTCTATGGGGCTCATAGACGGCATCTACTCGATGGAAGAGGATGATGCGCCTCCTCTCTCTGAAAAGTCCACACAAGAAGAAATTCAAACGTATTTCCAAAACCGCCTGGAAAACCAGGCAATAAATAATGATGACATGGCACTAATCGATGAACTTCGCAAGTCCTGCCCTTCTATCACCGCCTCAATGGGCGAGGGTGAAGTGGTAAGAGAGGTGGCTCGCCTCTCCAATCAGCTCCGATCCTATGAAGATGAGAATGGAAAGCTGAAGGCACAGGTCGCCTCAATGGAGGCAGAGCGCAATAAGAGCATTCTTGATGCAGCTGTTGAGGCGGGTAAGATCACCCAGGAGCAGCGTGCGCACTATGAGGCTCTCCTCTCGTCAGCTCCCGAGGAAACGAAGGCGCTGCTCAACTCTCTCCCCTCGCAGAAGCCTAAGAATAAGCTGCCACGAGTAGAGGACCATCTCGCTCCAGAATCTACGCCTACGAGCAAGTTCGCTGGGAAGAGTTGGGACGAGCTCGATCGTGCAGGTCTGCTCGCAGACTTCAAGGCTACGAACTATGAGGGCTTCAAGACCCTCTTCCAGGCGGAGTTCGGCGTCCCCTATAAGGAGTAGCTGCTCTACCCAATTAACCAACAACCAATAACTATTAAGATTTATGGCACTACAGACACAGGTGTGGCTGAAAACGCTGCAGGAGAACTTCTTCCCCGACGACTCCTTTGTCGCCAAGTCGGAGAACGACTCCCAGTACGTCGAGAACAAAACGGTGCATGTCCCCAATGCGGGTAAGCCCTCGGGGGTGAAGGTCAACCGCCGCTCCCTTCCTGCTCAAATTCAGGAGCGAACAGACAACGAGCTTACCTACAACATCGATGAGCTCACGACGGATCCTATCCGTATCTCCAATGCGGATAGTGTAGAGCTCTCCTACGACAAGCGATCGTCTATCCTGAAGAACGACAAGGAAGAGCTCCAGAGAATTGCCTCCGAGCTCATCCTTCGCAGTTGGGCAAAGGGTGCAGATGCTGCTCACCCCATCCTGACTGACGGTGGTGAGCGTGATGCCCACACCGAGCAGGGTACGGGTAAGCGTAAGAAGATGACGGCAAGCGTCGTACATCAGGTGGCCATGCGCATGGACAAGCAGAACCTGCCGAAAACAGGGCGCTACCTCATTCTTGATAGGTAGCAGCTGGCTTTGCTTGGCAGTCGGGCTGTGTTTCCCACGCCTTCGGGGAAGCGAAGATGTTCAGCTCGCTCGATGACCCCACGTACTACTCTGACATCTACTCCTTCCTGATGCGTGTTGGCGGTAGCCACCGTCGCTACGACAAGAAGGGTGTCTTCCTCGTCGCAGAGGGTAACGTCTAAGAGCAACGATCATGGCACAGTTACCACGAGTTAAAATCACCTTTGCCGAGGGCAACCTCGGCAAGGTGGGCGACTCTCCCGATGGGCTCCTCGCCCTCATGGTCGCCTCTACTTCCGTCGGCTCAACTTACGAGTTCGGCAAGCCCTATTCCATCCGATCGGTTGGAGACCTGAAGGGCCTTAAGGTCACAGAAAAGAACAACGCAGTGCTCTATAAGCATGTGCGAGAGTTCTATGCTGAGGCTGGAGAAGGTACGGAGGTCATCATTTACGGCGTCGATAAGACGAAGACGATGACCGAGCTCTGTACGAAGGGAGACACCGAAGAAGATGCTGGCGAGCTTCGTAAGCTCATCACCCTGTGTAAGGGTCGTCTGCGTGCCGTGGCCATCGCCCTGGACGCCCAGGATGAGCCTGAGGCAGCAGAGGGGATCGTCGCCGATGTGCTCTCGGCTATCCCTAAGGCTCAGGAGACGGCAGTGTATGCAACCGAAGCGCTCTATGCACCACTCTTCGTCATTCTTGAGGGCCGTGGCTTCAAGCGCCAAGGCCTGAAGGACCTTGGGGAGCTTGCCTGCAACCGAGTAAGTGTCTTCGTAGGCGACACCCAGCCAGATGGTAAGGGTGCTGCCATTGGGCTCCTGGCTGGTCGTGTCGCAGCAATCGCGGTGCAGCGTAACGTAGGTCGCACAAGTGATGGTAGGATTGCCGCCGATGCAATCTATCTGAGCGGTCAGCCTATCGAGCAGCAGACGGGTGCTGTCGCAGACCTCTACACTAAGGGGTATATCTGCCCCCGTCAGTTTGTCGGCCGCGCAGGCTTCTACTTCTGTGACGATCGTCTGGCGACGAGCGAGTCTGACGACTATGCTCATGTCACTGCACGCCGAACGATCGACAAGGCCTACCGCATCGCCTACGACACCCTCCTCTCCTCCCTTCTTGATGAGCTTGAGCTTGAAGACGACGGAACGCTCCACCCTGCAACCATTCGCAGTTGGGAGCAAGACGTTACGTTGGCTGTCGACCGAGCTATGACTGCCAAGAAGGAGCTCTCTGCCGATAAGTCTACGGGTAGCGCTTGTCGCTTTGAAATCCTGTCTACCAATGTCCTTGCGACGTCGGAGGTGCGAGCAAAGCTCTCGGTGCGCCCCTACGGCTATGCCCGCTACATCACCGTAGAGCTTGGCTTCACAGCCGTAATATCTAAGTAATCCGAATCCAATGAACATCTACAACGGACGCGAGTACGAGTGGATGACCATTACCCTGCTCCTCGGCGGTCGTCGTGTCACGGGACTCCGTGGCATTGAGTACACCGCCGAGCAGGAGCAGGAACCCATCTACGGGGCTGGAAGCCAACCAATGGCTGTCCAGCGTGGTAACATCAAGTACTCTGGGACAATCACCCTTACGGGGAGCGAATACCACCTCCTTCAGAAGGCTTGTGGTGGAAGCATCCTCGGGGCTTCGACAACCATTGTGGTGTGCTATGGCGACCCCTCACAGGGCGATGTCATCCACACCGACACGCTTGTCGGCTGCACCTTTAGCAAGGAGGAGGACAAGTGGAAGCAGGGGGATAAGTTCGCTGAATATGCCCTCCCCTTCACCTTCCTGCGCAAGCAGAGTGCGTAATCTTCGAACGCTTTTTAATCTGTATAAAAATGGAATTCAAATCCGAACAAATCGACTCGTGGAAGAAGCAGCATGGCAAGGATGCCATCTTCCTCATCGTCGTAGAGGATAAGAGCTGCGCTATTCGCAAGCCTACCCGCCAGGAGTTCAGCTTCGTATCTGGCATCAAGGACCCCATCCAGCTGTCGGAAACGCTCTTTAAGCAACTCTGGCTGGACGGCGACAAGGAGATCCTTGAGGATGACGACTACTTCCTGCCAGCTATAGGAAAGCTGGACGAAGTCCTCAAGCAAAAGGAGGCCGAGGTAAAAAAGCTCTAAGGGAGGCGGAGGCTATCTCCTCCTCCGAAGAGCGACAGGTCTCCTGGGAGAGCTTCCTCTTCTTTGACACCTACATCCGCTACTACTTGCACCTAAATCCAGATACGCTACCCGATAATCAATGGGCAGCCACAATCAACTATCTCAACGAGCTGCGAAAGCTCGAAGCCCAAAGCAATGGATAAGCAGCTAAAATTCTTCATCAACCTCCAAGCCAGGCAGGAGAATGTCTGGTCGACGGCTCGAGGAGTTATTAGCGCTCTCGACAATATCGAGAGTAAAGCTAAGCGTGTTGGCGCGTCCATCAGCAAGGCTTTCAGCTTTTCTAACCTGGGTAGCCAGCTTAGTAGCATCCCTGGCTTTGCACTGCTAACCAACCCTTACGCCCTCATCGGCGGAGGGCTGGCGGCAGTCTCAAAGATAGGGATGCAGGCAGAGCAGACGAGTATTGCGTTTCAGACGCTTGTCGGCAATGGAGAGCGAGCAAATCAGATGCTCGGGGAAATCGCTGAGTTCGCTGACCGAACGCCTTTTGACCGAATGCAACTCACAGAAGGGGCAAAACAGATGCTCTCTTTTGGGATTGAAGCAGACAAGGTGACGGGGTATATGCGTCAGCTTGCGGATATCTCGGGTGGGGATGCCCAAAAGTTCTCCACGTTGTCGCTTGTCTTTGGCCAGGTGAATGCAGCAGGCAAGCTCATGGGGCAAGACCTTATGCAGTTCGTTGGTGCTGGTTTCAACCCGCTTAAGGAGCTCTCTAAGATGACTGGAGAGAGCTTCGAATCCCTCCAGGAGAAGATGAGTAAGGGTCAGATCACTGCGAAAAATGTAGCACAGGCAATCGCTCATGCGACGGGTGAAGGCGGGCAATTCCATGGCATGATGGATGCGTTAGGGGCATCTGGAGCTGGAGCATGGAACACCATGATGGGAGCTATACAGAGTGGAGCGGTAAGTATCTACGAGCAGGTCAAGCCCTACCTCTTAGACCTCTTCGAGATCGTAGGGAAGTATGTGCCTAAGGTCTTCGCGGTCATTGGCGGAGTCATCAATGCTGTTGTCGGTACGGTGCGATTCTTCGAGCGTTGGAAGACGACAATCCTTATCATCACAGGGATCATCGTCTCACTCACCATCGCTGTCAAGCTACAGCGGATCGCGCAGTATGGACTTGCGGCAGCATCGCTTATTGCCAAGGGTGCTATGACGGCACTCGCAGGCGCACAAGCTGCCCTCAACGCGGTACAGGCAATGAGCCCACTAGGGATGATTGTCCTCACAATCGGAGTGCTCATCACTGTGGTTGTTGCCTGTTGGAATAAGTTCGCAGGGTTTCGCGCCTTTATCCTCACGATGTGGGACACGATTAAGGGCTTCGGCAGTATCATCAAAGAGTACGTAACCAATCGTATCAACGAGCTGCTCGATGCTGTGGGCAACGTCGGCAAGGCGATCAAGCTGCTCTTTGAAGGGGACTTCTCTGGTGCGGCCAATGCCGTAGGCGATGCTGCTAAGGGATTCGTCGGTGTCAATAGTGCCACGCAAGCCTACCAGTCGTCTAAGGACCTCCTCAGCGGAGTCGGCTCAGGCTACGACAAGCACCTCGCAGAAGAGATCGCCAAGGACGAGGCTAAGAAGCGGAATGAAGGCAAAGAGACTGCGTCAATATCCGTTCCTGGTCTGCTCGGAAGTAGCAGTAGTGAGAGCGTCATCTTTGGCTCGGGAAGCGAGAAGGGGGGCAAAGGTAAGGGCAAGGGTGGCCGTGGAAAGACTGGCGACGCAATAGCTACGGGCGGTACGCGCAACACGCAAATCACGATGAATATCGGCAAGCTCGTCGAGCGCATCCAGGTGTCCATGATGGATAAGACCGATACCGCCGAGCTGGAGCGTAGCATCATCTCCGTGGTCAACCGCTCGCTGGCCATAGCAACAAGCACTGACCGATGACAACATTCGAGCTTGACACTATAATTAGGCGGCTGCCCATACCTCCACCCTTCCTCTTCGATCGAGCAGGGGTATCCCTCCCTGACGGAGATCTCCCCGAGGTAGATGTGCCTCTCTCTGAGGAGGAGCTTGAGGAGGTGCAGACGAATGCCCTCGGCCTGCCGATGGTCTTCCCCGTGTCTCTGGCTCTTGAAGGTGAAGAGCCGTGGCTACTCCCTCAGGAGCCGATGATCACCATCACAGGGCAGCATATCCTGACGAAGCGGCAGGTCTCAAAGGGGAAGATTCGAGGATCCGTCAAGGAGCGCTGGACGCTCGATGACTACAGCATCAGGCTTGAAGGAGTGCTTATCGGATCCGATGGACGCTACCCAAAGGAAGAAGTGCAGCGCCTGCGAAAGTACCTTGAGGCAGCCAAGGTATCCGCCTATTGCCCCCTTCTGGAGCTCTTCGGTATTACGCGCATCGTCTTTGAGTCATGGGAGTTCCCGCACACCTCAGGTGATGCTAACCAGAACTTCTCGATCCAAGCAGTGAGTGACGATACATATAAGCTCCTACTCACTCGTCGAGACCTCACCAAGTAGTCAGCTATGTACACGATGATTTATGACATCCAGATAGGTGGATACCAGCTCTCGATGCTTGATAAGGTGGAGATACACTCCTCTGTGGAGCTCCTCGCTGACACGGCTAAGATCACGCTCCCTGCCGCTGAGTACAACAAGGCTCTCGACATTGAGGATGCGATCCATCGTGGAGATGCCGTCGCTATTCGTCTAGGCTATGAGGAGACGGGACTTGTCGAGGAGTTCACTGGCTACCTGCAGCGCATTGCCACTGATAATGGTGACTTGACGCTGACCTGCGAAGACGACCTCTTCCTATTTCGCAAGCCACTCAAGGATGCGGTGCTGAAGAAGGTCGGGCTGTCAAGCCTGTTGTCACGCATCATTAAGGAGGTGGGACTGTCGCTCAAGGTTAAATGCACCTACTCCTGGGTGTACGACAAATTCGTCATCAAGTCGGCGACCGCCTATGATGTGCTCAAAAAGGTGCAGGAGGAGTGCGGAGCAGACATCTACCTGCGTGACGGGGTGCTCCATCTACATCCCCCAGGAGAGGTCATCGGACAAGAGCGCCTATATGACTTCGGCTATAATGTTGAGTCCGCTGACCTCACTTACCGCAAGGCGGAGGACAAGAAGTACCAGATAACTGTCAAGGCGCTCTTGCCCGATGGGAAGGTGCGCGAGATAGAGGTCGGTACTCCTGGAGGGGACAAGATCACCGTCAAGTGCCCTACCTCTGATGAGATGAGTATGCGCCTGCGCGGGGAGACTGAGCTGAAACGGCGCACCTTCGACGGATACGACGGCAGCATCGACACCTGGCTCATCCCTGAGTGTCGAGCTGGTGACACCGCAGAGATACACGACCCTGACTACCCCCACAAAGAAGGTACTTACTTCGTTCGCTCCGTTACGACGGAGTTCAGCTCGGCGGGCGGAAAGCGGAAGGTCGAGCTTGGATTTAGACTTAACTAATAATGGACCCATACAGAGAGCTACGTGAGCTCCTCGCTAATATCGGAGGGGGCAAGGCAACTAACCTCTACCAGGGGGTTGTCACAGCCTTATCAGATATCACCTGCGAGGTTTCCATCGATGGGCTGAGCATTCCTGACGTGCGCCTACGGGCTTCCACTGAGGTGGATGGAGCGCAGATTATTGTGCGCCCCGCTGTCGGCTCAGTCGTCATCGTTGGATCGCTCACGGGCGATCTTGACCACCTGGTTGTGCTTTCAATGGATAGAGCCGAGGAGGTGATCATCAATGGAGGCTCGCTCGGAGGGATCGTCAAGGTCAAAGAGCTCACGAACAAGCTCAACACACTCGAGAGGGAGATCAACGACATCAAGCAGGTACTCTCAAGCTGGACTCCCGTGCCTAATGATGGCGGAGCGGCGCTGAAGGCAGCCGTTGCCTCCTGGGCAGGTAAGCCGCTCACCCTAACGAGGAGAGAGGACTACGAAGACACTAAAGTGACACATTGATATGATAGGCATCACGCTTACCGCCGACTACGAGCCTCGCATCCGCCTTGTGCGCGACGAGGAAGGGCGCATCGTCGAGGGGCTTACTCTCGGTGAGACGCTGCCTCAGAATCAAGCTCTGATACTCACCCTACATCAGGGTGAGCTTAAGGAGGCCCCTGCTGTCGGGTGCGGTGTCTCAGATATGCTCCTTGATAACCAGCCACTGTACTGGCGAGCTCGCATTCGCGAGCAACTTGAGATGGACGGGCAAACTGTCAACTCCATCAAAATAACAACCTCGGGCATCCACATCGACGCCCACTACTAACTCTATTATGCGCAAGCGCCTTACTGTCCAACTTTGGATAGCCGTCCTCCTCACTCTCTCGGGCATAGCACTCGTCTGGACGGCGTTCCTTGTCGTCCCTCGAGGGGAGATCCACAACTCCGTGCTCCTTGCATTTGGTGAGATGTCGACCTTCGCTGGGGCGCTCTTCGGGGTCGACTACAAATATCGGCTCAACAAGTACATGTATCAGCCGCCTAAACAAGGCAATAATCAACAAGACGATGAGCAAGAGAACGATTAACTACATCGCCGTTCACTGCACGGCTTCCCCCCAAGGGTGGGGGGTGAAGGAGCTCCAGCAGGTCTTCCAGCAGCGCGGCTTCCAGCGCCCAGGCTACCATTATGTGGTCACCGCGGACGGTGTCGTGCATGCGATGCAACCCGAGGAGCTCATCAGCAATGGGGTCAAGGGATACAACTCGGAGACTATCAATGTCGCCTACGTAGGTGGCATCGATAAGTCGGGGAAGGGTGTCGACAATCGCACTGATGCCCAGCGCTCCTCACTCCGCAAGCTCCTCGGCGAGCTTCGTAGTCGATACCCCAAGGCTAAGATCCAAGGACATCGCGACTTCTCTCCTGACACCAATGGTAACGGTATCGTAGACCCGTGGGAGCGCATTAAAGAGTGCCCCTGCTTCGATGCGATTCCTGAGTATGCAGACCTGTAGAGCTATGAGACGAGTAGATAAAGAGCGCCTGCTGCTGTTCCTCGCGCTCATCCTCTTTTGGTCGCTGATCCTCGTATCGCTTTCATCTTGCGGAACGACAAAGACTGCCGTAGTCAAGGGTGAGCGTCGCGTGGAGTGGAGCGAACGAAGCAGCGTACAACGTGATAGCATCTATGTGCATGACAGCGTGTACATCCACTCCAAGGGGGATACTGTCTACCTGGAACGGTGGCGTACACGCATCCGCGATCGAACGCAGCGCGACACCATTTATTTACAAAAGGTAGACAGTGTGTATGTGGAGACGCAAGTGAAAAAGACCAGTGCAATTGCCGATATCAACTCTACGCTACGAGTGCTCGGCTGCACCGCTATCATCATTGCTGTCATCATCTTCATCCTCAAGATACGTAAACGATGGATGTGACGACGCTACCTGGGCAGACCCTTTGGGATGTCGCCGTGGCACTGAAAGGATCGTGGGAGGCGGGTATTGATATGGCTCGATCTGCTGGGGTGTCGATGACTGGACCTCAAAAGGCAGGGGCCGTATATCCAGTGCCGCCAAAGACCTACGACCGCACGATGGAGCGATATGCCCTCACGCATCGCCTGGAGCCTGCTACCGCTGGCGAAATGTCGCCGCTTTCAATACGCATATTCACCTCCGCATTCTCCGCGGAGTTCAGCTAACAGACAATGGCAACTGACAATAAGATTAACGGATGTGGGGCCTGCTCGGGGTGGCTTCGCTGGGTGCGACCACCGCACCATGAGTTCTTCCAGAAGGAGTGCGCTCTTCACGACGAGTTGTATAATATGGGAGGTAATGAGCAGGATCGCCTCAAGGCCGACTTCGCACTCTACCAAGATATGGTAGCGCACTCCCTGGACTACTTCAAGGGGCGCAAGGCGGGATCACAGACGTGGTTCGTCGTCCTCTCCTACCTCTACTATAAGGCTGTTCGCCTCTTCGGCAAGAGCCAATTCAACTACAAGTAACTTCTTCCCTGGTCGGGGTGTAAGAAAGCCCCCGACCTTCGTAAGTGGACTCTCACCTCACACTTACAAATATGCGCTGACACGCAAAGGCCGAGGGCTTAATGCCTTTCCTTTCGTGTCAGCGCATTTCTTATGTAGTGGGAGGTGAGAGACCGCAAAAATACAACGATTTATCCGAAATGAGAACCCCTATCACCTACTATGGAGGTAAGCAGACGATGCTCAAGCATATCCTGCCTCTAATCCCTTCGCACACCCTCTATACAGAGTCCTTCTGTGGTGGAGCGGCCGTCTTCTTCGCTAAAGACCCTTCTGATGGGGAGGTGATCAACGACCTCAACCAGCAGATGACCAACTTCTACGAGATGCTCAAGACGGAGTATGACCTCCTAAAGGCTCGTGTCGATGTAACTGTGCATTCAAGGGATATCCATGCACACGCTGCTCACATCTTGGAGTACCCGCAGTTCTTCACTCGTATGGATCGAGCGTGGGCTGTCTGGGCACTCTCTAAGATGAGCTTTGCCAGTATGCTCGATGGGACATTCGGCTACGACTTCGGCGGAGGGATGCCCAAAAAGCTCCGCAACGCTAAGGCGGAGTTCGGCGAGCACCTCTCCCAAAGACTCGACAATGTCACGATTGAAAATCGGGACGCACTCGAGGTCATCCGATGCTACGACAGCCCAGATGCCTTCCACTTCGTCGACCCGCCCTACGTCGGTAGTGACTGTGGCCACTATGAGGGCGTGTTCGGCGAGAGCCACCTGCTGGCTCTCCTTGACCTACTTACAGAGGTCAAGGGTAAGTTCATGCTAACTATGTTCCCTGATGATAGTATCGAGCGATATGCTACGGAGCACGGGTGGCACATCCATCGTATCGAGCGCACGATATCGGCCTCTAAGACCTCCCGACGCAAGCAGGAGGAATGGATGGTGTGCAACTACGTCAAGGAGGAGGAGCCGACCCTGTTCGACTGATGCTCGAATGCTGTTTGCATGGCGCTAAAAAAAGAGAGGGAGACGGTTGCCCGTCACCCCCTCTTTAGAAGTAATTGAATTGAAGGTGCCCACCATATAGTGGACGCCACAAAGGTAGGGAGAATTAGTTATTTGGCAAAAGCTACAAGCGCTCTGTTAGCTTGGACGTAAGGTGCTTGATGTGCTTTGCCTGCTCCTCTATGATGTTGTCCTTCTCTTCGATGAGCTCCTCGAGGGCTTTGATCTTTAGAACAAGTTGTGCATGCTTGCTACTCATGTCCCCTTCGCCACTCTCTACCCACGCCTGTCGCAATGCGGGGAAGGCTGCAAGGACGGTGGTGGCATCCCATACACCTCGTCTCCTCCAGCTGTACATGCGCTGTTTGGATATGCCGAGTGTACGCGCAAGCTCAACGTCACTCTTTATTGAATAAAGGGCCTTTATAGCGTCAATACGCTCCCCAATGGTTGATGTTATACTCATATGCAAATCGTTTACCATATACAACTACAAAAGTAAAAAATAATATGCATATATAAAAGCGGTAAAACGGCAAGGGATTCTATATAATGCGTTGTTCGGTGAGTTTATTTTTTTACCCCAAAGATTTGCACGGGTAAAAACTTTGCCGTACCTTTGTTGTGTCAAAGGGGATGGACCTCGGCGACACAAACCAAATAGAAGTAATAGAATTATGAAGACGAACGAAAAGAAGACCTACTACTACAATGTAAAGGGTGGGGTGACTCCAGCTGACCATGACATCAAGTACGACATGTTTGTGCCTGTCTCGGATGCTGACCTTGGAGACTATTACAGAGGTGTTGCTCGCCTCGAGATCGAGAATGCTAAGTCATTCGACGAATACCTCGAAGATATCTCAGGTCATTATGTTGAGGGAGTAGGTAGCTGGCAGGAAGCGCATGACTACCTAGTTGACCTCCTCCAGGCAATGATGGTAGAGCTAGTCGGTATGACGCCTGTTGAGAGACCGAAGGAGTATTCAGCTATAATCAACGAGAGCTACGCCGACGGAACATTCATCGATTACAGCATAGACTTCTATCCTGAAGATGGGACTGTCGCCATATTTATCGACTCAAGCAAGAAGATTGAAGACAAGGTGCTGAGCAGAGAAGCCCTATATCAGATGCTGTCTATCAGAGCCGAAGACCTCATCGATTAAGTCGATCAAAAACAGAAAGCCCTCCGACGCTTATGTGTCGGGGGGCTTTCTGTTTTTGTCTTCTTTGTCTAATTTGCGGAGCGAGTTCCCTCAAAAAAATTACGCTTCGTTTCTGCTCAGGGGGTGTCTGAGGGTTACGCTTCGTTTAGGAGCTCCGTGACGCTTCGTTTTGCGGATTATA
>QWCI01000084.1_pt1 | contig 37880 bp, 36 predicted proteins | sample 1972541 | NCBI WGS metagenome assembly QWCI01 (sample SAMN09866712, study PRJNA288562) | Human oral metagenome isolate term3_saliva, whole genome shotgun sequencing... | isolation source: mouth | host: Homo sapiens | place: USA: California | reverse complement strand
GCGATGGCCGCGGCCGCCTCGTCGACTTTGGCCTGGGCGGCCTCGTCTGATTCGCGCGCCGCCGTGACGACGCAGTGGTTCATGTGGTCTTTGAGCAGGTTGACTGCGACGGAATCGAGCGCGGACTGGACGGCCGAGACTTGCGTGAGGATGTCAATGCAGTACTCGCCCTGTGAGATCATGCGCTGTAGGCCGCGCACCTGACCCTCGATACGGCGCAGGCGCGTGAGGTGATTCTCGGTGTTGCCGTGGTAGCCGTGCTCGTTACTCATGGAAGTGAGAGTACCCCTAGGGGGTATCCGTGTCAAGAGGCTTTGAGTGTTCACCGAGCGACCTCGTCTCGCGTTTCGCTCGCCAACCCTCGTAGTGTGGAGTCAAGACGGACCATGAGGAGGGCACATGAAGCGACGCTCACGCCGACGCTACCGTGCGATCCGCCGCGTCCCCCAGGCCTACCCCGGCCTCTACCTGTGCCTCAAAGTCGCCCCCGTCCTGCCCGCACTCGCGGCCACAGTCGCCGTCGGCAGCCTCGCTGAAATCCCGGCACTCCCCGAGACGATTCGCGCCCGCGCCCGTGCAGCCTCGGACGACATGGGCACGGCGATCTCGGAAAAATCCCAGCGGATCTTCTTCGATACCCCTGGCCTGGACACGCTCCTCATCCGCTCCCTCGCGCACGTCGCACGGCGCACCGCAAGCGTCGGGCGCGTGTGGGCACGCGCGGTCATCGCGGTCGGTGCCGACAAGGACGGGCGCATGGCTCGCATGCTGCCCCTCATCCCCAGGCGCGGATACGACGCCCTCATGACCGGCATGCTGACGGTCGGCACGGCAGTCGGCGCGCTGCGCGGCGGTGCCGTCCACGTGAACCTGCTGCGCGACTCCGAGGCTGACCCAGCCTTCCAGGACCCGCTGCCCGGGCACCCCGAGGCACAGATCCGCCGCGTCGATCCTCCTTTAATCCTGTCCGATATGTGCGCAGACATTGACGAACTCTACTGGTCGCGCACCATCGGCCCCGCCGTCAAGATCACGCGCGTCGGCGAGGACGAGGCGCGCCGCTGGCTCCTCTCCCTGGTTGGCACCGAGTCCATGACCTTCCGTTCAACAAACAACCCAGCCGATATAGAGACGAACATTCGTCTTATGCTCGGCCTGGAGAGCGCGATGAGCGTCGGCGTCGTGAGCGCTCTGCACGCCGCCATGGAACGCGACGGCGTGCCACGCGAGCGCTGGTCGCGCGAACCCATCCTCATCTGCGGTCACTCCCAGGGCGGGATTGTCGCCGCCGCGCTCGCCTCCATCCCGCCGGACGAGGCCGGGGTCAATGTCGGCGGCATCCTGTCCACGGGTGGCCCCAACCGCCGTATCCGCGTGCGTCCCGACGTGGTGATCATCACCGTCAACCACGACCAGGATGTCATGCCGAGCTTCGACGGCTCGCCCGACCGCGCCCCCGACCGGCGCGTCACCGTCGGGCGTAGCCTCGTGAGGCCTCGGACCCGCCCCCTCTACTATGCGCACTCCTCCTCGACCTACACGGAGACCGTGCGTCTCCTCGAGCGCAAGGTGCGCGTGACCCCGTGGGGTCGGTTGGCCTCGTCGATGGCGGCGCTGCAGGATTTCCTGCCCACCCCGGGGGAGTCCACGCGCGTCATGCACTACGAGATCTGGCAGGACCTCCTGACACCCACCGCCGACACCGCGTGGGACACGGTTGCCACGCTCGAACGCGGCGGCGCGTACACGGCCGCCACCTATCCCATGGACTACGTGACCACGGTGCCGCGCCTACCGCGCGTCACCCGCGCGAGGCGTCGGCGCACGTTTGCGTTCGGCACCGTGCTCGCTGCCCTCTCCTCGCTCATTCCCATCAGAAAGGACCGCTCATGACCGAGCATTACGCCCCCCTGCGCGAGGTGCGCCGCTGGATGCGCGTCTCGACCCCCGTCAACAAGGCCGCCGCGTCCGGCCTGCGCGGTCAGCTTCCGCAGATCGCTGGGCCGCTCGTGATCGGCGCGCTCGGCGTGGGTGCGATTGGTGCCGGCATCGCGTGGCGAGCCCTGGCCTCGACGCGGGGAACCGGGCGCACGCAGCGCTTCGTGGAGCTGGCCTCGTCCGCGCTGGAGGCCGCTTTCCCGGAGACGTTCATCGACGAGGCCGTGGTTGGGTCCAGTGAACACGGTTCCGGTGAGCGCCGCGTCGTCAACGTCGAGGTTGGTGAGGGCTTCGGTCGCCCATCCCTGGTGTCTATTGACGTGGTTGCATCGGCCTCGGATGAGTTAGCGAATGTGGAGGTCGCGACGGAGGCGCTGGATGCGCTCACTCGCGCGGTGTGGAACAACGCCGAAATGGCACCGGTCAGCGTGCGTGCTCGCGTCCTCGTCGCACGCGGTGATGCGGACTCGTCGGCGGACGCCCGGGCGGTGCCCGGCGCGCACACCGAAGCGGTGGCTGACATGGCGGTGCTGGGCTTCGAAGACGAGATTGCACGTCCCGACGAGCTTTACGCGCGCTATGGCGCGCCCGAGGGCGACCCCGCCTGGAGGCCGTGACCTTCACCAGGACTGAGCGTCTCCGCTTTCGCGGATGTAAGAGAGCCCCCAGCAGGACTGCTGGAGGCTCTCTTGTTCCGACTCAGTCGATGACCTCGATGTCCCGTAGGTACACCACGGGGTTACGTGACTCGGGGCGCCGGATCTTCTTTTCGATCAGCTCATGTTTGGTCGGAAACTCACGATAGATGATGGAGACGCGACCGCTTCCCTCGTCTAGATCCTTCTCAACGCCAGCGATGCGAGCAGCCGCCCTGACCTTGTCCTCCTTGTCGAGTACAAGTAGTTCAGTACAGTCGATGATGCGTGCAAACGACAAGGGCGGCGGGGCGCGGACCAACCGCGCACCCGCCGCTCCCGACCGTTGAAGCTCAGGCCTCCCAGCGCGCCAGGCGCTCGGACAGGCCGACGTAGGTCGCGGGGGTCAGCGCAAGGAGGCGCTCCTCCACCTCGGCCGGCAGACCCAGGCCCGCGATGAACTCGCGCATGTCGCTCTCGCCCACCTCGTGGCCGCGCGTCAGCTCCTTGAGGCGCTCGTACGGATTCGCCATGCCGGTCGCGCCCGCGATCGCGGCCGCGCGCATCGCCTGCTGGACGGCCTCGCCCAGCACCGCCCAATTCGCATCCAGGTCGGCTGCCATACGCGCCGCGTTAATCTCGATGCCATCCAGGCCACGCACCAGGTTGTCGTAGGCCAGCACCGCGTGACCGAACGCGACACCCACGTTGCGCTGCGTTGTCGAATCCGTCAGGTCACGCTGCATGCGGCTGGTCACCAGCGTCGACGCCAGCGAATCCAGCAGCGCGTTCGATACCTCCAGGTTCGCCTCCGCGTTCTCGAAACGGATCGGATTGACCTTGTGCGGCATCGTCGACGAGCCCGTCGAGCCCTGCGCCGCCAGGTTCTGGTGGAAGTAATCCATCGAAATGTACGTCCACGCGTCCGTCGCCAGGTTGTGGGCGATGCGGCCCGCGCGCGCCACATCCGAGTACAGCTCGGCCTGCCAGTCATGCGACTCGATCTGCGTGGTCAGCGGATTCCACGTCAGGCCCAGGCCCTCTACGAAGGAACGAGTCAGTGTCGGCCAATCCGCGCCTGGCACTGACACGACGTGCGCGGCCCATGTGCCCGTCGCACCGTTGATCTTGCCCAGGTACTCCGTTGCCTCGACGCGCGTGATCTGGCGGGACAGGCGGTGCGCGAACACCGCCATCTCCTTGCCGACCGTCACGGGGGTCGCCGGTTGGCCGTGCGTGTGCGCCAGCATCGGGACGGCCGCCCCGGCCTCGGCGAGGCCGCGCAGGCGATCCAGGAGCACGCGGATCGCGGGCAGCCATACCTGCTCGGTCGCCGCCTTGATGGTCAGTGCGTACGCCAGGTTGTTGATGTCCTCGGAGGTGCAGAAAATATGGACGACCTCGCGCAGGGACGGCAGCGTCGTGCCCTCACCCAGCTTGCCGGCCGCGGCCTCCAGATACTCGCCGATCAGGTATTCGACAGCCTTGACGTCGTGGCGGGTGACGGCCTCAAACTCGCCCAGGCGCTTGATGTGGTCAGCCCCGAAGTCGCGGGGCAGTGCGCGCAGGTAGTCGCGCTCGGCGTCGGTCAGCTCGGGGGCGCCCGGCAGGACCGAGTTGTCGAGCAGGAAAATCAGCCACTCGATTTCGACGTGCACGCGCGCGCGGTTCAGGCCCGCCTCGGACAGGTAGTTTGCGAGGGGCGCGGCCACCGCGCGGTAGCGTCCGTCCAGCGGGCTGAGCGGCTCACCCCCGCCCGCCAGGTCCGAATAGCCGTGGGCAGTGGAGAACAGTGTCATCGTGTCGCTCATACCCCCATCTTCCCAGACTGTGAAGTCTTCGGGACGCTGAGTCCGCTCGGCGGTTCGTGGCGTGTATAACGCACGAGGCCGGGGCTGGGGTGGGTTGTTCACGTTCGCTGGCGGGGGAGTGCTCGATACCGTCCGGGGGCGACCTCGATTTATCCACAGGCCAATGCGGGTGGCGTCTATCCACAGGCCTGCGTTCGTGTCGCCCGCCATGCACAGGGCTACCGGTGTGGGTAGAACCAGACACGGCCTCGGGCGTAGCGTGCGTCCTGTAACAACACCGCTTCCGCTGAAGGGAGTCCCCATGCCTATCGATACAGCCGCCGTTTCCGTGTCCCTTAACAGTGCCTACGCCCTCGTCGATGCTCTGCGATGCGCGCTCACGGGGTCCTCCTGCCCGCAGTGGACGGGCACGGGAGGCGATTCCTACCGCTTGCGTAAAGACGAGGTCGTGGCTCAGGCACAGGGAGTCCTCGACGATATTCAGGCGGCTCTGGACGCCGTTCCCACCCTTGAGGCAAACGCCACCGCATTCCTCGTGAGCACTGTCGCCGCAGTGGCGAACGGATGCAACACGGCAGTAACCCTCGCAGACTTCTACGGCACCGTTCTGACTTCTACCGCAGCCGCGGTCAGTGATGACTTGCTCGGGAGGCGGTAACCGTGGCCTTTGACCCTCATCGTCACGTTACGGTTGCCTCCGGTGCCTTCAGCGTTGACGTGAACGAACTGAACGCCGCGCACGCGGCGCTGACCTACGAGAAGCTACTCGCAATCGGACCATCCAAAGCCGCGCTCACCTGCGCACAGTTGGACGTAGACCTGGCCCCTTTCGATACAAGCAGCGTCACCAGCGCGATCAACACCGCCCTGAGTTCTCTGGATGACCTGGGTGCCGCTGTCGATGATCTCCTGTGGAAGCTGCGTGATGCTGCCCTGACCTACGACGACGCAAACAGTTTCGCCTCCCTGTGGGAGGCCGTTCCTGGCAGCGCGTCCGGTCCGCAGTTCAGCCTCCTCGGCCTCGCCAGATTCGAGGCGACGGGTGGCTTCGCGGGCGCGCTGTGGAGCGCTGGTTTCCACCTGTGTCAGGACGCTGCGACTCGACTGGGGGTCCCAGGGTTGGCGACTGCGATCATGCCGCTTCCAGCGATGGCAACCCACCGCAGGGACCTGGCGAACACCGTGATTGACTGGCTCGTGTTTTGGAAGCATGAGGATGAGATGTCAGGCGTACAGTTCCAGCGCGACCTCAGCCGTTTCGCGTTGGACGTCAATTCCTTGCCTGTGCATCGGGACGTCGCGCGTATTCTGGAAGGACTTGGGGTGAGTCAGGACCTCAACTCCACGTCGACGGCCTCGGCCTCGGGCTTGGCGGCGCTGACGGTGCTGGGACTTACTGCTTGCGGGCTCGGGAGCGGACCGAGCTACGGGGTCGCAATCAAGGCAGCCGACGGACATACGCGCGTCCACGCTGGCGGGATTGGACTGTGGCTATGGCCCGATAGGTTTCAAGAACGAAAGGCCACGACGCTGGCGTCGATGCCGGACGCTGCACCCGACATCCACTACGAGGGCGCTGCCACCAGCGCAGACGTCATCGAACACATCATCGACATGCACGGGGGAGACGCCGACAACGGCGAGATCGCCATCGAGGAGCACGTCACGGTGGAAGAGGATGGAACCCAGACACGCTCATGGACCATCGACATCCGCGGCACGCAGTCCTTCGGCGCTGGGGAGAAAGGCCCGCAGGACATGCTCACCAACCTCCAGGGCGTGGGCGGTATGGCTTCCGACCAGCTCTACGCCATCCAGAAGGCGATGGATGACGCGGGCATCGCGCCGGGCGAAGCCGTCGAATTCGCCGGACACTCCCAAGGCGGCATCATGGCCGCTCAACTCGCCGCAAACCCTGACGTACGCTCCTGCTACAACGTCGTCTCCGTCGTCACCGCCGGATCCCCAACGGCCACCATCGCCCCTACCGACGTACCCGTCCTGTCCTACGAGAATTCCGGCGACATCGTCCCCGGCCTCGATGGCTACGCCACACAGGGGGATAACGTCACCACCGTCATGTTCCGCGACTACGAAGCCACGTGCGACGTCTCCGACCCCGTCCCGTGCTCACACTCCGCCTCCGTCTACGTCGACGAGATCAGGAGCTCCCTGAGCGCAGCCACGGCCTCGTCCGACCCGGGCCTTGGCGCACTCGCGGTCGCCGAGGCCCGCCGCACCCACGCGCTCGGCCTCACCGAGCGCACCCAAACCACGATCCACCACTACCAAACGAGGCGCATCACCGACAAGTGATGCGCCTCGAGAAAGGGGAAGCCAGCTCAGTCGCGGGTGTCCTTCTTGTCACGCAGGACCCCCGATACGACGGAGGCCACTACCGACGTGATGACCGCACCCGCCAGGCACGACAAGAAGCCACCCGTCGTCATGGGAATACTCAGCGACGTGGACAGCCAGCCCGTCAGTGCGAAGAGCAACGAGTTGGTCACCAGGGCAAACAAGCCGAAGGTGAGGAGGTACAGAGGGAAGGCCAGCGTCTTGACGATGGGCTTAATGATCGAGTTCACCAGCGTGAACACGAAAGCGATGACGGCGAAGGCAATCACGGTTTCTGATGCCGTCGTCGACGTGATGGAGATAGACGGAACCAGGAGGGTCGTGACCCACAGTCCGGCCATCGTGGCAACAAGTCGAGCAATGAAATCCATCTGCTCATTCTTGCGCAGTGGGACGTTGCTTGCACGGCACACCCCCATGGGATAGGACTACACACATGAGCAACCTGCGCTTTCGGCCCGCCGTCCTCTCCCTACCTCGCTACAAGCCCAGCAAGTCCGCGCCCGATGCCGTCAAAATCTCATCCAACGAGATGCCGACCCCGCCCAGCCCGGCCGTGCTGGAAGCAATCGCCCGCGAACTTCAGACGATCAACCGTTACCCCGACCTGACCGCCGCGCCCCTGCGCGAAGCCCTCGGGAACCGCTTCGGCGTGGGTGCCGACCAAGTGTGCGTCGGCACCGGCTCCTCGGCGATCCTCGTCGCTGCGCTGTCCGCCGTGTGCCAGCCGGGCACCCAGGTCGTCTTCCCGTGGCGCTCCTTCGAGTCCTACCCGATCGCCGTCCCGACCGTGGGGGCCGACCCCGTTCCCGTGCCACTCCTCCCGGATGGCAGCCACGACCTCGTCGCGATGCGCGAGGCAATCACGGACGACACTGTCGCGCTCATCCTCTGTTCTCCCAACAACCCGACTGGCCCCGCCCTCACCTACGAGGAGATCTCCTCCTTCATCGCTGATGCCCCCGACGAAGTCATGATCATCGTCGACGAGGCCTATATCGATTTTGCGACCAAACCCGGCGTGCGCACCGCAGTCCCGCTCATCGAGACCCACCCCAACGTTGTTGTCATGCGAACCTTCTCCAAGGCACACGCCCTGGCTGGCGTACGCGTCGGCTACGCTATCGGCGATGCCGAGGTCATCGGCGCGATTCAGTCCCTCCTCGTACCCTTCGGGGTCAACTCCCTTGCGCTCACCGCCGCCCTGGCCTCGCTCACAGACGCCGAGGGTGTTCAGCGTGCGGTCACAGACATCGTTGCCGAGCGTGAGCGCATCGTCCCCGCCCTGCGCGGCCTCGGATATGACATCCCCGACACACAGTCAAACTTCTACCTGCTGCGCGGAAACGTCTACGGCCTCGTCGACGAATGCGCCCGCGTCGGCCTCATCGTGCGCCCCTTCCGCGAAGGCGTGCGCGTCTCTGTGGGCAGCCGCGAGCAGAATGACCTCTTCTATTCGGTAGCCGCCGAGTTCGCGCGAACCCACGGAATCAGCGCGTAGATACCTGTGCGCGTGGGCGCGCCCGATCAGTCGGACACGCCCACGCAGGGGGCGGATGCGGTTACGGGACCAGCAACACCACGAACAGCAGAGCCGACCAAGCGATCTCGGTGAAGCCGATCAACCTGGGGGAGAGGGGACGCTGGCGGGTTCGGCTCAGCGTCGGCATCACCCACGCGCGCGCCGTCAGACACACCCACACGAGAGCGGGCCACATCGATAGCGCGCCGAACCACCACGCTGCGGTCACGCCGAGCGTGCAACAAGCGTGAAACAGTGCCGCCCCCTTGGCCCAGCGCGGGTCCTTGCGGCCACGGATCATCGAGCGCACCAGCGGCACCGTGCCAACATAGTGCAGCGTGAACACTGTGCACGCTGCCCACGCGTGCGGGGTCACCGCCGCCGGCGAGCCATCTGCTGTCGCCAGCGAGAAAGCGACGGGACCCATGATGCCGCCCGCCAGAATCGAGGCCGCGCGGGCACCCAGGGACCGCTCGCGCCCCTTCCATACGAGGAAGAGTGCGGATGAGGCTAAGGGAGCGAACGCGATTGCCCACCACAGTAGCTGCGGGCGCATCGCCAGGAGGGTGATGCCGGGGATCGCTGCGAGGACGCTGTAGGTCAGGATCGCGGGCACGATACGACCGCGGCGCTTCGCAGGGGTCTTGACCCATAGGCACACGGCCGAGAACATCTGGAACGCCATTGCCCACGCCACCAGCATGAGGACGACCATCCATACGAAGGTCAGGGACAGTGCCCATCCGAGCAGCGGTGGGAGGGCCATCATCGTCCATGCGCCGTGCTGGTCGGAGATCCAGCCCTTGCGCTGTAATTCGCGCATGCGGGGATTCTTATGGTGTCGCGTTTTTGGGCGGCTGTGGGAATGCCTGCACGTATCGTCCGGGGACGTCTGCTGGGGGTGAGCGGGGGCGGAGTCAGTCGTTGGCGCGGCACTGTGCATAGCCTTAGTTTAGTGAAGTGGTCTTGTGAGTCTCAATACTGAACTGATCACAACGTGAGACGCGGAAGGGAAAAATTCAACAATCGATGAAATATGGGTGACATGTCCACATCAGATACAGTCACCACTCAGTCTCCTTCACTTTCCTCCGAAGATCGCAGTGCACGCATCGCCGTGACGGTCTTCCCGCTGCTGATCCTGGCAGCATTCGCGATCGCCATGATCACTCCCACGACCTTCAAGCCGCTGGCCCCCGGCGTCAGCTGGGCACTGGGCGTCATCATGTTCGGCATGGGCCTGACCCTGACGATTCCCGACTTTGGACTCATCGTGAAGCGTCCTCTACCCGTGCTCGTGGGTGTTGTCGCCCAGTACCTGATCATGCCACTCGTCGGCTGGAGCCTGTGCTACGTGTTCCGCCTTCCCGACGCGGTCGCGGTCGGCGTGATCCTCGTCGGCTGCGCGCCCGGTGGTACGGCCTCGAACGTGATTTCCTATCTGGCGAAAGCGGACGTCGCGCTGTCGGTCACCATGACCTCGATTTCGACTCTGCTCGCACCCCTCATGACGCCGCTGCTTACCGCCTGGCTGGTCGGCTCGCGTATGCCGGTGGATGGCGCGGCGATGGCGCAGAACATCCTGTTGATGGTCCTCGCTCCCGTGCTTGGAGGCTTTATCGTTCGCTTCGTCGCGGGCCAGCTCGTGGAGAAGATCCTGCCGCTCCTGCCATGGATCTCGGTGCTGGGTATCTGCTACGTGCTGCTGGTCGTCGTGTCGGGTTCGGTCGACAAGATCCTGACGTCTGGTGCCCTCATCATTGCTGTGGTCATCTGCCACAACCTGCTGGGATACTTCTTTGGCTACCTGGCCGGACGCGTCGGAGGCGGCTCCGATAAGGCTGCGCGTACGACCGCGATCGAGGTCGGTATGCAGAACTCCGCGCTGGCCGCGACGCTGGCGAAGACCCACTTCGCCGCCACCCCGGAAACTGCGCTCCCGGCGGCCGTCTTCTCCGTGTGGCACAACCTGTCTGGCGCGCTACTGGCGACGTTCTTCCGTCGCTGGAAGAACGGTGGTCAGGCCTGAAGCGACGAGGCCTGGGCGCCCTCGGGCACTCATGCCGCGCGGATGGGTGGGCTGGCGCGCAGCTACAGCCCACGAAGATAGACGAGGAGGGACGACCCTGCGGGTCGTTCCTCCTCGTTTTGCCGACTATGGCCAGTGGTAGGTCAGTTACCGGTCGACATGAGTCTGCACGTGGCGAAGAGCTCATTCTGGTGGGTGCTCACGTCGTTGACCGCCTGCGTGTATTCGTCCAGCCCGGACCCGTTCGTGGTGGAGATGGCGGCGGCCTTCTCGCCAGCGTTGCGCCAGTCAGCAGTGACCTGGTCGACAGACTTCTTGATGTCCTCGTTGGAGATCTTCTCGGATGCCGTCGCGTAGGCGTCCGCAATCGAGTCAAACGCGTTCTTGATGCTGGCGGTGTCAGTGCTCATCTCTGAAGTAGCGCTCATCACGGTTTCGCTGGCGTCTGTCATCGCCTTTTCGATTTCCTTGCAAGCGTCTTCCTTGGACTGGTTGCCAGCAGGGGCAGCGTTCTGGGTGGCAGCGGAGCTGGACTCCGACGAGGGGGTGGCGGACGAGGAGTTAGCCTTCTCGCCGCCGCACGCGGCCAGGCTGAGCGGTATCAGGGTGATAAGCATGGCGGCTGCGATGCGCTGTTTCATGGGTTCTCCTTTGAAAGCATGGAAGGATACGCTGGCAGTCTAGCCGGGTGGTTAAAATTGGGCAAAACTCCCTGTGTGAAGGGCGGTCTTCTCCCTGTGCTCCGCGCTTCTTTGCTCGGAAAGGTAGGCGTTTACGCCTGGGAAAAGATGGGTGGGGTAACCACGAAGGTCGCCCCACCCGGTATCGCAGACATGGTTAGCGACAGGTCACTGTCCGGTGCCCCAGTCGAAGCCGCAGAGGTCGTTCAGCGCCTTTCCATGGTTTGACATATCTGTCATGAGGTCAGGGTCACCCGTCGAAGCGCCGGGCGACTTCGTAGCGTCGCGAAGCTTCTCAAGGTCTTCAATAAGAGGGGTGAAGGCAGCCTTGACCTTCTTATTGGTGATCTTCTTGTTGGCTTTCTTGTATGTCTTGATGATCTGGTCCAAACTGTCCCGGATGTCGTCAGGGGAAGTGCCCTTGATCTTGACGCTTTTGTTGGCGCTGACAGCCGCCTTCTGGATGTGTTTGCAGGCGGCTTCCTTGGATTGAGCACCACAGGCGGCCATGCTGAAGGGGAAAGCGAGGATGAGAGCAGCGGCGATAAGGCGACGCTTCATGCTGGCTCCTTAGAGAGCATTGATGGACATAGTGGAAGTGTAGGGGAGTGGTCCCGGCGATGTAAAACTCCCACATGGAAAGCGGGTAACCGACGAGGTATGGGTGCGGTACGAGGCCTGTGTGGCCTAGGTTGTCGTGGTCAGATTTTTCACGGCGCGAGGAAAGGCACGCCTCGGGTTGTCCCTCCCGATAGACTCAACGGAGTCGTCATTGGCGTATCAGCTTCCAATGTTCCATCCGAAGCCGCACAGATCGCTGAGTTTCTTCCCGTGATTCTCCATGTCTGTCATGGCACTGTCGAACTCGCTGGAAGAGAACGTGGTATCGCCGTCGTCATAGAGTTTGACGATCCTCTCCATGTCAGCGATGAAGCTCTGAAAAACAGGCTTAACCTTCTTGTTCTTGACCTTCTTTGAGGCCTTCTTGTAGGTAGAGGCCAGGTCAGTCATCCGGTCCCTGAGGACCTTTGGATCTCTGCTGGTGGTCTGCCCGTTCTTTTGTGCCTGTTTGCTGGCGCTAGCCGCAGCATTGTCGATCTCATGACAGGCGGCTGCCTTGGTTTGGGAGCCGCAGGCGGCCATACTGAAGGGGAAAACGAGGACGAGGGCGGCAGCAATGAGGCGACGCTTCATGGGAATTCCTAAAGGGTGGGTCGATGGTCTCGCGGCAGAGGGGCAGTATTGATGACCGCGACAGTGACACTGGTGGTGGACGGGGAGGGGCACCCGGTTGGGCGTCCCTCCCCGCATGGCTGATGGTGTCAGCGAAGTATCACTTGCCGGAATCCCACTTGAAACCGCAAATGTCGTTCAGCTCCTGGCCATGGGTGGAGATGTCCTGCAGGACCTGAAAGTCTTCCGTAGACACGTCGGAGCTGTCCTTGTCCGCGAGGTCACGGAACTTCTCGAGGTCGGCGATGAGGTTCTTGAAGGCGGGCTTAACCTTCTTGTTAGTGACCTTCTTGGCGGCCTTCTTGTAGATCTTGAGAGCCTTATCCAGGCCCTCCTTGAAATCGTTTTCGTTGCTATTGGCGTCGAAATTGATCTCAGAGCTGGCGGTAGTCGCAGCCTTCTGGATCTGTTTGCAGGCGGCTTCCTTGGACTGGGCGCCACAGGCGGCCATGCCGAAGGGGAAAACAAGGACGAGGGCAGCGGCGACGAGACGGCGCTTCATGAGAATGCTCCTAGTGCATTGATGATGGGTACGGTGAAAGTCTATCGTCTGAGAAAAATCTGTGGGATGGTTACTGGGTGATCCATGGCACCACTCTGCGAGGCGTTGCTCAAGGGGCTGCTCGATGGGGTTCTCCAGACGAGCCGCTTACCCGCGTTGGGTTACCTGTCCCACGTGAAGCCACAGAGGTTGTTCAGTGCCTCCCCGTGGGTGTCCATGTTGTCCTGAATGGACTCATAATCGGGTGACGCGCTCGCGTTTTCATCGGTATTCAACAGGTTAATCAGCTTGTCGAGGTCGTCGAGGACGTCCTTAAAAGCAGTCTTCACGTCCTTGTTGGTGACCTTCTTTGCGGATTCCTTGTAGATGCCAGTCATCTTTGCGAGGAAATCGGCGTACTCCTGCTGGCTATCCATCGAGGAGATGTCCACCGATTCTGATTCCTTGAGGACCGCATCGCGCGCGGTCGCGATCTCCTTGCAAGCGTCAGCCGTAGACTGGGTGGACTCGCAGGCAGCCATGCCAAGTGGAAGCATGAGGATCAGGGCGGTGGCGGCGAGACGATGCTTCATGGAATCTCCTGGATGTGTCGGTGGTGTACAGCGACATGCTAATGTCTGTAAGAAGTACGTGGGAAGTCGTGTATGAGTGACTGGCGGGGGAGGGACAACCCCCGGGTTGCCCCTCCTGGCTTGGTGTGCGCGTCAGCAACTGCTCACCAGTCCAAGGTGAACCCGCAGAGATTCTTCAGCGCCTGTCCGTGGTTGTCGATGTCTTCCTCATTCTGCTCGTATTCCGGCGAGGTGGTGGGAGTGTCGTCCCTGAGGAATTCAACGGACTTGTCGAGGTCCTTGAGGACATCGTTGAAAGCAGCCTTGACTTCCTTGTTGCTGACCTTCTTACCGGCGTCCCTGTACATGTCCAGCAGCTTCTTCAGATGATCTGGGACTTCGCTGAAGGGCATGCTCAGAATCGAGTGTTCGGCCGAGTACTGGTGAACGGAGGTGCGTGCCGTCGCGATTTCCTTGCAGGCGTCGGCCGTGGACTGGGACCCGCAGGCAGCCATGCTAAGCGGGAAAATGAGGGCGAGAGCGGCGGCAGTAAGACGACGCTTCATGGGTGCTCCTAGATGTCGTAAGAATGGATGCACTGAAAGTTTATGACGTGAGAAAGAATTGTGACGCACGCCTCTACATTGTGGACATGGTTGCTGCGTTCGTGCGGGCCTTGGCGACCGTGCTGATGATGGGTAGGGTCGTCGTTCTCTATCGTTACCGCGCAGTGCCGGTGTCCCTTCTCTGTGCTCAAGTGCGTCGGTCCTCCTCCCCAGCTGCTCTCTGCACCCGAAGGCTCGCGGCCCGCCCGCTCGCTGTCCGCGCCGCGAGCCTTCGGCTCGGCGCGTCGGTTCGAAGCCCGGCCAGGCCCTGCCGCCGCCCTCGGGCACCACAGCCTGCCGCATGCCGAAGGGGCACCCTGCCGCCGCCCTCGGGTACCGCAGTCGCCGCGTGCTGCACGGTCGCCACACCACCCACCCCGGCCTCGTTCCCGCCCTTGCGCCCGTGCTGGCAGTCGGTCTGGCTATGAACATACAAAATCGCCGGGACCAAACGGTCCCGGCGATTCACCGTCGGGGTGGCGGGATTTGAACCCACGGCCTCTTCGTCCCGAACGAAGCGCGCTACCAAGCTGCGCCACACCCCGGTGCCCCATGAGTATAGCCATACCTCGTCGGAAAACCCAAACCGAGATCGGCGGACAATGGGAAGTGTGTGCCACGCCGCAAAGATGAGCGTGCGGTGAGTGGCCCACACTGAGCCTCAGCTACGCGGGATGCACGTGGATGAGGGAGGCCTCGGGTCGCGTTGCGATGCGCACCTTGGCGTGGGGTGACGTGCCCAGACCAGCCGAGACGTGCAGCCATGCCTGGGAGCCGTCGGGTGCCTGCCAACGATTCAGGCCCTTGGCGTAGTGGCGTGCGATGTCGCAATTCGTAATGATCGCCCCGATGCCAGGGATGCCGATCTGACCACCGTGCGTGTGACCGGCCAGGATCAGGTCGGCCCCCTCACTGGTGAGTGCAGACACGACGCGCGTGTAGGGCGCGTGCGTAATGCCCAGGCGTAGCGCCCCGGGTTCTTCCCACGACGAGGCCGGGGCTACCATGCGGTCCCGGAAAATATGTGCGTCGTCGGTCCCCAGGAGCGAGACGGTCCCGCCGGACAGCGACAGCGTGCCCGACGCGTTGGATAGATCCACCCATCCGGCGTCGCGCATCTGGCGAACCATCGGCAGGTAGGGCAGGTCCGGGACGACGCGTGCGGGAGGCGGCGTGGAGCGCATCAGGTAGCGCGTCCAAGGTTTGGGGATCGGCGAATAGTAGTCGTTTGACCCCAGGACGAAGGCACCTGGATACGACAGGAACGGTCGGTAGGCGTCCATCACCATGTCGAAAGCATCAAGCGATCCGAAGTTGTCGCCCGTCGCCACGACCATGTCGAAGCGCTCGGAGGAAGCGACATCGGAGAGGAAATGGAGCAGGAACTCCTGCCCGGCGAAGAGATGGAGGTCAGCGATCTGGAGAATCGTTACCTCGGGGACGTCGCGCTCGATGGGCACGTCGTAGCGGCGCAGGGTGGGCATAGTTCGCTCAATTGAACCCCATGCCAGCGCGGCACCACCCGCTGCGATCCCGGCGAGTCCGAGTCCCCCGATGACAGCACCTGCAGTGCGCAGGACACCGAGGCCTCGTCGGGAGAACGAAGCAGTGGTATCGGTCAATGTCGGTGTCATATCAGTTGCTGCTGGTCGGAGCCGGGGTTGGGTTCGAGCGACTCGTGGATGAGCCAATGTTCGCGTTGGACACGTTCTCAACGGGCGTTCCGGCGAGGATTTTCGTCATGTAGGGTGCCCAGATGTTCTGGCCGACGAAGGTCTCACCGTAGATCTCACCGTAGTACTTGCCGTTGATGGTCACGGAACCGACTTCCTGCGAGGAGTTCGCGCCGTGGCCCACCCACGCGGACGTGACGACGGAGGGGGTGAAGCCCGTCAGCCAGGTGTTTGCGTGGCCGTCGGTCGTACCCGACTTGGCGGCGAAGGGGCGACCGTCGCCCAGACGCGTGGACGTGTAGTACTGGCCGGCGGAGGCAGTCAGCAGGGCAGCCGTCTTGTTGGCGACGTCGGCGGAGATGACCTCCTTGCAGTCCGCGGAGAACTCCTTGAGGACGTTCTCGTCACGGTCGGTTACCGACTCGATGGACTGCGGCGTGCACTGCTGGCCGGAGTTTGCAATGGCTCCGAACACGGAGGCCATCTGCAGCGGGGAGGAGGACACAGAACCCAGGATATTTGCGGGGAAGGGTGAGGGGACCTCGCCGTCCTCGGTAATGCCCATGTTATAGGCCGTGTCGAAGATCGCGCAGAAGTCCACGCGCGAGGCCATGTTGACGAACGCCTGGTTGACCGACTGGCCGGTCGCGCGCACGACGTTCATGGTGCCGGTCTTGCCCGCGAGGTCATTGACCTGGTAGCCATCAGTGTAGATAGCGTGACCACCGCACTTGAAGGATCCGTTGCCGTAGAACGTGTTGTTGGAACCGACCGTCTCATAGGCGGAGTGCCCCTCCTTGAACCACTCGAGCAGAGTGAAGACCTTGAACGTCGAGCCGACCTGGAAGTTTCCATCGGCCGAGTAGTTCGACATGGTTTCGCCGCTCTCAATGCCGTACGTCGTGTTCTGGGCCATGGCCAGGACGCGGCCCGAGCGCGGGTCCAGAGAGACAAGCGCATCGTTAAGGCCGGAGGCATCGCCGACGGGAATTGTGTTTGTCAGCGAGGAGAAGGCGGCGTTTTGCATCGTGGGATCCATCGTGGTGCGGATCGTGATGCCCTGAGTCTTGAGCATGCGCTCGCGCTCGGTGCGAGTCTCACCGAAGGCCGGGTCCTCCAGGAACTGAGCCAAGACGTAGTCACAGAAGTAGGCCTTGGAGGATTCCGCGCCGGAGCAACCTTCCGAGGAAACGGTCGGGTGCAGCATCGAGTCGATGGTCGTGTCGATGCCCTTGTCGTACTCTTCCTGCGTGATGACGTTCTGCTCGAGCATAGCGGCTAGGACCGTGTCGCGGCGTTCCTTAGCAGCATCCGGGTGAACGAGGGGATCGTACTGGACGGGGGACTGCACGAGGCCAGCCAGGAGAGCAGCGTCGAGGTAGTTCAACTCGGAGGCGGACTTCGAGAAGTAGCGCTGCGAGGCGGCCTCAACGCCGTAGGTAATGGGGCCGAAGGGCGCGATGTTCAGGTAGCCGGTGAGGATCTCATCTTTCGACTGGGTCTTCTCCAGGGCCAGCGCGTACTTGATTTCGCGGAGCTTACGCTCGGTGGTCTGCTCGGTAGCGGCGCTGACCTGATCGGCGTCGCCCTCGAGATAGCCGCGCTCAGCCAGTGAGTTGCGCACGTACTGCTGGGTGATCGTGGAGGCACCCTGACGGCCGGAGTCGCCCAGGTTCGTCACGAATGCGCGGGCGATACCGGTGGCGTCCACGCCGTTGTGCTCGTAGAAGCGCTTATCCTCGATCGCGATAATTGCCTTCTTCATGACGTCAGAAATGTTCGCGCTGGGAACGACGATGCGCTGCTTGTCGTAGAAGTGCGCAATCACCGCCCCCGACGAGTCGAGGATTTGCGATTCCTCAGCCGGGGCGACAGTCTGCAGGTCGCCCGGCAGCTCGTTGAACACCGAGGGAGCGGACTTCGCGACAAGCGCGGTGGGCCCCACGATGGGGACGAGCATGCCTGCTCCGACGACACCCATCAGAGCTGAAACGCTCAGGAACGCCAAGAGGAGGGCGAACAGCTGGGTTGGCCGGACAGCGCGGGAATGAGAGTGCGACATGTTCCTAGCTTACGTGCCGCCCGGCTCATCTGACACCTCGCAAGGCGTGACACTCACCTGATCGCGCATGCGCTGGCGCACTAATAGCAAGTCGCACCGTTTGCACCCACAATGGTATGTGTGTATGGTCACATATAGGATTCGGAGTAGAGTGAGGTGGAGATCGACGATGTCAGCCCACGGCGACGACCAGAGTTGGGTCGCGCGCGCACTGTGCGCGTCTACTGAGCCGGACGCGCTCTTTGTGCAGGGTGCATCGCAGCGTCAGATTCGCTTGCGCTGCTACGAGTGCGAGGTTCGTATCGAGTGTCTGGCGGATGCCCTGCAATCCGAGGCCAACTACGGCGTGTGGGGTGGCCTGACAGAGCGGGAGCGTCGCGCGATTCTGCGCCATTATCCGCATGCGGAGGATTGGCTGGAGTGGTTGCGTTCCTCGGATGATTCGCTTGCCAGGGAGTTGCGCAGTCCGCATGTGCCTCGGGTTTTGTCCTACGTTCGCCCCCAGATGGCAGGTAGGATGAACTCATGACTAAATGGGAATACGCCACGATTCCGCTGCTCACGCATGCGACGAAAGCCATCCTCGATCAGTGGGGAGCCGACGGGTGGGAACTCGTCCAGGTCATCCCGGGACCGACGGGTGCCGAGAACCTGGTCGCCTACCTCAAGCGTCCGATTGAGGGCTGAGCGAGCGATGCAGAACTGACCGATGCGTCGGTGATCATGGACGAGGCCGTGGCAGGCGTCGCGCATTCAGGTGCGTGAGTGGCCGCGGCCTTTTCCGTATCCTGAGACGCGAGTGGGACCCGATACCTTTCAGTATCGGGCCCCACTCGCGTGAGAAATCAGCGGGCGCGGCGCGCCAGGCGGTCAACGTCGAGGAGGGTCACGGCGCGACCCTCCAAGCGGATCCAGCCGCGCGACATGAAGTCGGCGAGCGACTTGTTAACCGTCTCACGGGAGGCGCCAACCAGCTGGGCCAGCTCTTCCTGCGTGAGGTCGTGAGGCACGTGGACGCCCTTGTCGGTCGCGGTGCCGAAGCGGTCAGCTAGATCCAGAAGGGCCTTGGCGACGCGACCGGGCACGTCGGAGAAGACGAGGTCGGAGAGAGATTCGTTGGTGCGGCGCAGGCGCTGTGCGAGGGCGCGCAGCATGTGCTTCGCCAGCGTCGGGTTGGTGTCGAGCACGTGCATGAGATCCTCGTGCTCGAGGAAGAGGAGCGAGGCCGGGGACACGGCGGTCGCGGTGGTTGAACGCGGACCCGGATCGAAGAGCGTGAGCTCACCGATGATCTCGCCGGGGCCGAGGACGGCGAGGAGGGACTCGCGGCCGTCGCTCGAGGTGTGGCCGAGCTTGACTTTGCCCTCGGTCACGATGTAAAGGCGATCGCCGAGATCGCCTTCGTCGAAGAGTGTCTCACCGCGACGCAGGGTCGTATGACCCATCTTCTGCTGGAGGGACACCTGTTGTGCATCATCAAGGCCACCGAACAGCGGCACCTGGCTGATGAAGTTGCCGTCACCGATCATGGTGCGGAGCTCCTTCCGCTCGTGCCCGATTGCTCGGGCGTTCCGTTTGAGGCTGCGCGGCGATTCCCATGCGTTATATCGATCACTAGGAGGTACCGCGTATCACACCATTATGCCCTATTTATCAGGTGAAACATGTTTCATTCTGCGATTTGTGTGAGCTGTCTAATGAAACACAAGCTAAATGTCGTGTGCGTCGACGTGCTGCGCCAAGGCCTCGGCGACCATTTGGGGTGCTTCTTCGGGTAAAAAGTGCCCGGCCTCGCGAATGACGATCTGGGTCAGGGGTGCGTCGACAAACTGCGCGTCAGCTGCGTGATCGAGCGCCGACCATGCGCCGTCGTCACGCCCCACGAGTGAGAGGACGGGAACCTTCACCGGCTCCGCGAGGGTGTGGCGCAGCTCGCGCGACAGTGAACGGGTGGCACGTAGGCCCCGCAGAGCCGTGTGGGCGGCAAACGGGCGGCGAAGCGCCGCACGGTAGGGTCCCGACTGTGACACGAGGCCGTCCACGTTTGCTGGCGAGGCCCATGCGCGGTAGACGGTCGTCACAAGCGAACCGGAGCGCAGGGCACGTTTCCGGCCCGTGGGCAGTGCCAATCGACCCTGGAGGACGCGGCCGCCCGCCCAGGGCGAATGTCCGACGAGTGGCTGTACACCGAGGGGATGAGGAGCCGACAGGACCGCTACCGAGCGCAGCTCGAGCGGCGCGAGCGCGCCGATCATCCACGCGACTGTACCTCCCAGCCCCAGCCCCGCCACGGAGAACGACACGATACCGAGGGCGCGCACGACGCCGATCACATCATCGGCCATCTGAGCCAGGTCGCAGTCCCCTCGCGTTAGATCGGACGTACCAAAGCCTCGTAAATCGAGGGCCAACACGCGCGACGTCGACTCCGCGAGAAGGGGCAGGACCTCGCGCCAGGACCACCAGTGCTCGGGAAAACCGTGCAGCAGAACCAACGCATGGTTCATGCCCTGGCCCATGTCGGCGACATGAAATGCAGCTCCGCCAGCGCTCACGTGCCGATGGGTCCAGGGACCCTCCAACTCGATTGCGCTGGCGGGGATCAGATTCTTCACTCGCGCGTCAGGTCCTTCGCGGCCTTCTTGCGGGCGCGCTTGGAGTATAGGGCACCCGCGGGATTAACGGCCTCGATGGAGGTGCGCAGTGCCTCCTCGGAGCGGCCAGTGCGGCGCGCGGAGTGGCTGATGTAGCCCACGCCCATCAGGAGAACACCCAGCAGAACGAAGCGGCCCGAGTAACCGGTAGCCTGAAGGTGGTGCATGAGGTTCCCGCCGAAGGGGCTGGCGCTGGACAGCGCGGTCAGCGGTGCCTGAAGAGCCTTGGCCGTGATGCCGGGAGCAAGGACCCAGGGCATGCCGATGAGCAGGAAGAGGAGGCCCGTGATCCACGCGCCCAGGGAGGAGCGGCGGGCGATCACGCACAGGATCATGGAAAGAACGATTGTGCCGAGCAGTTCGCCGAGCGCCGCTAGCGATGCGATACCCGAGAACATAGGTGCATCCTCGGCCAGCGTCATGCGGGCACCCGCGTCCGCAGCCAGGTACCAGCCGAGGGGTGCGAGGAACAGGAACAGCAGGAAGGACAGGGCGTGCTCGCCGGTACGCGAGGGCATCTCGGTGACCGTGGGCATCGGGCCGAAGAGTTCCTCGTCCAGTCGAGCCGAAGCCGACTGTTCGGAGCGCTCGCGTCCCGCAGAAGCAATCGAGGCCAGGGTGGCGGCGTCGCGCTCGTCGTCCTGCGCATTCAGCAGGGAGCGGCGGCGGGGCGCCTCGTCCCTGGCCGAAGCGGCACCTGCGCCTGCCATGGCGGCTGCGCCCGCGACCGCAGCGGCATCCGCGACAGCTGCGCTGCCCAGGTTAGCATCGGTCATGGTGTCAGTCCGATCCTGGTCCTCAAAGGGGTAGGGGGAAGCGGCCCTGCGCTCGGACCGTCGCGTGGACAGCTGGCGCGTCGGCGCGTCCGTGTAGGTGCTCTCCTCGTCCCTCTGCTTCGGCAGCTTCGTCGTGGGCACGTCGATGGACGAATACTCCTCGGCGGCGTCCGCCGTGGACTCAGCGGCGGCGCGCGCCTCCTGAGCGGCGGGGCTGAGTGCCGGGATGGACGGGGAGAAAGGCTCGTCGTCGCCGAAGATCATGGATCGGCGTGAGGACAGCGACAGGGACGAGGCCTCGGTAGCCTCAGCGGCAGCGCCACCAACCGCGTACGTGGAATCCTCGGCGTCGATTTCTTCGATAGGTGCCTCTTCGACGAAGGCGTGCCTCTCCTGCGTGACCGGGGCGTGGTCCTCCCGCACGGAATCCAGGTTCAGGCCCAGCGCGGCGGCTGCCTGTGCGGGCGTCATGATGGGGGAGTGTACGGGCTCCTCCGCGATAGGTTCCGCGAAGACCGGTGCCTTGGCGGTGGGCACATCCACCCGCGAAGGCTCCGTGTCCTCATCGTCGACCGCGAAATCGTCGGCGAGTGTGGCCTCCTGCTCGGCAAATCCACCTGCCTCGGGGGCGTCAGAGGAAGCGTCCTCAAACTCATCCTCGGAAGCGAGATCTGAGTCGGCCTCGTCCGCGAACTCAACGGCGGGTGCGGGGACGACGGACAGCTCGCCGGTAGCGATCTTGTCCTCAATGGCGGGCTTGAGCGGCGCAGCTCCGGGCACGCGACCCGTCAGGCCGCCGATTGCAACTGACTCGATCTCGCCCGTGTTGATCGGTTCGCTGGCCTCGCCGATGATCGCGGCCGCATCGGAACCGTCACCGGGTAATTCGATCTCTTCACCGGTTAGGACCACGTTGTCGCGGTCGTCCGTGGCGCGCTCGCGCTGGACATCGGACTCGTTCTCGGACATGCTTCCTCCTTTATACCTGCCCACATATTACGTTTTCGGCGGCCTTATGTGCGCATTACTCTGCGGCAGGCCCCTGATTGTGAGTCGCATCTTCTACAGAATCGAGGCGCCTCACCGCGCGGATACGTGCCCACAGGATACCCAGCGAGGCGCACCCTGTCGCCATCCCGAGCGCCGCCAACGTCGGACACGTGAGCGCCACTTTCGTCAGGATCGACGGCCCTGGAACGATAACGCTGCCTGTCAGTGACGCCCACACCGGAATCACCACGTAGGCGGGCAGCACGAGGATCAGCCACGTCGCCAGCTGCGTGCCCGTGATTGACCATCGGGCGCCCACCGCGAGGAGCGCCAACGCCAGTGCGGCCCCGAGTGCCAGGCCGTGGCCCATCGAGTGTCCCTTCAGCACGCCCTCCAAGCCCAGCGCCGCCACGTTCGTCGTGTCCGAGGGCGCAGCCCCGATCATGAGCACCGCGACGGCGAGAGCTGCGGGGATCGCGATCGTCGTACCAAAGGCGTGACGATGCACGCGCGCGAGCGGCATGCGCGTCGCCTGCCCGGCACGCACCCGCACTGACTTGATCGTCAGCGCGCAGGCCCCCAGCATCAGGGATAGGCACACCGGGTACAGGCTCCACACGACGCCCGCGGACATGTCGTTAGGCTCGACCGATGACTTCATAAGGAATGGGATACGCGCCACACCGTAGAACTGGGTGGCCCCCACAATGATCGACCACACGAATGTCACGACCATTCCCGTGCTCGATTCTTCGCAATTGAGCGCAATGAGCGCCAAGAGCAGGGAAGCAAGCGCCAGGCCGATGAGTCCCTCAACCGAGGCCAGAGGCTGACCCACGGCAGCCAAAGCCTGCACGTCCACCATCGATGACCCCAGGAACACCAGGGCAATGGGGGCGAACACGAACGCGAAAAGGCCCGAGCGCAGGCGCGCGGAGAGGTTTCGATGCTGCAAAAGCGTCATGCCCCTAGTGTAGAGGGGTGAGTATCGAAGCCCTCGTTGACCCCGCTTCTGCCGTGCTGCGTGCCGCCGCCGTGCGCCCTGACGTCGCATCCGCCATGGATGAAGCGCACGCCGCGCTTGCGGACCTGCGTTTTTCTGAGGGCCTGCGACGAGGCTGGGAGGAGGCCCGCGCTGAGGCAGCCGTTCGCGAAGCCGCCGCCCTGTCCATCATCGAGGGTGCCCGCACCAGCGTCGACGACGTGCGCGCCCTGTCCATGGCGGATGAAGGAGGCGCTGCCTCGGACCCGGGTGCCGCGCTTGCCCTGGGGATCTGGCGCTCGCAATGGAACCTCGCCTCCAACTTTCCTGCCCTTAACACGCGCTCCCAGGGGTGCGCGCGCGTGGCCCCCACGCCTCTACCCGCGCTGATCGCCGGGCTGCACAGGGACGCCTGTTCCGGCCTGGTCGCCTCCGGTCTGACCCCGCCGCGTGAGGTTGCCGTGCCGACGGACCCCGCCCTGCTGGCCCCCGCCTTGGGCTACGCGCGCTGCGACGCGCCCGCCCTGGCCGTCGCCGCCGCTCTGACCGCCCACTTCCGATTCCGGCGTGTCTTCGCCCAGGCCTCGTCCGTCGTGGGAGGGGGACTGGCCCGGTGGATCCTCGTCATCCGCGGCGTCGACCCGACCGGCGTGTGCGTGCCGAGCGCCTACGACGCGCTCGACCCGGCGCGCGCGGGGCGTTCCCTCGCCGGGTGGGTGAGCGCCGATGAGGCCGGCCTGGCCCGGTGGATCACCCACTACTGCGCGGGCGTTGTCTACGGTGCCCAGGTCGGGCGCGACGTCGCCCGCCACGTGCAGGCGGGCAGGCTCTCCTAGCTGCCCGTGGCCGCTCAGCGGCGCAACAGCGAGCTGGCCGTGACGCCCACCGCCACGCCCACCAGGAAGGTCACCGCGATCTTCGCGGGCATGGGTACGCGGCGCGGCAGGACGCGCACTGTTGACGTGAAGGTGAGCGTGGGCCAGCCCTCACGCTCGGACATCTCGCGCAGCGCGCGGTCCGGATTGACCGCGTAGGGGTGGCCGACGAGGCGCAGGAGCGGCACGTCCGACACCGAATCCGAGTACGCCGAACACTCAGACAAATCCCACCCACGCGAGCGAGCCAGGGCCTCGCACGCGTCCGCCTTGCCCTGCGCCTGGTTGAAGTGTGTGACCTCGCCCGTGAAACACCCATCCTCATCCACGGCGGCCTTCGACGCCAAGACCTCGTCCGCGCCGAGCATCGTCGCGATCGGGCGTACCACCTGCTCCACCGACGCCGACGCGATCACCACGACGTCACCGATGCTCTTGTGGTAGGCGATGCGCCGCAGCGCCTGCGCGTAACACACCGGCTCAATCGTGCGTTCGAGTGCATCCTCGACCGTGGCCTCGAGGAACGCTGCGTTCCAGCCGCGGGCCATGCGGCCCATGGCCTCGGCCATCTGCTCCATGCGTGACTCGTCCGCACCCGAGAGCAGGTACGGCAGCTGTACGAGGAAAGAGGTGATTGCGGTGCGGCGATTCATGAGGCCTGCCTTGATAAACGGACCCTGCAGTGCCACGTTTGATGAGGTGTCCAGGATCGTCTTATCCAAGTCGAAAAAGGCCGCACGTACCATTGCGTTTACTCCAGCGTCGGGATTATCCACAGGGGTCCGCCGTCGGATCCCCTTATGCACAGGGTGGCATTTCGTGTCGGCGTTGTCCACAGGGGCGTGCCCGCCGGTAGACGCCCGCGCGTTCCCGGGCGCACCGTTGGGAGATGGATACAATCATCGAATTCAGCCGAGGTCGCGTCGCCCTCGTTGGCCTTACCTCGCGCGATTGCGAGCGCGCCCGCGACGCCGTCACGTTGGCGGGCGCGCGCGTATGCTCCGACCTCTCCAGCGCGATCCTGGTTCTGGCGGCACCGGGCGTGCCCGTCCCCGCGCTGGTGCCGTGCGTGCGCGTCGGCGCGGGTGGCCAAGTCGTGTTGCCCGGGGACACTGCTCTGCTCGTCTCCCTCATTGTCGAGGCATCCTGGCGTTGCGCGCGCACCGGTCCCGTGTGGGTGGTGGCCGGGATCGCCGGGGGCATCGGTGTCACCTCGCTCGTTCGGATGCTCGCGCGGGAGGGCGTGCGGCCACCCTGGTGGAGGCGCCTCGGGCGCGGGCGTCACCGCTCGGGGAGGAGGTCGTGTCGGGGGTGGGCACGCGGCGTCGAGGAAGCGCCTGGCGCGAAGAAAGAGCGCGCCCCTTCCCTGGTCGTCGTCGACGCTTCCGGGTCGGTGCCCGGCGTCGCCCGAGCCCGCGACCATGACTTGCCGGGCGTCAGGTGGGCGGACCTGGAGGTCACCGAGGACTCCTACCTGCCCGGTCTGCTAGACCATCTGCCGCTCATCGATGGGGTGCCCGCCCTCGTGGGCGACGAGCGTGGAGGTGTTGGCGCCGACGACCCGCGCGTGGCCGCCGCATGCCGTTCCATCGGGGCACCCCTCATTGTTGATGCGGGGCGCTGGAACCGCCACTCCGCTCACCTCGCCGAGGCCATCCGCGCCGACGCGATTATCCTCCTCACCTACGGAAACCTTGAGGGGGCCGCCGCGATGGCCGCATGCTTGGCCGCCTCCCCTCCGCCATGTCCCGCGCTCACGCTCGTGGTCGGAGAACGAGCGGAACGCAGCTGTGGCCTTCTCGAGTGTGCGCCCGGAGCTATCCTTCGTGCCCCCACTCGCCGCGGTCGCCACCTGCGGGCGCTGCGCCGCGCCCTGGCGGCGTACGGATCGCCGAGTGAGAGGTCTATGAGTGATCGTGCCCAGGAACGCTCAGCGAGAGGCGTGCCCGAGTGGATCGACGCGCTGGACCTACCCGCCGCGGGGCATCGGGCAAGTACGGACGAATGGGACCACTCCCTCCTCCTGGAGGCCTGACATGAGCAGCGTCCTGCGACTCCTCGCGCGCGGCGACCCGCCCGCCTGCGCCGTCTCGCGCGCCGCCCGCCCCGGCTGCGGAGCCTCCGAGGCAGCCTCGGCCCTCGACGAGCTGCGCGCCCGCCAGCGCGGCATGAACCCGGCCCTGGCCGCGGTTGTGGACGCACCCGGCGTCACCGACGTCCTCATTAACGGAGGGCAGGCGTGGGTGGACCGAGGTGGGGGACTGGCGCGTGTCGACGTCGGCATCCCCAGCGAGGCGGACGCTCGCCGCACCGCAATCCGCATGGCGAGCGCGTGCGGGGTGCGCCTGGACGACGCATGCCCCATCGCCGACGGGACCCTGCCCGGGGGAGTGCGCCTACACGCGGTCCTCGCGCCCGTGTCCGGATCAGGCACCCTCATCTCCCTGCGTGTGCTCGGCACTCGGCGCCTCGGAATCGGCGATCTCGAAGCGTGCGGGACGCTGTCCCCACCCGTGGGCGACCTCGTGCGTGCCCTCGTCTCCGCGCGGTCGAACGTTCTCATCTCCGGGGCCACCGGCAGCGGCAAAACGACCCTCCTAAGCGCCGCGCTCTCACTTGTTCCTGCGGGTGAGCGTATTGTTTGCATCGAAGAAGTCCCCGAAATTGCGCCCGCCCACCCGCACTGCGTCCACCTCGTCGAACGCGCCCCTAACGTCGAAGGCCGAGGCGCCGTCACTCTGCCCGACCTCGTGCGTGCCGCCATGCGCATGCGGCCCGACCGCCTCGTCCTCGGGGAATGCCGCGGACCCGAAGTACGCGACGTCCTCACCGCCCTCAACACCGGACACGACGGCGGCTGGGCGACCCTGCACGCCAACGGCGCGCGCGACGTGCCCGCGCGGCTCGCGGCGCTCGGCGCGCTCGCGGGCATGAGCGAAAGCGCTGTCTGTGCCCAAGCCTCCAGCGCCCTCGACGCCGTCCTCCACATGCGTCGCTCCACCTCCGCTCACCGCTGGGTCGCCGAGGTCGGTGTCCTGGCGCGTGAGTCCTCCGCCCTCCAGTGCGTGCCCGCACTCAGCGTCAGCGTCGATGGGCGCGTCACCGAGCACGAGGCCTGGGCCGCCCTGGCCGGGAGGGCTGGGCTATGAGGTGGGTTGCGCGTGCACTGGTGGGGACCTCCAGCATCCGTGGTTGCGGCGGTGCGTCGGGTGGTTTCCCGAGGGGTTGGGGCGGCCTCGTTCCTGTTGACGTTGCCGCCGACGGGGGAGCCTGGCTGCTGATCGTTGCGTTGGTGGGTGCCGCGCTCGGAGCGTGCGCGCTGCGGCTGCTGGCGTGCTGCGTCGCCCGCCTCCTGCGGGCACGCCGGGAGCGACGGATCGTGCGGGCGTGGTCCGGGCCTTCCCCTGCAATCAGGCGCGGCGGTACCTCGCCTCCGGCGGTGAACGCTCGTCTGTTCGACCCCCTGAGTGCTCGCCTGCGCGCAGGTCTGCGCGTTTTGAGGCGTGCCCACACCGCCCACCACCGAGGACGCGCACAGGGGACGCCCTCTCCTCGCGAGATCGCCCTCCTCGTCGCAGAAGTCGCAACGCGTCTCCGCGCGGGAGCCCCGGTCTCGTCCGCGTGGACCCACGCTCTGGCACGCATCGGCGTGGGAAGCACGGGCAGCATCGACGACGTCTACCCACCCGTTCTTGACCAGTGGGCTCGCGAACCGAGCAGGTGGCGTGCCCTCCTGACGGGCGGGCACCCCCCGGAGGCGGCAGCCGCCCGGTCCAGTGCCGCCTCGGTGATCGTGGCCTGTCGATTCAGCCACGGCCTCGGCGCGCCCCTGGCCGACGTCCTCGACGCGATCGGGGACGCCATTGATGACGCGCAGGCCGTCGAGGAGGCGCGGCGCGTCGCATCAGCGGGACCACTCATGTCCGCTCGCGTGCTCGCCGCGCTGCCCCTCGTGGGGGTTGTGGCCTCGCTGGCGCTCGGGGCCTCCCCCTGGTCCTTCTACACGGGCGGCGGGCCTGGGAGCGCCTGTGCCGTCAGTGGGTTGGCGGCATGGGGAGCGGGCATCGCCTCGTGCAGGCGGATCGTCGCCCGCTGTCGGAGCGCGCATGCGGGCGTGGGGCGCGCGGGTGTGGGGCGCGCGGGTCCACCCATTCGGGCCGACAGTCCGGGAAGTGACGCGGCACTCGCGTGCGACCTGGTTGCCTCGGCCCTGGCCTGCGGTGCCTCAATCCCGCGCTCCCTTGACGCACTCGCCCACGCCTGCGCGCACGAAGCCCTGTCGTGGACCGCCGCCGCCCTGCGCCTGGGGGCCACCTGGGATGAGGCCTGGGAGGACACACCCACCTGGGCCGCGCCCCTGCGCGATGCGCTCGAGGCCTCATGGACCGCCGGCACCGCGCCCGATGGAATGCTTGCACGCTGCGCCACCTGGGAACGACGCACGCGACTCGTCGACGCGCGCACGAAAGCCGAAGAACTCTCCGTGCGCCTCGTCGGCCCCCTCGGAGCGTTCTTCCTGCCCGCGTTCCTCCTCCTCGGCATCGCGCCCCTCCTCGCCCACCTCATGACCGGCATCGGAGGATAGGGGAGGACGAACTCCTTGCAGGCGCGAGGTGTAGTGCCCGTGGCCCGATTCTGTGGGGCAGCGCCGCATCGACAGAGCTCGGTGTCGCGCCTCACCGGCAGACGTAGCGGCCCCTCCTCTGGTCTCAACAGCAACGCGTACCCCATCCACAGGGATGCGCTGCGACGATCCTTATCCACAGCCCCCTCTCGTGTCGCAGCGCTATCCACAGGGGCAAGTTTCCGGCTGGAATGCGGCAGACACAGCCGCGCACACTGGCCCTGCGCGCACCCGCGCGCACGTTGAAAGGACAGATCAATGACGATTATTGAACGCATCGACAACGCCGCTACACGGGCGCAGCTCGCCGCGATGGGCACCCTGCGCGATGCAGCCCAACGCCTCCAAGGGCCGCGCTACGCCCCCTCGGCTCGTGACGCGCGCGACCCCGAGGAGGGCGCTACCACCGTCGAATACGCGATCGGCACCATCGCTGCCGCGGGATTCGCAGGACTGCTCATTGTAATTCTCAAATCGGACGCGGTGCGCGCAGCCCTCGAATCCGTCATCCAGGAAGCGCTCAACACCCGATGAGACGCGACGACGCAGGATATGTCACCGTCGAACACGCCGTGGGCTTCGCCGCTGTCACCCTCGTCATCGGTGTGCTCGCTGCGACCTCCCAGGCAGGCCTGACCGCTTCCTCCCTGTGCCAGGCCGTCCGCGAGGGTGCCCGAGCCGTCTCCATCGGGGAAGACAGCGCGCAGGACGCAGCCACGGCCTCGTACCCGGCCGGCTCCTACACAGTCGCACGCGGGAATGGCATTGTGACCGTCACCGGCAGCGCCCCGTATCGCGGTGCCGCCGGATGGATCGGGGGCCAGGCACACTGCACGGTCACCACCATCGACGAGGGGGACCTGCCGTGATCCGCGCACTCGACGCGCCGCCTGACTGCCTCGGTGACGAGGGGTCCGGGACAGTCAACAGCCTCGGACTCATCGCGCTGGCGATCACCCTCTCACTCCTCCTCGCGGGAGTCGGTGCCGCGCGCACCGCTGCCGTGCGATTGCAAGCCGTCGCAGACCTAGCGGCGCTCGCGGGGGCCGAGCGTTCCGCGACCTCCCCCTGGGAGGACGTCGGGGCGGCGCCCTGCGACGCGGTGGCCGCCGTCGCTGTGGCCAACGGCGCCGGTGTCAAGTCGTGCGAAGTGCTTGGCAGCGACTGCCGGGTGATTGTGAGCGAGTTCGTCAGGATCATGGGAGTGTCTGTCGAGATTCGCGCGAAAGCACGCGCCGGTCAGGAACAGTGAAAAACTCTCAGGAAACTATCAGGTGTGTTCAATGCTTCCCTCAGGTGGGGCATCTACATTAAGAGTCATCAAGCCACAGGAATCGCTGACAGAGGTGATCCGAGAAAGGGAACGCATCGGGAGACTTGCACTGTGTTGATGGGATGCTCGAAGGGGCCGACCGTAAGGTCGGCCCCTTCGAGTGCGTGCAGCCTGTTGATGCGGCAGCGGGGTTAGGGTTATAGGACGGTTATAGGACACTGCGTGTTGCTGGGAGCGTGACTTTTCGGCTTTCTGGTACGGGAAAGCCATGGTTTTAGGTGATGGTGACCAACTACGGGAATCGATACAACGTGGTGGTTTTGTAGCGACTGTTCGGCCTTGTTGCGCGGAAAATCATGGTTTTAGGTGGTCGTGTGTGCCTCGATTATGTGAATACTGAAGCATCGTGGGCGTGGTTCCCCAACAAGGTCGCATGTAATTCTTCTGCATATCTTTCAAATATTGAAATCAGATCGTTGGAATTGCAACGTTTGTGAGAGCAACTCACACTGACCTGGGGAAATTGCATGCGACTTTTGGAGAGGGCTGTCCCTACGCGCCGGGGGCACGGTCCTGAAGGTAGGTGAGCAGCGTGATCGCGCCCTGCTTGGACAGGGGTTCGTTTCCGTTGCCGCACTTGGGGGACTGGACGCAGCGCGGGCACCCGGACTCGCAGTCGCAGGAGGAGACAGCCTCGAGCGTGGCGGACACCCACGACCGCGCGCTGTGAAAGCCGGTAAGCGCGTGCCCGGCACCGCCCCGGAACGCATCGTGAATGAACACGGTGGGCGCGCCCGTGTCGTCGTGCAGCTCGGTGGACAGGCCGCCCAGGTCCCAGCGGTCGCAGGTCGCGACGAGGGGCAGGATGCCGATCATCGCGTGCTCGGTCGCGTGCAGGGTGCCCGCCAGGTCCGCGGCCTCGATCCCCATCGCGGCCAGCGCCGTGGGGGTCAGGGTGAACCATGTGGACTTCGTGGGCAGCGTATGGGTGGGGAGGAACAGCTCGATGTTGCGGATGAACTCGAGTCCGGGCAGACGCAGCAGGTCGTAGTCGGTGACTCGCGTCGACACGTTCGTCGGCCCGTGATGCCATGTGACCGTGCCGTCCCCGCACACGTATGTCTCCTCGATGGCGCACACCTCGACGCTCGTGTGGGTCGCCGAGCGCGTGCGCAGGGGAGTGCGCACCTCCTCGACTAGGGCGACGCGCGCGTCATCGACCTGCGCGGGCGGGATGATGATCGACGAGGCCTGGGCCTCCTCCCGCTCCCTGCTCCCCGGGTGGCCGCTTCCCGGGGTGCCGCCCCCGGCCTCGGGCAGGAGTGCGCGCGGCCACCCCTGGGAGGTGGGTGCGGTGGGCGTGGCGAGGGAGTTGAGGGAGAGGACGTGGAAGGTGCGCCCCTGGTGGATGTAGATGGCGCCGGGGAAGACGTGGGCGTCGGCGGACGCCTGGTCGATGGTGCCGATGACGGTGCCGGTGGCGGCGTCGACGATCTGGACGTCCCCGGCGGTGCCGCGCAGGTCGGTGAGGTCGCTGGGGCGCTCGGGCCTGGTGGCGTCCCAGAAGAATCCGGCGTGCCTGCGCTTGAGGTAGCCGTCGGCGACGAGTCGCAGGGCAACGCCGCGCAGTTCCCGTCCAAAGTAGGTGATATCGGACGGCGTGATCGGTATTTCGGCTGCTGCGGCGGCGACGTGCGGGGCCAGCACCCACGGATTAGATGGGTCGATGACGGAGGCCTCGGCCTCGCCGAGGATGTGTTCCGGGTGGCGCACCAGGTACGCATCCAGCGGGTTGTCGGAGGCGATGAGAACGGAGGTGCCCGGAGCGCCCGCGCGACCCGCGCGCCCGATCTGCTGGCGCAGGGACGCGCGCGTGCCCGGCCAGCCGACCGTGATCGTCGCGTCTAGCCCAGAGATGTCCAGGCCCATCTCAAGCGCCGACGTCGTGGCGAGCGCCCGTACTTCTCCCGTGCGGATCGCCTCCTCGAGCGCGCGACGCTCCTCGGGCAGGTAGCCGCCACGATACGCACCCACCCGTCCCGCGTTCGCCGAACCACGCGCCGAGAGGCGGTCGCGCACCTGAGCGGCCACGGCCTCGGCCCCTGCGCGTGAGCGCACGAAAGCGAGCAGACGCGCGCCCTCCTCGATGAAGGCGGCGGCCAAGTTGGCGGCCTCGACCCCGGCGCTGCGCCGCACGACCGGGACCTTGAGTGTGGCCGTGCCCGGCGGCGCGTCGAGGGCTGCCAGGAACGAGGAAATGTCGACCTCAGACTCGTCGGCCATGATCGCGCCCTGCCACAGGACCAGCTCGTGCGCACCCGCCGGTGAGCCGTCCTCGGTGATCGCAGCAGCGTCGCGCCCCGTCAGCGCGCGCCCCACCGACGCCGCGTCGCGCACCGTCGCGCTGAGCATGACGACGCGCGGATCCGCGCCCAAGTGGTGAGCGACGCGCAGCAGACGGCGCACGACCAGCGCGATATGCGAGCCGGTCACGCCGCGCCAATGGTGGGCCTCGTCGATGACGATGAGGCGCAGCGACGCCAAAAAACGCGACCAGCGCTGGTGCGACGGCAGCATCACGTAGTGCAGGAAATCCGGGTTCGACAGGATCAGGTCAGCGCCCGCCCGCGCCCACTCCTTCGCCTCGCGCGGCGTGTCCCCGTCCACGGTCGCCGCGCGCACGCAGCGAAGCCTCTCATCGACGAGGCGGTGGCCTCCTTCCGGGTCCGCTCTCCCCAGTGCGTCGGTCGGTGGGTCGTTCTGGCCAAGAAGCGCCATGAGTGAGGCCAGCTGATCCGCCGCCAGAGCCTTCGTCGGAGCCAGGTACAGGGCCGTCGGGCGGCGGTGGATCGCGGAAATACGCGACGAATCCTCGGCCTCCACCAGATCGGAGAGAATCGGTGTCCACGCGGCCAGAGACTTGCCGGACCCCGTGCCCGTCGCAAGCACGACGTCGCGGCCCTCGCGCAGGGCAGCCATGGCCTCGCGCTGATGAATCCACGGACGCTCCACGCCGCGCCGTGCCCACGCGTCCACGACCGCGGGTGAGACCCACTGCGGCCACTGTGCGATCCGCCCCGAACGCCCCGCCAGCGTCACGTGGCCGAGCAGTCGGTCATCCCCGGCGCTCAAGCGCTCCAACACCGCCAGCAGGTCAGCGGGGGAGGGAGAAGGGAGAGCAGGTGCACCAGTGGTGCTCGGTCGCGCCTGCTCGCCCGCCTCACCCCGAGGCGACACCGACGATCCCATGCCCGGGGCCAACCGCGCGTGCTCGTGTGAACCCGCCCCGGCCTCGTGTGAGAAGGACGACGAGCGGTCAGCGCTCATCCGAGTCCGGGTTCACCCACCCCAGGGCCTCGGAGGCCGACTCCTTCACGTACTCCATCGCCGCGATGCCCGTCGAAATACCCGACGCAATCACGTCGCGCAACTGATTGTTCGACAGGCCTGGCTTCGTGTCCACCACGAAATCCGCGTACACGCCCAGCTTCCCCTCGGGAGTCGTCGCCGTGTAGACCGTCGGGAAGTACTTCTCACGATTCCAGTTATCGGCCGTCGCGAACATTGCGTGCTCGCCGGTCTCGGCCGGAATGTCCGGCTCCCACAGGGCGCGAATCGACAGGAAACGCCCCGCCGCATCAAACGACACCAGGAAAGGAACGCGGTCGAAGATTGCGCCGCCAGCGCGCCCCTCCTCAATGATGTCCAAGGCGTAGCCCATCTCGCGAACACACGCCACCACGCGCTCAAAGTTAGCCGGGTAAGGCGTCGTATCGTCCTCGGGAACCACAAAAGGAACGTTCATCGCTGCGCCTCCGTGCTCTCGCTGACCCAATCCACGAACCCAGGCAGCGTCACCTCAAGATCCGCGAAGAAACCCATGATCATCGACATAGACGTTTCAAAGAAATGATCCAGCTGCGCCTGCGTCAATCCGGACAGTACAACGATGTTGCACTCTGCGATCAGGCCGTACTGCGTGCCATCTTCGAGCGGAGCCACGTATGCCTTCGGACCCGTGCGCGTCGAATTGCAGGTCGCAACCTCGTGGGCCAGCTCCCCGAACTGCTCCGGCGTGCGGGCGATGCCCCGCCACTGTGCGCGCAGCTGTAGGATCTGAGGATTCGTCGCGTTCCAGAAAAACGCGGCGTTCGGCGTCAGATACGCCAACTCACCCTCGTTGTAATCGCCGAAACGCACGTCACGAGACCGCAACAGATCTCGAATGCGATCGGTGCTCACAGGTGAAGAGGTGGCCACTGACAACTCCCGACGTAAACGTGCAGAACCGGACACACCCACTCTAACCGAGGCCCCCGTCACGCGCGCGCCCACCTCCGTGCGCTGTGAGCGCAGCCCAGAGCCACGAAAATACTTGTGACGAGGTTGTGGCGAGGCAACAGGTCAGGCCCCATCGTCCCTGATCCCAGCTTTGAAACATGTCTCCAACCCGCATGTGACCCACCACCAATCCGCGATTTTGCGCCACACTCCACTACAGTGTGTACCTGAATGATTGCACCAACGCGAACGGAGGATAGGATGGACGACCCCAATTCTGCCCTGCCCTCCGACCCCACCGTCGACGAGTCCTACACCCGAGGATCGCGCCCCGTTCAGCCCCGCACCCTCTCCGGTTCGCGCACATCCGGCAACGACAAAGACCCCCAGAAGGGTGCGACAAACCGCAAGGAAACAGCGGGAAACAAGACTTGCACATCCGCCTCATCCAGCGTCTCCACCAAGGAACGCCCCGCCCGCGCGCGCACCACAACCAGCCGCAGCGCGAGCGCGGACGACAACGGGACCGAACTCACGCCTCGTCCCCTCAGTGACGACAGATGGTACCGGCACAAACTGGCCCGACGTATCGCCGGAGTGACCGCCTGTCTCTCGCTTACCGCATTCATTAGCTATGGCGTGCTGAGTACCTCGTACGGACAGGTGATCGATACGATCCTCATGGAAGGCATGATGCGCTCAGCCAGACAGTATGCGGGATTCTCCACCCTCATCACTGGCCTTGTGTCCGTGCCTGTCCTGGTCGGCATCGGTGTCCTCGTCGCCATCGTCGCGGCCGCCAGGCGTCGAGCCACACTGGCCGGGCGGGCCCTTGGCGCGGTTGTCGGAGCCAACGTCACCACCCAAATTCTCAAGGACTACGTCCTCACCCGGCCCAGCCTCGGCGTGACCACCGGCGTCGTCAACTCCCTGCCATCCGGCCACGCGACCGTCGCCGTCACCCTCTCCCTCGCCCTCATCGTCGTCGCACCCCAATGGTTCCGCGGCCCCTCCGCATGGATCGGATGGGCATGGACCTCCCTCATGAGCGTGTCCGTCATGATGGAAGGCTGGCACCGCCCCTCCGACGCCATCACCGCCGCGCTCATCGCCGGCGCGTGGGCGCTCGCCCTCTCACCCATCGAGCGGCGACCCCGGCACGGCATCAAGATCCAGCGCATCATGGTCTGGGTGTGCATGACACTCGTTGTCATCGCCATCGTCGCGACGATTGCCGCCATGTGGGGGTTCAGCATGTCCGCCGCTGCACCTGGCTCCGGCTACGGCTTCGAGTACTTCCTGGAAATCCGCCCCTGGCGCTCGCGTGTCCTCGGCGTCGCCGCTATCGCGTGGGTTAGCGCCATCTGCGGCCTCATCATCCACGAGGTCGATCGCCTCGCAGGCGAATAATCGCTGCTGTCTGCGACAGCCCGTGCCTGGGGGCGGCGGCCCGCCCGCGAGATCGCCACACGCGAGCCTGCGGCTCGGAGTGGTCGATCTCGAAGCCCGGCCAGGCCCTGCCGCCGCCCCCAGGCACCCTAGTTGGGCTGCTCGCGGGTGGACTGTCTGCATGCCCGGACGCCGCTGAGGCCGCGCTCCTGGGATAATGAGGGAGTCCGTTGTTGCCTCGTGAAAGAACCGCCATGGCCCCCGCCTCCACTGTCGTTACGTCCACGTCGGCGCGCCTCATCCTTGGCCTGCTGCGCCTCGCGGTCGGCTTCGTGTTCCTGTGGGCGTTCCTGGACAAGACCTTCGGCCTGCATTATTCGACAGGCCCGTCGCGCGCGTGGATCAATGGCGGCACGCCCGCGCAGAGCTACCTGACGGGCGCCACGACCGGTAAGCCGCTGGCTTCGTTCTTCGAGTCCCTGGCCGTGCCTGCGACCGACTGGGCGTTCATGCTGGGGCTGCTTGGCATCGGATTGGCGATGATGCTTGGTATTGGGACGCGCCTTGCGGCGCTCGCGGGCGTCGTCATGCTCGGCTTCATGTACGCGGCCGTCGCGCCGTGGGTGTGGGGTTCTCTCAATCCGGTCGTCAACGAGCATCTGGTTTATGCGCTTGTTCTCATCTTGATCCCGCTGACCAGTGCGGGCGACACGCTGGGCCTGGGCACCTGGTGGAAGGGTCTGGGCCTGGTGAAGAAACTGCCCTTCTTGGTCTGATTCGTCCGTTTTATCGACGAGGCCGTGGCCGGGTTTTCCGGTCACGGCCTCGCTATGTGAATCAGCTTGTGTCGGCGGGGAGAGCGTGGCGCAATGGGACGTTGGTCCTTGAAAAGTCATTGCGAATCAGTGTCGTGACCAGGGGAACTACGCCTCTCGCGCGCCTCATTTCTGACGCACGAATGACGCTAGATATAGTGTTAACCGTTCGGCTCAAACACTACATCTAGTATGTGGCGTGTCTGCCCCTCCACGTTTGGGGATGGCGCGCGCCGGGCGGAGGGTAGCGCCTCCACCCACAGTGCCACGGCCTCGCCCCCACAAGGGCATACCGTCCACGACGTGTCGAACACGCCTTGAGCGACAGCAGTACCCTCGCTCCCGCCGCCCGCAGTCGAGATGGCGGGGCACCGCAATGTCCACATAGCCCAGCAGCAGAAACCGCTATAGCGCACACAGCACCCGCGCAGCGCACAGAATCAAAATCAAGACAGGACAGGGACCATGACCGCACCCCGCTACGACGTTGACGCCATTGCAACCGTGGAGGAATACCTCGACCGCTCCGATTGGCGAGTCAACGCCAACGCGAACCAGGGGTACTCGCTCGGTGGCCTCGTCTTGAACTCGGCGGGCAAGATCGTCGCCAACTACTGGCTCGAGCACATCTACACCCCCGAGATCGGTGCCCCGCACCGCGAGGGCGACTACCACATCCACGACCTCGACATGTTCGCCGGGTACTGTGCGGGATGGTCCCTCAAGCGCCTTATCCAGGAGGGCTTCAACGGTGTGGGCGGCGCGATCGCCTCGGCCCCGCCCAAGCACTTCTCCTCGGCCTGTGGCCAGATCGTCAACTTCCTCGGAACCCTCCAGAACGAGTGGGCGGGTGCCCAGGCATTCTCCTCCTTCGACACCTACATGGCCCCCTTCGTGCGCCTGGACAACATGGAGTACGACGAGATCGTTCAGTGCATGCAAGAGCTCATCTATAACCTGAACGTGCCCTCGCGCTGGGGCAGCCAGTGCCCCTTCACGAACCTGACCTTCGACTGGACGTGCCCGGATGACCTGGCCGACGAACACCCCCTCATCGGCGACGAGGTCGTCGACTTCACCTACGGCGAGCTGCAGCGCGAAATGAACCTCATCAACCGCGCGTTCATCGAGGTCATGATGGGCGGCGATGCGGACGGTCGTGTCTTCACGTTCCCGATCCCGACCTACAACATCACGCCCGACTTCGACTGGGAGGGCGAGAACGTCGATGCCCTCTTTGACATGACCGCGAAGTACGGCCTGCCCTACTTCCAGAACTTCATCAACTCTGACCTGGACCCGCACATGATCCGCTCCATGTGCTGCCGCCTCCAGCTGGACCTGCGCGAGCTCCTCAAGCGCGGCAACGGCCTCTTTGGCTCGGCCGAGCTGACCGGCTCGATCGGCGTGGTCACGCTCAACATGGCGCGCCTTGGCTACCTGTACAAGGGGGACGAGGAGGGTCTCGTCGCGCGCATGGACGAACTTATCGACCTGGCCTCGAAGTCCCTCGAGATCAAGCGCGAGACCATCCAGTACCACATGGACCACGGCCTCTTCCCCTACTCGCAGCGCTACCTGGGCACGCTCGATAACCACTTCTCGACGATCGGCGTCAACGG
>QWCI01000070.1_pt1 | contig 37900 bp, 28 predicted proteins | sample 1972541 | NCBI WGS metagenome assembly QWCI01 (sample SAMN09866712, study PRJNA288562) | Human oral metagenome isolate term3_saliva, whole genome shotgun sequencing... | isolation source: mouth | host: Homo sapiens | place: USA: California | reverse complement strand
CGCCCACACTTTAATCGGTAGGTCGGCCAGTGCCTCTCGCACCGTTTCGTAGCGCGATTCGTCGGCGATGACCACCACTTCGGGGTGAAATTCGCGGGCCTGCGCAATGAGCAATTCGGCGTTGTGCCCCGCCGTGAGGGCATAGGCCTCGTATTCGCCGGCGTGTTCGCGCACCACATCGAGGGTTTGCGTACCGATTGAGCCGGTCGAACCGAGTAGGGCAATTCGTTTCATAGTCGGGGCATTCAGTCGTTGAGATCGATCAAGCCTTCGGGCACGTCAAGCACCAGATAGCGCTCGCGCAGATCGTAGTCCACCACAAAGTCGTCGTGCAAGGGCAGGAGCACGTCCTCGCCGTCCTCCACTTCGACCGTGAGGAGCGTGTTGGCCGTCGTGGTTTCGACGTGCTTCACGGTGCCGAGTTCGAGGGTCGGCACACCGTCTTCGCTCGTTTCGTCGCCCCCCTCAGCCGTTTCGGCCAAAGCCTGACGCTCGATAATGAGGAGGCGGAACCCCGTGCAGGCGCGGAGCGACGAAATCGTGTCTTCGTCCTCGGCCGGGCGGGCATCGAGGGGATAGTAGACCGTGTGTCCCACGAGTTCGCGCGCAGCGGTGTCGCTGTCGATACCGTCGAGCGTAAACAAGGCCGATTCGCTCCCTTTGAAACGATAGTCTTCGAGGAAGAACGGCACATACAGCCCGTCGATTTTGAGGAACACATAGTCGGCTTCACCGCGGTCGAAGACATCGTCGGTGAAATGCACTTCGATTTCGCCGTGGATGCCGTGCGTGCGGGTGAATCGGCCGATGGAGAAAACGTCGGAGTCTAAAATCATGGAAAGAAAAAGGAGAATCCTGTTGGTTTATTCGAGGCGCGTGATGCAAGCCCCGAGCGCATTGAGACGATCTTCGATGTGCTCGTAGCCACGGTCGATCTGCCCCACGTTGTCGATACGGCTCGTTCCGTCGGCACTGAGCGCGGCGATGAGCAACGCGATGCCGGCGCGGATGTCGGGGCTGGCCATACGACGCGCTTTCAACTGCAGATTGAAGTCGTGACCCACCACTACGGCGCGATGCGGGTCGCACAAGATGATCTGCGCGCCCATGTCGATGAGTTTGTCGACGAAGAAGAGGCGGCTTTCAAACATCTTTTGGTGGAAAAGCACGCTCCCCTTGGCCTGCGTGGCCACGACAAGGAGAATCGAAAGGAGGTCGGGGGTGAGACCCGGCCAGGGCGCATCGGCCAGCGTCATGAACGAGCCGTCGATGAACGATTCAATTTCATAATGTTGCGGGCCGGGGATGAAGAGATCGTCGTCGCGCTCCTCGACCGTCACGCCGAGTCGGCGGAAGGCGTCGGGAATGATGCCCAAGTCGCGGCGCGATACGTTTTTAATGGTGATGCCGTCGCCCACCATCGCACCGATGCCGATGAACGAGCCGATCTCGATCATATCGGGCAGGATACGGTGCTCAGCGCCGTGGAGTTGGGGCGTGCCCACCACCGTAAGGCGGTTGGAGGCGATGCCCGAGATGTTGGCGCCCATGCGGTTGAGCAGGTGACAGAGCTGTTGGAGGTAGGGTTCGCAGGCGGCGTTGTAGATCGTGGTCGTGCCTTCGGCCAACACGGCGGCCATCAAGATATTGGCCGTGCCGGTCACCGACGCTTCGTCGAGCAACATGTAGGCGCCTTGCAGTTTTTCGGCTTCGATCTCGAAGAGTTCGTTGTCGTTGTCCACACGGAAGTGCGCACCGAGCTTTTGCAAACCATAGAAATGCGTGTCGAGTCGGCGTCGGCCGATCTTGTCGCCGCCGGGTTTGCTGATCAGTGCGCGTCCGAAGCGAGCCACGAGCGGGCCGATGGTGAGAATCGAGCCGCGCAACGACGAACAGCGCGCCAGATACTCGTCGGTACGCAGATAGTCCAAGTCGATGTTGTCGGCGCGAAAGGTGATATCGCCCGGCGCATTGCGGCGCACATACACGCCGATGTCTTGCAGCAGACGAATGAGGTTGTTCACGTCGACAATGTCGGGCACATTCGTCAGACGCACTTCTTGGTCGGTGAGCAGCGTGGCGCAAATCACTTGCAACGCTTCGTTCTTCGCGCCCTGCGGGGTGATTTCGCCCCGGAGTCGGCGATTGCCTTCGATGAGAAAAGAGGCCATGTCGTGAAAGGGTTAAGAGGGGGAGAAATCAAGAAGTCTGCAACGCGCGCAAGACCTCGGCGGTCGAGATGCGCCCTTCGGTGCAGAAATCAATGTCTTTGGCAAGTCGCTCGGCTTCGACCGCACCGCCCCGCACTTCGGCCAGATTGCGCTGCATGCGGGCAGCCAATCGGCGCAACAGGCGCGCGCGTTCTTCGGTTTCGGTCTCTTCGACGAGACGATCCATCCACGTTTGGAGCAAATGGCCGTAGTGGCGAAAGCGCAAACGGTGGGCGGGATAGGGTAAACGCTCGGCGCGCTGTTCGGCCGACGCGCGCTCCACCTCCACCGGCCAGTCGATGTCGAGGGCATAGTCGGTGAGTTGGGCGAGGTGGTGCCACAATTTTTCGTTCACCTCCTGCGAGTCGGCGGGCTGACGGCTGACGATGCGCATGGTCTCCACGATGCGCGCCGCATAGGCCGTGCGCTCGGCGCGGTCAGTGAGGGTGAGCGCGTGTTCCACCATGAGTTGCACCTCACGGCCGTAGGCTTTCATGCGCACGGGCGCTTTTTGCGTGTTGTATTGCATGGGGCGGGCGGCGCTCAAAAGAGCTTTTTGGGCAGAGAGGTTTGAAATTCTTTGAGATAGAAGGGCTCAAAATAGGCCGTGTCGACAAAATCGCCGTCGAGGAAGGCGCGTTCGGCCAGCGGCGCCATGTGGCGGGCGAGCGGATGCACGTTGTCGACAAAGCGCGCATTGGGGTGAGCGATCACGGCCTTGCATTTTTCGGCGCCGTCGCCCATGAAATACACAGGCGCGCGGTCGAGCCACTCGCGATAGGTGTCGGCCGTGACGATATCGGCCCCCACTTCGCGCAGGGTGTTCAGCGCGCGATCGTAGACGGCGGCGTAGACTTCCATGCGGCGCGCGTCGATCATGGGCACCAAGAGGGCGTTGTCGGGCATCTCATCGTCGTAGAGGAGCGGCCCTACGGTGATAAGTTTGAGCGTCGGCACGGCAATGAGAGGCACATTGCGGGCATAGGCCACGCCTTTGGCTGTGGAAAGGCCGATGCGCAGGCCGGTGTAGCTACCCGGGCCGCTCGACACCGCAACGGCATCGAGGGGAATGGCGTGGCTCTCGGCGAAGCTCAGGGCTTCGTCGACGAAAGGCGCCAGGGCGGTGGCGTGAGAGGGACCTTCGAGGGTTTGTTTTTCGAAAATCACCTGCGAATCTTCCGACACAGCGACGGAACAAACGGCGGTGGAGGTTTCTATGTGGAGAATGCAAGACATGGCAGAGGGATTTTTTCTACGTCTGAGGCTCCACCTGTGGGCACAGGCAGAGCCGAACGTGTTCTTTACAAGCTGCGAATTTAAGGCTTTTCGGCTGATACACAAAGTTTCCGTGCCGAAAAGCGCACCACCCTCCTTATATATAGGCTCGCCGATGCACCCCCATGCGCGAAAGCATCGCCGCGCACCCCCACTTCGCCCTTCGACCGGGGACTTTTCGCCCCGAAGGGCGCAGGGGGCGTTCCCGTCCGCCCGAGGGAAAGAAAAAAGCTGTGGACTTTGGCCGAAAACTCCACCGTTTTCGGCCGAAAACAGCCAACTTTTCCGTAACGTCCACGACTTTTGCACCGACCGCACCGCGTTTGGCCGCGAAAAAGCGCACAGCGGAGCAAAAAAAGTGATATCGCTCCATCTCCTCTCCCTAAAATCGAGGAAAGTTGCACCCGGCGAAAGGCAAAACTGAAAAGAAAACTCCGGCAAGCATTCGAGTTTTTGTTCCTTTCACGAAAGAGATTGTTCGTTTTCACGGCATCAAACAGAAATAAACGCAGAAAAATGGGCGCACGTCCAAAAGTTTGTGTACCTTTGGAGTAGGTTCTTCAGCATGGCCGCGCCGCCTTGGTTGCCGCCGTGCGAATACAAAGCTCAACAACACTCAAATAATAATCCCAACATGAAACCTGCAAACGGAAAATTGGGCGTGATGATCGTCGGTCTCGGCGCAGTCAGCACGACATTCATTACCGGCGTGCTCATGGCGCGTAAAGGCTTGGCCAAGCCGGTCGGTGCAATGACACAATACGATAAAATCCGCGTGGGACGCGGTGCCGAGAAGCAATATCTGAAGTATGCCGACATCATCTCGCTGGCTTCGCTCGACGACCTGGTGTTCGGTGCCTGGGACGTGTACCCCGCCAACGCCTTCGAGAGCGCTGTCGACGCCGAAGTGTTGCGCGCCAAAGATATCCTCCCCGTTGAAGACGAACTGAAGGCCATTCGCCCCTTGCCCGCCGCTTTCGACAAGCGCTACGCCTCACGTTTGGAAGGCGATAATGTGAAAGACTGCGCCACCCGCTGGGATATGGTCGAAGCCCTGCGCGAAGACATCCGCCGCTTCAAGGCCGACAACGGCTGTGAGCGCGTGGTGGTGCTCTGGGCGGCTTCTACCGAAATTTATGTGCCGGTGGACGAAGCGGTGCACTATCGTTTGGCCGACCTCGAGGCAGCCATGAAGGCCAACGACACGGAGCGCATCGCGCCCTCCATGTGTTATGCCTACGCCGCCTTGGCCGAAGGCGCGCCCTTCGTGATGGGTGCCCCCAACACCACGGTGGACATCCCCGCAATGTGGGAACTGGCCGAAAAGACGAAAATGCCCATCGCCGGCAAGGACTTCAAAACCGGACAGACGCTGGTGAAGAGCGGTTTCGCCCCCATCATCGGTACGCGCTGCTTGGGTTTGAACGGTTGGTTCTCGACCAACATCCTCGGCAACCGCGACGGCCTCGTGCTCGACGAGCCCGCCAACTTCCACACCAAGGAGGTTTCTAAACTTTCGACCCTCGAAAGCATCCTCGTGGCCGACGAACAGCCCGACCTCTACACGGACTACTACCACAAGGTGCGCATCAACTACTATCCCCCGCGCGGCGACAGCAAAGAGGGCTGGGACAACATCGACATCTTCGGATGGATGGGCTATCCCATGCAGATTAAAATTAACTTCCTCTGCCGCGACTCCATTTTGGCCGCTCCTCTCTGCTTGGACCTCGTGCTCCTCATCGACGCCGCCGCACGCGATGGCCGCTACGGCACGCAACGCTTCTTGAGCTTCTTCCTCAAAAGCCCGCAACACGACTACACGCAAGACGAAGTACCCGAAAACCACTTGTTCCGTCAGTACACGAACCTCAAAAACGCCATTCGCGAAATGGGCGGTTACGAGGCCGACGAAACGATCGACTAATTTCGACTCCCACCTCCACACCGAGCGCCACCCTTCTCGTTCACCGCGAGAAAAGTGGCGATCGGTGCCTGCTTTTAAGGGCGCTTGGCGAACCACTATCAGTAAAACCGATAGCAACTATTCAATCAAACCATAGCACTTCGACACAGAACGCACGAGAAGGCCGTACTTTTGCATCGTCAAACGGACAATGACGCGACACGCTGCGCACCGCGCACCCCGTTGTTCGCACAGGTTCGCTGACGCACTGACTGTTTAAAATTCCTTTTCCACCTCGACGATTCCCGCCGCCTCGGTGTTCACCCACAACGGCGCACCGACCACCGGAAATTTTCCACCCCGCGTGGGGCGCGCCGGGAGACGTCGACGGAAAAAACTAACGAAACAACTCCTTATTATTATGGCACTTCTCGCAGCTCTCCAAGTTCAAAGCACTCCCAACGCAACCCTCATCATCGCGGCCTTTATCGCCTTCACCGCAGCTCTCTACTGCGTGCCCATGCTCTTCCGCTTCATCAAGAGCCTTTCGAACCCCGCCGTTCGCCTCTCGAAACCGGCCGACGACGCGGTCTACACTTGCCACGACGAAGCCTTCTTGCAAACCCGCGCTTAACCCCTTTTCTCTCTCGCAAAGCAATTTGATGAACCACTCCACGATGATGTCTCCGACATCACCCGCTGACCCTAAAGAAATACACGTTTGGCTGAAGCACATCGCTAAATTCTTCAGCACCTATGCTGCCACCTTGCTGAGCAGCGGGGCAACGACGATGCGCATTGAGCGCAAATTGCGCCAAATGGCCGAAGCCTGGCAGGTGCAGGCCGAGTTTACCATCTTGCCGACGAACGTCATTTTGAACATTTGGGATGCCTCGGGCGAACACTCCTACAGCTGCATCTCTCCGCTGCTGCACGGTGCGCTCAACTTCGACCTGATCACGCGTCTCAGCCGGCTGAGCGACGACGTCTTCACGCAGAGCCTTGCCCCTGCCGAAGCCGTTCGCCGCTTCGAGGCCATCAAGAGCATTCCGCGCTTCTCGGCTTTCGCCGTCTTGCTGCTGGCTTCGGCCGCCAATGCCTCGTTTTGCCGCCTCTTCGGGGGCGACTGGGCGGCCATCGCCATTGTGTTCGGCGCCACCTTCTGCGGTTTCTTCGTCAAACAGCGTTTGTCGAACTGGAAGGTGGATTATCGCGCCGTGACCATCATCTCGGCGCTCACCGCGGCGGTGATTTCCTGCATCGGCTACGCCGTTCCCGGCATTTCGTCGACGCCCGACATCGCCCTCGGCACGAGTGTGCTGTATTTGGTGCCCGGTGTGCCGTTTTGCAACTTCGTGAACGACCTGCTCTACGGGCACTACATCTGTGCTTTCAGCCGCTTTGTGCAGGCCATGATGATCACGGTGAGTCTTTCGATCGGACTTGTGCTGGCTTTGTTGCTGCTCAACATCCGCATGCTCTGATCGACGCGCCCACCGCGCACCGTTCTCCCTTTCTCACACAACGACTGCTCTACGCTATATGTCTATTTTTCTCGACTTGCTCAACGATGGCGCCTTCGCCGCCATTGCCGCCATCGGTTTTGCGAGCATCAGCAACCCGAAACGCAGCACCTTCTGGTCGCTCGGCCTCCTCGCGGCGTTGGGACACATCACCCGTTTCGTGCTGATGCACTACTGTGACGTGCATCTCTCCTTGGCTTCCTTCGCAGGCGGCCTGATCATCGGCACACTCTCCATCCCGATGGCCACAGTGGTCAACTCGCCGGCCGAAACCCTCTCCTTTCCCGCCCTCCTGCCCATGGTGCCCGGGAAATTTGCCTACGGCTCGATTCAAGCCCTCGTGGAGTGCATGAGCCACCGCACGGAAGAGGATTTCAACCACTACTTCTACTTGCTCAACTACAACTGGATCACCTGCGTGCTGACCATTATGCTGATGGTCGTGGGGGTGACGATTCCACTCTTCACCTTCCGCAACCACGGACTGATGATGTTGCGTAAAGTGCGCGACGAATTGAGAGCAGCCACCCACCGCAACGCGACGCAACCTTGATTTTTGCCCCCGACGCATGGAACTTAGACAACTTCGTTACTTCGTAAAAGTGGCCGAATGCCAGAGTTTTTCCGAGGCATCGCGGCAGTTGCACATCACGCAGAGCACCCTCTCGCAGCAAACGCGGCAGTTGGAGGACGAACTGGGGGTGCAACTTTTCTCGCGCGACTCGCATCACGTGGAACTCACCGACGTGGGGAGCGCTTTCCTGCCTTCTGCGCTGCGCGCCCTCGCCGAAGTGGAGGCTTGTGTGGACAGTATCAGCGAAGTGACGCACATGGTGCGCGGCACCATCAACATCGGGGCGACTTATACCTTCAGTCCGATTCTCAAAGAGGCGATTCTCTCGTTCATCAAGGCTTTTCCACAGGTGCGCCTCAACGTGGTGAGCCAATCGATGAGCGACTTGATGGAGATGCTCATCAAACACGAATTGGACGTGGTGCTCTCTTACAAACCCTCGCAGCACTACGCGCAAATTGAGTCGCACTACTTGTTTGACAACGAACTTTGCGCCGTTGTCAGCGACACGCATCCGCTGGCCGGGCACAAATCGGTGGAACTGGCCGACTTGACGCAACACCGCATGGCACTTCCGGCACCGGGACTGCAGGCGCGCAATAAATTCGACACGCTGATTCGTGGCACACAGTATGATTTCAACGTCTGTTTGGAGATTAACGACGTGAACGCCTTGATTAGTTTGGTGCGCGACAGTCGTTTGGTCACGGTGCTCTCAACGGCCACCGTTTCTCAGGTGGAAGGTGTCGCGACGGTGCCCATTGTGGGCGTGGACAGCAGCGAAATGGAAGGCTGTTACCACTTCTTGCGCGGCAGTTATCGCAAAGTGGCGACACGAGAGTTCTTGCGTATCCTCTCGGAAAGCAAGTCTTACGGCATGGCCAAGATGAATGTGGAATAAAAAGACGGGCCTCCCGTCTACACACTGCTCGGGCACGCCCCCTTTCTCTCAACAACGAACCGGTTTCACAGGAGTGAAGCCGGTTCGTTGTGTGTTGATGCCGGTAAGTTGTGTATTCAAGCCGGAAAGTTGGAGGTTTTGGTTGGGTTCGTTCCGCATTGGGGCACATTTGCCGAGCATTGTTTTTGTTCGTTTCGTGCTGCGATCTATGCTTTGTAGACCTGAGTTCGGTCTAAGCCATCCACCTTTCACGTACTATGGTCGGCGGGATCATATTTCGGGGAGATGCTTAGGCAGAACTTAGGTCTTACGTTGCTCCTGCCCGGCGCCTCGCGGCCTGATTGCACACGGGCGCGCTTCCGCCAAGCGCCATTTCGTTCCGGTTCCACAGCGTGGTGCACCAACTCGCTCACCGCGCTCCTCGGCATTCGCACGCGCTATCCTAACGAGCGCCACAACTTTTTCGGCGACCGCATTTCTGCTCCCAAACGGGCGGCCGTGCAAGGCACGCACCAACGCATCGTCCCTATCTCCCGTCCCTTCTTCGGCTCAACAAAGAGCGCCACGCTACAAGTTTGCAGCGTGGCGCTTTCCCTGCGCACCGATGAACAGCGCAAGAAGAGAGAAATTCTTTGAAGTGCTGTCATGGTTTGACCGTCTTCTTTCCGTTCACCACATACACTCCGGCCGGCAAATGTTTCCATGCTCCGTGCACGCGCTTGCCTTGCAGCGTATAGATGTGCTGCACACCGTCTGCACCGAAGCGCACGCTTTCTACTGCGGTGGGTTTAGCAGTGAAATAGCCCGTTTTCGGATTGGCCATCTTTGCATCGGTCTTGTATTTGTCGTAGGCAACTACGCCTTTCAACTGCGTGCAACCGGCAAACATGTCTTCCGATAGCTTGTTCTGCCAAGCCGTATTGCTGTAGATGGTAGTCAGCGCCGAGCAATCTCCGAACATCCCACTCATGTAGAAGACGTTTTGGGTGTCGAAGTGCGACAAGTCAAGAGAAGTCAAACCAGAGCACCCCCAGAACATCTCAGTCATGTAAGTGACCTTTTGGGTGTTGAAATGCGACAAGTCAAGAGAAGTCAAACCCGAGCAACCATAGAACATCTCACCCATGTAGGTGACGCTTTGCGTGTTGAAGTGCGACACGTCCAGAGAAGTCAAACCAGAGCAACCAGAGAACATCTCTCTCATGTTGGTGACGTTTTGCGTATTGAAGTGCGACAAGTCAAGAGAAGGCAAGCCCGAGCACCCTTTGAACATCCAACTCATGTCGGTGACGTTTTGCGTATTGAAGTGCGACAAGTCAAGAGAAGGCAAGCCCGAGCACCCTTTGAACATCCAACTCATGTCGGTGACGTTTTGCGTGTTGAAGTGCGACAAGTCAAGAGAAGTCAAACCGGAGCAACCAGAGAACATCGAACCCATGTCAGTGACGTTTTGCGTGTTGAAGTGCGACAAGTCAAGAGAAGTCAAACCCGAGCAACCATAGAACATCCCTCCCATGTCAGTGACGTTTTGCGTGTTGAAGTGCGACAAGTCCAAAGAAGTCAAACCCCAGCAATGGGAGAACATCGAACCCATGTTGGTGACGTTTTGGGTGTTGAAGTGCGACAAGTCAAGAGAGGGCAAATACCTGCAACCTGTGAACATCCCATTCATATCGGTGACGTTTTGTGTGTTGAGGTATTCCAACCCTTCGATCTGCTTGAGCTCATCACAATTGTAGAACCACCGGGCAGTGGTGGTGGGACGGAAGTCTCGGAACGAGGCATCGAATACCACACGCGTGGTAGTACTGTTTTCCTCGTCATATGTTCCTGCCCATGCGGGGAAGGTGTGCCTTCCCTCTCCTTTCTTCACCTCGATGCCACATGTGTTCGTGCCGGTGTGGGTGGCACGTTGGTCATCGTAGTAGAAGGTGAGGGTCGTCTTGCCCGCACTGTACGCCACATAGGCCTCGCGGGTTTGCGCCTGCGCACGCTGCGGAGTGGCGAGCAGGAAACTAATCAGTGCGAAGAGCATCGCACAACAATAACGTAAAGAGTGGATCATAAGGTGGTGCTCCTCCATTTCTTTCCCCGATCGGGGGAAGTCGCCTTCGGGAGCTGGGGCGGCGGTGAAAAGATAGAATTAAACGAGGGTATGTTTTATATTCCCAACAGAAACAGGGTTAGGCAACTTAAAAAGTTGCAGTTTTCTTTCATCAATCGAGCGGTATCACACTAAGTTTTGGCAAAGATATAGAAACAAATTGTCACAACGAAAGAAAAAAGGCCAAAACCAAGGATTGTATGCTTTCGTAGAGTCAACCTGCAAGTGCAAAATTAGACCTGAGTTAGGTCTAAGCAATCCACCTTTCACTTTCTATGGTCGGCGAGATGCTTTATAGGGGAGATGCTTAGCCCGAACTTAGGTCTGCATGTGAAGTCTGCGGCATCTAAACTTTTCGCGGACAGCAAGAAACCGAAATCAGCACGCAGATCTCCTTGGTTTCCCGTTCGTAGGAGACACCCTTGCCGGCAGCCTTTTAAGGTGGCACAAACTATTGTTATGCAGCGACTTGCGTATTGCATAAACAGAGGGGCGAGTAGCTTCGATTATGTCTCGTCGCGGTCGCGTAAAGACGCACCCCGAGCCGGAAAGTAGCGCTTTTTTGTCTGTCAAGATAGGTTCGGATATGGCAAAATCGCGCCGGTTCAGTAAGTCAAAGAGCGTTTGCGCCGGATGGTCGGGGCAGTACCTCGACTTTGCGCTATATGGACGCCACAGTGCGGCGGAATGAAGGGAAGTTGTGTTTTATCAAGCGCAAAGGTAAGGATTTAGTTTCGAACTATCGAATATTTCGCGAGAAAAATGTTCCGTTTTTTGAGAACAGGTAGAGATTGAATAAAAACTTGTGGACTTTCTTTCGAAACGCCCCTTCTTTTCTCTACTTCCTCCCCGCTTTTTTTGAAAAGACGCCCATCCCTTCGCTCACGGTCTCACCCACTGTTTCCTCCTCCGCACAGCCTTACGCGCGAACGGACACGCCCCTGCGCATCGCGCACTCAGCGAGTTCGAAATTCTTGCCTTCACCCGTCACCTTCACCCGCAAGTCGTTGATACAGTGTGTATTGTGGGTGAAGAAAAGACCCTCTTTTTGCCTTCACCGGTGAAGGAAAAAGGGGTGAAACCTTCACCCGCAAGTCGCTGTTTCCGAGCCACTTACAGTCGCATGGTGAAGAGGTGAAGGCAAAAAACGAAAAACGCCGGACGCGCGCGCTACGCGTGCGCGTTGGGGGGCTGAAGTAGGAGGCCGGTGCACTTTTGAGAAAGGGTTCCGACAGTTGAGGCCTCACTCCAAATGTCGGACAAACCTTATTTTTAGAGAAGAGGCTTAGACCGAACTCAGGTTTTGTAGACCACAGTCGGCGAGTTGCGTATAATTCACCGAACGTCCTCCCCCCGAAACAAAACTTCCCCCGCGAGTTGTGAAAACTCGCGGGGGAGGATATATAGGTATATTTGATCGACAAACGAAGGGGTTTGATTGTTCCCTGCGCAATTACTCGATCACTTCAGGGCTTTGTGGTATTGCGGGCGCCGTCTTTTCCTTCTTATCGTTGAAGAGGAAGAAGAAAAGTACGCCGATGAGCAAAGCATAGCCGGCGAAGATGAACCAAACGCTCGACCAATCGCCCACTTGGAAGCCGTCTTTGTTCTCTGTGAAGCAGTTGACCACCGCTTGCGCGCCGAGTGTGCCGACAGAAGCGCCGATACCGTTGGTCATCAACATGAACAAACCTTGCGCACTGGAGCGAATGGAAGGATCACATTCCTTATCTACGAACAGCGAACCCGAGACATTGAAGAAGTCGAAGGCTACACCGTAGACAATCATGGAGAAAATGAGGAACACCACGCCGGGGAAGGCCGGAACACCGATGGCGAAGAAGCCGAAACGCAGCACCCAAGCGAACATGGCAATGAGCATGACGGTCTTAATGCCGAAGCGTTTCAAGAAGAAGGGGATGAGCAAAATGCAGAACGTCTCACTGATCTGCGACAAAGAAATCAAAACATTGGCATGCTCCACGAACCATTGTCCCTTAAAGGCGGGGTTCGCGCCAAAACTACTGATGAAGGGATTGGCAAATCCGTTGGTAATCTGCAAACTTACGCCAAGGAACATGGAAAAGAGGAAGAACAAGGCCATGCGCTTGTGGCGGAAGAGTTTGAAGGCGTCGAGTCCCATGGTTTCGGCGAGGCCTTTTCGCTCGTGACCGGGGTTAACAGGGCAAGCAGGCAAGGACAATGCGTAGCCGGCCAACAGCAAACTCCAAGCAGCCGAGACAAAGAACTGCACATTCGTGTGCTGCCAACCCAAAAGATCGACAATCCACATCGAAACGATGAAGCCTATTGTGCCAAAGATGCGAATGGGCGGGAAATCTTTCACGGTGTCGAGGCCGGAACGCTCCAAGGCGTTGTACGAAACAGAGTTCGACAAGGCCAAAGTGGGCATGTAGGCCGCCACACTCAGCGTGTACCAAGGGAAAATATCGGCAAAGGCGACCTGATCGTTCATGCCGATCCAACCGACCACGACCATAAAGACGGCCGCCACGAGATGACAGAGCGACAACATGCGCTGAGCTTGCACATAACGGTCTGCCAACATGCCGATAATGGCGGGCATAAAGATGGAAACAAGGCCTTGCACGGAATAAAACCAGCCAATGTTGGCTCCCATGCCCTTACCGGCCAAAAATCCGCCCATGGAAGTGAGGTAAGCTCCCCACACGGCGAATTCAAGAAAGTTCATCGCGATCAAACGCGACTTGATGTTTGAACTATTCATGGACTATAACGATGCGATTATTGACGGCGAATTTACGGCATTTTGCAAAGAAGACAAAGCAAACGGCCGACTTTCCATCAAAATGAGCCCGAAAAAAGGGCGGAAATCGTCTTTCCGCCCTCGTATATCGGGAGTTTTTTTATTCGTCTTCCCAAAGCTGCTCGTGTTTACCGAGCGTATTGATATCTGCCTCATTGTTGATCGTCTTATCCTTTGAGGTATCGACTCTCAATTTCGGTGATCCGTTCATAAGTGTACTTTCTGAATGCAAAAGCACCAACTGTAGAACAGGAGAATTGTAAATTCTTTTCATACTGTATGCTGTATTCTTTGAAAATCAGGGGGCTTTTCTTCACAACGCCTCGGCCGTGCCCGAGATCACCTCAGCGCTTGCCGAGAAGATCTCAATCGCACTCTCCCGCTTGCCCAACCTGGGACGAAAGCAGGGGCGGAGTCGTCAGAAGTTGTCAGCACTCCTTATATATAGACACGACGCATCGACGTTAGCTCTGCGAAAGAGCGCCGAAAATGCGTCGTGTCCTCGGCACTTAGGCCGAAAAAATTAGAGTTCGAGGTCGCCGTCGTGGATTTCGTGCCAAGGCAAGCCCTGCTTGTTGAGTTCTTCCATGAAAGGATCGGGATCGAACTCCTCGACGTTGTGCACGCCGGGCTTACGCCACTTGCCTTCCATGAACAAGCGCGCACCGATGCAGGCCGGCACGCCCGTTGTGTAGCTCACACCCTGCATGCCCGTTTCGTCGTAGGCGGCTTGGTGCGAACAGTTGTTGTAAACGTAGTAAGTATGCTCCTTACCGTCCTTCACACCGCGGATGCGGCAACCGATCGACGTCTCACCTTCGTAGTTTTCGCCCAAGTCTTGGGGATTCGGCAGCACGGCTTTGAGGAATTGCAGGGGCTGAATCATGTGTCCCTCGTAGTTGATGGGCACAATCGAGTCCATACCGATGTTTTGGATCACGCGCAAGTGCGTAAGGTACTCCTGTCCGAACGTCATCCAGAAGCGTGCGCGCTTGATCGTGGGGAAGTTGATCACCAAGCTCTCGATTTCCTCGTGGTGGAGCAGGTAGCTCTCGCGCGGTCCGATGTTGGGATAGGTCAAAGGCTGATGAATTTCGAGCGGTTCAGTCTCCACCCACTTGCCATTCTCCCAGTACAAGCCCTTTTGCGTGATCTCTCGGATGTTAATCTCGGGGTTGAAGTTCGTGGCAAAGGCCTTTCCGTGGTCGCCCGCGTTGCAGTCGACGATATCCAAGTAGTGAATTTCGTCAAAGTGGTGCTTGGCGGCATAAGCCGTGAAGATCGACGTCACGCCGGGGTCGAATCCGCAGCCGAGGATGGCGCAAAGTCCGGCTTGTTCGAAGCGTTCGCGATAAGCCCACTGCCAAGAGTATTCGAAATGCGCCTCATCCTTCGGTTCGTAGTTGGCTGTGTCGAGATAGTGGCAACCGGTTTGCAAGCAAGCCTCCATAATCGTGAGATCCTGGTAGGGCAAGGCGAGGTTCATCACCAGTTCGGGCTTGAAATCGTTGAACAGACGCACGAGCTGCTCCACATCGTCGGCATCCACCTGCGCGGTGCGAATATCATTGCGCAAGCCCATGTCGGCAATGCGTTGGGCAATCGCCTTGCACTTCGATTCGGTGCGGCTGGCGATCATAATTTCGTCGAAGACGTCACTATTTTTGGCGACTTTGACGGCGGCCACCGTGGCAACACCGCCGGCGCCGATGATGAGAACTTTTCCCATTGTGGTTGAGTATCGTAGTTGTTTGTGTGATTGCTGTTTGCGGGCAAAAATACCCTTTCCGCAAAGTTATCGGTTTTCGCGCTATTTCACAAGCCCACGGGCTTTTTTTTGCCCCTTCGGGCGAAAAAGCAGCGCGGTTTAGCACAGATTGACCTCTTCGGCGGTGATTCCGAGCGCGGCCATGAGCGAATAGCCGAGCAACTCCTGCGCAAATCCGCGTCCGGCAGTGGGTTGCATGGTGAAGAGCGTAATTTCTTTCCGGCCGGGGTCTACTCCGTCGTCGCGCTTGGGCGGTTGGGCACACAGCGTCTTGATGCGCGAGGCCAAACGAGTGCTTTCGGGCGTGAAACCGTCGAGGTCGGCCACGAGCATCACGTGCTCGGCGTCGGGCTCTTTGAGCATCTGTTCAAAGACCTCGACCAGCAGATCGTCGTGATCCACCACCGGTTCGACCGCCAGTGCCGTCATGGCAAACTCTCCCAGCCGATCGGTGAAAGCCTTGCCGTTGAGTTCGTCGGCAAAGTGCGCGGGGGTGAAATGCTGCAAGCGCTCCTGCTCGGGACGATGCACAAGATAGACCCGGATCTCGTTGTCGCCGGGCTGTAATCCGCCGTCAAGCGCCACGTAGTCGAGCCAGTCGCCGAGCGGCGCGGGCGGAATGCGCCGACCGAGCATGCGTTCGAAATTAACAATGAGGTCAAACGCCACGCGTTCCACGTAATCGGCGTCTACCAAGAGGGTATGATAGGGCATAAATCTAATTGTCTAAGAGAATTTCATCGGCTTTCGCCGAAATATCATTTACCGTATTCCGCCTTTCCCGCGGCCGCATCGTCATAGATGACGCGTCGCAGTTCGTCGGCGGAAACCGGCACGGGTTTCTTCGCGAGTTCCGGCACATTGTAGCTCTTCATGCGCAGCCAGTTGTGTTCCGGGTCTTCTTGCGGCAGCAAGAAAGCCTTGTGCGCCCGCCCTTCTCGATCGAAATAAGCAATGCACGAGCGCGTGAAACTGCCATCCAGTCGGCGCGAGGAGAAAACAATCCATCGGCCGTTGCTGCTCCACGTGTGGTAAGAGTCCACCTCCGGACTGTTGGCCGCCTGCAAGGGAGCGAAAACTCCCGTTTGGAGGTCTTTGACCCACAGGTCGCTGCTTTTGTGCCAGATGTGAAATTGTCCGAAATCGGCGAGCGTCACCAGCAGGTAGCGCCCGTCGGGGCTGATGCGCGGCAGCGTGGCGCTCTTGCCCGCGGCGCGGCAGTCGATTTCCACCTGCGGCGGGCCGAAAGTGCGGGTGCGCGCGTCGAAGGGCACCGACATCACATTGTAGCGCACCTCTTTGTAGGCACTCAGCACCGCGTCTTGACGCGCGTCTTCGTCGTTGCGCGCCGAATCGCTCATCGTTTCGAAATTCGGGAACGGCGCGGCGCAATAATACAGTCGGCTGCCGTCGGGCGCCCACGCAGGGAAGGTTTCCATCACGCCGGGTGTGCGGCAGACATTGCTCAGTTTGTTGCGCGCCACATCATAGAACAGCAGGTCAGAATCGTAGTCGACCACCTCCAACTTCTGTTCTCCGCTGAGGAAAAAGGCTTGTCCCGTCTTGTTGCTCGAGAACACCACCCACGGCTGCTCGGGATGCCACGCGGGATAGACACTTCCGCCCAGCACGCTGTCGCACTTCATGTCCATGCGGCGAATGTTTTTGCCGTCGATGAACACCGTTCCGCCGTGTTTCGAACGCACGTGGAAGAGCCTGCGACCGGTTGTGCCGTACGCCTGCGGAGTGTGGCAGTTCACACAGTGGTTGTTCTCCTCCTCAAACTCGTCGTTGTTCTCATAAATGGGGTGTTCGTCGAAATTCGTCAAATTTCTTTCGTACAGCCCCAGCTGTCGATAGAGTTCATAGGAGGGTTCGATGAGTCGATAGGTGAGATAAGGGTCGATGGGCTCCTGCGCCACCGTCCAATACCAGTCGGGGTGTCGCTGCCATTGGCCGGCGTTCATCGTATAGACCGTAACGGCCAGTCGTTCGCCGCGGTGGTCGTTGAGCAAGCGGCGCCATTCGAGCGAGTCGAAGCGCAGTTTTCCGGCTTCTCCGGCCGCCGCCACGAGCGGTGTGCCGCGCTTTCCGGCCACCTGCACCACGATTTCTTCGGCCGGTTGGTTCACTTGAAAATTGAGGGGCGCAATGTTGGGCGGGATCACCACATCGCGATAGTCGGGAAAGACCGCCGCGGGCTGCGTAGTGGCTTGTGCCGTTTCGGGCACGCGCACCACCGATCGACAGCCCACCGTCATCAGGCTCAACACGGCGAACCACAGGGTCGTCGCCCACGAAAAGAGAGAAGAGTAACGCATCTTTTAGGCTTTTGGGGGTTGATTTTCTCAGCGGGTCGCTGTCAATTCACTTGGTGCTGCTCCGTCGACGTTTCCGCCGGCGTGAGGTTACCACAATAATAATAGTACATATACGTGCCGAACCACCGTTCGCGCAGGGCTTCGGCCATGTCTCGACGCGATTGGTCGCGCTGTTCGGGCGTCATCGCGTCGCGCCCCGTCAAGAAGGGCGCGGCATCCTGCACAAAAGCCTGAAAATCACTTTGCACCAGTTCGTTCACTTCGGGGAAATAGTCCAACACCCCCTCGCGCTTCACGGCCGCCACCATAATGGCCTGCAGCACCGTGGTGGGAAACTGCACCTTGCCCCGCAAGAACTGAATGCGCGTCAAGAAACTATCGAGATTTTTGGCATAGAGGCAAGCTGCCACCGAGGTGATGAGCGTTGCGTCGGTGCCGGTGGGCGTGACCAGGTTGTAGCCCACCACCGTGGGTTGGCGGAAGGCCTGTTCGAACGCATCGATCTTGGGTCGCAACTGTCGGATGCGCGCCAAAGTGGGATCGCTGTCCAACAACGTCGAATCGTTGAGCATCGCCCGATAGCGCTCAGCAAAATCGTGGCAGAAAGGCATGTGATCGACGAGATTAAGGTAGCGTTCGGCCAAACGCTTCTCGCCGTTGAGCAGCGCGCAGAGCGCCATGCGTTTGAAGTTGTGCAGGCGGGGGCCGTGCTCCACGGTGTTGTCCATCGAGAGGCGATAGGCCGTGTTGAGCAAGCCGGCATGCAGACAGAGGTCGGGCAAATAGTTGATGCCCTCGTCCTTTCCGCCGACGTTGCGCAGGGACAATTCTGGATAGTCATAGGAGATGGCAAAGAGGCCGTCGAGCAAACGATCGGTCTGCTCGAGTCCCACAGCGTGCAGGGCGGCCACGGTGCGCGAGGGGCGCTTGGCCGAGCGCGCGGTCTCGATCATAGCTTCCCAATCTTCGTCGGCCAGTTGGTTTTGCAGGCGACAAGACACCCGCACATTGTCGCGCGCCGTCACGGCAAAGACGACCAGCCCCACATAGGCCACCACAGGCAGGAGCGGCAAGAGGCGACTCACCCACGAACGCGGAGCCACGGGCGCAACAGCCTCGACATCGCGCCGACAAAATCGGCGCACCGCACTCACGGCCACGGCTCCCGTTGCCGAAGCGGCGAGCAAGGCCAGCGTGCGCAGCACAAAGGTCGAGGGTTCGATGCGCAGGAAGAGATTGAAGCCGTCGGCCACACACCAGGCGAGTAGCGCCAGCGGCAACCACCAGCCCCAGCCCTCGCCGCGGCGCGCTTTCGGGAGCAAGCGCTCAATGCACCACGCCACTCCGGTGAGCAGGAGCGCCAACAGCGTGCTGCCGACCCAACGGTTGAGGAAGGCCAATAAAACGTAGCGCGCCGCCCAGAGGACATAGGCGCCGGGCAAGCGCAAGACGTAGAACATCGGTTGGCGCTCGGCACAAACATAATTTTCGTCGGCGATGTGGCGGAACACGTCGCCGTAGACCCAAGTGGAAAAGATCCACAAAAGCACAAACCCCACGGCATAGTAGAGGGCGGTTGCCCCCTTGCGACGGGGAGAAGCCACGGCATGGGTCGCTGTGGTCGGGTGAATATTTTTTTGTTTCATTTTGTAGGTTTGAATCCGCCCGCGGCACCCTCTCCGCAAAGATAGGGCGTGCACGTGCAAACTTATGTGGCAAATATACAATAAATGAGCGAAACGACCAATTTTCATCGGAGCGAAAATCCATCCTCACAACCGTGCTACCGCGTGTTGTGCATTTTCACCGCGCTCGTTCCGTTATTTTCGTCGGCCGCCGACAGCCGTCGCTCAAAAACGGTGGACTTTCGCGCAAAAGGCGTGGGCTTTTGCACGAAACCTCCCTTGTTTTTCGAAAAAGTGCGCAGCTTTTCTCTGAGAGATGCTTTGAGCACGTGAAAAGTGGTGGAGACAGAACCTAAAAACCGCTCATTTACAACAAAATGCATATCTCCATCCTCTGTTCATCCCTTCGGGCGATCGATCTCACACAAGTTGGCAGCGCAACCCATCGTCGCGCACACTTTAACCCACGCGCAGCAACGAGCGGGAGGGAGTTTGGGCCGCGTTCGTGCCTCACCCCGTAGAAGAAAGAGCGCATTTTCACATTGAGAATCAAGACTTTTCCGTAAAACCCGAACCGATCGGAAAGAAAAGGGAACCCGATTTACTAACCTGCGAGAAAGATTGAACGAGAATGGACCACAAGCCCCTCATTGTCCGCCCCCTCCTTCGAATCATCCGACGTAAAAGTGAGCGTTTCTCATTGAGCAGTTTTACCAATCCCTCGCACAGCAATCCGAGAACTGCGCAAAAGTAAACAGGGGTTACGCAGAAACAAGAAGAAGAGTTGGTATCTTTATACAGACCCCGCCTGCCCAACTGAAAATCAGTCCACAACCGCCCACAACTCTCGAACTACACATCGGAACGCCGCCCAAAAAACGCAGCGATTTCATCGAAAGCAGAAAAGATTGTTCGATTTTTCTGTTTTCACGCCTTAGACTAAAACAAAAACTCTATCTTTGCAGCAGAAGCAATCAGCAAACATTCATTCACTTATGAGAAAACTATATATTTTCCTCATCGCTTTGGTGCTGGGCACGCAGGTTTCCACGGCCTCGACGGCCGTTGATGAAGGCGCGCTCACGCTGGACAGCTGCCGACAGCTGGCTTTGCGCCACAACAAGACGTTGCAGATGTCGCAACTCGGCATCGACAAGGCGCGCGAGGTGCATGCCGCGGCGCGCACCAACTATCTTCCAAAAATATCGGGCGTGGCCGCCTACGCCCACACGGGCGACGAACTCTCGCTCCTCTCCGGAGATCAGAAAAATGCCTTGGGCAGCCTCGGTTCGCAGTTGGTGGGCAATCTTTCGCCCGAGATGATGCAGCGCATCGGGCAGTTGCTCGCCGCCCACCCCGAGTTCGCGCCGCTCGTGCAGCGCGCACAACAGTCGGCCGGCGCCTTGCGTCAGGGCCTCAACGAGACGGGCAGCAAACTGGCGCGCAACTTTGAGACCGACACGCGCAATGTGGCGGTCGGTGCGGTGCTCTTCACCCAACCGCTCTACATGGGCGGCAAAATCCGCGCTTACGACCGCATCACAGGCTACGCCGAAGCCTTGGCCGGCGAGAAACTGCGCGCCGACCGCCAAGAGGTGGTGCTCAGTGTGGACAAAGCCTACTGGCAGGTGGTGAGTCTGACGCACAAAGCACGATTGGCCACGGCCTACCGCGACATGCTGCAGCACTTGGACGGTGATGTGCAGAAAATGGTGAAAGAAGGTGTCGCCACCCGCTCCAATGCCCTCGCCGTGAGCGTGGAACTGAACAAAGCGGAGATGACGCTGACGCGCGCCGAAGACGGTTTGATGCTCTCGCGCATGCTCTTGGCGCAACTTTGTGGGCTGCCGCTCGACAGCCCCGTGCACCTCGCCGACGAACAGCTCACCGATCTGCCCGCTTCCACCGCCGGCGTGAAGGCCGATGTGGCCACGGCCATGGGAGCGCGCCCCGAACTGCGACAACTCGACTTGGCGCAGTCGATCTACGGCGAGAAGGTGAAAATCGAGCGCGCCGCCTTCCTCCCCACCCTCGCCTTGACGGGCGGATATGGCATGACCTATCCGAGTATGTTCAACGGTTTCGAGAAAAAGCTGAAGGGCACTTGGAGTGTCGGCCTCTTGCTGAAAGTACCCATCTGGGAATGGGGCGAAGGCAAGCACAAAGTGGCGGCCGCCAAGGCCGATGCGGCGGTGGCCGGCCTGCAACTGCAAGAGGCGCGCGAGAAAATCACGTTGCAAGTGAACCAAACGGCGCTGGCCGTGAACCAAGCGGTGAAAAAACTCGGCCTCACCGAGAAAAGCCAAAGCCGTGCGGAAGAGAATCTGCGCATGGCGCGTGTGGGTTTCAAGGAGGGCGTGGTGACGACCTCCGACTTGCTGGCGGCACAAACCGCTTGGTTGGCCGCACAAAGCGACAAGATCGACGCGCAAATTGACATCATGATCACCCGCGCCATCTACGAAAAAGCCCTCGGCCGCTAACATTCATTCTGCGTTCCCACTGTTCGCCCATCGCCCCTCGGCCTTGCGACAGCGGAACACCCATATCTCCAAAACCTTTCCCCATTTGCTGTAGAACAGCAGCATCCCGAAACAATGAAGAAACAAGCTCCCAACTATATCCCTGCGATCCTGCTCATTGTGGCAGTAGTCGTCATCACCGCCATCTGCGGTTTCTATGCGCTGCGCCCGCAGCCCGAAGTGATTCAAGGCCAAACGGAAGTGACGGAATACCGCGTGTCGAGCAAAGTGCCCGGCCGCGTGAAGCGCATTCTGGTCGAAGAGGGTCAACGCGTGAAGGCCGGCGACGTGCTGGCCATTCTCGAAGCCCCCGAAGTGAACGCCAAACTCACCCAAGCCGTGGCGGCCGAAGATGCTGCCGCCGCACAGAGCCGCAAAGCCGACAAGGGCGCACGCGAAGAGCAAAAACGCGGCGCTTACGAGATGTGGCAGAAGGCCAAGGCCGGTCGCGAAGTGATGGAAAAGAGTTATGCACGCGTGAAACGCCTCTATGATGAAGGCGTGGTGACGGCGCAGAAGCTCGATGAGGCCACGGCGCAACGCGATGCGGCGATTGCGACGGAACGTGCCGCCAAATCACAATACGACATGGCGATGAACGGTGCACAGGTGGAAGATCGCCAAGCCGCTGCCGCCCTCGCGGCACGCGCCGGCGGTGCCATCAAGGAAGTGAAGAGCTATCTGAAAGAAACGGTGCTCGTGGCCGCCCTCGACGGCGAGGTGACGGACATATTCCCCACGGTCGGCGAATTGGTGGGCACCGGTGCGCCGATTATGAACGTGGCGATCATGGATAGCATGTGGGCCTCGTTCAATGTGCGCGAAGACAAACTCGACTCGCTCCGCGTCGGTCGCGAAGTGGAGGGCTTCATCCCGGCACTCGGCGACAAGGCGGTGAAACTCCGCATCACGAACTTGAAAGACGTGGGCACCTATGCCGTTTGGCGCGCTTCGAAGTCGACGGGACAGTATGATTTGAAGACCTTCCGCGTGAAGGCCAAGCCGGTACAGGCCGTCGAAGGACTGCGTCCCGGCATGACGGTGGTGCTGCGCTGAGGCGCGACAACAAGGGCGCGCACTGACCCAAAAGTACGCGCCCGTAGGTTTTCCTCTCACGACGACAAACGATGAAAAAAGTTTTTTTGCGCGAGTTGCGACGCATCTGCACCCGTCCGATCTACCTTTTCTGTATGATCGTGGTGCCGTTGTTTTGCACCTGGCTGCTCACTTCCCTGATGGACGAAGGTTTGCCCTCGGAAATGCCGGTGGGTATGGTCGACATGGACAACAGTGTGACCACTCGTTCGCTGGCTTCGAACCTCGATGCCTTCCAAAACACGCGCATCGTGGAGCGCTATGCTTCGCCCGCCGAGGCCACCGCGGCGATGCGACGCGGCGAAATCTATGCTTTCTATTATGTTCCCGAGGGCACGACGCGCAAACTCCTCCGACAGGAGGCACCGAAGGTATCGTTCTACACGAACAACGCCTATCTGATGGCCGGTTCGCTCCTCTACAAGGACATGCGCACGATGAGTGAGCTGATGGGTGGCGCGGCCGCTCGCTCGGTGCTCTTCGCCAAAGGCGCGACCAACGGACAAGCCATGGCGTTTCTGCAACCGATCGTGATCGACGCACACGCCATCGGCAACCCCGTACTCAATTATAATATATACCTCTCGAACGTCCTGCTCCCGGGCATGCTTTCACTGATGATCTTCTTCATCACGGTGTTCTCCATCGGACAAGAGATCAAAGAAGGCGGCGGCCGTGCGCTCCTGATTCTCTCGAACGGCTCGCCTTTCAAAGCGCTGTACGCTAAACTCGCGGCGCAGTTCGTGATCTTCGCTCTCGTGGGGGTCTGCATCGGGCTGTATCTCTACGGCGTACTGAAATTCCCTTGCCACTGCGGTATTCCAACGATGCTGATGTTGTTGGTTTTGATGGTACTGGCTTCTCAAGGTTTGGGGGTGCTGATGATTTCTGCCCTGCCCAATCCTCGTTTGGGACTGAGTTTCGCCTCGTTGTGGGGGGTGATCTCATTCAGCATCTGCGGCATGTCGTTCCCGGCCATGGCCATGTATCCCGTGTTGCACGGCCTGTCGTACCTCTTCCCGCTGCGCTACTATTATCTGCTCTATGTGCACTGCGCGCTCGACGGCTTCTCGCTCACCGCGGCAGCCCCCTTGGTAGGTGCGCTGGTGGTGTTCGCCCTGCTGCCGCTACTCTTCGTGGGACGTTTCCGCCACATCATGGAGCGAACGGCCTATGTACCCTAAAAAGTCAGAGACATGAACAAAGCATTCAGACACGCGCTGCGTGATATATTTGGCGACGGCGCCTTGATCATCTTCATGGTCATCGTGCCGATCGTCTACCCCATTGTCTACGCCCTCATCTACAACACGGAAGCGGTACACGAAGTGCCGGTGGTCGTGGTGGACAAGGCAGGCAATGCGACTTCGCGCGACTTTTTGAACCGCCTCAACGCCTCGCCCGACGTGCACATCGCCGCACACGCCACCTCGCTCGAAGCCGCCAAGGCCGCAGTGGCGCACCGCGAAGCCTATGGTGTGGTCTACATCCCCGAAGATTTCGCCCAGAAGTTGGCACGCATGGAGCAAACGCGCGTCAGCGTCTACTGCGACATGAGCGGTATGCTCTATTATAAGGCCATTCTCGCCTCGGCCACCGACGTTTCGTTGGAAATGAACGCGCGCATCAAGATACAACGCGCCGGCAACACGACCGACCGACAAGACGAACTCACGGCGCATCCCTTGGAATATGAGCACATCGCGCTCTTCAATCCGCAAAGTGGTTTCGCCTCCTTCCTCCTCCCGGCGGTGTTGATTCTCATCATCCAGCAAACGATGATTCTCGGTGTGGGCATGGAAGCGGGCACACGCCGCGAACGCATGGAACAGACGCACCGCTTCCCCTCGGCCGACGACTTCACGCTCGATGCCCGCGCGGAACTCGCCGCATCGGAGGAGCGCCACCGCCTCACTCGCGCCGAACGCCTGAAACAATGGTTCCACCCGCGCCGCACGCGCTTGCGCCACGCCTCGCGACGCGCTTGGCGCAACCTGCTCGGGCGTGCTGCGGCTTTCTTTGTCATCTACATTCCCGTGACGGTCTATGAGTTAGGCGTCGTTCCGCATTTGTTCGACTTTCCCCAAGTGGGGCATGCGCTCGACATCGCGCTTTTCGCTCTGCCCTTCCTCTTGGCGTGTGTTTTCTTCGCCATCTCCATCAGTGCGATACCGAAGAGTCGCGAAAGCATCATCTTGATCGCCGTATTCACCTCCGTTCCGATGCTGTTCCTCAGCGGAGTGAGCTGGCCGGGCACGGCCATTCCTTGGTATTGGAAGACTTTGGCCAACTTGATCCCTTCGACCTTCGGCGTCAACGGTTTTGTGCGCCTCAACACGATGGGAGCTTCGCTGGCCGATGTGCAAACCGAATACTTCGCCCTGTGGATTCACGTGGTGGTCTACGGTATTTTGGCATGGTGGGTGACGCGCAAGAACGAAGTGCGCAAGATTCAACTCCGCCACTACACGCCTTCACCCACCGTCTGAGCTGTGGGACACCGCTGTGCCCATCTGCACTCAGCTGTTCCTCTTCGCTTCAGCAGTTCTCCTCCCCTTTCCGCGGTAGTCCCTCCGCATTTCCCCCTCCTGCGCCGCGGTGCCCCGGCCGCCTCACTGCGCGCCACAACCACTGCGGACAAGTTGAACTCCTGTAGCCCTCATTCACACCAACGCCCCCTACTCCCACAAACCAAAAGAGAGCGCTCTCCGCCATGGAGAGCGCTCTCTTTATATAGAAGAGGTCTAGGATCAAACCTTAAAGGGAAAAGTGGGGCGAAACACGGCACGGCATTCAAGCGAATGCAGCACCGTGAATCGCCTTCCGGACTTTAGCGAAGCGACTTCTTACCGTCGGCGCCCACCACGATGCCACGCGTGTTCTCGTTGGCGCGACGACCTTGGAGGTCGAACTGACGAACCTCAGCCTGCGTGCGGCCTTCCGCCTTCTTCACGGCAGTGAGTTTATCGGTTTCTTCGAGCATCCAGTAAGAAGCACCGCTGTCGATGTTCCAAGGCACGAGCTTCTTTTCACGAGCCAAGTGAACTGCCTTGCGACCGCTGAAGTTCACACCCGCAAGCGACGTGTGACCGTCGGGACGCGTGATCAGCGTGAACACACCGGCATTGGCCATATCCGAAACGAGTGCAGGCGTTACGTTGTCCGCACCGAACTTGGGAAGATAAGTCTTCGTCTTTTCGTTGTAGAGGACGTATTCGCCGGGATTACCCGCGGGAAGGAAAGCGAAGAAGAACGCATCGTCCGTTTCTTCGAGCGCAGCGCCTTCGTAAGCCGTACCGCCCATGTTTGCTTTGAGGTAAAGCGCACCCTGCGTGCTGAGGTAACCCTCATTGCGCAAGCGATAGAGTTTCTTCGAGTCTACTTCAACGGTGGGCAGTTGCTCCATCTGCGCGTTGAACTTTTCGTAAGCCTCAGCAGAAGGAGCCGCGTTGTAAGTGGCAGCAGCGGCATTCGCGGCAGCAGCAGCGGCAGCAGTGTACTGACCGACATACTTACCGGCAGCAATCACGGCAACGCGGTGCGCAACCATCTTCGTGCGAAGATCGTCGGCCACTGTCCAGCTGTTATCAGCCGCATAAGTGTAGACGCTGTCCGTGATTTGCTCGATCGAATAGTTCTTGTAAACGATCGTGTAACCACCCTGTCCGGCCGTGCGGAAGGTTTCTTCTTCATAGAGGAAGCCGAGTGTGTTGTCGTTCTGCCACGTCATGGTCGAGTAAGCCGAACCGATGCGCGAAGCCTCGTGCGTACCTTCCCAGTTGTTCGAGAAGTTAGCCGGCGTATCGAAGTCCGTTGCAGCAGCGAGGGGCTTGTAGTTGATACCCACGTTCGTGCGTCCGCTGGGACCGAAGGGCACCGACTGCAAAGCGAGGTAAAGTTTCTCGCCGGTGGCGCGCTTCTGCACAGGCACAACCATCACTTCGCCGTTGCAAGCGTTGCTCGAAGCCTTCTTCAAACGAGAGTAAGCCACGTTGCCCCACTTACCGGCACCGGTTTTCACATCGGTGAAACGATAGATGTTGAAGTAGCGACCGCCACCCACACGCGAGCTCACCAAAACAGAGCCGTCGGGGAGTTCTTCCGCCTTGGGTTCATCTGCACCTTCGGGCACAGCGGGGATCGTTCCCTTGCCGAGCACATTCCAGTTCTTACCGAAGTCGTCGGAATAGAGCACCCAGTTAGAGAACACGTTGGTGCGTCCAAGCACAACGGCATAGAGACGATAGTGCGTACCCACCTTCACACGCTGGCTCTGCACAATACGACCGCTACCGAAGAAGAGTCCTTCGACCTTGCCGCGGGGCGACTTGTCGGCACCGTCGAAGAGCGAGTAGATCTGCTCGGTGATGTCCTCGGGCTGCGTCCACGTCGTACCGTTGTCGTGCGAATACCAGCGTGCCACAGCGATGGGCGTATTGCGCGTAGAACCATGGAAGCCCACTTGACCCGAAGCACTGAGCAGGATTACATCATTACTTTCGCGGTCGGCCACGATAGCCGCGTCACCGTAACCGGCATTGCGACGGTCGTTCGCGTTCACGCTGTTGTCCTTACCGATACCCTGCGCCACAGCGTTGCCGCTTGCGTCACGAAGCACATCGGGATTCGACCACGTGGCACCGTTGTCCGTAGAGCGCGAGAGGAAGAGGTCGATGCGGCCTGCGCCGATATCGCCCATTCCCGTGTGGCGCGAGTCCGTCACGGCCAATACCGTTCCGTTCTTCGCCGTCGTGATGGCAGGAATGCGGTAGGTCACCGACGTCGAGTTGTTGTACACGAACACGTTCTGCTGCGGTTCGGGTTTCGCGATCTGGCGCGTCACCGTCACGTAGAAATCCGTGAGCAAAGCCGCGTTGTTCGAACCGCTGAGGGTGAACTTCGCCGCGGGCGTGTCGTTGTCGCCCGTCCAACTCATGTGCTGCGCCGTCTCAGTCGTGGTGAAGCTCTTGTTACCGGCTGCCACCGTAAGGTGCTTGCCGGCCTCGGCGCTCTTGGCGTCGAATTCGAAGCCGCGGATCGAATAGCCCGCACCGGCCGTCAGCGTGTAGTCGCTGGGCAACACCTTATTGCCCACATAGGCCCAGAGGTTATTGTCCTTCGCCAGCATGTTGTTGGCCACCGCCGTGAGGCGCACTTGGGGCGCCGTTTGCGTCGACGTCCAAGCATTTTTGTAGGTGCTCGAACCTTGCGAAGTCATTGTACCCTTGTCGGCGCTCACCTGCACGCGCTGCATCGCAAAGAGCACTTGCAGGCTGCTGCCGTGGTCCTTACCGCCCGTCCAGAAGGAGAAGCGCGCATCGCGGTTGTTCACCTTGTGCGAGGGTTGTCCCGAGGGATACATGTAAACGGCAGGTTTGTCGGCGCCGAGATCGGTGCTCTTTTCGAATTTCCAATCTGCGTCGTAAGTCGCAGCGTCCGCCACATCGCGGAGCGTCACGAGCGAACCGCCGCCGGCCTGGCCTTCCATCGTCTTGGGCGCGGTGAGCACCTTCGACGTTCCGGTGGCCTTATTGTAAATGCGATAGCCGGTTTCAGGCGTACCGACGAAACACCAAAGATCCTTGTCGTCGAGTTCTGTGGTGGTGCGCACGAGCTGAATCGCGCCGTCGTTTCCGGGGTTGCTGATGTGGAAACCATTGGTCGAGATTTGCAACGTGTACCAGCGAGTGCCGGCGGCAAACTGTCCGCCCTCGATCGTCGTGGTCTCAAACGGCGGTGTGAACACATCGGCCGCGAAGGCTCCCGCAGCGCTCAGCCCGAAAGCCAGCGAAAGAAGTAGAGTCTTGTTCATGGTGAGTAATGTATTAAATGTTTATTCTTTGTTCTGTGTCAAAATAGGGCAAGTTCTTCATCGCCCGAAGCGATGTGCCCGAAAGCGACGTCGCGGGCGGTTTGCCCCTCCATCGAGGGAGCAAACCGCAATGCGACGCGTAAGGATCACTGTTGCACGAGCGCCAACGTGTCGCTGGCGATGAGCAACTCTTCGTCCGTGGGAACGACCACCACTTTCACGCGGCTGTCGGGGGTGGAGATGATTTGTTCCTCGCCGAAGTTGGCGCGGTTCACCTCATAATCCACCTTCACGCCGAGGAACTCGAGTCCCTTCGTGGAGTTGTAGCGGATGTCCCACTGGTGTTCGCCCACACCGGCGGTGAAGACGATGGTGTCCGCGCCTCCCATGGCGGCGGCATAGGCACCGATGTATTTTTTGATGCGATAGCTGTACATCTCGAGCGCCAATTTGGCACGCTCGTTGCCGCCCTGCGCGGCAATTTCCACTTCGCGCATATCGCTCGATACGCCCGAAATGCCAAGCAAGCCCGATTTCTTGTTGAGCAGCGTCTGCATTTGGTCAGGACCGAGTCCTTCGCTCTTCATGATGGCCAGCACCACCGACGCATCGACATCGCCGGTGCGCGTGCCCATCATCAGCCCTTCGAGGGGCGTCAAGCCCATCGAGGTGTCGACGCACTTACCGCCGTCGACGGCCGACACCGAAGCACCGTTGCCGATGTGGCAAGTCACGATTTTCTGCTCTTCGGGCTTCACGCCGAGCAAGCGGCACACCCGATCCGTCACAAAACGGTGGCTCGTGCCGTGCGCACCCCAACGGCGAATGTTCTGGTGCTGATAGTACTCGTAAGGCACGGCATACATATAGGCCTTGGCGGGCATGGTTTGGTGGAACGAGGTGTCGAAGACAAACACATTGGGCATGTGGGGCACCACGGCCTTCACGGCGTTGTAACCCTTGAGGGCAGGCGGGTTGTGGAGCGGGGCGAGATCCATATAGGTCTTCCACTCTTCGAGCATGTCGTCGGTCACCAGTTGACTCTCGGCGAAGCGTCCGCCGGCCACGATGCGGTGTCCGGCCGCAGCAATCTCGTCGATACTGCCGATGGCGCCATATTCGGGATGGAGCAAGGTGTCAAACATTTTCTTGATACCCTCCGTGTGCGTGGGGCAATCAAAGTCGAGGGTCACCTTTTCGCCGTTGACCGTAGTTTTGAGGAAAGCACCGGGCAATCCCACACGTTCGATGCCGCCGGCGGCGAGCACGCTGCGATCGTCCATCTCATAGAGTTTATATTTGATGGAGCTGGAACCGCAGTTGATGACAAGTATTTTCATTGTGATGAATTACAATCTTAAAGAGGTTGAAGTGGAGAGGATGCGTTGCGCCCGGGCTCAACGCGCTTTGGCCGCAATGGCTTGGTTGGCGGTGATAGCCACCATAATATAGATATCCTGCTTGCAGCAGCCGCGCGAGAGGTCGTTGACCGGGCGGGCGATACCCTGCAAGATGGGGCCGATGGCTTCGGCGTGTCCGAGACGTTCCACGAGTTTATAGGCGATGTTGCCCACTTCGAGACGAGGCACCACGAGCACATTGGCGTGTCCGGCCACCGTGCTGCCCGGCGCCTTAAATTCGCCCACCGAAGGCACGAGCGCGGCATCTGCCTGCAATTCGCCGTCGATTTTGAGTTCGGGACGCAAGCCGCAGGCAATGTTGAGCGCCTCTACCACCTTGTCCACATCTTCGTGCTTGGCCGATCCCTTCGTGGAGAAGGAGAGCATGGCCACGCGCGGTTCGATGCCGGCCACCGCCTGTGCGGTTTCGGCCGAGCAAACGGCGATTTGCGCCAGTTGATTGGCGTCGGGCACGGGCGTCACCGCCACGTCACCCATCACCACCACGCCGTTCTCGCCATATTCGGTGGCCTGCGTGAGGAGGAGCATCGCACCGCTCACACAAGTGATGCCGGGGGCGGTTTTGATGATTTGGAGGGCAGGGCGAAGCACATCGCCCGTGGTGTGGAGCGCACCGGCCAGTTGGCCGTCGGCATCGCCGGCTTTGATCATCAAGCAGCCGAGATAGAGCGGATTTTCCACCAGCACGCGGGCTTGTTCGATCGTCATTCCCTTCTTGGCGCGCAGCTCGGCGAGGAGTTGCGCATATTCTTCTTTCTTGGGGTGGTCGAGCGGATCGACCACAGTGGCTTTGTCCAGGTTTTCGAGTCCGTGCTCTTTTGCCAGTTGAGCAATTTCTGCGGGGTTCCCGATCAAGATGAGATCGGCCACACCGTCGGCCAGGATACGGTCGGCGGCCTGAATCGTGCGTTCTTCTGTGCCTTCGGGGAGAACGATACGTTGCTTGTCGGCTCGAGCGCGAGCCACCAGTTGTTCTATCAGTGCCATTTTATGTGCGTTAGTATTCGATTGGCGTCGGTGGGCTTTCTTGCTAAAAGTGCATCGGCGCAGATACGCTGCAAATGTACGAAAAAAAACGGCGCGAACGACGTTTCCCACCCATTTTTTCAAACTGCGCTTTACATACCTACCCTTTTGATAAGTTCGCCCTCTGCGCCACCCCAAAACCTCCCCACTAATCCACAAAACACCACTCCTTTTCGCCCAAACCCCACTGTTTTTTCGTCTTTCTCGTCCATTTTCAGCGATTTCATCGCATTTTTTCTTTCGCCGCAGGGTGAAGGCAAAAATCCCCTCGCGCGCGCATTATGCGCACACAGCGATTTTTCGTTTTTTGCCTTCACCCCTTCACCAAATCCACCCAATCCCCTATCGCACAGCACATTAAGCGTGAAGATTTCACCCCTAAAATCCTTCACCCGCAGCCTACCGCGATTTCACGCTCGACGCCGGCGCATTTTCGACTCCGAAAAACGCGCCCACACGCCCACGACCGGCCGACGAAAAGGTGAACATTAAACAGGGGTGAAACCTTCACCCTCATTCCCCTATGCCACAACGCCTTAACCCCCAAAGGTGAAGATGTGAAGGCAAAAATCGAAAAATGCGGGATGCGCGCGCGTGCGAGAGCCGCGCGATGAAATTACGCGCTCAAAATTTGTCGTTCCTAACAATATTCATTACATTTGCCCGTAACATTACTCACACCATGTCTACTAAATCCATTCTCCACTCGTTGCTGTGCCTTCTTTTCTTCACAGCAAGCCTTTCTCTCTCGGCACGCCGACTCACGCCGGCCGAAGTTCCCGCTGCCCAAGATCGTGCTTGGCAAGCGTGGCGCGCACAAGTGGCCGCCGACCGCTCATTCTATCTCCCGGCTTTGTCGCCGCTGGCCGGTGCCGCTCCGGGCGAAGTGCAGATTCCCGCACAATTGGAGCCCGACGCCACAATGCAATTCTTCTACGGCTCGAAAGGCGCGCGCCCCGAAGCCGGCTATCCCCTCTTCCTCTACCTCCACGGTAGCGGCTCGCCCGACGATGAGTGGAACGGCGGCCGACAATGGGCTTTGCAATTTGCCGATGCCCCCTCGGTCTATTTCATTCCCCGCATTCCCCGCACCGGCCCGTGGTACCGCTGGTATCAAGCCTCGAAACAATGGGCATGGGAGAAGTTGCTGCAGCACGCCCTCGCTTCGCCCGACATCGACCCCTTGCGCCTCTACGTCTTCGGCATCTCCGAGGGCGGATACGGCTCGCAGCGTCTGGCCTCCTACTATGCCGACTACTGGGCGGCCGCGGGTCCGATGGCCGGTGGCGAGCCGCTGATGAACGCACCCGTCGACAACTGCGAGCACATCGGCTTTTCGCTCCTCACGGGGCAGTTCGACACCCAATTCTGCCGCGACCGCCTCACGCAAGTGGCGGCCGAAGAGTTTGCCGCCGCTCGGCGCAAGCGTCCCGGCGCCTTCCGCCACCGCATTGAGCTCGTGCCGGGTGCCGGCCACGGTTTCGACTACCGCCCCACCACCCCTTGGTTGGCCGGTCATCGCCGCGTGGTGCGTCCGCGCTCGTTCTCTTGGGAAAACTTCCCCATGGGCGGCCGATATCGCTCGGGCTTCTACAATTTGGCGGTCGATGCCCCGAAAGCCACCGACACGCCTTCGCCCCTCGGCCCCGACGGGGTGAACCACTATGACGGCACCGCACCGCGTCGCCTCTACACCATGCGCATCGAAATGAACACCATCGATCTGCGCGTCGAAGAAGTGAGCTACACCGTGACAGAGCGCGGTGGCGACTGGGGCATCCCCATTCGCTTCAAGCGCACGATGCGTCCGGCCGACAGCGGCGAGGTGCGCATCTTCCTCGATGAGAAACTGGTCGACTTCAAACGCCCGGTGCGCATTCGCGTCAACGGCAAAGTGCGCTTCGAAGGGCGCGTGACGCCGAGCGAGGAAAGCATCGCGCAGGCGCTCGATCTCTTCCACGATCCGCTCCGTCTCTACCCCGCTTGCGTCAAAGTGAAATGGTGCAGCTGGGGCGGACTGACGAACATGGACAAGAAATAACGCCGCGACACCCTGCCGGCGTTCGAACGTCTCTGCTGCAATGCAACTTTCCACTCCTGTGGCGCTCCCCGCCGCGCCCTTTCAGCTCGATCCCGACCGGCATGTGCTGACCCTCGGCTCGTGCTTTGCCCAACACATCGGGCAGCACATCGCCGATGCGTTGCCGGCAGGGCATGCGCTCGTCAATCCCTTCGGCCCGCTCTATGCGCCGCGCGTCATCGCCCACCACCTCGGTGTGCTACTCGACACGCAGCCCCTGCCCGACCACACGTTTTTCGAAGGGCGCGAAGGGCTGTGGCACAACCGGTGGTTTTCCACCCACGTTTCGGCCGGCGACGCCGCGACCTGTCGAACACACACTGCGGCCGCCTTGATGCAGGCACGCGAAAGTCTGCGCCGCGCCGATGTGCTGGTGCTGACCCTCGGCACAGATCGGCACTATCGGCTGCACGACGGCCGCCTCGTGGCCAACTGCCACAAACAGCCGTCCGCCGACTTCATCGAACAGGCCGACACGGTCGACGACCTCACGGTGCTCCTCCTCGAGGCGGTCGGCCGCCTGCGCACACAACGCCCCGACCTCCACATCGTGTGGACGGTGAGTCCCTACCGCTACGCGAAATACGGCTTGCACGCTTCGCAACTTTCGAAAGCGCGCTTGTTGCTCGCCGTCGATGCCGTGTGCGCGGCCGACGAACGCTCTGTTTATTTCCCGGCCTACGAAATCGTGCTCGACGAACTGCGCGACTACCGCTTCTATGCGCGCGATTTGCTCCACCCTTCCGACACCGCCGTCGAGTTCATCGCCGAACGCTTTGCCGACTGGTGTTTCTCGCCCGCGCTGTGTCGTTTTGCTGCCGAGCGCGCTCGCTTGATGCGCGCCCAAAATCACCGCCCTTTGCACCCCGAAAGTGACGAACATCGAGCTTTTCGGGCAAAACTCCGAGAAGAGGTCGAACTTTTCACGGAGAAATGGGGCTTTTCGCCATTTTAATTGTATTTTCGCGGCACTCTTCGGCGTCTATTCACTCGCCGCGCCGACGCCTCGAGAGGGTCGGCGCGGCGAGTAGCCGCAAAAACTATCTGCACATGTCGTATAGCATCTCGCACATCAGCGATTTGATCTCCGCACGACGCATCGGCAACACCCACGCAGACATCGAATGCCTGCTCACCGACAGTCGTTCGCTGGTCTTCCCCGAAACCACTTTGTTTTTTGCCCTCCGCACCGGCACGGGCGACGGCCATCGCTACATCGACGACCTCTATCGCCGCGGCGTCCACAATTTTGTGGTGGGCACCCTCCCCGACGACGCACAGGCGCACTATCCCTCCGCCAATTTCCTGCTCGTGGCTTCGCCGCTGCAGGCCTTGCAAACACTCACCGAGCAGCATCGGTTGCAGTTTGACATCCCCGTGGTGGGCATCACCGGTTCGAACGGCAAAACGATTGTCAAGGAGTGGATCTATCAACTCCTTTCGCCGTCGGAAACCGTGACGCGCAGCCCGCGCTCCTACAACTCGCAAATCGGCGTCCCCCTTTCGGTGTGGCTGCTCAACGAGCACAGCCGCGTGGCGCTCTTCGAAGCGGGCATCAGTCGCCCGGGTGAAATGAGCGCCCTGCGTCACATCATTCGTCCCACGCTCGGCGTGCTGACCAACATCGGCGCGGCGCACGAAGCGAACTTCGCCACCCCGGACGAGAAATGCTTGGAGAAACTCAAACTCTTCAAACATACACCGGCACTGATCTACTGTGTGGACAATCTGCTCATCGACCGTTGTCTCGATGCACTCAACTATACCGGTCAGCGCATCGGCTGGTCGCGCCGTTCGCCGCAAGCCGCCTTCTATGCCGAGGTGGTGCCGGCCACAGGACAGCCCGAAACCATCGGCGAGACGGCAGTAACCCACAGCGGCAAGACGAAAATCCGACTGCACGACCGCGACGGACAACGCATTGTGGCCTTTGAAATCCCCTTCGACGACGAGGCCTCGATCGAAAATGCCATCCACACCGCCATCGTGGGGCTGCAACTCCAACTCACCCCAACACAAATCGGCGAGCGCATGCCGCATCTCGACCCCGTGGCGATGCGCCTCGAGGTGAAACAAGGTGTGCGCGGCCTGACGCTCATCGACGATGCCTATAATTCCGACCTCACTTCGCTCGACATTGCGCTCGACTTCTTGGCGCGCCGCAAAGAGCCGCACCATCGTTCGATTTTGGTGCTGAGCGATTTCCAACAATCGGGCATCGCCCCCGATGTGCTCTATCATCGGGTGGCCGCCCTGCTCGCACCGCGCCAAGTGGATATGCTCATCGGCGTGGGCAGCGACGTGCGGCAGTTGGACGGACTCGTGAAATCGGAAACGCATTTCTTCGACACCACCGATGCACTGCTCGAAAGCGGACTGCTCGACACCTTGTCGCACGACGTGATTCTCCTCAAAGGGGCACGAGCGTTTGCGTTTGAGCAACTCACCGACGAACTCCTGCTCAAGGTACACGAAACCACCCTCGAGGTGAACCTCGGCGCACTGGCGGACAATCTCCGATTCTACCGCTCGTTCATGCGCCCGGAGACGAAAATCACCTGTATGATCAAGGCCGGCGCCTACGGTTGCGGCAGTGTGGAAGTGGCTCGCACGCTACAAGATCTCGGCGTGGACTACCTCGCGGTGGCGGTGGCCGACGAAGGGGTGGAACTCCGCAAAGCCGGCATCACAGCGGGCATCCTCATCATGAACCCCGAGATGAGCGCGCTCCACACGCTCTTCAAATATCGTTTGGAACCGGAGGTCTACAACTTCCGCCTGCTCGATGCGCTGATTCGTGCGGCACGCCGCGAAGGCATCACGCAATATCCGGTACACATCAAGTTCGACACGGGCATGTGTCGCTTGGGTTTCAACCCCGATGTCGACGTGCCCGAACTCATCGATGTGCTGCGCCGCCAACAAGCGCTGCGTCCGCGCTCGGTGTTCTCGCACTTTGTGGGCAGCGACTCGCCGGACTTCGACGAATTCTCCGCGCGCCAATTCACCATCTTCGATCGCGCCTCGCGTGAACTGCAAGCGGCGTTCCCTTATCACATCCTTCGCCACATTTGCAACTCGTCGGGCATCGAGCGCTTCCCCGAACGTCACCTCGACATGTGCCGCCTCGGTTTGGGACTCTACGGCATTGACCCGATCGACAACCGCTCGCTTGAGAATGTCGCCTCCCTGCGCACCACGATTCTCCAAATTCGCGATGTGGCCGCCGGCACTTCGGTGGGTTATAGCCGCCGTTCGGTCGTGGATCGTCCCTCACGCATCGCCGCCATTCCCATCGGTTATGCCGACGGACTCAACCGCCGACTCGGCAACCGCCACGGTTATTGCTTGGTCAACGGCCGGCGCGCTCCCTATATGGGCAATATCTGTATGGATGTGTGCATGATCGACGTGACCGACATCCCTTGCCGCGAAGGGGACCGTGTGGAAATCTTCGGCGACGAGTTGCCGGCCGCCACACTTGCCCAACAACTCGACACCATCCCCTACGAAGTGCTCACTTCGGTGAGTCAACGTGTGAAACGCGTCTTCTTCCAATAAAGAAACGGCACAAACTTCTTCTAAACAATGACTTTCTACCTCCTTCGACAGCGCCTGCTGCTGTTGCTCCTCTGCTTGCTTTTCCCGGTTGCCCTTTCGGCCGAGAACGCCTCCTCGCTCAATGTGGTGATCCTCGGCGATTCCAACACCTGGCTCGGGGGCGAATTCTGCACAGGCCAACAAGGTTGGACGCGGTGGTTTGTCGATCGCTTTCGTCCCGCCACTTGTCGGAGCTATGCTCGCAGCGGTGCCACTTGGACCCACACCGCCGCCACGCGTCACGACCTGCGCGAGAACACCGAACGCCTCTCTGACAACAATGTGGTGTTCAATCAAATCGAACGCCTGATCGACGATTGCAACAAAGGCCGACAAATAGAGCCGCAACTCATTATTATATCTGCCGGCACCAACGATGCGTGGTTCCCCAAGCAGCGTCCGGAGGTGCTCTCCTGCAGTGTGGCGCAAGCCTTCGAAGAGCCCGATAGCATCTTCTCGCACCGCACACCGGAAACCGTGCGCTCGCTGGCCGAAGTGGTGCGCTACGACTGCACCCTGCTCATGCGCATTTTCCCCCATGCGCAAATCGTCTTGCTCACCCCCATGCAGTCGACCGCCATCCCCGACCTGCGCCTGTTTGCCGTGGCCGAAACCATCGCCCAGTGCGGCGATCACCTCAGCCTCTCGGTCGTGCGTCAAGATAAAGAAAGTTGTGTAAGTTCAGCCCGCGAACGTACGGCGCGCTGCTTCACCACCGACGGCACCCACACCAACACCGAAGGAGCGCGTCGCAACGGCTACTATCTGGCCAACCGCATCTCTTCCGTGTTACAATGGTAAAGCGCGACAACTGCCCCTGAACGGGCAGCCGCATTTCCCCACGTTCGCCCCGCTCCGTCTGCGCTCTCACAACTTACACTTCCGCCTTTCGCCGCATGGTTTTCTCCGACCTCTTCTTCCTCTTTGTCTTTCTTCCGCTCTTCGCGCTACTCTATCTCTTAGCGGCTCGTCGCGATCGCCACGATTCCGTCCTACTCGACAGTCCACAACAGGCGTATAAGAACCACGTTCTCATCATTTTCTCCCTCATCTTCTATGCTTGGGGAGAACCCGTCTATGTCTTTCTCATGCTGGGCTGCGTGGTCTTCAACTACCTCGTGGGCATCATCATCGACCGCAGTCCCATTCCCCGCTTTTTCCTCTTTTTCGGCATCCTCGGCAATCTTGCCGCCATCGGTACGTTCAAGTATGCCGACTTCTTCGCGCACACCCTCAATGCGTGGGGCATTCCCGTGGCCGCTCCCGGCATAGCCCTCCCCATCGGCATCAGTTTCTACACCTTTCAGTCCATGTCCTACCTCATCGACGTGTACCGGAAGGAGGCTCCT
>QWCI01000376.1_pt1 | contig 38123 bp, 65 predicted proteins | sample 1972541 | NCBI WGS metagenome assembly QWCI01 (sample SAMN09866712, study PRJNA288562) | Human oral metagenome isolate term3_saliva, whole genome shotgun sequencing... | isolation source: mouth | host: Homo sapiens | place: USA: California | reverse complement strand
TTTTTCATCCAAAACTGGATTTGAAAGTAATGATGTTGAGTATTTCATTGTTTCTTCATTCCAGTCAGGATAAAACAAGTTCGGATTTTTTTTAAATTCTTCTGCTGTTGTAACTGTCGGTCGTGCTATGCACTCCATTGTTGCGATTAAATAAATGTAAATTACTGCCATTTTTATCACTCCTATTTTGTTATTTTTTTTGATTTTTATTCTGTGCTAACTTATGAATTTGCACGAAAATTTTAAGTATGAATATTGATTTTTAAAGGCTTTGAGATAATTTCGTTTTATACTTACATACAATTTTTATTAAATCACTAAAATCTAAAGTATGCATAAAGTCAACAAAATCAATAAAGATTTTTCAAAAATCTGAACAAATTCATAAATTTCTTTGCTGTTTGCTGTTAAAACCCTGCTTTTTTACGAATTTTTAACAACTTATTTTTTAACAACCGATAGCAAAATAGTTAAATGTTCCTATTTCGGTGCCTGCTGAGTTGTTTCCACTTAACCTGTAAAGCTTAAATTCAAAACCAGAATTATTTATATTTATGATACTTGTTAAGTTTTCCGTTTCCTCATTGCTTCCTACATTTTGGACAAAAACTCCGAGGCATTTTTTCTTGAAAGATTTTTCAAAATTATGTCTAAACATACCAGAAAATGTTCCGATTGCAGTGTTTCCAACATTAAATGTGACTGTACCTGTTTTTAGTGTTAAATTATTTGTATTTTCATATAAATTTTCCACTTTGTCTGAAAGTGGTTTATTAGAAATAGCTCTAAATTTTCCGCTATCGTTGTATGTCAGACTATTGTCTTCGATACATTCGTAGTAGAATTTTGTAACGTTATCAAAATAGCATTTCCCTCTAACTTTATCCCCTGCATCTTGAATATTTCCAGCAAATTCTAATCCCATTATTTCATTTAATCTTGAATCAACGTTTATCACAATAAATTGACTTCCGTTATATGTTAATTCATAAGTTTTATTCGGTTTAAAATCTCCTGACTCTATTTGCTTTAAGTTTCCGTTGTACTCTTTTAAAATTGTATAATCATTATTATTCAACCTTAATTTTGTCGTTGAATTAGTATTTTTAGAATCAACGTTTATTCTTAATTTTAAATCATTGTTTATTCCAAACTCGTTTAATCCATCTAAATTACAGACATAATAATCTATATTCAAATTTGTTGTTTTGTTTGCTTGCAAGGTGTGTACGTTTCCAAGTTGTAAGCCATCATAAATTTCTTCTGTTTCAGGCGTTCCGTTTTCTCTAATGTTCCCAAATGCTGGGACAATACTTTTTATTTTATTGTTTCCTCTGTTAGTTTCTTCCACTTCGTAATGTGTAGGAAACTCAACTTGCTGTGCCTTAAATTTCGTTAATTTTGCCATTATTTCCTCCTATTTCAAATTAATAATATTGTCTTCACCTAAATCAAATTGCCCTAGCTTGTTGCGACCAAATCGACCAAATCTTGAATATGCAAAGTCGCAAACTGGATTTCTTTTAGCTTCATTTTTAATTACATTTTGACCTAATGTTTTTCTTCCGAATCTCATTCTAACTACATAATTATCCAAGCATTTATGTGTATTTACTTTTACACCACCACCAACAATATTGCCTAAATCCAGTTCATCAATTAGTGAGTAATCGTACTCTTTATTGCTTATAAATTTAACATCATATAGAGCCGGTTCGTTATCTGTGTTCACATTAATTGTTGGAGTTAGCCCAGTAAACATTTCTCCGATATTACTAATAGTTTCAAGGTTAGGAACTAATTTATACTTTCTCATCGCTAATTTGATTCTGTTTCTATATCTGTCATCAGTCTGTCCATTCCTCGAAACATCAAATTTTTCTCCTAAATCATCCAAAAATTCTCCGTTTGCATAATCTACTAAATGTTGTTTTTCTATTAAGTTATAAATTCTGTCGACTTCATCAAACAATTTAGATACTGCTTTGTAAAAAGACTTTACATTGTTATTCTTTTTTAGCCACCACGGACATTTTGACATCATGTAATCAAAATTACTCTGCATATTCTGCCACCTCGTTGAATCCTAACTCTAGCACCTTTTTAAATCCGCTTGTTTCGTTTTTAAATTTAAAAGTGACATCTATATTAAGCAATCTGTCAGCCGAATAGATCTGCCTGATGTACTCGCTTTCACAACGATATGACGTGATATAATCACCAACTTCTACACTTTTTAAGTACTCTTTTACAATATCTTTCAAATTATCCAACAAAATGTTAGTATCTTTTGCCGCAGTAAAATCAATATTCACTTCTATTTCTCGTTTTTGTGGTCTATAAAACTTAATTTCTCTGTCTATCCCTTGATTATCTTTAACTGTTACAATTGTATCTCCATTCATTTGTATAGCCTGATCTTTTTTTCTCCATATTGCTTTTGCAATATCTTCATTTCTTCCGCCGTCCACAATTAAAACAATCGACTTCGGTTCTAATCCTTTGCTATCAACTGTCATTGTTTTATTTTCGTCAGCATAAACAGATTTAACACCTTCCTGTTTTAATACTTCCGCTCTAATTCCGTCCAAATTCCATTCACTCTCATTGCGGCTCAAAAACCAACGCTCTATATATTCATTATCACTTTCTTGTCCCTGCCCACCAGCTGCAATCTCGTTTTGTTTAAAGTCATAAACTCCATTTACAACTTTAACTATCTTGATAATGCTTCCAATCTCTTTGTTCCCTTGCTCTCCTGCGGTATCACAAACAAACTCAAAAGTAGTTTTATTGTTCAGTGTTCCGCTTTGGTTAAGTGAGTATCTTATTCCATCGTTTGCCTCAAGTATTACATCACCTTTTTCAAGAGTTACATTGAGCCCGCCAACCAATTCAATTTTGACAGTCGCATGACTTTCTTGCTTTCTCTTAAAAAAAAACGGACTATTTGCTAAATGCTCATCTATTTCAATTCCTTCGCAATTAAGCAAATTCATTTTGTCAGCTTGAATCTGTTGCCGTTCCATTTTTTCTCTCAAAAGCCTAGCGACTGGATACATCAGCATATACCAAGCACTCCGTTTGTCGTTAGAATAATCAGCTTTTAATAATGTTTTTAATTCATTATTTAAAATATTCATATTGTCCTGAACCGTATTAACTTTTATTCTCGCCAACCTATCCCAACTCCTTTCATTAAAGTTTTCTCGTTGTCATTAAAAATGATACCAATATTAACTTTTAAATGCCTGTTCTCGTACTCATATACTTCAACATAGCATCTACTTAAATAGTCTCTGAAATTATTTAATATCTTATCTCTAATATGCTCTAACACTTCGTTTTCATTTCCGTGAGTTCCAAATAACTTTTCAAAATTCAATCCATATTTAGTGTCGTATTCAAGTTCTCCCTCACGAACATGCAACATTAAAACAATTTGCTGGATCACTTCAAAATATTTTTCTTTTGCTTTAAAAAATTGCGCATCACCATTTTCAATATACAATTCGCCAGTTGCATTATTCAATTTAATATCCATAAATCACACTCCTTTACGGATGAATGTAAGGAACTCCACCCTTACTCGTTCCACTCTCTGTATCAACTGCTTTCGCTTTCACTTCTCCACTCTCTATATTTCCAGTTTTGATGTTTCCTTCCATTTTTATGTTTCCGTTTATTCCTATTGAACTTGGTTCTGTGTCAGGGTTTACATCAGTTGGAATATAAAAAGGCAAAGCAATAGCATTTGTAAGATTATGCCTTTTATTTGTGTTTGCCGTTGTGCTTTCCTTTGTGATATATCCACTAGCGTCTCGGCTCAAAATTAAAATTGGGACTACATCACCAACTTTAAATTTAACTTTAAAATTAATTTCTTTGTTCCCTAACTGGCACATTGGAACATGCAAAATAGGCGGCAATTTAACATCTTGAAACTCTGCCATTGGCTCAACATCCACAAATCCATTTCCGTGTGCTTTTGTTATTTTAGCAATCAAAGATGTATCTATTTTCCCAAGCATTGCTTTCACATATTCTTCCATCATTTTCTTCTACCTTTTCCTTTACTTCTCTTAACTTGAGTAACTTTTCCTTTTTTATTTTCTTCTTTTTCAATCTTTTTAATTTCCGCATTATTTTTCTTAACGTCTGAATCGTTATTTACAACTCTCACTTTTAAAGTCATTTTAAAATCACTAATATCGCTAATTTCAACAATTTGACACATTGTTGAGATTTCATTGCTTATTAATTCGATTAAATCACCTTTTTTTAAATAATAAATCAATAAACACTTGACTTCATAATCGTATTTTAACTCTTCTTTTTTATCAGGCTTTTTTGTTTGAGTATTGTTTTTTGAGTTCTTAGTTGCATTTTTATTATTTTTTTGATTTTTTGCTGTTTTTACTTGCTTTTTTTGTTGCTGCTTTGCCACTTTTTTTCCACCTTTCGATTTTTTTTACTTCCTTTTTTGCCTTTGCTTTCCTTCGTTTTTTCCACTTTGTAACTGATTTCTTCAATATTTTGTGGCTTAGGCTCTTCTAAAAGCCCACTTTGGTAGCTTAATTTAATTACTTTTTCAGTATTAATTTCATTATGATAAATATAAATAAAATCATTCTTAGTTGTCATTTGACTATCACAATCTTTGACTATTTGCCCTATCTCATAAAGACCACTTCCTAATATGCTTTCCCCAATGCTGTAAACTTTATCATTCTTTAACTCGCATTGCTTTACAGTAAAACCACATTTACTCGCTAAGTCATTAATAATCGTACTTGCTGTTGTGTTTGGAGCATAAGCGGCACTTACTAATTTTTTAAAATCCGCAGGAACTTCACGACATTTTAATTTTAAAGTTCCCTTTTCCATTTCTTTTCTTGTAATAATTCCGCTCGCTACTTCGCCAATATCCGCTCCATATCCAGCCACAAGTCTGACGCTATTTTTTAATTTAATTTTAGCTACTGTTGTGTTCGTTAAACCCTTAATTTCTATATCAAACTCGTTTGGTTCCTCGTTTACCGATTTGTAAGTCCATTTTATTTCTACACCATTTATTACGGTCGGATCCGTTAAGCCAAAATCTTTTGGAAAAATAAAATTCAAAGCTCCGTCATCTGTTTCAATCTTTATCTCTGTTCTTTCTAAAAATAGTTTATTAAACATTTTCCTCTCCTGGTTCAAATATATCGAAATATTCTAAAAAAATAGTTTCACAAAAATTCTCAAAAGTGATTGGGACTTCTTTTTTATCAAAGCTAAGCGGCACAATATAACAATTTAAAAATTCATTATTAATGTTGTTATTTTCATCTTTTGCCACAAACCAGCCGATTGGTCGACCATATACAAGTTTTTCGTTTTCCAACAACATTTCACCGTCTTCATCCAAAACATCAATATAAATACGATTATTACTCTTAAAATGCTTTATTCTTAACAAATATACCTCACTTCCACTTTTAAAAGTAAAAATATAAGGTATTTTATTTTTATCTATTTCTATTCTCATTTTAAAAACCCCTTGTATTCAACATTACTTGTTTTTGTTCCAGCAATTCCTGTTTTTTGTTCTTCTCTTAATGTTGTCAGTTCCGTTCCTAATATGTCACCCTTTCTCATTAAATAAGCAAATTCCAGCACTTCAAAATCAATTTCAAATTCTAATGCTGATTGTGTTTTGTAACTTCTTGAAACTTTAGTGATAATCATATCCTCTATTGTTTCAACTGTGGAAATAGTACATAATGTTTTCTTTTGCCACAATTCTACAATTTGCTCGTAAATACTTTCAGCATTTTTAGTAACCAAATCGCTTAAAATGACAGAAATACTGTATTTTCTGTTACCGTGCGAAACATTACTACTTATTAGTGTGTTATCTCTATCTTCTAACGAATGTGTTTTAACACTGCTACTTCTTTCGTCGCTTTTAATCTGTACCCATTCAAGAGCTATATCATTAATCTTACATCGTTCAGCTTCTTCAAAAAGTGTAAATCCAAATCTGTCTCCGAAAAACTTGTTTATCTCAGAAGAATAAGCTAGAGCGACACCGTAAACATTTGCCCCAGCTGTTCCTAAAAAACTATTCAGCCCCATACTAAAACCTGCGCTCTTAGCTTTTTTATAAGCTGCATTACCAAAAGCATTGCCTTTTATTTTTTCTTTTGCCGCATTTAAACTGCTAAAATCCATCGCCTAACCTCCCATCGCTATGAATTTCTCTTCAAAAAATCTTCTCATTATTTCTTCCACTTTTCTAGCCAAATCCTTACTATCTCCACCAGAATTTTCAATAACAACTGTCGGAGAAAATGTATATTGGTTGTTTCCACCATTACTTTTCCTTGAAGATGAAGAACTAGAATTCTTATTAATTAATGATTTTGATGAACCACCAAATTGGTCTCTCATCATCCTTCTTGTTGCTTCGGCAGTTGAAATTCTAGTACCTTGCGGCAAGTTCATAGTCATTTCTTCATTAGCCAAAAATTGTTGACCACTCGGCAACCTAATCATTTCCGCTCCTTTTTCTGCAACGGTAACTGGTCCACCTTCCCAAGATTTATCCCCTATATATCTACCTTTTCCGCCACCTAAGAACCCTAACCAAGACGGAGGCTTAATCTTGAACATTCCGGCTATTTTACCTGCTATTTCACTAACTTTTCCAGCTAATCCTTCAAAAAATCCTTTGATTGCATTAATTACTCCTTGTGCAATGCTTTTTGCCTTGTTGAATCCTTGAGTAAAAAATGTAGCAATTTTATTTACTACTGCGCCAATCGAATTAATAACTCCTGAAATAACAGAGAGTACTGCTCCCATAACGCTAGCAACTACACCTATTATTGCTGAAAACACTCCGACTACAACTCCTACAATTCCAGCAAATACACCGATTACAACTTGAGCAACTGGAACTATTGCCGATATTAATACTGCTCCTATTTGCAAGATAATACCAATTACTGGAATCAAAGCAGTACCGATTTGAACTGCTAAATTAACAATTACTGCAAATATTTGCATTATTGGCGCAAGCGCTGGAGTAAGCATAGATACAACCTGCATAATCTGCCCGAAAGCCATTGCAAACATATTTCCTATACTCCCAAAATCAATATTGGAAAATAATGTCATAACAGCATTACCTATATCACTGAATATTTGACCTATTTGGCTAAAATTAATGCCACTTAACATTTGTCCAATCACTCCCGCAACTTGTCCAGCCAAGCTGATTATCATATTTAAACCATTTGCAATACCGTTTGTAAGTCCTTCGCCGCCAATTCCACTAAATGCTTGTTTTATCAATCCACCTATTTGTTGCAACGGAGCTAATAGCGGTGCAAAGTTTAATTTTCCAAAAATATTTAATATTCCATCAAATGCACCGTCAGCCATTGTTGCCATTCCAGAAAAAGCCTGTTGCACACTTTGAGCCATTTTTTGACCAGCATTAGTTTTAAGCAATTCGTTTACTTTTGTAAGTAGTCCATCCATAGCTTGTTGCCCTGCATTTTGTGCTTGTTGCCAAACTTTTCCAAAAGTAAGGGGCATATCTTTATATTTGCTTTCTATTTCACCAGCACTTCCTAACACTGCATTTTTGATTACATCTGAAGTAATTTTACCTTCAGAGCCTAACTTTTTAAGTTGCGCCATAGATACTCCCATTGACTCCGCTATCTTCTGAGCTAAAATTGGAGCATTTTCCATTACTGAACGAAATTCATCACCTTGTAGCTTTCCAGATGTCATTGCCTGATTTAACTGAAACATTGCCGACTTCGCTTCTTCAGCTGATGTACCTGATACTTTGAATGCCTTATCCAATGTACTTGTAAATTTAACTGCTTCATTGTCATTGAACAATCCGTTAGTAAGCATTTTAAGTTTAGCGATTGAATCTAGTTGCGCCCCATAATCTGCCCCGCTGCTTTGAGCTGCTGCGAAGGTTTTTTGTTTTAATCCACCAACATCATTAGTGACCATCTTAAGCCTAGAATTTCTTAACGAATTTTCATCGGAAGCCTTTGCTAATCCTGCAAAGCTAAGTCCACCAGTAATCCCTCCAATCATACTACCAATCATACTAAATTTGCTTAATTTTTTGAAAATACTAGAAATTTTACTTCCTATGTTTTTTAACCCTGAGCCAAATTTTTTTAAACTATCAGGTTTAAATGCACCTTTTATTTTTTCACCTAACTTTGGAAAAAGATTGCCTAGTGAGCTACCTACTCCCTTTAATCTATTAAATTTATCACGAATTGCATCCAGTCCCGAGGCTGCTCTTTTACCAACCAGTGGTATTCTTTCAACCCCATTTATCAATCCGTTAGTAAGATTTTCAAATTTAAAATTCTTAATTTTGTTTTGCAATTGCGATATGTTGGGCATCAAACTAGCCATTTTAGCCTTTAGTTTCTCTAATCCAGAGCCACCAACTTTGTTTCCAATTTTTGATATTTTTTCTTCCACTTTTGCAGCAGCAGGCAATATAGATTGCATTTTAGATTTTAGTTTATTCAAAGGACTATCTTCGGCTTTAACACTCAACAATATTTCTAATTTATTTCCACCAGCCATTTTATCCCTCCTTTTCCTCAAAATCCATTATTGCTCTACACCATTGAAAGAACCTAATATTGCTCATATCAAGAACAACATTAGGGTCTTTTATTTTTCTTTTTACAATAAACTCCCATTTCATTTTAACCATGGGGTCATTATATTGCTCTTCTGCTACTTCAAGGTCATGTTCAATTTCCTTTTCTTGTTCTCCTTGAACTTACCCATGTAGTCTATAATAGTCGCAATTATTTCAAATAATGCCTCTTCATCGTATTCAAAAAAGTTGATTTTTCTAGCTTCATTTGGCTTTTCAACCATTTTTGGCAATACAGTTGCTGCAAATACTGTGACATCTTTATCTGTCAAAAATTTTGTTAAAGCATTTGTGTAAATTTGATAATTTTGCGGCTTAGTTAATCTAAAATCAAATTCCTTTAAAGTTCCTTCTGCGTCCACATATATCTCTTGCCCCTTAATATTTAATCTCCCTAGATTATCAATAAAAACATTGCTTTCTTGCTCTTTTTCTTCTATTTTTTCATTTTCTTTATTCGCCATTTTCTAATCCCTCCTATACGGTTTCTTTATATTTTGCACATTGAACTGTATATTCAATAGTGACATCTTTGGTATTATTCTTTCTTTCTCCACCTTTTTGAACCGATACGCCTTCACCGTTTCCGACAATTTTATTCATTCCCGAATTATCTATATATGTCAATGTTCCTAACACACCTTTTGGATTTGCATTACATTTTGTTAAAAATACATCATCATCAGAACCCTTGATAGTTGTAATTTTTATTTCTCTTTTTGTTACTCTTGTTTGTATTGTAATAACGTTTCCTTTTATGCCTGGATCACTTAATGTGTGTGAATCCTCTGTTGGATTATTTTCTATCTCAGTAGCTTCCTTAATTAAATATCCAATTCCTGCTCCTGGAAAATTTATAATTAAATCTACTTGACTTAAATCAGATGATTTTTCTAAAAAATTATTTCCCATTTTCTACCTCCCTATGCCGTTAATGGTTCGTCGTGCCAAACCAATACAACTTCAATTTTTTCTATTTCCGTGCTAATCGTGAAATCGATTTTTACATTTCTAAGTGTACGATTGATGTAATCGTCTACAGTCAATCCTGTCTGTGCCGAAGTGTCTTCAATGCTTGGGACTGTAACTTTAAACAAGTATTCGCCACTATTATTCTTAGCAACTGCTCCCTGTTTCCCCATTGCTAACATTACTCTATTCAATAATGCTTCAACTTTCGGAATACCTTCACCATCCATTGTTGTATTCTTTTCTTCAATTAACATTCTAGCCAAATTAGTTTCAATATTATGCACAATCGCATCTATTTTAATCGTTTGGTCTGCATGTCTTACACCATCAGCACACCAAGAGCCGCTTGTTACAGCATTGTATCCAACGAAATTTCTAGTATAATTAATATTGCCTTCTTCATTATCGCTTTCTTCTGTCAAAGTTTTAGCTGACGGATCTACCCCTAATATTCTCCTGTCACTCCAACGCCCATTAATTCCTTGAGCGAACGTGTAAGCTGGTAATCCAAATATATCCAAGTTTCCACCTTCGGCTTTTCCAGCCATAAAATATATTCTCACGCTTTCTTTTAATTTGTTATTCTCAGCTGTCGAATTAGCCACAACTGCAAATTTAACATTTCTAGTTAGCCATTTAGCCAATGCTTTTGTAAATTCTTCATCATAAAAATCTACAATCACACCGTAAAAATCGCCAGTTGGTAAACTATCTAAAAATTCTTCGTTCGGTGTTGCTTTACTTGCGCAATACCAAACATCTGGCTGTATTACATTTCCATCGCTATCCTCTTGTGACAAAAATGTTTCCACCCCTTTGTACATTTTAGAATTAGCCCCAAAATCTGTTTTAACATCATCTAATTTTGTGTATTTCTTATAAGGCTTATCTGCTTCTTTAGTTATAAATAAGACTTTCCCAAAATCACCTAATAGTAAAGGTTTTGTTGGTCTTATTACCGTTACTTTTATTTTCTTAGCCATTCTCTACCTCCGTTTTCACTTCCACATCTTTTATTAAATCTCTTACTCTTTCACTTGATTCTCGCCAATTCATTTCTACATCAAAACTAAATCTGTAAATGTACTGACTGCCCTCAAGGAAAGTTAAATCTTTTATTTCTATTTCATCATCGCTTAGTCCAAATCCATTTCTGACAAGATCATGTCTTTTCTTAAAGACAATTATTTCAAGTAGTTCACTTGCCATTTCTTCAGCCCTTGCTTGTGTTGGAGCATAAAAATCAAATTGCAAATAAGCGATAACTAATCTTAAAGCCTTTTCCTTAATTTGTGTGTCTGTTGTTTCAATAGTTCTATATGCACTATATGCCGACTTATTAAGACTTATAGTGTGCATAACAGCACATTCCGTTGGCTTTTTAGCTACATAATTATCACGAATAACTTGAAAATCTACGAAACTGGCTAACAATTTTCTCAATACTTCGTTTTTCATTCTTGCACCCTTTCAATATAATAAATTCTAAGTTCATCGTGTTTCATGTAGTTCTTTGCTGTTTTTACAATATAGTTATTTCCCTCAAATTCAATTGTATTTTTCAAGTCGACATCAATATAACAGTATATTTTTTTAGTGTCTAAAGTCACTTGTATCCCTTGTTCCACAAGCATACTTATGTCCTGCCTATTGAGATTAAATACTGCTCCCTCAAATTCCAAACTTCCATCAACTTCAACCAGTTCTGAATTAATCCACTTGCTTGTTCTTTTTGATATTTTGCATTTACTAAAAAATCTCTTTGGTATAAATGTTTTATGTGCCATTTTATACACCTACAATCTCATAATCTATTGAATGAAATAAAGAGTGTGTGTCAATAAGTGGCGTACTTTGTCCCTTAGCCTTTACAGTTTTTGGGTCGTTTGGTGCAAAATTACCACTCATTATTGTTTTCTTTATTTTTTGAACTACAAAAGTTCCTAAATTTTCATAAGCCTGTTGTCCTGTCATTCCACCTTGAATAATTTGTTCAACTTGACTTTTCATATATTCTTTTATTTCATTCTGTGCATTTGCAGTACCTACCGACAATCTAAAAAAGGGTCTAGCTGGCATTTTGCTTGTTCCGTATTCGTTGAATATTGCATACTCTCGAACATCCGTGTTACTTTTTAAACTTCCACCGCTCCAAAGCACTCCTACCTTCACGGCATGTGTCTGCAAATATTTCAATTCCTTATCCATTTTTTCCAATCCTTCTAATTGATAAATTATTTCAGCCATATATCCGCCTCACAACACTTTCAATTTTCTCTCTCTTATTAGCCGAAAAATCCACAAATGTATAAGAAATGTCATCAATCTTATAACTCTTATACTTCCCACTCTCTTCATCCATACTGTTTATAAAATCATTCACAAGCATAGATATTTCATATTTCAGCCAGTCTGGCAGTTCATCATATCCAGCTTTATAAGTTACTTCAATTTCTTTTTCTTTTGTATTGCAAGGACAATTACTAAAATTAACAAACTCAATATAATTCCCACGACTTTTATATTCATCATCAGAATTAATACTTACAATTTCAGCAACTGGACGTTTATTTAAGTAAATCCGTTTGTTATAATCATAATCCTCTGTAAGCGTTTCAACTTCTAATTTATATCCAGTTATATTTTCAATTTGACTAATTGCGATACCAAGCAAGGTTTCAACCTTAGCCAATTCTTCATCAGCTAAGGTCTTGCCTGTTATCCTTTTATAGTCTTCAACAGTAATAAGCATTTAAACCACCTCTATTTTACTTTTAACGGTTTAAAAGCATTTGGTCTTAACACTTTTCCTCCGATTCTTATTCTTGTATAAATTTCTGTAATTCCTTCATTTACTTTTCTGTTTGTTTCTTGTTCAAAATCATTCTTTATGTAGTATCCGTAACCTTTTTTGAAGTCACAGAATATTGCAGGGAATTTTCCAGTTGCTATATCATCTAAAAACTCATCAACAACCACTTCATAACCATTGAATACCATTGTTGCACCGTTATGGATTGTACTCCACAATTGTCTATCCGTTGTATCTTTCCATAATTTCATTTCTTCATACATTTTTAGAGAAACATAGTATTTGGCATTTTTTCTATATTGTTTTTTCATTCCTGTTTCAAGTTTCACCATATCTTCCCAAGTTACTTTTCCAGCTGTAGCAGATGTTACTGCATTGGCTTTTACATCAGCATTTGTCATAAACCCTTCAATAAACTGGTCTGCTGTTTCATTATATGTTCCATTTATTGTTAAATCACTTAACGTTATTCCAAAATCTTCTGCAACTGCTTCTTTAATTTCGCCAACTAAATCAGCAAACGCATCTTCCCTAGCTTCATCTGTCAATGGATATGGAACTTGTCTTTTCCCAGCTTTTATATCAATATATGTGTAACTTATTTCTCCACTTTGAGTATTTCCAACACCTTCTTTTACAGCTTGGTTTTTAGGAGTTATTTCATTTCTAATCGGTACTCTTCTGTAGGATTCCTTACCTGTATAAATTCTTGCATTAAACAAAAATGGAGAATTTTCTTTTATTTCTTTTAAAATTTCTCTTTCCAAGGCACTTGGAATTAATACGGCAACTTGTGTACTAGATATTGCTTTTGCAACCCTTAAATTTCCAGCTTCTCCAGTTCTTAGAAATTTTTGTAATGCTTCAGTTTCTTTTTTCTCTTCTGTTTCAGGGTTAGATACACCTTTCTTCATAAGTTCATCTAAAGATTTACCCATTTTTTCAAGTTCTTCATTTGCTTTCTCAACTTTGCCTTCTAATTCTTCGTTTTTTTTCAAAGCTATAGCTAAATCCTCATTCGCTTTTTTTATATCCGCTGTATTTTGATTCATTCCTTTTTCTAAATCCTCAATATTTTTTTGCATATTATCATCTCCTTTGTTTTTATTTATATTGTTATCGCCTTTTACTGTTTGCACAGTCGCTCCAGGTACTGCACCTTTTAATACAATACTACCTTCCACAACCTCAAACTCTTTAATAAACCTTACATCCGCATCTCCTTCGTCTGTATTAAATTTTCCAAACTCACGGTTTTTGATAAGTCCGCCTACAGACATTTGATAATTCGCACCTTTTTTCATCATTGAATATACTTTTTGTGCTTCTTTGTTAAGTGCGTTTCCGTTATCATCTGTAGATAAATCTAATTGCCCTATAAATTTAAGATTTCCTTGTTCATCTTGATGTAATTTCATTACTCCTAGTTCTCGTTCCCAATTGTGCATATGTAACAAAAAGTAAGTTTTATCCTTATTTACCTTATCTAACGATTCCTTAGTAAATACATCGCCATAAGCATCTAAAACACTATGCGTTACTAACTGCCCTTCGATTATCCCTTTTTCTGTTTCATTTTCCTGTTTCAAAGTTAAACCAACAGACATACTTTTTTCTAATTTTTCTGGCATTTTTACCTCCTTTATATCAATTCGCAATGACAATTTATAATCTCGCTCGCTGGTGCTCCTAACTGATGTGGATGTTTAAGTCCACAACTAAAAGTTTCGTTTGCTGGGATAGTTTCCTTATCGCATTTCAAATGGCTTTCCCTGTCGGTTTTTCCCCCACCAACGTGCCACCAAGTCTTCTCCAGTCCCGCCTGCTCCAATCCATTATGATATGTTGTTGTTGCAGTAGTAGCCGTTTCAGTTCTTGCAATAACCATTGCTCTTTTCTTTTCCATTCCTTTAACTTTTTGAGTTATTTCTTTTGCAATATCCCTTATATTTGTTCCACTTTCCTGTCCACGAACTATGATTTTGTTTAAAATATCTTTCGTGGTTTTAGTGATATTTGTTACCTTTTCAGCAATTACTTTTTTACTTAATGTTTTTAATGTTTTGTTCTTAACCGCTGGGATCAACTTCTTATCAATTCCACGATGCGTAATCAAGAAATTAGATGTCTCGTTTGCAGTTTCAAATATTCCTTTTTTTAGCTCTATAAACAATTGGTTGCTAAATGTTTCCCATGCAAACTCTCCTAAAAACATCTGCTCATTTACATCAATATCGCCACGAAGTTGCTTAAATACCAGTCTTAGCCGTCCAAATAATTTAAGTATTAATCTATTTCGCATTTTCAACTGTCTTTTAGCGATTATCTTTTTTTGAGAATTAGTCAGTTTGATTTTCTTCATTTTCTTCTTCACTTGATTTGGCTTCTTCGCCATCGTCTTCCTCCTCAACTGGTTTTTCTTGTTCATACATTTCTTTGAGTGATGTCATTGATGTACTTATTAAAATATCGTCTCCGTTCTCAACGGGCGGATATTCAAGCTCTGCTCTCTTCTCATTTATTGTTAAATAACTAAGATTGTTAAGCATTGCCATTTTCTCTTTTCTGTCTTCTTTGAGCACTCCAATTGTGCTTGTATCAAAGTCAATGTATTCATTATTTTCTAGCTTATCTTTCATAATATTATTAAGATACTCGGCTATTTGTTCGACAAGTGGCAATATGTTCTCTGTATACAAATCTTTTTTAGCCTCTTTATAGTTGCTAAACTTGCTGTTTGTTCTATCCCCAATTAAGATACTCGGCACATTCATTACAGCAGCAGTTGTGTTCCTTATTTCATCCATAGCATTTAAAAAATCAAAGTCCTGTGGTGAAAAGTCTGCCTCTTTTATTTCTGCACCCTCTCCATCTAGGATAAGCGCTTTCCCTACATTCCTAGAGCCGCTATTCTGCTCTATTTCATTCTTAATTTCTTTTTTCTTAAAAGCATTTAAGAACTTCTTGACAACAATAATAAGATTTCTCTTGCCGCCATTTTTCAATATGCTGTTGTTCCATTGCATTATGTAACACCAGTAATTATGTAAAGCCGTCAATGATTGTACCTTACTTATTCCATATCCTGCTCCAGCAATGTTATCGTAAATATTCACTCCCTTGATATAATGAAACATCTTTAAATCTTCACCCTTGTATTCCTTGTTGTTAATTCTTATTGATTTGATACCATTCAACACATTCTGATTATCGTATTCAATATGATAAGAACCTTTCTTAAATAAAATGAGTTCAGCTTTTGTAAATAAATCAACTCTCATTACAAGCAGTTCCCCGAACAGAATATAATACAAAGCGAAATAATTAATAAACTGGTCTGTATTAAGCAAAGAATTAGGATTTTGCAATGTATTTAGCACATAACTGCTTTTTACATCTTTCACATTGTCGCTATATCCTTTTTTATATGTTCCCCATTTTAAATTGTTAATTGCTTCATTTATTCTTGTTATCGCACTAGATGTAAACGGATTTTTGTATAGCTGGCTCAAAAACTTTTCAGGGTCTTCGTCTCCAAGGGAATAATTATTTATAAATTCTGATAACGTAACTGGCGACCTGGTACTCCAAAATCCTTTTGAAAAAATATTAAGTCTCATCATCCACCTCCTTTTTGTAATAATGTTTATTTAATATATATGGTGTGTAGTCACTTAAAGCATACTTGATAGCATCGAATGAATGTGGGTCAATATTAAATGGCTTTTGTGTTTTTGGATTTTTAGCAATCAATCCGTCTTTATTAAAAAACCACTTCATTTCTGTTAGTTCTCTATATGTGTTTGGACACACATTCTTGTCAATAAATATGTTTCTAAACGATTGTATCTTTTTAACTCCAGCCTTGCTTATATCACTTGTCTTTTTAACTGGATTAATCATTACATTGTTCATATTGTAAAAAGCTATTGCCTTTGGCTCTGCACTATCTGCATAAACAACTTCGCCATCATTTATTAATTTCTGTATCACTTCAGTTTCCAGCATTTCTACATCTGTTAAGTGATTATCATAAAATTCCTCATAAATATATAAGTTGTTCAATTCCTCATCTATCACAACTCTAACTATTGCATTGTACGAGTTACTGAATCCAAAATCGAATCCAGCAAATCTATTCCACTTACCTTCAATCAGCTTTTCTATCCTGCTTTGTTCCATATGATGTAAATTTCTGAATAATGTATCTCCAGCACTTCCGAATCTCCCTAATGTCTTTATTGCTCTTAAATAGTCATCTGTTTCTGTTTCCAAATCTGCTATAAAGTTGTCGGGCAAAAACTTGTTATCTGTATACACCGAATGATGCAAATATATATTTTCAGAAAATACATTTCCTTTTTTCAGATTTACTTCATTCTTTATTTTCATAATCCGTTCAGCATATAGATTGTTTTCATCTTTGCCAACCATTTTCAAAACTTCTGTCAAATATTTATACGTCCATACTCCGAACTCATTAGGATTAGTTGTTAATATCAATATATTTCTGTTTTTTATACTTCTCAATCTCGATTTAAGTTCTTTGAATGATTTATAATCAATCTCGTCTGCCTCTTCTATCCAAATAGTATCTATATCTTTTATTGATTTGATTTTCTTAACATTGTCCAATCCTCTAAAAATAAACTCTGTTCCTGTGACACCGCAAACAATTTTCATCGGTGTTGATGTGAAATAAAAATATTTTTCTAGTCCAAAGCTATATATAATATCTTGTATATCCGCATAACAACTCTCTTTTAAATTCTCTCTTATCTGTCTTACAACCAAAATTTTTCTTTTTTCTTGCAATGATAAGAGCACCAATTTGACCGCTGCATTAAATGATTTACTACTTCCGTATCCACCTAATAAAAAATAAATATGTTGACTATTATCTAACAAAAACTCTTTAAAATGATTATTTACTTCTCTCACTATTTCCATCAGATTCCCACCAACTTAATTTCTATTTTGTTATCCTCATTCACATCTGTTTTAAGTTTAGATTTCTCTATTTCAAGTTTTTCTTTTTGGATATTCTCATTTTCCAATTCCATTTCCAACTCTGCCTGCCGATAGCTTCCAACAATCTGTCCGCCTTTGTAAATCTCTTTTTCAAATTCTTTTAAGACTTTTAGGCGTGTATTTATACGTTTTAGAGTCTCGTCATCTTCCAATCCAATTTCCAAAAATTTTTCTTTTAACTTTCTTTTCTCGTTTTCTAATTCCAACAACTGCTCTTTCAAATCGTTATAATTTTCATCTGCGATTTTAGTTAAAATTGTTTGGCTTTTTTTAATTTGGATTTCTCTAACACTTTTTACTTTGTTATAATAAGTACTCTTTTTTATTCCATGTTTTTCCAAAATTTCTTCTCTAGGAATATCGTTAATTATGTCTGATTTTATCTGTGTTTCCTTATTGTTTGCACCACTTTTATTTTTGGTGCATTTTTTAGAATTTGGTGCATTTCCTTTCGGTGCAACTTTTTTTTGCCATTTTTCTCTTTTTTTCCAACTGTTAATAGTATTTGCACTAATTTTATATTTTTTAGATAGTTCAGTGACTCCTGCACCATTTTTAAATTCGTTCTTGATTAATAATTTTATTCTTTGAATTTAAAAGTCACTTTGACTTCTCCTTTCATCGAAATCACTTTGAGTAGTTCTACAACGCAAAAAAAAATATTTTTATCATTTTCAATTTGATTTATCTGCTCTTTACTAAGCATTTTACCTCCTAATTATACCTTATTTCCCTATTTTTTTCAATCCCATTTCTTGAAAATATTTTTCTTTCAACTCATCGAAGTTCATTTCATTTATTTCATCAAATTTCAAAACTTTTTCTTTAAATTTCTCAAATTCATCTTCCAACTTTTTTATTAATTCATTCGTGTTTGTTTCTTTGCAATCCCATCCGCTGTCGCCAGAAAATGATTTTTGTGCTGATAGTTTAAATAATCTATTTTTGTATTCAACACATTATTGCGTAAATCAGCAGAATATTTAAAAACCAAAAAACTAAAAAATACATCACATTATAAGGCGTATAATTAATTTTAGTTATTCCTCTTAATTTCTTCTTTACATCTTCAACTAAAGTATACAGATAGCTGACTAAAAAGAAAACTAAAAATATTGTAACTGCTGCACTTAAAATTCTCATTATTATTTCCATTTACTCCTCCTCTGTTATCACGATCGCATTATCAATTGTAACTCTGCGATTATTCTCACTTATTAAGTTTAACGATATTCTTCCGCTCTCATCCGAATCTCTTACTCTTATCATTCCTTTATATTCTTTTAAGAGTTCCCCGTCGAGAGTATAAACCGTTACAGTTCTTTTTAATCCACTTGTATCACTTTTCCAATCTTTTCGACTGTCTTCCCATCTTGCACAACTTCCTAATAATCCTAAAATTGCAATTCCTAATAATAACTTTTTCATTTCAAATCCTCTCCATAATTATTTATCTTATCATATTGTTCCCTCATTTTTTTAAGTTCCGATTCACACTCAGATATTTTATCCTCAAGTTCTTTAAGCTCACCTTTATTTTTGCTTTCTAAATATTCTTTTAATTTTGTAAATTTTTCATCAAATTGAGAACTTATTTCTTCTATTGATAAACTCCAACTTTGATAATTTTTCATATCACTTAAACGTATATCAAACTGTATTTTCTTTTCATAATTTAACTCGAACGATATAATGAGATAATCTATGTAATTTGTGTATTCTTTTATTTCAAATTTTCTTACTCTTTCATCTTTCAATATTTCTGTTAATTCTTTTATCTTTATTCCATATAATTCTATAAGTTTCATTTTATTTCCTCATTTCTTTTTATACTTGTCTTTATTTAATATCTTCTCAAAAGTTGCTCTTTTGTCATTTTTACTCCAAAGATTTCCAAAGAAACCACGTTTTTCCCAGTTTTTTAAATTAAACTGCATTCTATCCTTATTTTTCATACTTTCTCCTGTTTCCGTTTTTTTTCTAACACCAATAAATTTATCCTGGATCTATTATTTTCAATAAGAACTCATACAATCCGTAAGCCATAAGCACTCCAAAACCTAAACTCATTAATGTTCCAAGCAGATTATAATCCTTCATTCTTTCAACTGCATTTTCAAATATATCCCAAATAAATACAATCCAAAATAAAATTGGTACTAATAATATTAATAATATTGCTATTTTCATTTATTCCTCCTTAACAATTCCTCTATAATACCCCTCTTTTAATCTCTTCCTAAACAACTTAAAGTGATTAGGATAAACTTCTAAAAGCTCATAAACCAACTGTGGATTCAACCACACGCCTTCGATATGATACTTTTCCTCAAACTCCTTTTGCCCAATTTCGTGAAACTCGTTGTGATGTATTCTACATAAGCTCATAAACGGTGTTTTTAGTCCATCATCATTCTCATAAGTTCCTGCTGCACTTGCAATTGTTTTCCAATGATGTAAGTCCGCCCCTTTTCTTCCACAAATTGCACAAGTTCTTGACTTTAAGCAAGCGATAACATATCTTTGTGTTATATTGTCAATTTCCAATATATGTTTATACCTTTTATCGTGTTTTCCAAGTATATATAAATTTATTCCAAGTTCTAATGCCTGCTCTATGATAAATGATATAAATTCATTTGCTGTTTCCATATCACATTTTGCTGTGGAAAAGTCTAATCTGTCTGTGGATATTGCAAACTGCTCTTTCATCAGTTCCTTAATCTCTATTAAAGTATATCCAATCTCGTCTCCGAATTGCTTTAATAAAACGTGTATCAAGCCATTCTGTGCCTGTGATAATTTCTTTACTGGAATAACTTTTATCGGAAAATGATTTAAATATTCTTCCAATTTCTCTTTTATTCCTGGATAAACTTTTTCCACAGGCAACGTTATTATTATTTCTTGGTTCGAGATTTCAGCATTTGCCATTTCTTTTTAGCCTTTCTTTTCTTAATAAATTTAATATTCTTAAACAGATTAGCGTTCAACTTCATAAAGTTAAAATCGCTATCATTTACTTTTATTCCGCTTAAAAGCCTTGCCTTTATTCTTTCCAATACATTCTCATCCATTTTTCCTGCCGTCGCCCTTTCTGTCTTAATTTAATATTTCACCGATCCTTTCATATCCCAAATCTCTTAGAATCTTAGATATGTACTCAATTCCTTTTTGATATACAACAGTTTTATAATTTACTTTCACATCACCATTCGGAGCATTCCACTTGCTTTCTACAACTCTAAAATACCCACGGTCAACATATGTTTGAAATGGCATGTTATCTCTTTGTAATATTCCTTGCCTTCTTAAAATGTCAAATAACGTATTTCTTCCAACAGATTTAAAATTTAATACCTTAGCAACTGTCCCTATTTCTGCTGTCGTATCACTACCAGTCACATCATTGTAAAATTCAACTTTAGGCTGTTGTTCCTCTATCTTTTTCTCTAATTCTTGTCTTCTTATCATCTCTTCTTTTAGTTTCGTAAAAGCCTGAATAGCCAAATCAGGGTTATTCAATAATTCCTCTGTAGCATACATTCCTGTTTTCCTTATTGCCGGCAGTATCTTGTTTGCAACTTTTAGCTGAAAGTTTTTCGCAATTTCATTTTTGCCTTTCATTGCTAATAGATAAAAGATGTTTTCAGGTATAAAATCATTTTCGCCACTTGTGGCGAAACCAAAATCTTTCAAATATTTCTCTACTCTGTTCCATCTTATGTATTCAATTTCATTTTTTACATCAACAAATCCTAATCCTCTTGCCACATCTTCCAAATTCAAAAATATTATTCCATTTTCTCCAATAAATCCTCTTACTTTCTCTATTGTTATCAATTCATTCATTAATATTCCTCCTATTTTTTATTCAACAAATTGTTTCAAATTAGGTCTAAAATAATTTTTACCTTTTATTATCTTTCCATCTTCCCTGAAAACAGCTTCTCCATTTTCAAGTTTTGACATATTGCTTCTGTGGACTTCCTCGAATGCTTCCGAAATTAGTTCATCGTTAAACCAAGTTCTTTGTTTGTAATAATCAATTACAAAAAACTGGTTGCCGTATGCCCCTAGTTCAAGCGTTGTGCCTATCGCTATGTAATACATATCACAAATAGCATCTAATTTCTCCGCATCTGTTTCAGCTTCCAAAAATTCTTTAAGTTCTTCATCAAATAATTTATTTCTCAGTTTCATCCGTTCGATGCTTATCTCTCTATATACTTCCTTGTTCAGATATTTTTCTTGTCCAAAAGCCACGTAGAACTCCTTAACAAGTTTTTTCATTTTCTCCAAATATCTTATATCCATTTTTTTCAAATCCAATATTTCTGCATTTACCATTTATCTCAACTCCTCAATAAAAATCTTTATTTCATCTCTTAGCATTCCAATCTCTTTTATCCCTCGTAAATCATAAATTTGGCAGTCGTCTTTAAAAATTATTCCTTTCATACTGTCAATTAATAGCTTGAATCCGTTATCAACATCTATTTTTTTACGATTTTCTTTATACTGGAAAATTATTTTTACTTTCAAATCTTTTTCCAGCAACTTATCTTCTGTGTGCTGTTCCTTTAAAAATTCAGAACAGTACTCTTTAAATTTTCTTCCGTTGTCACTTAATATCATTTTGTTTCTAGCGATTTTGTAGGCAGAGTTCCAACTCAAAGCCTTTAATGGTATTGTAAATTTATACATCGTTTACTCCTTTTTGCCGTTTGATACTAATTTTCTTTCAGAAATATTTTTTAGTGCTTCCTCAACAATATCGTACACATCTTTATCTTCGACATCGTTCTTTTCGATAATTTCTTCCATTTTTCTTCTGAACTCTGTAAAAGTTATGCTATATTTTTCAATATATTCTTTAAAATTGTAATCCGATACTACCGATATATTCCAAAAAGTTCTCAGATTTTCTTTAGTTTCCCTTTTTATTGTAATTGTATCTCCGTGTTCGGAAACAATAATCTGAATAAATTTTTCTGTTATCTTTTGCTCCTTTATTATTCCTGTTGTGATATTTCTATCGCTTAACATTGATTGTTTAACTATTTTAAATATTTTTTCATTTATCATTTTTCATTTCCTCCTGATTTTATATATTTTCTTTCATCTTGACTTTTAAAATTTTCTCGATCTGTCTAATTCTTTTGTTGTTCTCCTCTATCTGAACACCATTTTGTTTTATTTCTTCTGCCATTTCCATCATTTTCCTGTTTAGTATCGCATTCACTTCTCTTAAGCTGTCGTTTTCAACGTTTAGTCTGTCTTTTTCTCTTTTTAGATTTTGCATCTATCCTCCTAATACAATTCCTCAAAATCTTTTTTATGAAGTTCTGCCCTTCTGCTTTCCCAATCGAACATATATTTTTTACATCTTTCTTTTATTCTGTCTAACAATTTTACACTTCCGTTTATCTGTAAAAATTTCTTGAATTGAGCGTCATCCAGATTGGTATTTATGATAAAAGAAATTCTATTTCTATACAAGAAATCGAATATTAAAAACATTTTTTCTTTCCCCCAGTCGGTTATATATTCGTTTCCTAAATCATCAAAAATAACCAGATCTGCCTTTTCTAATCTCGTAAATACAAAATCATCAGTTGCTTCTTTGTATTTGTTATACTCTTGGCGCATTTCCTCTAAAATTTGATACAAACTTGTGCGATAAACTTTGTTTTCTTCCATCAGTTCGTTCATAATACAGTCACAGTAGTATGTTTTTCCCGTTCCAGCATTGCCAACCATAAAAATTCCAAGTCCTTTTGTTTTTATTATGCCGAAATTTTTACAGAATCGTTTGAACGAATCCGAATGTTCTTTTTCTTTTTTGTTTTTATAATCTGCATTAGCAAAATTTCTTTCGTAATCGCTTTTTTTCCAGTTGCTATAATCTCTATAACGCCTAGCTTCTTGCTTCCTAAACTCACTTGCTGGTATTGTCCAAGCGTTTTCAAATGTATCAGTTCCAGTCTTCAAATCCTTTTGAGTAGTCTGGTTCTTCTGTATGTTTGCTATTTTCTCTTTTATTAAATCTTTTATTTCCTGTGTTTCCATTGTTGTTTCCTCCCAAGTTATTTTTATAGTTTTCTATCCATTCAGGTTCTAACCCTGTCCATTCCCTTTCTTTTGCAATTTCTATTGCCTCTGCAAGTTCAATTTCACTAGGAAAATCTTTCAAAATCTTTTTTAGAGGTCTTAATGTTTTTATATTCTTACGTATTTCTTTACGATATTTTATATATTCAAAAATTAGAGTTTTGTATTTCTCTGTTTTTTCTAACGAATTTACGAAACATTCCAAATTATTAAATTTTTCTTTTTTATATTTTTCTTTATACTGGGTATTGTTAATTGGGTATTGTTCTATGGGTATTGTTAGAGTGTCATTTTTGTCACTATCGGAAGCGACACCAGTGTCACCTAGGGAAGTGACATCCTTGTCACTATCGTTTTTGTCATTATCTAATTTGTCACTATTAAGAGCAACATTTTTTAAATAGTAAACATTAGTTTGATTGAATCTTCTTTTCTTTTCAATTAGCCCTTTTTCTTCTAACTTTTTGATGTATCTGATAACAGTTCTTTTATTTTTCCCTATACTTTCAGATAATTTTTCTATGCTTGGAAAACATTTCCCATCTTTATCTGTAAATCTAGCCAGTATCATATACATTGCCTTTTCTTCAAAGGACAAATCCGTTCTGTCAATCAATTCGTTCTCTATCCAAAACCAGCCTCTTTGTCTTATATCTCTCATTTTTTCTTTCCTCTCCCTACATCTTGTGTTTTTAAACAACTTGTGCTATAATAAACACAAGATATAGTATTTTCATATTTTTTCCTGACACTCTTCGGAGTGCTTTTTTTGTTTACTTAAATCTTTCCAATTTCAATCTTTTCTGCTCTCGAATTATGAAATATCCTTGGCTGTTAAAGTATATTTCATTTACCGTAGTTCTTTTTGTTCCTGAATCAAATAGAAGCACACTTGCTTCTGTTACTTTTCCATGCCTCTTACTAATCCTCTTAATTTTTTCCCTATCTCCTGTTTCTTCTAAGATATACAAATTTTCATATCTCAGACATTTCTCTAAAAATTCTTTAAACATTTATCCTCCTTGAAATTTATAATTTACTATGATATACTTTCTGTGTTAGCAATATCTTAAATTGAGTGCTAACATCCTAAAAGAAAGGGGGTACTTTTTATGCCTTTACCTGAAAGCCTTCAAAAATTGCTGAATAATCCTAATATCCAAAAAATGCAATTAATGATGAATTACCCAAGCGTCCGAAGAATGCAGCAAATATTTGACAACTATCCAAAAATAAACGAGTTCAGGGTAAAAGTTTATTATAGTAATTTGAATATTCAAATACCGATTCAAATAATGGATTCCCAATTGCAAATTATAAAAAATTATTCTGAAGTTTATTCAAAAACGTATAATTGGAACAATATTATAAGTTCAGCTATCGAGACTTACAACTCTACTAAAGAAGAAGAGTTTGAAATTTCAATTAATGAAATTCCTGTTACTTTTTTAAAATCAAAATTAGAAATTTATATTGAAACTTTTTCAAAATTAAATCTTCTGATTTCTAAAAATTTAATTTTAAAGTTGGCAATTTCATACTATATTTTTTCTTTATTTTTATTTGCATTTACATCCGTTCCCGAATTAAGAAAAGTAGGCGAAAACTTTGCCACTTGGATTTTCAAAACAGGAGGATTAACTTTTCAAAAATATTTTATAAAAATTGTTGCACTTTCTGACAAAAACAACGTTTCCGATTTGTTATCTGAAGGATTGTTCGACTTAACAAAATTATTTTTATTTTATTTGTTCAAAAAGGGTTTCAATAAAACTTTCAAAAAGAAGTCCAAGTAAGGCATAAAATATTAAAAAAGGTAGTATTTCATATATTGCCTTTTTTATTTTATCTTCATATTTAAAATATATTACAGTAACTGTTATATAGCCAATGCTTATTAATATATTTTGAATATTCACTCCGTTTTTTATTACTTTAAATGCTTGATAAGCACATAATATAAGCATAAAACTGTATTTCTCTATTCTAAATTCCATTCCGCACCTCCTTTATTTCATTTTTGCCCCTTTTGAGTTATAATATTATCGCCAAATAAAATTAAATACACAAGAAAGGAGGTGTTGCTATGTTTCAAAATTTTGTTGCATATCTTGCTATTTTTTTGAGTTTAATCTTAATTGCTTTTTCGTGTGCTTTGTTTCAAAAATTTCTCGCTCATCAAGAAGAAATGCTTGACAAAAAAGAAAAGATAGAGTTTCAAAAAAATAAAATAATTAATCTTTATGCCCCTTTTTTGAAAGAGCACATTGAGTACAAATCGCAAAATTTAGCTGGAAAAGAAAAAGATTTAGAAATTTACTTAAATGTTTTAGAAATACTTGTAGAAAATATTCATTTAGTACCTAAATCTGTTTTTTTGATAATTCCAGAGTTTAATGCGTATTTGACTCTTTCAGATACTTCTGTTGAATCATTTGATAATTGCTCAGATTTTTTGAAAAAATTCAAGAAAAACAATTAGAAGAAAAACAATGATTATTGCTATATATGTAAAATTATATACAATATATTTTCTTTTGATGTTTTTAGAATCAAGCGGGTTATTTTTATAATCCGTTTTTATTTTCAACACAATTTCTTCAAAATCGTTTATCCCTATATTGTTCTCAGATAAAATTGTTTCAATTTCTTTTACTATTCTGAGTTTAGTTGTGTTTTTTTCTAAAAAAATCATTTCAACCCCAACATCTCCTCTCATTTCTCATTTTATAATCCTCCACTTTGTGTTATAATTTATTCGCCAAAACAAATCATCAAGAAGAAGGGAGGTTTATAGTTATGTATAAAGTTTATGCTTGTCTACTTGGACAATGGACTGAACTTACTGAAGATTATCAAATTGGATATAATAACCAGTTTTTTTCTCCATATAATTGGGCTAAAGATGGATATATTAAAAATAGTCAAAATTTTATTGAAAATAGTTTTTATGATATGCCAATAGTCCAAATTATTCATAAAGATAAAAAATATTTTTTAAGTCCAGTACACATTCAAATTGTTATAGAAGAATAGTTCCTTTAGAATTTTCTATAATAATCTTTTATTTTTTTCAGAAACTCATCTTCTGTAACTTCAACGTCAAAGGTGAGTTTCTCTTTTTTTTCTTTAAAATATTTTTCAATAGATCTTACCACTTCTTTAAATTCTAGTTCTGTAAGTCCTTTCAGTGCTTCTATAGCAATTATGACCTTTTCAGTTTCTATCTGTCCTTGTGCAGGTAAATGAATTTTCATCTCACATCTCCTTCCTTTTCTTTTGGGGTTTTATAATATACGTTTTTTACGTATACAAAAACTAAAAAAATTTTATTCCCAAATCTATTTCTAGGACATCTTGCAATTTTTTTAATGTTTCTACAGAAGGAAATTTCCCATCTTTCAACTTAGTTAGATTATCAGAAAAAGTTTGTGGCTTCATTCCTATTATTTCTGATACCTTTTTTTGTGTCATCTTTTTATCTCTAATACTAAAAATTATTTTAGAATATATTTTTCGTGTTATCTCCATATTTTCCATTTTTTTCACCTCATATTTATTTTATACGATTTTTACGTATATGTCAAGTGAAAAAAAGAAGCATTTCACAGCTTCCTTTTATTTTTTATAACTCTGTTTCTAAAATCTCAAGAAAATCTTCATCCATTCCTTCAAAATAATATTCTCTATCTTTTTCTTCTTCAATTCTTTTTATCTTATCTTTTTTTGAAAAATTATCAAGTATTATTCTTTTAAAAACAACAAAAGTTGTATAACTATGTAAATCATAACCTATAATGATTTGTCTATTAGGTTCTTTTAAATATTTTTTTTCTATCTCTAGTACTGTTCTTTCTATATCAATTTTACTTCCTTTTTCTAAAAAAATAAAAATTCTTTCTATATTTTTATTATTTATTAATATTTTTTCTTTTTTCAATTCATTATATTCCATAGCATCTCCTAATTCTCTATACCATCTAAATTGCATTCCCATTTGGTTTAACAAATTTCCATACATTTTAGAAGAATTCGCTAGTTTTAATTTTTCCATATTTTCATCTAATAATTTTATATTTTCTTCAAATTCTTTTTTTGATAAAAAGATTTTTAATATTATTATAACATCAAAAAGTTTTCCCTGACAGTCTCTTTTTATATGTGAATATGAAACATTTTTTATTTTTTTATATCTTATATTATAAAGTTTTTCATTATGGGCACATATATTTCTTACGATATTTATAAACTCTAACATTTGAGATAATGTTTTATTATTTATACTTATAGATTTGTTGTATTCTTTTAAATAAAATTCTTCTATATCATCACATATTTTAAATTGTATTTCTTCTATCAAAGCTGAGTAAAATTTTGATAATTTTCCAAAAGTAAATTTTTTTATCAATACCCATAACGGAATATTTTGATGTTTTTCTAAATAATATTCCAGTATATTTCTCATATCTTCGCTTTTGCTACTAACCATATTAATTTTTATAATATTAGAAATATCCGCTATTATCTTCACAGATTTTATCTTATCGTTATAATTATGTATATTTAAGTAATTATATTCCTGGTTATATTTTTCTGAAAAATAATATGCTAGTTTAGTTTTTATTATATTTTCTATTTTTAATATACCTTTTAATATTATTGCCCTAGTTTCAAAATCAAATTCATATAATGATACAATATCTTCAAAAGCAATATCATTTCTATATACATCTTTTTTTTCTTCCTCTGTTTTATTTTTATCAATAAAAAAATCTTTGTACCCATTTATCAATTCATAATAATTATTATTTTTTAAAAAAGATAAGACTCTTTCCTCATCTTTTATTATTAATCCTCGACTTTTTAATATTTCCATTTGCTCCTCAACAGTCTTGAATGGCTTTGACATTTTTTTCCTTTCCAACAAAAAAAGCCCGGCTAACTTTTAATAGCAGGCTTAATTTGGCGGAGTTTCCTCAAGATTCCCCACTGTCCTATATCTATTATAAGTCATTTTTACTTTTTTGTCAACACTTTTTTTCGTTATTTTTTAAATTTTTCTCTTTATTTTTCAAACCTACTTTTCAACTCCGCCAACTTCATCAATGTTTTTTTACACAGATATGCTAATATTTCACATATCTTTTCATCTCTTCTAACACCTGCAATCCTAGATCACAATTTCTAGCAACTTCATAACTAACTTCTTCCTGAAACTTCATTAATTCTGCTCCAAATTCGTTGGCTTCGTTTTCGAGTTCAGAAGTATAATTTAAAAAATTCATTTTCATAAATCCAATTTTTTCTGAATTGTGTAAAATTGCATGTCCTAATTCATGGCACAACACAATTAGTTTAGAGTATTCATCAAGTTTTTCATTTAAAAAAATATACTTTCTACGCAGAACTTTTTGAAACCATCCTTTTGGTTTGCCTAAATCACGACATATTATTGTTATTTTTAATCTTCTACATAACTCATACGGATTCCTAGTATTGTATTTCTCTATAAGATTTTTTACTCTCAATTTTATGTTCTTCCCTCTAACTTTTCTCATACGTCACTCCAGTATCATTTTCTTTTATTTTTAGATTTAGCATCATAAAAAGCTTCAAGTAGACTATCTCTCATTTTCATCTTGTCCTCTTCACTGACTTTTTCATCATTAAAAAAATGACTTGCTGAATTTAATATATTTTCAAATTGATTACGTTCTCTCTTGTTCATTTTAGGTTCTAATATCTTTTCCGAAATATCCTTAGGAACATATGTAGAAAAAAGTCTTTCTCTTTCGTTTTCTGTTAAATTCAATGCTTTAGAAAGTTTTTCCAATGTTTTGATTGTTGTTTTATTTTTTCCACGTTCTATATCTCCAATAGTTCCGTTCCCAACTTTTGATTTTTCAGACAATTCTTTTATTGTATAATTTCTATTTTCTCGTAGTTGTTTTAAAACTATGCCTAATTCGTTCATAACGTACACCTTTATCCTTATAAAATCTTATTATTTATATTATTATACAATATTTTTTCAAAAAAATAATATTTTTGCTTGACATATACGTAAAAATCGTATATAATAATCTTGTAAGTGAAACAAATATTTTTTTTAAACAATTCATACGTTTATAACGTATGAAGATTAGGAGATGATAACATGAGCTACAGCGAGGCATTAAAATTCTCAGAAGGAGCAGAAAGAGCAAGAGACTTAGCTTGGGATCGTTTATGCGACGAAGAAGATAAAGCAATAGAAGAATACAACGATTTCTGCAATCATTTAGAAAATGAATTTAAAGAATTTAAAGCAAAATATGAAAATCAATTGAAGTGTATCTCGTTAGAAGAATTTCACGACTATCTGGTTGACAGATACGAGGCAAAAGACTTTAATTTTGAACCATTTGAAAGCCTTGTGTTAGACTATGTCGAAGGCGCAAATGCTTGGGAAGACTGGGAAAAGAAAAATCCTGATTACACAGATGAGCAAGAGGAACAGTTTGATGAAGAATGCGATATGATACGTGATGAAATGGCTGCTATTTTGTATAAAAATAATTTGATTTAGGAGAAATGTAATGGACAAGATGTATGAACTTATAAAAACTCTAAAGGATTTAAAGCTCACAAGAAATGAAATAAGAAGAGGTCTAAACGAGTTTGAGTTATCAGTAATCTCAAAAAGATGCAAAATAACAGAGATCGAAGTTCGCAGACTAGTAAAACAATTTTTGAAAAGAAATATAAGATTACGGAGGAATAAAAATGAAATTTGACGGACTAAAAATGGTAAACGAAAACAGCAAAAAAGTAAGGGAGGAAATGGAAGCAAGGAAATTTAAAAACAGAATCAAAAGGCTGTTTAACAAAAAACAGCCAAAGCCGCTGTTATTAAATCCAAATTGCAAATAAATTGATGTTTTATCAAACTCATTAGCAGAAGTTAGCGATACTTAGTTAGTGAGTTTGGATAAGATATTAAAATTTAGGAGGAAAAATATGGAAAAAATAAAAAAATTAAGAAAAGTTATAAAAGAAGAGTATAAAAAATGGAGAAAGGAGGGGCATTCTCTACAACATCAACTTGGGTTCAAGGGTATAGCGAATTACAGCTTTTTATTAGATTTAAATAATGAAGAATTATTCAAAGAAATTTCATCCGACTTGGGACATCCAAGCGAGGATGGATTCGCAAGATATTTACTTAAAAAAGCAGGTTACAAAATCGAGAAAAACAAAGTGATTGAATAAAAAAAAAACAGGTGCTAAAGTCTATAAAACACAAATAAAATCAACATTGTTGATTTAATCGTGCCATCTGTCACTGCATATTTTTGCACAAGGCATAGCTACTAGAATATGCAGAACAGTCTTCTTTTCTAATATTTATTTAATTTTCAATTATTGTAGATGGCACAATTAAGTTAATACAATATTCTTAATCAGTATCAAAGCATATCAGGGTAACAAAAGAGCTTATCTAGGAGCATTTAAAGCAATTCAAAAATTGCTGATTAGGACATTGCAAATATAAAAAATAAGGAGATAATAAAATGCAAAATTTTAGAAAATTGCCTGCGATGAAAAGAAAAATTGCAGGTGCAAGTAACAAATTAGGAAAAATGAATGAAATGATAGAGAAAATTAAAAATGACAGCGAAATCGATGAAAATACAAAAAAATTGATGGAGCAAAATTTAAGATACTATGTTCAAAAAGAGCACGGCATCGATGCAGGGTTTAAGAAGTAGGAGGTGGAAATGATAACAGGAAAAAATTTGATAAAATCAATAATTTTAATTATAGCAACTGCTCTAATGCAGATTGCAATAATTGAAACTAAAGGGCATTGGATAGCAGGAGGCAATATAGCTTTTCCATTTTTGATGGCTATGTTGCTGTGGTGGTGTCCTAGAATGATTAGAGATTTTAGAAAATAGGAGAAAACAAATGGTAGACAATTTAAAAGAAATGTTTTTAGAAACACTTCACGATTTAAGCATATCAGTAGCATTTTTGAGAAACAAAGACATACTTCCCTATGAAGTTGAAATACTTTCCAGCAGATGCAAAATTAGCACTGCTGAAGTGTTCGAGGTGCTTGAGAGAGCTAAAAAAGAGAAATGGAGGAAAAAATGATGATTACTGATAACTATATAAAACAACAAAAAGCAAGTCTTGATTATTTCAAGAACGCTGCTAAGAACTTGCAGAAACTCAACGAGGAGTTGAGAAAATAAAACGATAAATGGGAGGAAAAGAATAATGAATATTTACGAAAAAATAAATAAAATACAAGTTAAATTGAAAGCAACAAAAGATAATAGAAATGAGTTTGGAAAGTATAACTACCGTTCAGCAGAAGATATTTATAATGCCTTAAAGCCGTTTTTAAAAGAAGATAAATTAATTTTGCTGTTCGATGAAAAAATAAGAATTGAAAACGACAGAGAAATCCTGACAAGCACAATTGAAATAATTGATGTTGAAAATCCTGCCGAAAAAATTACAAAAAGCATTGATGTGTTTGTAGCAAAACCCAAAAACGGTAACGATTTGACACAAACAACAGGAGTATCAATAAGCTATGCAAGAAAATATTTAATGTGCGGAGCATTTACTATTGATAATGAAAAAGACAATGATGCAATAAATAAGCACGAAAAAGATAACCAAAAACAGCAACAAGCTAAACCTAAAAAAACTTTGACAAAAGAAGAAAAGAAAGCACGTTTCATAAAATATATAAATGAACATTCTGTAAACTTTAAAAAAGAGATAGACAAACTTCTGCTAGCAAATTCAACAGAAAGTCTTGAAGAGATTCCGTATGAGGAGCTTGGGAAATTAGCAACATTTATTAAAGAAAGCATTGAACAAAAGAAGGGAGCATAAATATGAACTTAGTAGTAGTATCTGGAAGAATGACAAGAGACCCTGAATTAAAATACACTTCAGGAGGAAAAGCATATACAACTTTTACACTAGCTGTGCAGAAAACAAAAGATGAAGCTGAATTTATTGACTGTGTGGCTTGGGAAAAGACAGCAGAAACAATTGCAGAATACTTTAGAAAAGGCAACAGAATACTGATAAATGGGAAAATAGTTACAAGCACATACGAAAGCAATGGAGAAAAAAGAAAGTCTGTAAAAGTGCAGGCATTCAACTTTGAATTTATTGACAGTAAAAACAGTGGTAACAGTCAAAATAATAGCAGAAATCGTTATGATTCTGATGAGGACGAAAGTTTTCCTTTTTGATAAGAATAAGAAACGATAACAAGGAGAAAACAAAAGATGTTAAGAGAATAGAAACTGAAACAGGTACATTTACAATTAGAAATAACAATCCATCTTTAGTGATTGACGACAAAAGTTTGATACCAGCAAAATTTATAACTATGGTTCAGAGTGACAAAATAGAAAAAGAAGAAATTAAAAAAGCAATCAAGAATGGAGAAGAAATTGCGGGAGCACATTTGGAGACTTCTCAAAGTTTACTTATAAGATAAAAAAGAGGGGTAATTGAGGGTACTTTTTGTAACAAAAAAATTAGGAGGATTAAAATGAGAGAAATAAAATTTAGAGCTTGGCTCAAAGAAGAAAGAAAAATGGTAAATGTAGAAACTCTCTTTATAGGCATAAATAGATTATGTTTTGGTAATTCTAAAACAGAGGATTTATTTTTTAGAGATTTTGAAGAGGTCGAATTAATACAATACACGGGACTTAAAGATAAAAATGGTAAAGAAATTTATGAGGGGGATATTATAGAATACAAATTCCCTTACGATAGAAGACTTAACCATATAAGTCCTGTAAAATTCCTTGAGACTGAAACAAGTTTTGGGGTAAAAGATAGATATGGAAATGAAATCCCACTTTATATGATAACAACTAGCAATTTTTTTGAAGTCATTGGAAATATTTATGAAAATAAAAACTTATTGGAGGAAAACAAGTGAGTAAATACAAGGTAGGATTTTATGTGAACAACAGAGCAAATGTCTATTCTACAAACGCTGAAGTTATTGATTTAGTTGATGGTTACGGCTACACAGAGGAAAAAGCAAAAGAAATAATAAATGACGAAGAAAAACTTAAAGAAGAATTTGAAGAATGGCTGTGGGATACTATAGAAGTAGGTTTTCAATTTCTTGAAAAAGAAAAAGAAGTTGAGGACTGGAAAAGGATGGATCAATGATAAAATATGCCGAAATACACAAAATCAAAATTGAAAATGAAATAAGATATGTAGCAAAAGTTTATATTGACAGAGAAGAAATAGAAGATGAAAGTTTTAGTAGTTCAACATTTGAAGAAACTGCTAAACACATTTTGAAAGATTGTGTCATATCGAATTACTTTGATATGACAGAATGGAGGAATGATGAAAAAATGGTTTTATGAATACAATGATGTTATGAGGATTATGAACGTCAAAGAGGGAAAAGCTTATGAAATTATAAGAAAATTAAACGAAGAGTTAAGGGAAAAAGGATTTTTAACACAACGAGGAAGAGTAAACATTAAATACTTTAATGAACGTTACAATATAGGATAGTGATTTTTATGCCAGCATACAAAGATGAAAAAAGTAAAAAATGGTATGTTTCTTTTTATGTAAAAGAAAACGGAATTTCTAAAAAAGTTAAAAAAATGGGATTTAATAAAAAGCAAGAAGCAATGGAGTATGAAAGAAATTACATAAACTCTTTTGTATCTGATACTGAAATAATATTTGAAAATTTGTGTAAATCTTATATGAATGATTTAAAAAATAGGCTAAAATTACATACAATTGAAACAAAAAAATATCTTATCAATAAAAAGATATTACCATTTTTTCAAAAATACAAAATAAAAGAAATAACACCTTTATTAGTTAGAAAATGGCAAAATGAATTAATGGAAAAAAATTATGCTCAAACTTATCTAAGAACTATTAATAATCAACTTGTTGCTATATTGAATTATGCTGTAAAATTTTATAATTTGAAAAAAAATCCTTGTTTAGCCGCAGGAACTATAGGGAAAAAAAATGCTGATGAAATGAATGTATGGACAATAGAGGAATTTAATCAATTTATAAAGGCAATTAAACATAAAAAAGAGTCTGTAGTTGGATTCAATATATTATTTTATACTGGTATCAGGATAGGTGAACTTTTAGCATTAACAATATCAGATATAGATTTTGAAAAGCATAAGATAAGGATAAATAAAAGTTTTCAGAGAATAAATAGAATGGATATTATAACATCTCCAAAAACTCCTAAATCTAAAAGAATTATTGACTGTCCTAAATTTGTTACTGATATGATACAGAATTTTATCCAAATGTTGTATAAACCTACTCCAAAAACTAGATTATTTGAGGGATTTACAAAGCATAAATTTGAAAATGATATAAATTTCTATGCACGGAAAGCTAATTTAAAAAAAATTAGAGTTCACGATTTACGACATTCTCATGCAACTTTCTTATTATCAAAAGGTGTTAATATAGTATCACTTTCAAGAAGACTAGGACACGAAAAAGTATCAACTACTTTAGACATATATTCACATGTCTTAAAAGAAGACAATGATTTAATAAAAGACATACTAAATAACTTATAAAGAACAGTACTAAAAAGGTACTGTTTTTTTTTGAAAATATTTAAAATTTGAAATTTTTTACTTTTTTTGGTAAAATAAAAGTAAATAAAAATAAGTATTTAAACTAGAAAAAGAATTAAAGTTGTAGAGTGGGAATAATTTTATATACAAATAAAATTTTAATTTAATTTTTATTTTTTGTTATATAAAAAATGGGAACATATATGATATAATGATTATAAACAATAAAAAGGAGATAGAAAAATGAAAAATTTAAAATTAACAGTAAGTGCAATGATGGTTATTATGTCTATTTCTGGAATGTCAGCAAGTTTCAGATTCTTTAAAAAGAAAAATAATGATAATAATAAGCCAGCGGCAACAGTTCCAGCACCTGCAAAGGTAACAGCAGCGAATCCAGCTTCACAATTCTGCGTTGACAAAGGTGGAAAATCTATTATTGTAAAAAGCGGTAAAGGTGATTATGGAGTTTGCATGTTAAAAGACGGTACAGCTATGGAAGAATGGGAATACTACAGACAAAATCATACTGCAAGAGATGCTGAAGCAGCAGTAATTGGAATGCCTAATCCTTCGTTTTTTCAATGCCGCTTTTATCCATCCTGTAAATAATGGATGAGGACGGTTTGGACGGCTCTTAAATTCTGGATGATATTGTGAAGCTATAAAATATGGATGATCTTTTATTTCAATTACTTCTACGTAATTTCCATCTGGAGACAATCCCACAATGTCCATTCCTGCCTTTTCAAATTCTTCTCTGTAGGCATTGTTAAATTCATATCTATGTCTATGTCTTTCTGCAATTTCAGTTTTTCCATAAACTTTTGCAGTTAAGCTGTCTTCTTTTAATACACATGGATATGCTCCTAGACGCATTGTTCCTCCCATATCCTTAAGCCCTTTTTGCTCTTCCATAAGGCTGATAATTGGATAGGCTGTGTCCTTTTCAAACTCTGTTGAAGTTGCACCTTTGTACCCAAGAACATTTCTTGCAAATTCCACACAGGCCATTTGCATTCCAAGGCAAATTCCGAAAAATGGAATATTATTTTCCCTTGCAAACTTAATTGCTTCAACTTTTCCATCAATTCCTCTGTCACCAAATCCACCTGGCACTAGAATTCCATCATAATCTGCCAATTTTCTCACATCAAATTCTCCAGCCTTAAAGTAATCAATCTCAACTTTTGTATCAAGATTAAATCCAGCATGCTCTATTGACTCGTGAATACTTATATAAGCATCCTTTAATTCAACATATTTTCCGACAACTGCCACTTTTACAAGCTTTTTAGGATTTTTGAATTTTTCAACCATACTAGTCCATTCTTTTAGCAATGGTTTTTCATTTTTTATTTTAAAATGTTTACAAATTACATCGGCAAGTCCTAATTTTTCCATAGTTAATGGTATTTCATAAAGACTTTCCGCATCAAGTGATTCAATAACTGCTTCCTCATCAATGTCACAGAAAAGCGAGATTTTTTTCTTAATATTTTCATCAACAGGATGCTCACTTCTCACTACAATTACATCAGGTGAAATTCCAAGCCCTTGAAGCATCTTCACGCTATGCTGCGTAGGTTTTGTCTTTAATTCCCCTGCAGCCTTCAAATATGGCAGTAATGTAACGTGAATATAGGCAATATTTTCTCTTCCAACTTCTCTTTTCAATTGACGGATCGCTTCAATAAACGGATCACTTTCAATATCTCCAATAGTTCCACCGATTTCAGTAATTACAATATCAGAATTATTTTCTTCAGCTGCTTTTATAACATTATACTTGATTTCATCAGTCACGTGTGGTACTGTTTGCACTGTTCCTCCCAAAAACTCTCCACGACGTTCCTTTGCAATAATTTTTGACATAATTTTTCCAGTCGTCAAGTTATTATACTTTGTCAGATTTTCATTGATAAATCTTTCATAATGTCCCAAATCCAAGTCAGTTTCCGCTCCATCTTCTGTAACAAAAACCTCTCCATGCTGATAAGGGCTCATAGTTCCTGGATCCACATTTATATAAGGATCAAATTTTTGAATTGTAACTTTATATCCCCGCTCCTTTAGCAATCTTCCCAATGAAGAAGCCACAATCCCTTTTCCAAGCGATGAAACAACTCCACCTGTAACAAAAATATATTTTGTCGTATTACTTTGTTTATCCATTTTTTCCTCCTACATTTTTTTATATATCTATTAATTTTATTTACTTCTGGCAATTTACTGAAATATCATTTTATTCTATTTTTTAACAAAATTTGGTATAAATTTTATTAGATCTGTTCGATAAATTAGTTTTTTTATTTACTCCTTGCTTTAGAACATCTATTTTATTAAATTATAATCCAAACAACTCTATTTTAATATTATTTCCTGTTTAAACAGCGAACTAGTAAGATTCCTTGTTAGCAAACAATATAAAATATAGTTTCTATTTTTAAATAGAGTTTAGCAAATCATTGATTAATAATTATTTTTTTTTCACAAAAAAAGATGAAAAAAAAAATTTTCACCTTTTTAAACAAAATTCTTTTGAATTATTTCAAAGGAAATATCTCAAATTTTAAAATAAACTTGAGATAATTCCAAATTTAATTTTTTGTTTTATATTTTACTATCTTGCAGCTCCAGCTTTGTAAGCTCCATTTGATCCGAATACGTTTCTGATTTTATCTTTGTAGTATTCTTTAATATAGTCTTTTGCAGGTCCTAAATATTTTCTAGGGTCAAATTCTCCTGGTTTTTTAGCGAATACTTCTCTGATTCCTGCTGTGAAAGCTAATCTTCCATCAGTATCTACGTTAATTTTAGCTACTGCTGATTTAGCGGCTTTTCTTAATTCTGAATCAGGGATACCAATTGC
>QWCI01000281.1_pt1:15000-17500 | contig 38939 bp, 31 predicted proteins | sample 1972541 | NCBI WGS metagenome assembly QWCI01 (sample SAMN09866712, study PRJNA288562) | Human oral metagenome isolate term3_saliva, whole genome shotgun sequencing... | isolation source: mouth | host: Homo sapiens | place: USA: California | reverse complement strand
TTCCATAAGGGCTTATTCGATCCAATCGTACCACGTAATACTTTAAAGGGTGTTCTGAGTGAGTTATTTCAGCTTCACGCTTTCTTTCCTTTGAATCCAAAAAAAATCAAGTAGAGCCTTAAGTTCAATTATTTTATTTGTGTCAAACAAGTAGTTATTTTATCGGAATTAAAGTAAAAATCAGAAAAATGGAGTTTTCTTTAGTGACATAAGATCGAATTGTAGAAAGAATCAAAGGTTGCGAATAGTTCTTTTTTTTTTTCTCGAGATCTTTTTTTTTACCCATATTCCTGATTAGTAATCAGGAAGCCTCTATCGACAAGATAAAAGAACGAAATCTTCCTTCCCCGAAATTAGATTAGGCAAGGCAAATACAAAAATTTCATGTTCCCTTCTTATGTATATAAGACTTAACTATAGAAAATATAAGGAAATATAGATTATAGATATAGAGTCTTGCATCTTTCTATATCTACCGAGAATCCCCATTTTTACTAAGAATCCCTCTTAGATCGGACGAATTTTTCGGGAATTAAAACTCTTTCTTTATTAAATTTGAATTCAAATTTGAATACTAATTCAAATTTTAGTAAAAAAATGGAAATTAGAAGATAAAAACGGGAAAAGAAGAATAATAAAAGAAGAATAATAAAGTGGATTATCATACATATATTATATGTAGAAAGATGGATAAGTACATTTATTTAGTACTATTTTCCTTGCACTTATTCTATATTTATACTCACTTAGATATACTTAGTATAATTATATACGAATTCTATACTAATTATTATAAAATATCTTTATAACAATAACAGGTACAAATATTAATACAAATATTAAATCGAGGTACCCATTCTATGATAACTCTTAACTTACCCTCTATTTTGGTGCCTTTAGTGGGCCTAGTATTTCCGGCAATTGCAATGGCTTCGTTATTTCTTCATGTTCAAAAAAACAAGATTTTTTAGATCCGATGGAACCACATCTCATCCATTCTTTTTTTTTTCAAGACTTAGACTTGGATCATAACACAGATATCCATTTAGTGGAATATGGTATAACATGTGGCTTCCTCAGAACATAAATGAAAGAGCTCTTATGTATGGTATGTGGAAACATGATATATGGGTAAATAAATTATAGCTATTTTAAAATAGATCAGGATCATCGGATGTCTGAAATGGAAATCTATATGTATGTAGATATCTATAGGGGATCATATGAGGGGGATGTTATTATTTTAGATTTAACCAATTCGATGAATTACGCCTAAAGGTTCACATCAGAATAGTGCTAGTTGATGAGAGTTACTTCGGAAACAAAAAGAGTAAAGTAAAATTCATTTGGGTTATTCTCTCAATTACAATAAAATGCAACTGGATCTAGTATGAGTTGGCGATCAGAACGTATATGGATAGAACTTATAACGGGGTCTCGAAAAACAAGTAATTTCTGCTGGGCCTTTATCCTTTTTTTAGGTTCATTAGGGTTCTTATTGGTTGGAACTTCCAGTTATCTTGGTAGGAATTTGATATCTTTATTTCCGTCTCAGCAAATAATTTTTTTTCCACAAGGGATCGTGATGTCTTTCTACGGGATTGCCGGTCTCTTTATTAGCTCCTATTTGTGGTGCACAATTTCGTGGAATGTAGGTAGTGGTTATGATCGATTCGATAGAAAAGAAGGAATAGTGTGTATTTTTCGTTGGGGATTTCCTGGAAAAAATCGCCGGATCTTCCTCCGATTACTTATGAAAGATATTCAGTCCATCAGAATAGCAGTTAAAGAGGATATTTATGCCCGTCGTATCCTTGTCCTTTATATGGAAATCAGAGGACAGGGGGCCATTCCTTTGACTCGTACTGATGAGAATTTGACGCCACGAGAAATGGAACAAAAAGCTGCTGAATTAGCCTATTTCTTGCGTGTACCGATTGAAGTATTTTGAAATGAACTGATTTCTTAGCAGGAGGGAAAAAATTCAAGAATCCGCCCTTCCTTTTCTATAGCATAACTTAACTGAAGTTTCGCTCATTTGAGCCAAAGCAGACGTATACGATCATAAAAGGAAACTGTTTTTGTCCGCAAAAATGGTCTTTTATGCGTATGGAAATCTACTCACAGTAACAAAGCAAGTAACAAATCGAAAAATTCCCATATATCAAAACATTTCGAAATAAAGAATTTATTTTAGGTCCAATATTTGGAATTGATACGCTAGATGCAGATAGATCATATCTTGTAAATTCTCTCTCTTTTTTGTCAATCGGCGTTTCTTTTTATCCTTTCTTTTGTGTTCCTTAATGACTAAACCTCTTATAATGATAACTATCAAATTTCTATCTTGTTTTGCCACTTCAGCCCATCACAATATTCTTCAGAAATTTCTCTCAATTATTCCGGTAGCCAGCAAAAGTTTTTCGAAATATTAAATATATTGATAGAAATGGTCGAAAGGGAGTTCTTTCGTCTTGAAATCCGAATAATATTCATTAAA
>QWCI01000281.1_pt1:10000-12500 | contig 38939 bp, 31 predicted proteins | sample 1972541 | NCBI WGS metagenome assembly QWCI01 (sample SAMN09866712, study PRJNA288562) | Human oral metagenome isolate term3_saliva, whole genome shotgun sequencing... | isolation source: mouth | host: Homo sapiens | place: USA: California | reverse complement strand
GGTTATTCGTCTTCCTAGTCTTCCACACAAGAAAGGAATTTTCCACATCCCTTTCTTGTGTCGAAATAATAATGATCCTCGACACCTTCGTCAAAAATTCCTATTCTTAGTTTAGATTTTTTTCTAGGTTTATCATAATTTTAGATTTATTACGTATAAGAAGTAGTGGACAAACAAAAAAAAAAGAGAGGGAAATTTATTGAACAAATAGAACTTCTTCAATGAAGTTATAAAAAAAATTTTCAACTTTGATTAGATACTAAAATAAATAGAGTAAGAATCTATTAGTATAGAAAGGATTTGTATGATATCTGATCTAGGGAAATATATATATTATACTGTGTCATCCAGAAAATCGAGTGATTCCTTCTTTCTTCTAACTTTGAAAGGATCGATAGATACTATCGAGGAGCAGATGTTCTGAATCAATCAATCAAGTTCGTTTTTCAAAAACATCATCAGAAAAAAAATGAAATGGAGTTTTTTTAAACATCGTAAAAGGAGATCCGTTTTGTCTGGCATTTATCCGAATAAAATCTTATGATTATTAAGAACTCAACGGGACCTTCCCTCTCGAATCAGACAAACTTGGCCAAAGAAGGGGGTGGGTCCCATTGAGTTCTTACGCTTTCATGTCCTCCACATTTCATCAAGTGGTCATGCTAGAGACATAAACAGTCATGGATAATTATGAGATGAGATCCTTCCGAATGGGATAAGAGAATTCCTACTATTATTATTTATTTTATTAGTCTCTTTCGTTCTCTTAATTCTTAATTGAAAAAATAATTGGAAAATAAAACAGCAAGTACAAAAATGAGTAATAACCCCCAGTAAAGACTGGTACGATTCAATTCAACATTTTGTTCGTTCGGGTTTGATTGTGTCGTAGCTCTATAATTCGGATTAGGTTTATCGTTGGATGAACTGCATTGCTGATATTGACCCCAAAAAAGAAACGGTAGGTACAGCTAGTCCGTGAACAGCCAACCATCGCACTGTAAAAATTGGATAGGTTCGATCTATGGTCATTGGGGCCTCCTAAAAAGATCTACTAAATTCATCGAGTTGTTCCAAAGGATCAAAACGGCCGGTTATTAATGGAATTCCTTGTCGGCTCTCTGTAAAATACTCGTTTGGCCGAGGACTTCCAAACACATCGTAAGCTAAACCCGTGCTGACGAATAACCAACCCGCAATGAATAGGGAAGGTATAGTAATGCTATGAATGACCCAGTATCGAATACTGGTAATAATATCAGCAAAAGAACGTTCTCCTGTGCTTCCAGACATGCCGAGCTCCACATATTCTTGTACAGTCAAAGGACGATCGATTTCGTAAAAGATGAGATCAGTAAATAGAAATTCACTGAAAATGGATATTTGTGAGATCGTCAATATTGTACCGAGGGTGTCTTTAGAGTATACCGAATCAGTATAGCTATCCTTCTTCTGCCACAGCAACGCAATTTCAATCAGTATCGAAATGAAGTGTTAGAAAAGTTCTTTCTTCCTTTCTTGTTGCTTATCAATGTAGAACCATGTGCCATTCAATAGAAAATCTCTCAAATTCCTGTAGTATAGGGTTTCTCTCTACTATTGGTTTCGGACTAGAAACTGAAGATCAGGTAAAATAAATGTGAATCTGACAAATTTCTTTTTAATAATTCATGAAAGAGATTATCATATTCCCACAATTTTATTGATACGAAATCTAGAAATCGCCTTTTCGTTTTCGTGGTTGTAGAAGAGGTTTTTTTTTTTTGAATCTTTTTTTTTTTTCATTTTAAAGAATTTCTTAGTTATCCAATAACAAGTAACAGTAGTAGATAGTATTCGATGAAAGAAAGAGAACAATGAATAAAATAATGGGAACAATCAATATTCGCGAAGCACGCATTGTTGTATTAGATCTAAGGGTTCTTTCTTGACCTAACTACCTAACTAGAAGTTATAATATGGAAAGACAAAATGTGGAACCTATAAAGGAAAAGATAATAGGAATTTTTTAGAATCTAATTGAACCAAAATACAGATTTTATTTTTTCGAGTGATCTGATCGTGCGATATCTTTTTTTTTTTCTCATTCGAGATACTATGTGAATGAACCTACTATTGAATCTAATGAGTTAAAATTAAAGTAAAAAGTAAAAGAAAAGATTTTATTGTTATAAGGGCACTCTTCGTTCCAAAATATAAAATGTATTCGATACAATTAAAAAAGAAATGATCAAAATAGAAATGATTTTCTAATTTTGTTTCATAGTGACGCAAAGAAAGTTTCATTTTTGAATGAAGTTACACGGCACAGTTCTTATTTTATTATTAGTTTACTCAAGAGTTGCTCAATGAATCTGTTGATTCGGAATCACGGTATGGGTAGATGCCACAGATAATGAATCGATTTCTTTTTATACCTCTGTCACTCTATCTTTGTTAGTGCCGCCTATAATAATTGATTGATGAATCAAAAACTTTTAATTTAACTTATTCTTTCAAT
>QWCI01000281.1_pt1:2500-5000 | contig 38939 bp, 31 predicted proteins | sample 1972541 | NCBI WGS metagenome assembly QWCI01 (sample SAMN09866712, study PRJNA288562) | Human oral metagenome isolate term3_saliva, whole genome shotgun sequencing... | isolation source: mouth | host: Homo sapiens | place: USA: California | reverse complement strand
TGGCGAAGGCATAGTCTGCTTTTTTCTATCAAATAAAAAACTCATTGGCGCCAAGCGTGAGGGAATGCTAGACGTTTGGTAATTGTTCCTCCGACCAGGATAAAAGATCCCATTGAAGCGGCTAATCCCAGGCATATTGTATGTACCTCTGGTGGCACAAATTGCATAGTATCATAAATAGCTATTCCGGGTAGTACCCATCCGCCAGGAGAATTTATAAAAAAATACAGATCTTTGTTTTCATCCTCTATACTGAGATATATCATAAGACCAATAAGTTGATTCGAGATCTCGCTCTCAACCTCTTGGCCTAAAAAAAGTAATCTTTCTCGATAAAGTCGGTTGATTAGGATAAAATTGTATCCCTCAGGAACCGTACATGCACCTTTTGATGCATACGGTTCTAAAAAAAATCGCGAAAAAGAATCAATGTGTAGATTCCAGCCCTCTTTTTTTTCATAGCAAGCTCTTTCTAAAACGAGGGGGCTTTTTCTTCGATTTTTCAAGAAAGATGAGTTTTGACCCTTCCATATAATATATATAAATATATATAAAATAAAAAAAAAAAGAATTCATTAAACTTATCGAACTAACTTATCATTGATGTATTGTCTCATCGAGATCCGATCCAAATCACGATGTCATTTTCTTGTTTCTAAATGGGCCTTCTTAATTTTTTTAGGTTTATGCTCTACTCCGGGTAAAGATCCGATCGACTTCGATTTGCACATATAGGACAAATGCCCCCAATACCACTTCTTTTTACTACAACTTCCTTTTTTTATTTATTTCATGTCTTCACCAAATATTCGACGTATTCATCCTATTACTCGATTGATTAACAGTTTGAGATCACTCCTATTTCTATTTATAAATAAAATCATTTATGATACAATATAGTAATCATATATTACCAATTGGGTTTTTTATAAACGGAGCCTGTATACTTCATTTTATTGATCCAACTAAGCCAACCATAAATTATTTGATAATATTAATCTAGATCCCCCCAAAAATAAAATGGATCTAATTGAATTTCACGCTCCAAATTGTTGATGATTCAATCAATCTTTCTTGGGCGAAACAGAGGATATCTCGATCGAGGGAGAGAACGGGAAAATACCATATGACCCAATATATCTGACAAGCCGCACTATACGTCAATCCAAGATATATCGTCCTCTCCAGGATTTCGAAAAGGCACTTTTGGAACACCAATAGGCATAAAAAAACAGAAAAAAGAATTTAGTACTTTATTTCACTTTGGTATGGAAACGTAACAATGAGTTTATTGTCTTCATAATATTGGCCTTCATCATATTTTATCCTTAGATTGGATAAGTTCATAAAAGAAGACAGAATGAATAAAGGAAAATTTTTACGAATAGGGCCTTCGAATGATGAATAAGTATGGGTGCATTCACTCATAGAAAATGGGATCAACCCCCATTGCGTATTGGTACTTATTGGGTATAGAATAGATCTGTTTATCTTTGTTCCTACGAACAGAATTGTTCCATTAGTACCAACAGAATAGAACAAATACAAATATTAACATTAACCCTTGCTTCGAGATAATCCACTGAAAAGAGAATATCAATAGCATAGTTTTTTCTAATGCAATAAAGTTACATAGTGTCTATTTTTCTTTGATAAAGAGGTATTTCCATGGGTTTGCCTTGGTATCGTGTTCATACTGTCGTATTGAATGATCCCGGTCGATTGATTTCTGTCCATATAATGCATACAGCTCTGGTTGCTGGTTGGGCCGGTTCGATGGCTCTATATGAATTAGCAGTTTTTGATCCCTCTGACCCCGTTCTTGATCCAATGTGGAGACAAGGTATGTTCGTTATACCCTTCATGACTCGTTTAGGAATAACTAATTCATGGGGCGGTTGGAGTATCACAGGCGGGACTATAACGAATCCGGGTATTTGGAGTTACGAAGGTGTGGCCGGGGCACATATTGTGTTTTCTGGCTTGTGCTTCTTAGCAGCTATCTGGCATTGGGTGTATTGGGATCTAGAAATATTTTGTGATGAACGTACAGGAAAACCTTCTTTGGATTTGCCCAAGATCTTTGGAATTCATTTATTTCTATCAGGGTTGGCTTGCTTTGGTTTTGGCGCCTTTCATGTAACAGGCTTGTATGGTCCTGGAATCTGGGTGTCCGACCCTTATGGACTAACTGGAAAAGTACAATCTGTAAATCCAGCGTGGGGCGTGGAAGGTTTTGATCCTTTTGTTCCGGGAGGAATAGCCTCTCATCATATTGCAGCAGGTACATTGGGCATATTAGCAGGCCTATTCCATCTTAGTGTCCGTCCGCCTCAACGTCTATACAAAGGATTACGTATGGGAAATATTGAAACCGTCCTGTCCAGTAGTATTGCTGCTGTCTTTTTTGCAGCTTTTGTTGTTGCTGGAACTATGTGGTATGGTTCAGCAACTACCCCGATCGAATTATTTGGTCCCACTCGTTATCAATGGGATCAGG
>QWCI01000065.1_pt1 | contig 39003 bp, 29 predicted proteins | sample 1972541 | NCBI WGS metagenome assembly QWCI01 (sample SAMN09866712, study PRJNA288562) | Human oral metagenome isolate term3_saliva, whole genome shotgun sequencing... | isolation source: mouth | host: Homo sapiens | place: USA: California | reverse complement strand
TGTCTTTACATGGGATATAATAGGGGATAAATTATTCTCCAATGACCAAGACGATTTAGACGGATATTTAATAATAGGAGAAGAATAACTCCAAAACCGCAAGGTCCCAATATGGGTCTCAATTGTATAACATATTGTGAAGTATAATGATATATATAGCACCACCATTATTTCTTCTCAATGAGATGTAATGTATCAACAAACATCACATTGTGTATTATAGACTATAATTGAGGATGGAGTAGGACAACGCAGTTAGAGTCTTGTGCTTTTGCGCAGGACTTTTTGTGTGTTTATTATGTGTGAAAAAAGTTTCTATGAGCGGTTGAGAACGAAGAATGATAGCAAAAAACTCATTGTGAGGCAGATACTTTAAACAATCTTTTGCAAAAGCACAAAAGAATCGTTACCTTTGTGGCATCATTACTTACATTATCAATTAAATATCTTTTTTATGAAGAAATCTCTACTTCTTTTAGTTACATTGTTTACGGCCCTGTTTGCAGGAGCAGAAACGATTGACAACAAAACAGCTACATGGACAGCCGCTGCTAATGGTGCTCTCACGCTGACTTCAGGTACCTACACTCTTACTGCATCAAAGGCAGAAGGTAAGACTGTTCCCATGCATCACAAGGATGGCGATATTCGTGTGTACGCCAAAGGAACATTGACCGTTACGACTACGGGCGCTAACATGAAGTCTATTGTGTTCAATATTGCTAAGACTGGTATCTACACTCAAGCAGATATGTCTGCTTCAACGGGTACTGTAACTGTTGATACAACAGCAATGACTGTGACTTGGACTGGCGATGCTAACAACGTGGTTCTCACTGTTGGCGATAAGGCTACTTATGGTCGTCAGAGCACTAAAAATGGTCAGTTCCGCTTTATCAAGGCTGAAATCACAGCAAACGGAACTTCTAGCAGTGGTGAAACTGGCGGAACTCAGACTGCTACAGAAATGACGATTGCTAGTCTCAACGCTCTGACAGCTGATCAAGCAAACGTTCGTCTGAAGTTTACAAACGCTAAGGTGCTCGGTTCTCACACTACGAAGAAAGGTGCTAAGTCTATCTATGTTCGCGAAGGCGACAAGGCTATTATCCTTTTCAATACTGGTCTTGAACTGAACGATAATGCAGTGCTCAACGGTTATGTTGATGTTGATTTCAAGGTTTATAATGGTATGCCTGAGGTGGTAAAGAATGCTCAGACCTCTGCAAGCAATCTGACTGTTACTGAAAGCACAGAAGAAGCAATGCCTGTTGAAACAACTATCGCTGAACTCAATGCTAAGAACCACTTGGCAGACCTCGTTGTCCTGAAGGGTGTCACTATCGAATCAGAACAGAGCGGTAAGTACACTAACTACTACGCTGTTTCCGGTAGCGAACGCATCCAGCTCTTCGGCGGTGTCGATGTGAAGGATTACGTGAATGGTAAGAAGTACGACGTAGTGGCCATCTTCAACCAAATCTTCAAAGGTACAACGCCTGAAATCGCTCCTACGAAGGTAACAGAAGCTACTGCTACTGGCATCAGCACTATTCAGGAAGCTCAGAAGGTTGTTGTTTACGACCTCCAGGGTCGCCGCGTGCAGAAGGCTGAGAAGGGTCTCTTCATCATCAACGGTAAGAAAGTCCTCGTGAAGTAATTCACAGCACACAAAGTTTTTATAAGGTCGTCCAAAACTGGGCGACCTTTTTTTGCATGGAAAAACACTCTATAGCTTAATCTATACTATTAAGAATAAAAGAGGTCTTGGAGAGAGTATAAAACTTACCTGATTTCACAGAGAAAAGGGCTTTGTGCAAAATAAAATAAAAAATTCTGCAAAAAATATGCAAGAGATTTAGATAAAGATATATATTTGCAAAGTCAAGTTAACAAATGTTCGTTACGAGGCGTGTTCTAGAAAATACAAAAGCTCAAAAAAAGGATGACTCTCTAGCATAGTTATTTCACTAAGAACGAAGAGACCTGACAAGAAACAAAACAAAAACCTAATCAAACAAAATAAAGTAACAAACCTTTTAATCATCTTCACCTATGTCTCATCTCTCAAATTCATTCGGAGCGTTTTTGCTTCTGACGGTTATGGGTGGTGGATTGGCACCAGAAGTTTTGGCGTCAAGTGTCCGACCAACGATGACTATCACGCAGCAGCAAGATGCGCTACAAGGCGTAGTAACAGACGCTAATGGCGAACCTGTAATGGGCGCCGCTGTGCGAGTTAAGAATTCGGGCCGTGTTTCCGTCACCAAGGACGACGGTTCTTTCTCTATTCCAGGAGTGAAAAAAGGCTCTGTTGTAGTCATCTCCTTCTTAGGCTATGACACACAAGAGGTGACGTGGAATGGTGGTCCACTAAAAGTCACTCTTCAAGAAAAAGACAATACATTGGGCGAAGCAGTAGTAGTGGGCTTCGGTACGCAGAAACGTGTCAATATGACAGGTTCTATCTCTACCGTTAGCGCAAAAGAAATCCAAGCTCGTCCTGTTAATAGCACTGTTGAAGCACTGCAAGGTGTTGTGCCTGGTATGAACTTCGCCGTAGGTTCAGGCGGTGGTGCACTCGATTCTGATTTAAACTTCAATATTCGTGGTAAAGGAACTATCGGTTCTGGTTCTTCCGTAACTCCGCTTGTCCTCATCGACGGTATGGAGGGCGACATCTCAACCCTCAACCCTCAAGACATTCAAAACATCTCTATCCTGAAAGATGCGAGTACCTCCTCTATTTATGGTTCACGCGCAGCAGGTGGTGTTGTTCTCGTTACAACGAAGAAAGGTAAAGAGGGTAAGGTATCGATCAACTACAACAACTCATTCCGTTTCAACTCTCCACTTAATATGCCGGAGATGATGAACTCCTATGAGTATGCTCTCTTCTTCAATGCAGCTGGACATAGCACCATGTTTACAGATGCTAAGTTGCAGCAGATTAAAGACAATCTTGCGGGAAAAGGTGGCCCCACAATGTACGCCAACCCAAAGAGTAACCGTTGGGAGGTTTGGGACAATCTTGATCTGCTCCCATCAGGCAACACCGATTGGCTGAAATACCACTTCGGCAATAGTTTCTCACAAGAGCACACGCTGAGTATTTCAGGCGGTAGTCAAAAGATGCAATACTACTTCTCTGCTAACTACCTACAGCGCAATGGTATGCTTAAGCAAGCTAAGGACGACCGCAACCGCTATGCCTTCACAGGGCGCATCAATAGTGAGCTGGCTCCGTGGGCACACTTCGGCTATACTACTCGCTTCAACCGTGAGGATTTTGAACGTCCGTCGTTTGTTACTTCTCTCTTCTATCACAATGCTTGCCGTTACTGGCCGATTGTTCCGACTATTGACCCAAATGGACACCCCGTACGCGAATCTTACTACGAAATGCTTAATCGTGGTGGTCTTTACAATATTCAGCAGGATAATCTGGATCAGCAGTTCTCACTCATTCTTGAACCTATCAAGAACTGGACGATCAATACTGAATTGAACTATCGCGCAAGCACCACTTTCCGTCACGAAGATTATCAGACGGTTTACGCTTGGGATGTTAATAACAATCCATACGCAACAGACAATCAGACTTCTTCCGTAACGGAATACGCTTACAAGTCTAACTATTTCAATCCGAATATCTATTCAACTTACCTTCGCAGCTTTGGTGATCATAACTTCAAGGTGATGGCTGGTTTCCAGAGCGAATGGTTCCACTATCGCAATGTGAAAGGTTCTCGTGATGGTATTCTTTCTAGAGTGCCCACACTGAACACTACTTCCTCTAACCCGCGTGTTGAAGGTGGTTTGGCAAGTTGGTCAACAGCAGGTTTCTTTGGTCGTTTGAACTACAACTATGCTGAACGCTACTTGGTAGAAGCAAGTCTTCGCTACGACGGTTCTTCTCGCTTCATCAGATCAAAGCGTTGGAATCTCTTCCCCAGCTTCTCTTTAGGTTGGAATGTTTCTAAGGAAAACTTCTGGAAACCTATCGAAGATAAGATCAACAACTTGAAGCTCCGTTTCACTTGGGGTAAGCTCGGTAACCAAAACACGGACAACTGGTACCCCTTCTATTCTACTATTGGTTATAGTGCTAATGCCGGTAACTGGTTGCTCAATGGAGAGAAGCAGAATCTGGCTTCCGAACCAGCTCTCGTCAGTGCATTGCTCACATGGGAAAAGACCCGCACATGGGATCTCGGTGTTGACTTCGGTGCTTTCAACAACCGCTTGACAACCAGCTTCACTTACTTCCAACGCAAAACTTTGGACATGGTAGGTCCTGCTCCTGAGCTTCCTGATGTACTCGGTACGGCTGTTCCTAAGGTGAACAACCTCGATATGACCTCAAAGGGTTGGGAACTTACGCTCGGATGGCGCGATCATATCAACGATTTCTTCTATGGTGCCGACCTCATGCTGAGCGACAATCAAGTGGTTATCGATCGTTATCCCAATGCAGCGAAAGATCTCTCTCAGACATACTATAAGGGTGCTCACTTAGGCGATATTTGGGGCTATGTTACAGAAGGTATGGCTAAAACTCAGGAAGAGATGGATGCTCACCTGAAGAATGCTAACCAAGATGCGCTCGGTTCTAATTGGCGCGCTGGTGACATTATGTACAAAGACCTTAATGGTGATAAGAAGATCAATACTGGTCAGAATACGGCAAACGACCCTGGTGACCGTAAGATTATTGGTAACTCCACTCCGCGTTATAACTTCGGTCTGAACCTCACAGCCAGCTATAAAGGCTTCGACTTGAAAGTATTCTTCCAAGGTGTTCTGAAGCGCGATTATTGGCCTGGTGCAGGTGGCGGCGGTGTTATGTTCTGGGGTGCCAGCGGTGGCAAGTGGCAGAGCGTTGCGTTCAAGAAGCATCTCGACTACTTCCGTGCTGATGCAAATGATCCGCTCGGACAGAATCTCAACGCTTACTATCCCGAACCTGATTGGAGCACACAGAAGAACCAGCAAGCACAAACTCGCTACTTGCAAAATGCAGCTTATTGCCGTCTGAAGAATGTTACGTTGGGCTACACTCTCCCAGAAGCACTGACACAGCGTTTCTATGTTCAGAAAGTTCGCTTCTTTGTTTCGGCTGAGAATCTTCTCACTTTCACTAAGTTCACCAAGATGGGCGATCCCGAACTCATCGACGCCGGTGGTTGGGGCTTCAGCAAGACTTATCCGCTCTCTAAGACATGGTCTGTTGGTGTAAGTGTCACTTTCTAACTCTCATAACTCGCTGAGAAAAGAGCGGAAAAGTTCTATTCCGCATCAATCTAAATGTACTCTTTAATAAAAAAGACATTATGAAACTAAAATATTTTTCACTGCTGCTGTGTGGTGCGTTAACACTGACAAGCTGTAATGACTTTCTGGATCGTGAACCAGAAGATAGCCTTACTCCTGGTAAGTACTTTACAGCCGAAGCAGACCTTGCTGCATATAGCATCAATCTCTATAATTTCAATTCCATCCAACCTGGTTCTTACGGCATTGGTACTTTCGCCGATGATAACGGTACAGACAACCAGGTGAATGCAGGAGGTTCTAACCTATGGATTCCAGGACAATACAAGGTGGGTAGTAGCAATCCGTGGAACTTCACCCAAGTGCGCCATTGCAACTACTTCTTCGAGAAGGTTCTTCCTAAGTACGAAGCTGGTAAGATTCAAGGCAATGCGGATAACATTAAGCACTACATTGGCGAAATGTATCTTCTCCGTGCATACGCCTACTTCAATCTCCTGAAGAATATCGGCGACTGCCCCATCATCACTACTGCACTTCCCGATGAAGAAAGCGTACTCCTCAAAGCCTCTCATCGTGATCCGCGTAACAAAGTGGCTCGCTTCATCCTTGAAGACCTCGACAAAGCTATCAGTCTACTCAAAGAGGTTTCTCCCGATGGCAAGAAAGAACGCGTTTCTCGCGATGTGGCTTATCTGCTTCGCAGTCGCGTAGCTCTCTACGAAGGTACATTCGAGAAGTATCATGCCGGAACAGCTTTTGTTCCAGGTGGTAAGGATTGGCCCGGTGCTGCTGAAGATGCCGCTGGCTATGACAACGCTGCCGAAGTGAAATACTTCCTCGGTGAAGCCATGAAGAGTGCCAAGATGGTGGGCGATAAGATGGTTAGCAAACTGGCCGAAAATACTGCCACAGACGAAGGTATGGATAATAAGTATAAGTCCATTAATTCCTACTATACAATGTTCTGCGATGTGGATATGTCCACTTATCCCGAGGTGCTGATGTGGCGCGAATATAGCGTTGCGAAAGGCACAGGTCACAACACGCAGCAATATTTCCAAAAGAATGGTTGCAACACGGGTTGGACACGTGGCCTTGTCAACTCCTTCGTGATGGAGAACGGTTATCCCATCTATGCCGCAGCTTCTGGCTACAATGACTCTCAAGAGCTGAATGGTATTAGTGCTACATTGGCAAACCGCGACTCACGTATCCGCATCTTCACAAAGGGCGACAACAGTGTTGAGAGCTACTTTGCTGATGGCACCACCGCCAACGTTCAGTTGGGGAGCAGTATTTTCGAAGAAACAGAAAAGCGTGCGGTAACGGGCTATATGATTAAGAAGGGTAAGCACTACGACCCCACCATGTATCTGACCCACTTCCACAGTGTGAATGGTAGTCTCTTGTTCCGTGGCGTAGAAGCTCTGCTCAACTATATAGAAGCATCTTATGAACTCAATGGAACAATTGATGCTACAGCTGAAAGCTATTGGAAGGCTATCCGTCGCCGTGCAAAGGTGAATGAGAACTACAATATAACAATCGCTGCTACCGATATGAACGAGGAAGCTAAGGGCGACTTTGCTGCTTACTCTCACGGTAAGCTCATCAGTGCAACGCTCTATAATATTCGCCGTGAACGCCGCAATGAGCTGATTGGCGAAGGTTTCCGCTGGGCAGATTTGCAACGCTGGCGCGCTTGCGACCAGGTGAAGAACTACCAGGTTGAAGGTTTCCGCTATTGGGGCACTGTTTACGAAGGTGCATTCCGCGACAAAGACGGTAATGATAAAGCTGTTGTCGACTTAACAGGTGAAAAGGGTAATATGTCTGCCAAAACTTTGAGCAACTATATTCGTCCCTACCAGATCAAGCCTGCTGACCACAACCTGCTCTATAATGGTCTAAACTTCACTCCGGCTCACTATCTCATGCCGCTGCCACAATCTGTTTTCCGAAAGACGGCAACCAATAAGGCAGATCTGAAAACATCTGTTGTTTATCAGAATCCAGGTTGGCCTATGATAGATGGTAATGGAGCCGAAACCATTGAATAAGTCTAATATCTCTTAATGAAAGAGGGGAGTGTTTACTTCCCTCTTTTTTTGAGGTTTATCCCCGAATTGCATTGGTGGTTTTATACGAGTAGAAAAGGGTACAGTGCGACACCGCTGGTGTCGAAGGTGAGTTTTGCTACATCTCCCACGGGTTCACCCTTCGGGTATCACCCGCGGTTAAGCATGGTGTGTCCCCGCTGGGGACAGTGGATAGGGAGCTATGACTTCTATTAGTACTCCTACCAAGAAAACTCATTTTTTGTTGTCACGTTGTCACGGAGGAGTAAACACGTTGATAAATAGATGCTTGAGGGTGTGACAACAAAATATTTGTTGCCACCTTGTTGTCACGCGCTCAATCTATACATTTTCAATTGTTTATGCTCATAGTGTGACAACGTGACGACAAAAACGCAAAAAACAAAACTCTGTGGAGAAGTGTGTTTTCTCGTAGTTGTGGCTCTATTTGTTGAACTCGTAAATACAATAAGAGCGTGGGCTGACGCAATAAGGATGTCAGCTGACAGCCTTATTGTATCTTCAAACGCAATAAGGATATTTTTGCTTGTGTAGATAAATAGGTGCAGCTCTCTCTTGGGGAAATTGCAGAGAAAGCTTCCTGTTTGAAGCTTTCCGTGGTGAAGACACCGTTTTTGTATATCTTATTTTTCGAAGTGTTGATAATCCTTCGAGTGACGCCACGCGCCGCCCCATCTGAAGCCATGCTCAAGGAAGAGGCGGTGGCAGATGTCGCCATGCTCAATCTTGTAAGCAAATTTTTTGGAGCGATCAGTGTAGGGTAGAGCCGTTGTGGGTGCAACGGAGAGTTTTCCTTTTTGCCTTTTGCAATGGGGATTGTAGAGCGGGTTAATGTCGACAGCCATTCCGCGGGAGTGAGCTGATAGTTTTTTCGTACCTTTCACGGAGCGAAAGCAGAAGCAGCTGGTGTTGTTAGCCCGCATAGAGTTTTCGTCGTTGGCGTTGTAATTGTCGATGAGCACCATTCGTTCAATAGGGTAGTGCGCATCGAAAAGTTTGCTGAAGATAGTAACCAATGCGTTTGCAATGTGCTTGTTACACACCATTTCTCCCAGCTGGATTTCGCCCTCTTTGTTGTAATGGAGTAGGCGCAGATAGCGCAGTTCTTCGCGCTCGATAGCATTTGTTTTAGGAAATGATTTTCCCAACATTCTCTGAAACACCTTGTCGGGGATGCGCTGAGCAACGAAGCAATGGTTTCGTCCGAATTTCTCCACAGCTTTGGCCGACACCTTCCGTCCAGCATCCCAGCGTTGCAGCACCGCATCGTCCGTTTCCGCCACCGTTGCGTGGGCAACTGTAGTCGTCGTTTTGTTTTTCTTTGGCGTTTGGGCGCACAGCATAAGTGCGAACATTCCCATCACTACGCACAGCTTTCCTCTCTTCATCACGTTTTGCAATAAACAAAAAAAGAGGAACCACTTCTTAGTGATTCCTCCATGGCGCTTCAGGATGGGCTTGAACCAACGACCCCCTGATTAACAGTCAGGTGCTCTAACCAACTGAGCTACTGAAGCAGTGCTCTTCTGAGATATTTGCGCTTCAGGATGGGCTTGAACCAACGACCCCCTGATTAACAGTCAGGTGCTCTAACCAACTGAGCTACTGAAGCAGGATAATGAGGTTTCTCTCAGAATTGCGGTGCAAAAGTAATGTCTATTTCCGAAATAAGCAATACCTTTGCATAGAATTTTGAAAAAAAAGTTGAAATGAAGAAGATTTTAGGCATTGGCAACGCTCTTTGCGATGTTTTGACACAGATTGACGACTCCGAACTCAAAGAACTGGGGCTTCCAAAAGGCTCTACGCAGTTTGTTGACTTCGAGGGCTATAAAAAGCTCAATGAGAAGCTGGAGAAACTTCAAACCAGCTTTGCCACTGGCGGTTCTGTGGGAAATACGATGTTGGCACTGGCCAATCTCGGCGCAAAGCCCGAATTTATCGGGAAAGTGGGCGATGATCGCTATGGCGAGTTCTATAAAGATAATTTTTTGCAGCATGGCGGTATTCCTCATTTCTTGATTGGTGATCTCCCCACGGGTGTTTGTTCGGCATTTATTACCCCCGACGGACAGCGCACCTTCGACGACTATTTGGGCGCAGCGGCCACACTGACGGCTGATGACTTGTTGGAGGAATGGTTCGACAATGCCGATATTTTCTATATTGAAGGTTATCTCGTGCAGAACCACGAAATGGTGATGCGCGCCGCAGATATTGCCAAATCGAAAGGGCTGAAGATTGGTCTCGACTTTGGTAGCTATAATATTGTGGAGGATGATCGCCCCTTCTTCGAACAACTTCTCCAGAAAGTCGATATTATTTTTGCCAACGAAGATGAGGCCAGATCCTTCACCGGTAAGTCCGATCCCGTTGAGGCTCTCAACGTGTTGGCCGAAAAATGCGAAATTGCGATTGTCAAGATAGGCGCTGAGGGTTCTTTGGTGAAACGTGGAGAGGAAGTGGCTCGCGCGGCAGCAGAGAAAGTCCACAAAGTGGTAGATACCACGGGAGCTGGCGATTATTTCGCCGCTGGTTTCCTCTATGGCTTGAGCTGTGGCGAATCTTTGGAAACCTGTCTTCAGAAAGGTGCTCTCCTGGCGAGCAAGGTCATCCAGGTGGTAGGCACAACCCTTCCCGACGAAGTTTGGGACGAAATATGTGAGAAACTGAAATGAGATAACGAGAAAAAGGTGCAAAGCAAGCGATGATTTTCCGATGATTGCTTTCTGCTCTCTTGTGAAAGAAACGTTTTGCACCCTTTTCTTCCTTTTCTCCTCTTTCTTTTCTGCCTCTTTCTTCTTATCAACATTTTGAACATGAAAAAGCTGCTTTTTCTTTTTGCCCTTGTCTTCTCGATGGAAGGCGTGGCGCAAAGCAATTCCGACCACAATTTTGAGATTTCTAAAAATCTCGATATTTTCAATTCCCTTTATAAGGAATTGGACACTTATTATGTGGACACACTGAGTGCGGAGAAAAATATCAACAACGCATTGCTCTATATGCTCAATCAGCTTGATCCCTATACGCAGTACTATGCTGAGAATAAGACGCAAGAGCTCAAACAACTCACCACGGGTAAGTATGCCGGTATTGGATCTGTCATTTCTTTTCTCAACAAAGCACGTCGCTGCATCATAGAAGAGCCCTATGAGGGAATGCCTGCTGCTCTGGCTGGTCTTCGCGCTGGCGACATCCTTCTTTCCATCGATGGAAAGGATTATGGAGAAGCAGAAAAAGGTAAAGAAAGTGAATACTCCAGCCGTGTTAGCGAATCGCTTCGTGGCGATGTTGGTACCCATTTTGAACTAAAGGTGAAACGCTATGGTGTGGAAAAACCGCTCACTTTCCGACTAACGCGGCGCACCGTAACGATGCCCAGCGTTCAGTTCTATACAATGGTGAACGACACCGTTGGGTATGCCTTGCTAACAGGTTTCACAGAGCAAACAACCCACGAACTCCAGATGGCCTTTGCTGAGCTGAAGCAAAAAGGTATGCGGCGTTTCATCCTCGACCTGCGCGGAAATGGCGGAGGTCTGTTGGATCAGGCCGTCAATGTGGTGGGGCTCTTCGTGCCTCGCGGAAAGGAAGTGGTGCGTATGAAGGGTAAGTTGAAAGAAGTAAATTCCACTTTCAAGACAAAGAATGAACCAGCCGATTTAACAATGCCCATCGTTGTTCTGACCGATAACGGTACAGCTTCTTCGGCCGAAATCACGAGCGGAGCTTTGCAGGACTACGATCGAGCCGTCATCATCGGTCAACGCACGTATGGTAAAGGTCTGGTGCAGCAGACGCGACAACTGCCCTATAAGGCAATTCTCAAACTTACCACAAGTAAATACTATATCCCTTCAGGGCGTTGCATTCAGGCGTATAGCTATAAAAACGGACAACCGCAACACCTGCCCGACTCGCTTTCTAAAGTTTTCCATACTGCCAACGGACGTCCTGTTCGCGATGGGGGAGGTATCACGCCCGATATTGTAACCGTGCCCGACTCCTTGCCCTCGCTCTTCTCCTATCTTTCAGCGAGCGATGCCCTGCGCAACTATTGCTCCGACTACCAGAATCGTCATCGCACCATTGCTCGTCCCAGTACTTTCTCTCTTTCTGATCAGGAGTACAACGACTTTCTGCAATTCCTGAAAAAGGAGAATTTCACTTATGATACGCAATCGAAATCCGCACTCAATATCCTGCGCAGCATTGTAGCAGCAGAAGGTTACGAACAAATGGCCAAAGATGAGTTGAATGCGCTGGAGAAAAAGCTCTCCCATAATTTTGAGTACGATTTCGACTATTGGCGCAAAGATATTAAGTCGCTTGTGGAATCCGAACTCGTGACGCGCTACTACTACCAAAAAGGTATGGCCGAATACAATCTGCGCAACGACAAGGATTTCAAACTTGCGCTCAAAGTTCTCTGCGATGATGCGCGCTACCATCGCCTCTTAGCTCCTAAGAAACATTAAGTCCCGAGGCCGAACTTATCCGCTAAATAGCAAGTTGGGAAATCAGCATGTTTTCTATGCAGAAAAGTAAACTTGTCTTATCATTTCAATATAAAGAAAAAACAGAAAAGAGCCGTTTTGTAGAAAAACTTTTCTGTTTTTTCTTTTTTTATGCTTTTTTATTTGTTAAAACCTAGGATAGGTGCGTATCTTTGACTACGAAACTCTGTTCGCAGAGTGAAGTAAGTATTTATCACAACAAAGCACTTTATTTTTTATGAAAGAAACATTTATCACCCTATTGTCTTTTGCAGCCAATCTCAAGAATGTAGGCTTGAAGCTCATCCGCCTGGCCATCCTCATCGTGTTCGTATGGATTGGCGCTTTGAAGTTCACCCACTACGAAGCCGACGGCATTGTTCCGTTTGTGGCCAACAGCCCCTTCATGAGCTTCTTCTATGCTAAGGAAGCTCCAGAATATAAGGAGTATAAGAACAAGGAAGGCGAATTCGTCCAGAAAAATCGTGAATGGCACGAGAGCAACCGTACCTACGTATTCTCTCGCGGCTTGGGCGTACTCATCATGAGCATCGGTATCCTGGTGTTCCTTGGCATTTTCTCCTCCAAAGCCGGCATCGTGGGCGATACCTTGGCCATCATCATGACCATAGGCACGCTGTCGTTCCTTATCACTACGCCTGAATGCTGGGTACCAGATCTCGGCAGTGGCGAGCATGGTTTCCCGCTGTTGTCGGGGGCTGGCCGACTGGTCATAAAAGATACCGTCATCCTTGCCGGTGCCATCACTCTGCTGTCCGACTCAGCCGGCCGACTGCTTAAGCAACTCAAATCAAACGCCTAAACCAAGGGAGCATACCTCTCGACACTGGGCAAGAGCGGTAATGCTGACAGTACCTAATTAGTTCGGCACTCCATATTGCCCACTACTTTGGTTTCACAATCCAATACCCCTCCCTCTCTGCATGCAGAAGAGGGAGGGGCTTTTCTTTTCCTCTTCCTATGTTTTTCCCTCTCTTTTTTGTGTAAAACAAAGGTAACGAGCGTTCTCATAAAAGTGCTTTTCAAAAGGTATCTATCGAAAAAACGGAAAAATGGTGAGAAAATATGTAAAAAAGTAGTAGTTTTGCGAAGCAAGTTTCGACTTAACACACCATCATGAGAAAATATACCTATTTGTTACTTCTTTTGCTGTGGTTGCCTTTGACATTATGCGCCTCAGCAAATGCCGGCAGTTATAGTGCCGACAAGTTCTACACCATTGCTATGAAAAGCAATAGTTCGAGCTATATCAGCGAAGAATCAGACGGTACGCTCGTTGTGACTTCTTACGACGTGACGAAGCGCATCTTCTGGCAGTTTATCCCTACCAGTAAGGCCAACTGCTATTACATTCGCAACTCTGCTTCGGGCAACTACATTGCCAGTTGCAACGTTGCACAATCGAGAGCTTCGATAATGAAAACGAGCAGCACTCCTGTGGAGTACTACATCGGTACTAACGGCAATTTCTGCCGCCTCACCAGTACGGACTGCACCAACTATGACAACACGGGCGCTTCGCCTAACGGACTGAATAAGGACGGAGCAAGTTCCAACGTCATCGTTTGGAAAGCTGGAGCCTCCAATGGTAATTCTTGGTGGAGCACTACGGAAACGGAGAACCTCTATGAGCTGCGCCCCTTTGTGCCTTCTACAGTTGTGGGGAAACCAGCTCGAAAATATTTGTTGAAAAACACCCGCGGACTCTACCTAACTATGGCTGCCGATGGTTCGCTGAGCTGGGGGAAAAATATGGAAAATTCCGCACAGTGGTACTTTGTTGGAACGGGCAACAGCACGGGCGGCTATCAGCTTGTGAATGTGGCTGCCGATAAAGTGTTGGGAACAAACGCCCACTATAAGGTGTGTGCTGGTAAGCCTGCTGGCTACTACTTCACCTCCGTTGCAACGCCACAAACAACGCTTACTATTGATGGCGACTCACTCGTTACGTTTGTTGGAGCCCGCAGCGAATTTGCTCGCAGAGAACAGATCTATGATTTTCCCTGCGGTGCGCTGACGGCCAACTATGTCCTCTCTGCCTCTCTCAAAGGTGCGGGCGTGCTTACTCCGCTCACTTATCCGGCGCAAGTGGCGAGTGGTCGACAAATCATTGCACCCAATACGAAGCCCAATACCTGGTACACGATTTATACCACTTCTAAAGCAACCCTCGTAAAGGGGCGTACGGCCACGCTTGCACTGGCGCTGAAAGATGCTCCGCAAGCAGGCGACTCCGTTTATGTTTATTTCGACTGGAACCGCGACGGTGTTTTTGAAACAGCACAAAAGCTCACCGCTGCTCAAGAGATGGAAGCAAACATCCTTATTCCTGCCAATGCTGCTACAGGCAAAAGTCGTATGCGCATACGTTTCACCAACAACGGACTGACGGAAGCCGATGAGGAAGTGACGGGACAAACGCTCGACTTTATCCTCGAGGTGGTGCCCGAAGAGGGACAGACCTTTACAGCCAGCGTGACCACCAACGACAGCCAGCGCGGCACGGCCACTCTTGATGGACTCACCGCCAAAGCCACTCCGCTGGGCAATGCGCGCTTTCTTTGCTGGAAAGAGAACAATAATGTTGTTTCGCTCGACGCCACATATACGTTCGCGCTCGACCACAACGTTTTGCTCACGGCTTACTTCTCGCCGAATACCAGCATCTCAACGGGCATCAATACCGCAACGACACAGAAATCGCTCATCACTATCACGGCGCAAAACCAATGTGTCACCGTAGAACCTGCTCAAGGCGTGAAGACCATCAGCATCTACTCCACAACGGGACAACTCGCCGCACAGGGCAAAGGACACACGCTGAATATCAGCCACCTCCCCGCTGGTAGCTACATTGTTCTTGTTGATGCCACACAAGACAAAGCGTCCTCTAAAATTGTAGTGAAATAAATTCTGATACTATAAATCGTAAAACCAACATACAATGCAACCACGATATCTCCTCTTTGGCGCATCCACATTGGCCGCTTTGGCCGCAGGAGCACAGCAGCGCCCCAACATCATTTATATCATGTGCGACGACATGGGTTATGGCGACTTGAGTTGCTACGGTCAGCAGCTCATTTCTACTCCCAATATCGATCGCCTTGCCCAGCAAGGAATGCGCTTCACGCAGGCCTACGCCGGTAGCCCCGTTTCAGCTCCCTCCCGCGCCAGTTTCATGACGGGTCAGCATACGGGACACACCCACGTGAGAGGCAACAAAGAATATTGGTCCAACAACAACACCATGAAGTATGGTAACAACACCGACTATGCCCTTGTTGGACAAGAACCTTACGACACCGCCCACGTCATCATTCCCGAAATCTTCAAAGACAATGGCTATACCACGGGTATGTTCGGTAAGTGGGCTGGCGGTTATGAAGGTTCTGTTTCTACGCCCGATAAACGCGGCATCGATGAGTTTTATGGCTACATCTGCCAGTTTCAAGCGCATCTCTACTATCCCAACTTCCTCAATTCCTACAGCCGTTCGGCGGGCGACAAGGCCGTGAAACGCGTTGTTTTGGATCAGAACATCCAGCACGCCATGTTTGGCGACGACTATACTAACCGCCAGCAGTATTCTTCCGACCTTATTCATCAGCATGCCCTCAACTGGCTCGACAAGCAGAGTAAGGACAAACCCTTCTTGGGAATCTTTACCTATACGCTTCCGCACGCTGAGCTGATTCAGCCCGAGGACTCCATACTCGAAGCCTATAAGGGACATTTCTGTGCAGAGCGTCAGTATGGCGGCGACAAAGGTTCGCGCTACAATCCGACGAACATTGCTCACGCGCAGTTTGCTGCCATGATCAGTCGCCTGGATATGCAGGTGGGCGAAATCATGAAGAAACTCGAGGAGAAAGGCCTGGCGGAAAACACCGTTGTGATCTTCACCTCCGATAATGGTCCTCACGAAGAGGGTGGGGCAGACCCCACTTTCTTCAATCGTGATGCAAAACTCCGTGGCTTGAAGCGTAGCACCTACGAAGGCGGTATCCGCATCCCCTTCATCGTTAGCTGGCCGGGACAAGTGAGAGCCGGTGTTGTCAACGACCACCAGTTTGCCTTCTACGACTTGATGGCAACATTCTGCGACTTGGCAGGCATCGAGAACTACGAGCAACGCTATCGCAACCCACGTCTGAAAAACGATTGGTTTGATGGTATTTCCATCTATCCCACGCTGACGGGCAAGGGAACGCAGAAAGAACACGATCATCTCTATTGGGAATTCCACGAAACCAATATGCTCGGTGTGCGCATGGGCAACTGGAAGATGGTTGTCAATCGCGGCGAGGTACACCTCTATGACCTTGCCAACGATTTGCATGAAGACCACGACGTGGCTGCTGCTCATCCCGAAGTGGTGAAGAAAATGAAAGCTTTTATTAAGCAAGATCACACCGACAGTCCGCTCTTCCGCGTGACACTTCCGCAGTAAATACATTCCAAGTATAATTCCTTTTTTGTAAGCCGAAAAAGGAGCTGACAAGGTCGAAAGAATCGTTATGGACTATAAGCTGAGTAAAAAAAGAGGCGACCTTAAACCGAATTGGGGTTTATAGAAAAAATGGGAAATGGTCTAAAACAGAAAAGGAAACGTTTGATGACAGAGAGCATGAATACATAAAGAAGTACAACCAAGGTGTGTTTAACAATGCCATGAACCAATAGGAAACACTATACTAATTTTTTATTTATGAAACACTTTCTTCCCGCCCTCGCTCTCGCGACCCTGTGTTTGGGGCTGAGTAGCACGACCGTGAGCGAACAACATCCCAAACTCAAAGCCCTCTACGAAAAGCCTTGGGGCAGTCAGATCGACTATGTCGACCTCTCCAACGACGGTCTCACGGAGGTACCACACCTCTCGATGTACGACATCAAAAACCTCAACCTCTCTCACAATCAAATCAAGGAGGTGGCTTTCCGCCGCCTGCCACATGGCGTTGAGCGTCTCAACTTCTCCCACAACCAACTGGCTGACACCCTTTACTGGGACGCTATATTCACGCCCCAATTGCGCACCCTCTCGCTGGCCAACAATGCACTGACGCTCTTTGTACCCATCATCGCAAATATGGACACGGTGGACTTATCCAACAACCAGTTGCGCCACATCGTGGACATCGTGCCTTGGGGCGGTGGTCACGGTCCTTTTCTGCTCGACCCTACAGCGTGGAAATACTTGGACGTCAGGGGCAATCCCAACCTCTCCGCCCGAATCCTCTGCTTCGGCAAGAGCTATCGGCCCAAACACCTCAAAGACATTGCGCACGACGCTGTGGGAGCGAGCAAGGGCTGGATTTACGACGTAGAATCAGGAATGGCTTTGGCCAAACAATTAGGTATCACCGAAAGATGTGCACGCAATGATTAAGAAACGACTCCTCGGCTTTATGAGCTTCTGCGTGGGCATTGCCATGGCATGCTCCACGTCCCTCGCTTCGGGCAGCACTACGCCCACAGATGTAGACCGCGTGAAGGGCCTTCAAGCCCTCTATCAGCTCCCGGCAGGAACGCATGTGCGCCACTGCGACCTCTCCTATAGCAGGCTCACGAAGATGCCCAACCTCTCGATGTACACCATCGATACCCTCGACCTCTCGCACAATGCGCTGCAAGAGATTGCCGAACTGCAATTCCCCGAAGATGTCGTGGTCTTAGACCTCTCGCACAATCAGATTGGGGCGAAGGAGAAGGAGGCGGAGGTGCGGTTCCACAACGAGATCTTCCCTCGGCTCACAACCTTGGACATTTCTCACAACAAGATCTTCAGCCTCCTCTATCCCTTGAGGTTGCAGCATCTGAACGTCTCGCACAACGTCCTGAGATACTTGAGGGTCAATGCGACGAGCTGGCAGAACAATCTCCAGTCGCTCGACATCTCACACAACTGGCACTTCGATGGCCTCTTCTACTACGACTTCAAACTCATCCCCACCCTTAAGCGCGACTCCTGCGCCCAAGGCCGCGAGTTTGTGTTCGTGAAAGATCTGATGTAACACTTATTCATGAGAGGGGTGCTCATTAAGTGTATACTAAATTATATCTTGCTCCCAAAGAGTTGCGACCCATCGAGAAAAACAAGAGGCCTGCATTAAGGTTTAGCAAGGACTGAATACATCCTATAAAGACGTTTCCGCTTAAATACAATATCTAATTCACTTCTACCTACACTAAGGGAAGCCCCTTAGTGTAGAATAGATAAAAGCTCTATGCCTAACCGTAGCGAAGAAGTACAAGACATCATTGAACGTATGCCAACGAGATGGTGTATGTGGGTGGCCTTAATAATCGCACACCACCTAAGCACCATTCGTCATGCTGGTCAGATTGTGGTGATGCATCAAGGAGAGATTGCAGAAATAGGCACGCATGAAGAGTTGATGCAACGAAGAGGATACTATGCTGAATTAGTGGCTTCTCAGGCAGATAAACTTGAACAGAGCCGTTCGTAAATATCCTTATTGTGTCAGCTGACGCAATAAGGATGTCAGCTGACAGCCTTATTGTATTTTCAAACGCAATAAGGATATTTTTGGCCTCTTTTATTGTGCTTAAAATCAGAGTATTACAAAGTGTGTTTTTCTTTGATGCGTCGATGGATGGTCGCTGCATTCTGATTTTTAGTTCAGATGAAAAGTGGAGCATACACGCCGTGGAGCTGGTTCTACTTCTCCTGTTTCTGTCTCTTCTTTTGTGCTGGTTGAATAAAACTGATTATCACAAGAATTTCGTACCTTTGCGGCATAATGGGACAAGATACATTTGACATCAGGTCGGAGCAGATGGCCCCGACATCCTCTGAGCGAGAGTTTGAGAAAGCCCTGCGCCCACTACAGTTTGATGATTTCAGCGGTCAGCAAAAGGTGGTGGAGAATCTGCGGGTTTTCGTTGAGGCGGCAAAGTACCGCGGCGAACCTCTCGACCATTCTCTGTTGCACGGTCCTCCTGGATTGGGAAAAACAACGCTCGCCAATATCATTGCCAACGAGTTGGGCGTGGGTTTCAAGCTCACCAGCGGCCCCGTTCTTGATAAACCTGGCGATCTGGCAGGTTTGCTCACCAGTTTAGAGCCTAACGACGTGCTTTTTATCGATGAGATCCATCGTCTGCAACCTGTGGTGGAGGAATATCTCTATTCCGCCATGGAGGACTATCGCATAGATATTATGATAGATCGAGGTCCGGCAGCTCGCAGTATTCAGATAGATCTCAATCCTTTCACTCTCATTGGTGCCACCACGCGTAGTGGTCTTTTGACAGCTCCCTTGCGCGCCCGTTTTGGTATCAACCTCCATTTTGAATACTACGACAGCGAGACATTGCAGCGTATCATAGAGCGTTCCTCTTCTATCCTCAATGTCCCCATCACAGCCGAAGCGGCTGAAGAAATAGCTGGGCGCAGTCGTGGAACGCCGCGAATTGCCAATGCTCTTTTGCGTCGCGTGCGCGACTTTGCGCAAGTGAAGGGCAATGGGCGCATAGATTTGGACATTGCTAAGTTCTCCCTCGAAGCCCTAAATATCGACAAATACGGCTTGGATGAGATCGATAATAAGATACTCCTCACCATCATTGATAAGTTCAAGGGTGGCCCTGTGGGTATCAGCACGATAGCCACAGCCATTGGCGAAGATGCCGGAACGGTGGAGGAAGTCTACGAACCTTTCCTCATCAAGGAAGGCTTTATCCGCCGCACCCCTCGTGGGCGCGAAGTGACCGAACAAGCCTATCAGCATTTGGGCCGTTCCATCTATACGGGTGGGCCGCAGGAGCAGAGTTTGTTTTGAGAACGTATATATTTTGAACAATGATAACATACAATACAATCAACGTTGCGATGCCGAAGATTCGCCGCCGTGACAATTCGGCATGGGTCAAACGCGTGGCGGCTTCTTATGGGCGCAAGGTGGGCGATGTGGCCTATATCTTTTGCGATGATGAAGAAATCCTAAGGGTTAATCGTCAGTATCTCCAGCACGATTATTATACAGACATAATTACCTTTGATTACGACGAAGACGACGTGATCAGTGGCGACCTTTTCATATCTCTCGACACAGTTCGTACGAATGCCGAGCAGTTGGGACTCCCTTATGAGCAAGAGCTCAATCGTGTTATCATCCACGGTATTCTTCATCTTTGTGGCATCAACGATAAAGGACTGGGTGAGCGCGAAATCATGGAAGCTGCCGAAAATAAGGCGTTGGCCATGCGGGAGACTCGCGCGTGAAAACCGCCTTTTCTTCGCTATCCCCCAGATAAATCGTTCTTTTTGGGTAGAACTCTGTTCTTTCTTTCCCAAAATGTGCTAAAAAAAAGAGGTATGGGAATGTATATAGAAACTTTTATTACTTTTGTGGTTTCGTTATACAGCGTGTGATATACGTATTGTCACACGTCACCTATACAGTTATTTCTAAAATAAGTCTTATATATGAAACCAGCAGAAGGAAAATTAGGCGTAATGGTTGTCGGTCTCGGTGCCGTAACCACAACTTTTATGACGGGCGTCCTGATGGCGCGCAAAGGCCTAGCAAAGCCCGTTGGTTCAATGACGCAATACGACAAGATTCGTGTGGGTCGAGGAGAGAATAAGAAATACCTCCACTATTCCGATATCATATCGTTGGCAAGTCTTGACGATCTTGTTTTTGGCAGTTGGGACGTATATCCCGAAAACGCCTACGAATCGGCCCTTCATGCACAAGTGTTGAACGAACGCGACATAGAGCCAGTGGCAGAAGAGCTCAAGGCCATTGTTCCTCTCAAAGCTGCGTTCGATCGCAACTTCGCCAGTCGTCTGGATGGAACAAATGTGAAAGGTTGCAGCACTCGCTGGGAAATGGTTGAGGCTTTGCGCCAAGACATCCGCGACTTCAAAGCGCGCACAGGTTGCAACCGTGTCGTTGTGATATGGGCCGCCTCCACTGAAATATATGTGCCCGTGGATACAGCTGTTCACGGCACGCTGGCAGCTCTCGAAACTGCGATGAAAGCCGACGACCGCCAGCGCATAGCCCCTTCCATGTGCTATGCCTATGCAGCTCTATCCGAACAGTGTCCCTTTATCATGGGCGCGCCCAATACTACGGTGGATATTCCTGCTATGTGGGAATTGGCCGAACAAACAAAGATGCCGATTGCAGGCAAAGACTTCAAAACAGGTCAGACCCTCGTGAAATCAGGTTTTGCTCCAATCATCGGCACACGTTGCTTGGGCTTGAGTGGCTGGTTCTCTACCAACATTTTGGGTAATCGCGATGGTCTTGTCCTTGATGAGCCTGCCAATTTCCACACCAAGGAGGTCAGCAAACTCTCTACGCTGGAGAGCATCCTCGTACCTGAAGAGCAGCCCGACCTTTATACTGACTACTACCATAAGGTGCGCATCAACTACTACCCACCGCGCAACGACAACAAGGAAGGCTGGGATAATATAGATATCTTTGGCTGGATGGGCTACCCTATGCAAATCAAAATCAACTTCCTTTGCCGCGACTCCATCCTGGCTGCGCCGCTGGTTCTCGACCTCGTGTTGCTTTCCGATGCCGCTGCGCGCGCTGGCCGCTTTGGCACACAACGTTTCTTGAGCTTCTTCCTCAAGAGCCCCATGCACGACTACACGCAGAATGAAGTACCTATCAATCATCTCTTCCAGCAGTATGTCATGCTAAAGAACGCCATCCGCGAAATGGGTGGATATGAAGCTGACGAAGAAATAGATTAGTCCTGTCTTTTTTCCCTCGTGGGCGAAGACAGCTTCGAGGTGTTCGTTCGCGAGAGTAACGACACGATATTTTTCCTAATGTGACCTTAGCATTTGGCGCACCAAGGGCCAACAGCATTAAAGATGTTGCTGAGCAACCGTGGTTCGTCAAATGCTATCTTTCTTTTATAAACGTATAGTAAGTTGAAAAGATTCTCTACCTTTCTCCTCCTGATGTTTTTAGTACTGACCGCTGTGGCTCAGACTATCAACGGTACGGTTACGGATGCACAGACGGGCGAAAAGCTTCCGTTTGTCAATGTCTACTTCGATAAAAACCACGGAACGCAAACAAACTTCAACGGCCATTACTCTGTGGCGCACAGTGGTAACAAGCTCACGTTCTCCATGGTGGGTTACAAAACGCGCGTTCTGAAGGTGAAAGCGGGCGAGACTCTTGATGTGAAGCTCGAAGCGCGGGAAGATGGAATGCTTGGAGAGGCTACGGTGACAGGAACAAAGCAGCGCTACAACCGCAAGAACAATCCAGCCGTTGAGCTCATGCGGAAAGTCATCGCTGCCAAGAAGCAGAGCGACCTCAAGCGGCATCCGTTCTACAGCATCGATAAGTATTCCAAAACCATCTTTGCTTTCAACGATGTCACAGATAAGGTCCTTCAAGAAGGGAAGTTCAAGAAGTTTCCTTTTCTCAAAGACCATATCGAAACCAATAATGAAACCGGCAAACTCATCTTGCCCATCAATGTCGACGAAACGGTGTCGCAAGAAATCTTCCGGCAATCGCCGCGTTCCGACAAGACGATAATCAAAGGCAAACGCTCAACAGGTTTGAACGATCTCTTTTATACTGGCGACATTTTTACTACTGTCATTCAGGACTGCTTCACCGATGTGAATATCTATGAAGACGACGTCCGTTTGCTTCAGTATCCGTTCACCAGTCCCATATCTTCAAAGACGGCCATCTCTTTCTACCGCTATTTTTTAGTAGATACAGTGATGGTAGACTCTATCAAAACCATCCATATCAACTTCACACCGAACAATCCGCAGGACTTCGGCTTCAGCGGCTCCCTCTTCATTGCCGCCGACTCCTCTTACCGCGTCGTCAAGTGCGACCTGGGTATTCCTGGTCGCAGCGACGTCAACTATGTGGAGAACATGCGCATCATTCAGCAGTTCCAACAGTTGCCCACAGGGGAGCAAGTCCTCGTTCGCGATGATATGCTCGTCGAACTAAAAGTTGTAAACTTTTTCCAGAAGTTCATGGTGAAGCGTCTGACAGAGTACAGCAATTTCTCCTTTGAGCCAATTCCCGAAAAGACTTTTAAGTTTCGCGGCGACACGCAGTTGGCCTCCGATGCCTTGATGAAGGATGATGCCTTTTGGGACAAATACCGCAGCGACCCGCTCACGGAATCGGAGGGGAAGATGGAGCAACTCGTCACGCAGTTGAGCCAGGTCAAAGGCTTTAAGCCCGTGTTGTGGGTGGCAAAGGCATTTATCGAAAACTTTGTGGAAACCACCACCGACCCAAAGAAAGGCTCGAAAGTGGATATTGGCCCTATCAACACCATTTTTAGCCAGAACTTTGTCAATGGTTTCCGCCTCCGCGGCTCAGCTCAAACCACGGCTTTCCTCAACAAGCACCTCTTTCTGAAAGGCTATGCAGCTTACGGCTTTAAGGACCGCCGCATTATGGGCTCTGGAGAAATCACTTATAGCTTCCTACCCAAGGCCTACCTGCCGCGAGAGTTCCCCGTGAGCAACCTGTCGCTCAACTACACGAACGACGTGATGTCGCCCTCCGACAAATTCTTGCCCACAGATAAGGACAACGTCTTCACCTCCCTCAAATGGACGAAGGTGAACCACATGATGTACTTCAGCCGCTGGACGCTGGCCTTCGATCGGGAGTGGGAGAACAACCTGCGCTTCAAAGTGCAGCTTCGCCACGAGGTGGACGAGCCCACGGCCGCACTTTTCTATCAGCCCCTCAATGGTGCTGCTGCGCCCTCTTTGGGTGGGAATTGGCAGAATAAACTCACCACGCTCGATGCTACGCTGAGTCTTACCTACAGTCCAGGTGCCAAATGGGTCAATACTAAGCAACGTCGCTATGCGCCCAGTCTCGATTTCCCGGTCTTTAGCATCAGTCACACCATGGGCTTTAAGAATCTGCTCGGAGGAGATTACGCTTACAATTTCACGGAAGCCAGCATCTACAAACGCTTTTGGCTCCATTCGTGGGGAAAAATCGACACGCGCCTTTCAGCGGGCGTTCAATGGAATAAAGTGCCTTATCCCTTGCTCATTATGCCCGCCGCCAATCTCTCTTATATCTCGCAGGACGAGATGTTTAGTTTGATCGACAATATGGAATTCCTCAACGACCGTTATGCTTCGCTTTTCGCCTCTTGGGATCTCAACGGAAAGCTCTTTAATCGCATTCCGTTGCTCAAAAACCTGAAATGGCGCGAAAGCTTTGGCTGCAACGTTCTTTGGGGCGATTTGACCGACAAGAATAATCCGTTACTCGCCAAGAATGCTGCCGATGCGCGCCTCTTTTATTTCCCCGGCGAGTTCCAAGCTGACGGCTCATTCCGTTATCTCTCCCGCGCGATGGATAAGAAAAAGCCCTATGTGGAACTTGTAGCTGGTATCCACAATATTTTCAAGATTTTCCACATCGAATATGTTCGCCGTGTCACATATACGGAGAATCTCCCCGCCAAACGCAAATGGGGCATACGTGGAATGTTTCGCGTGACTTTCTAAGGAAAAAGGAAGAGAAAAAGAATAAGATTACGGAAAAAGTTTTCCCATTTATAATGAAATAGGAAATCTAACTTTCCAAGAAGACGACTCACAAAGATTACTTTATAAGCCTTTGTGAATCGTCTTTTATATATGTTCAGAGTTGAAATATAAGTATAGTTGTCTGTATACAGAAGAGAAATAACTATATGTTATCTATATATTTTCTTTCCTCCTATTATATATATGCCATGTTGAGCCTCGGAAGGAAAGACTCTAACACCGCTGATATTAAAAATAGGCTGTGAAGCATCAGTTGTGGGAGAGACAGTTGAAATACCTGTGGCTGAACCGTTCTTTTCTATACGAATATTATCAAGGAAAACTTTTGCTGCACCTACTCCGAAGTTTATATTGAAGAATAATTGAATATAATCTTCATTCTTGAGGCTAGTCAGATCTACTATTGCCTGCTGCCAGTCGATAGTTGTGAACGACACTTCTTTTAAAATCTGTGTTAGTATTCCGTTTCTACCAATTCCTATAGAAAGTTTTGCCCCCTTACCGATATCTCCTTTATAGTAAAAAGACAGTGTGGGTGCTTGTGCATCTGACAAGGAAATTTTTCCACTTTGCAGAGAAAGAGTATCGTTGGGGATGGTAGAGTACAAGTAGAAAGTCCCTCCATCGTTGTCTTGTGCATCGTTGGATGCAAGTATTTTTACTTTCTTACTCGATACATCTGCAGCCCAATAGCTGTTTTCTGTCTTTTGATTAGGAAGAGATTCTTTGAAAGGTAGTTCATAGGCCTTGCCAATAATGATTGTGTTGGTATTGGCCTTCTGCCCTTTTCCTGCGATTGTCATGGGATAAATCTGATAAGCAACCTGCTTTTGTTTCCCTGCAGCATTAGTGAGAGGAATATTGAGTTCTGTCCCTTTATGATTTTCAGCTATTAATGTACGGTTGATACCATCTGAAGTTTCATAAATGGTGTATTTGACGGAGTCTGGATTGACATATTCTCCGTTCCATCCCTTGTTGCTGATAGTCCAGGATAAATGCGTATCGTTACCGACGTTTTCAGCCTTTGCTTGTTCGGGTGCAAGGGGAATATCAACGCCTATAAAAACTGTTGTGTTTGCAGAGAGTCCAGCTCCAAATGCGTTGTAAGCTATGACTGTATAGGTGTTTATACCATTTTCTGGGTGTTCGTCAGTGATACTATATGAAGCTCCTGGAGCAACGTTGGTTAGACGACTCACGAGGTGATTCTGTCCTCTCACGACTGTTATAGAATCCAGTTTTGTGAGAGGTGTTCCTGCTGTGGTTGTAGTCGGAGCCTTAAAGGAGATAAAGGAACGCAAATCTCCACCTTCAGCAGCAGTGGCTGTAAGAGAGGAAACTTCTTTTGGCGCACTGTCAGTAGCTCCTTCTTTAATAGAAATATCATCTATGTTGAGCGTCATTTTGTCGGGTTCGCTTATGCAATGAATCCCCAATCGATAAGTGCCAGTTGTCGGAACTTTGATAGTTTGAGTGTAGGTGTTAAAGTTGCTGCTTGCAACTGTAGTCTTCTGGAATAGAGGAATGATCATTGATGCTACGGTAGTATCTGTGCCTAGGAAAGATTCGAAGCATTCGGGAGTTTCATTATCGAAAGCTTTGGCCTTCAAAGAAAATTCATAATTCTTTCCTGCTTCAAGTTTAAATGGTGGAGTTATCAACCAATCATCGCCACTGTTGTCGTTGAACATATCTTCCATATATTCCGCCATTCCATTGGTGAAAGTCCAACTATTGTTGTCTTTGTTGCCATCTATGATTGTGTAGGATTCTGCTGCATCCTGACTATCGAAAGTTTCAAAGTAGGGTAGTGTTATCAGTGTGTTAGCTTTTTCTGAATTGTACTCCAATAGGTAGGAGGTAGTTGGTAGTAAGTGTTGTTTTGTGTTATTTACGACAGAGATTTCTGTCTGTGCCAATGTAAGGGTACTCAAGAATAAACTTGATAAAGTTAGGAGTATGGTTCTTTTCTTCATAAGTAATAAGAAATTTATGTGGAAAACTAAAAGCTTACGAGGCGTAATGTGCGAAATTAATTCTATAATGATTGTTCCTTATATACAACTCAGTTAATATAGAGGAGGGAAGCTCAACATTCTCTCTTTTCTTAATTATTATAGTACTTGTTACGGCAATTTTGGGGCTTGCCAGAAATATTGGTCATCGGAAGTGGTGCGGCCACCTCCTTTGTAGGTGACACCTTTTCCTACGAGGGTGATCACGTCTTGGTAGGAATTTTCTTCATTCTCAATCTCTGGTCGATTGGTAAGGTGCGACTGAATGGTATAAAGGTTCTTGGCCATATACCTATCAATGTATTCTTCCTTGGTTCGTTTCGACTTGTGATTCCAATTTGCATCCGGATTGAGCACCAGCGGGCGGCCATCAATGAGCCGTTCGCGCACTTCGCCAGGATGGAGCAATGTGCCGTTTTCGTCCGTCACATAAGCGGCAAAACTGGGATCCATCCAAACCCACTTATTGAGAGTCTTGCTCCATACCATTACTATGACATGGCAATCGGGATCTCCTATTTCTTTACTCTCGCACGTGATGAAGCGAGCAGGGTAGCCAAGAGCCAGATAGCAGTCGGTTAGCATTTCTGCCAGAAACCGGCAGTTGTATCCGCGCTTGTTCTCCTGAGCGTGGCGGAAAAGCTCGAGCGCGTTATACTTGCATTGTGGCCAACTGGACGAACCATCGTGCGGGATAGCATCGTGGAGCCAATACATCACGCGCTTGATGCGACTGATCTCATCTCCATTGCCAGCGATACTGTCCAGCTTGAGTTCTTCGCGCACCTTTTTCAGAATGGGAGAGTCGAACGCATAGGTAAAGGCCTGTTGCGTCTGTTCCGAACGTTCGTATTGTGGAGAAGTCTTGAGAATATAAATGTAGTCGCCAAATAGCCGTGACTTTTCTTTGAGAGCCTCAAAATCGGGTTGGCCTGCGAAATCGTTAAAGATACTATCGCAAAGGAGACTATATAGTTTCCTCGGACTGCTTTCTAATATGAGTTGTCCATATTTCAATAGGCCTGCTTTGTCGTGTAGGAGAGCAGAGACAGTAAGTAAGTTCTTCAAGATGGCGGATGTAACAAAAGCTTGATATTCGCAGCGAAAGTCGGGGAAGGCCTCAAAGCTCTGCTGCAATTGTCGGAAAGCCTTGAAAGTTTCTTCTGTATAAGGTCCTTGTTCGGGGATTCCTTTCACCCATTCCGAGTTGCTTAAAAACACTTGATTGGGGAGAGAAATATAGTTGTGAAAGTTGGGGAGATCAGCAATACTCGCGAAGGCTGTTGAAAGTACAGGACCGTTGAAGGTGATTTGCTGAAGTGCGGGGCATTGGCTCAACCATTCTTTGCTCCCTCCTGTAGAAAGCACAGGGCCGTTGAAGACAATCTCTGTGAGTTTGGGAAGTTGTGAGAAAGTTTGCCAACCATCTATATGTCCCAGTGTGCCATTGATTTCAATCTTGCGCAAGTTGCTACAATCTCGGATAGAGCCACCGCCGCTGATGAAGAGGACGCTGTTCATTCGTACTGTTTGTAGTTTTTCGCAACCTACGATGGCGTTTGAAGACAAGCTACCCAATGTTTTCGGAAAACAGATGTCCTCCAATTCCGAACAATCGGCAAAGGCATCTTCATTGATAGATACTTTTTCGGGAAGAACCACGCGGCGAATGCGCGCTTCGCGAAAAGCATTGGAATCGATCAAATGGAGTGCGCGCGGAAGGATAACTTCTCCCACCTTGCAGCGATAAAAAGCCCATTGCGGCAAGATGGAGTCGGCCTTAATCTGATAATTGAAGAGAAATGTTTCTGTGCTTTTATGTAATGTGGCTTCGCTGAGATCCAATCGCTGAAGTTTTCCGTCCACGGCAGTTGTATCGCGACTGATACCCATCAGCGAGCGGAGAAAATGCCAGTCGGCACCATTGAGCGAGCCGCGGAGCGTTAGCTCCGTGAGCGACTTACGAACTTTAGGCGGCAGTTGTTGTTCCAGCGTACCGGGTTGTTGCACGTTTACTTTCACTTTTCGAGCCGAGGCCGTGAGGCTTACGGCAAGAGCCAGAAGCAGACCCCATGTTTTGAGCTGTGTCATAGTGTGTTTGTAGTTAGCTGATTTTTAGGAGTTATATTTCTTGTTGCCAAAGTTACAGACGATGCCTTTAATATGCAAATTTTAGGGACAAATAGACCTATCGTCTTCTGTCTTCGTGAAACTTTCGCCGGCTTTGTGTTCATTCGTGGGCAATATTTTCAGAAGAAGCGTTTTCTCCTACTTTGTCAAGGAAACACTCATTCTACAGCCCTGAGAATCGCGCGAAATCCAGCGCGAAGCCTTTCGGTGGAAGAAAGCGCAGAATAAAAAAATGAGCAGAATAAGGAAAAAGATGCTTTTGCAGGGTATAGGCGTGATTCCTATAAGGATATTCTCCAACGCAATAAGGCTGTCGGCCGACACAATAAGGAAGCCAGCTGACGGAATAAGGAAAATGATGACTAAAACGGAGAAAATCAGCATCGGAAACCCACTTTTTCAGGATTTTCTCCCGCAAAAGCAGCAATTGGCGGCTTCGGATGGTGAAGAAAAGCAGGGAAGCGGAGAAGAGGAAAGCTTCTTTAACATCTCCTTGCGTAACTGTCACTGTCAAGAATAGTGACACGGAAGAAGAGACGGGATGAAAACCTACGCAAACACCTCCTGCAAAACTTTCAGCGATTTGAGTTCAGCAAAGTTAGGGATGTGTAGTTTGTAGTAATTATTCATGAAGCGGAGCAACTGCGAGCGTTGTTCGCCCGAAAGTTTGAAGAGGTGCATCGTAGCCAGATTCATGCGCATCAACGTAGGTAGCAGTTGCGCCTCTTCGGGCAAGAGCACGTTGGGATGCAGCGGGCGCACCGTTGTGAATGTTCCGCTCTCCAGATCGAAGTAGCAGTTGGGTGACGGCGCCTCCAGATTAGGTTCGAAGCCAAAGAAGCGCGCCAGGTGGAGCAAGAAAACAAGGTGGAAGTTGGCAAACGAATTGCGGCAAGTGTCCAACCATTCTATGCTGTTCCAAACATAATCGAAAAGCAGTGGCGATGCCGGTTCGCTCCGCATGGTGACGCGGAGAAATTCGGCTAAGAAAAGCGCCATCGTCGTCTTTGCCGGCTCGTAGGGAATAGTCAGCAGCGGCAGCGGTTGTGCAGCCGTGAGGCGTTTCAGCTTGTGTGTGGGTCGGTCGTCGTAGTCCACATCGAGCCGTGTCAGCGGCTGAAACCATGCCGTCCGAATCTTTGCCCGTTTGGAAGTATTGATGCGTTGCATAAAGGAAAGGCAACCGTCCTTTTCCGTGAGCAGTTCGACGATGAGGTCTTTATCGGAATATTTAATAGTATTGAGTACGATGGCGTGCATAGAGGAAGGGAGTGTGAGATTATTGAGAGAGCCACTTTGCTAAGGAGAGAGATTCTCAGAGCGGTCTGGTAGATCCGTTAAGTTTGAGCGTTGAGCAATGAGAGCTGCGGACAGGTCCTCTTCTGTTTTCGAGACAAAAATACAAAGAAAGTGTTAGGTAAGAGTAGCGAAAAAGAGCGTAAAAGGGTAGGAGGAAGAAAAATTTTGAAAAAAGTAGGAGAAATGTTTGGTGGTTTCAAAACTTTGCCCTACTTTTGCACTCGCAATTAAGCCGCGGGGCGTTCGACGATAGTCGGGAGCACTTGAAAGGCAAACGTTGCAAGGCAGGCCTATTCGTCTATCGGTTAGGACGAGAGATTTTCATTCTCTAAAGAGCAGTTCGACTCTGCTATAGGCTACAATTAAAAGAATAATATAAAAATGGCAAACCACAAATCATCTGTTAAGAGAATTCGTCAGACGGCGACTCGCAGATTGCACAACCGCTATTACGCTAAGACAATGCGTAATGCTGTTCGCAAGCTTCGCGCTACGACGGATAAAGCAGCTGCTACAGAACTTCTGCCGAAAGTACAGAAGATGCTGGACAAGCTTGCTAAGCGTAACATTATTCACAAGAAAAAAGCTGCCAACCTTAAGAGTGGCATTGCTAAACACGTGAATGCATTGGCATAAGCAACTTACGCACATAAGATAAACAAGGCTGAATCTCAATGAGGTTCAGCTTTTTTGTTTCTATATCTTTCGAGATTCAAAATTTCATTATCTTTGCAATAGTTTAATTAACTACGATCAAATCTACTTTGGATAATTTTACTGAACAGTTTCAGCAAACTGTGGCGCGCCTTGCAGATGTGGGTCAGATGAAAGGTCTCTTTCATCAGCATCGGCATGGCGATCCGCTTCCCAGTACTCCCGCTCTTCAGGAAATCATAGACCTCTGCCGAGGTGTGCTTTTTCCTGGTTATTACGGTCGTTCAACGATCAATCGCGATACGGTAAAATATGGCATTGGCGTGGATATGGAGCGACTCTATAATTTGCTTGTCGAACAAATTGAAGCAGGTCTTTGTTTCTGTTCAGACCGCACGCACCATGATTGTTGCGATGGCGACCTCCACGAACACGCGCGCGATATTGCTCAGCGCGTTGTGCTGCGCCTCCCCGAGGTGCGCGATGTGTTGGCCACTGATGTTGAGGCCGCCTATCTTGGCGACCCCGCCGCGCAGAACTGGGGAGAAGTAATCAGTTGTTATCCAGCCATAAAAGCACTCACTATCTACCGTATCGCCCATGAATTGGAGGTTTTGAACGTGCCACTCATCCCGCGCATCATGACAGAACTTGCCCATTCCGAGACAGGCATTGATATTCATCCCGCCGCGCAGATTGGCCGCTATTTCACCATCGACCACGGTACGGGTGTTGTCATCGGTGCTACTTGTATCATTGGCTCGCATGTGAAACTTTATCAAGGAGTCACGCTGGGTGCACGGAGTTTTAAGCTTGACGAAGAAGGGAATCCTATCAAGAATGTGGCCCGCCACCCTGTGTTGGAAGACGATGTTATTGTGTATTCCAACGCCACCATTCTGGGGCGGATACGTATCGGCAAAGGGGCTGTGATTGGCGGTAACCTCTGGATAACGCACGATGTGGAACCGGGCGCTGTGATGAAGCAAACGCGCGGTACGTCGGCACCTGATTCGATGGCTCTTTATATCTGAGCGCAATAAAAAAGTTTTTTCAATCAATAAAATACATACACTTACGCTTCTAACCTCCAACAGTGAGGCTAACTTTATGGAAGAATTCGAACTCATTGCCAAAACCTTTCAAGGACTGGAAGAAGTATTGGCTCAAGAACTCACCGAACTCGGTGCTAACGACATACAGATTGGTCGTCGTATGGTGTCGTTTTCTGGAAACAAGGAAATGCTCTATCGAGCAAACTTCTGCCTTCGCACAGCTATCCGAGTGCTCAAACCTATCAAGCATTTCAAGGCTCTCGATGCAGAAGCTGTCTACGAGGCAGTAAAGTCCATCGAATGGGCTAACTATCTCGATTTGAACACTACTTTTGCCGTCGATTCGGTGGTCTATTCTCAGGAGTTCCGCAACTCCAAGTTTGTTGCTTATAAGGTGAAGGACGCCATTGTGGACTATTTTCGCGAGAAAGAGGGCAAACGTCCGAACATTAGTGTGACAAATCCCGACATCAAGCTGAATATGCACATCGCTGAAGACCAATGTACGCTCTCGCTCGATGCGAGCGGCGAGAGTCTTCACCTGCGTGGCTATCGTGTGGCTTCTTGTGATGCTCCGATCAACGAAGTGCTGGCAGCCGGTCTCATTAAGTTGAGCGGATGGGATATGGAAAGCGACTTGATCGACCCTTTCTGCGGTTCGGGCACTATAGCTATCGAAGCCGCTCTCATGGCGCGCAATATCTATCCTGGTATCTTCCGTAAGAGTTTCGGCTTCGAGAAATGGAAAGACTTTGACCGCGATTTGCTCGATCGTATATATAACGACGACTCGGCTGAACGTGAATTCAACCATAAGATTTACGCCTACGACATCAATCGTCCTACTCTCGAAGGGGCTATGGCCAATGCCAAACAAGCTGGTGTGAGCGATGTGGTAGAGTTCTGCCAGCAGGACTTCCGTAAGTTTACCCAACCGGAGAATAAGGCCATCATCGTGACGAACCCGCCCTATGGTGAGCGTTTGCAACCGGCCGATATTTTGGGACTGTACAAAGCCATCGGCGAACGCCTCAAGCATGAGTTCAAAGGTAACGAAGCGTGGATTATCAGTAGCAAACAGGAACTTTTCGATAGTATCGGATTACGCCCCAGTACGAAGATTCAGCTCTACAACGGTTCGCTGGATTGCGAGTTCCGCAAATATCAAATGTTTGACGGGAAAATCGAAAACTTCCGCGCTGCCGGCGGAGAACTAAAAACCTCGGAGGATCGCCAACGCAATGCTGAGCGCCGAAAAGGACGCCAATTCCGCGAGGATTTCCACCGCCGTTTCGATGACGACAGCCGCGAACAGACCGAAGAAGACCGCGAGTTTATGCAGTTGCGTAACAAGCACCGCGAATTTGAACGTGTCTACGGCCGCAAACACCGCGGAGAAGACGGAGAAAACGATCGCCCGCGCCGCAACTTTGGCGACCGTAAGAGTGGTAAGTTCGGCGATCGCAACAACTTTGGCGAGCGCAAGAGCGGACGCTTCAACGACCGCAACGAACAAGGAGATCGCCCCAAAGGCAAAGGAGGCAAGAGCTTCGGCGGTCGTAAGAACTTCGATCGTCATTCGCATGGCGACAGATAAGAAGTGATATTAAGACGATATATAAAGGAATGATGTAGGCGTTCTTTTCTGACGCCTACTTAACTTAAAGATATACTAAAAACGGAGGATACGGAAAATCATAGTATGCTGTCTGTTGACGGACAAAGCCTATGTGCCTTTCCGCATCCTCCGTTTTTCTTTTAGCCGAAAGAGAATGTTGTGTTCCTCCTTAGGAACTTTCTTCAGCGGCTAAAAGATAAGGATTAGCAGGGAAATAACCCCAACGACTATGATAACAATATTGAACAAAATGAAGCGCATGGGGCTCGTGGCCTTAGCGCTACTTTGCACCATGAGTATGCAAGCTCAAAACAAGAAGAGTTTTACGCTCGACGATCTTATGTGGGGCGGCGAGAACTACTGGAACATCATGCCCCGTAATATCTACACGGGCTGGTGGGGAAACCAACTCGTAGAGCTCGATGCGGAATCGGCTCGTTTGTACGGCGCAGCAAAGCCGCTCTTTACGACGGCCGAAATAGAACCCCTCATTTCCGATGCGACAAAGGGAAAAGGAATCTCGGCCTATAATGCCTCCTTCCCCGATGGCAATAAAACAGAAGTGCTGCTCCGTACTTCCGACACGAATTTCCTTTACAACTGGAAGAAGAAAAAGATTGTTTGGCAAGCGCCCTGCGAGCGTGGTATCGGTCATGTAGAGTTCAACGCGACATCTCGCAGCGAGGCCTACACAAAGGACTATAACCTCTACCTCCGCACTGCCGACGGTCGCCTGCATACTGTCAGCACTGACGGTTCGCGAGAGTTGCTCTACGGTACGAGCGTACACCGCGATGAATTCGGTTATTCCAAGGGAACATTCTTCAGTCCCAGCGGAAAACTCCTGGCTTTCACGCGTATGGATCAAAGTATGGTGGCCGACTATCCGCAGGTGGACATTTCGCAACGTATAGCAGCGTATGATCCTGAAAAGTACCCCATGGCTGGTATGACCAGTCATAAAGTGACCATTGGTATCTTTAATCCCGCTACGGATAAGACTGTTTATCTGCAAGCAGGAGACCCCACTGATCGCTATTTCACCAATCCGAGTTGGGCTCCCGACGAGAAAACGATTTATCTCATCGAGATGCCGCGTACTCAGGACAAGGCAGAACTCGTGGCTTATGACGTGCAGACAGGTGCTCGCAAGGGTGTGCTCTATACGGAGACGAACGAGAAATACGTTCATCCGATGCACGGCATCACCTTCCTGCCGTGGGATAATAGCAAATTTATCTACCAAAGCGAAAAAGACGGCTACAACCATCTCTATCTCTTCGATACGAACGGCCGTCAAATTAAGCAGCTCACGCAAGGCAACTGGGTAGTACTCAATCTGGCTGGTTTCAACGTGAAGACAAAGAGCGTTATCATCAAATCTACCGAGTCATCGCCCATTCGTCACAACTATTACAGTGTGAATGTTGAAACGGGCAAGCGCACTTTGCTGGACAACGGTGTGGGCGTACATAACGCTACGCTTTCTCCCGATGGTCAATATCTTATCGACCGCTGGAGTTCACCCAAAACATTCCGTGAATATGACCTTCTCTCCACCACGGAGCAGAAGATAAAGAAACTTCACACTGATGATACGCCCTGGAAGGAGTATAACGTGCCCGAAATTTCGGGAGGCTCTATCAAGGCTGCCGATGGTACTACCGACCTCTATTATCGCATGGTGAAGCCCGTAGGTTTTGACCCTACAAAGAAGTATCCCACTGTGGTTTATGTCTATGGTGGTCCTGGCGTGCGCAATGTGGAAGAATCTTGGAACTATACCGCTCGTCCGTGGGAAATCTATATGGCTCAGAAAGGTTATCTGCTCTTCGTGCTCGATAATCGTGGTTCTTCAGAGCGCGGTTTTGCTTTCGAAACAGCCACATGGCACCATCTTGGCACAGAAGAAATGAAGGACCAAATTAAAGGTGTTGATTTCCTCAAGTCGTTGCCCTATGTTGATACTAATCGCATGGGCGTGCACGGTTGGAGCTTCGGTGGATTTATGACGACAAACCTCATCTGCTCTTATCCAGATGTGTTCAAGGTGGCTGTTGCCGGCGGCCCTGTCATCGACTGGAAATACTACGAAGCAATGTATGGCGAGCGTTATATGGGAACGCCTGAAAACAACCCTGAGGGCTACAAAGAAGCAAGTTTGCTCAACAAGGCTAAGAACCTCAAAGGTCGTCTTCAGATTATCTTTGGCTACAACGACCCTGTTTGTGTGCCGCAGCACACTCTCTCGTTCCTCCGCGCTTGTGAAGATGCTGGAACACAGCCCGATCTTTTCACTTATCCCGGTCAAGGCCACAACATGATGGGGAAGGATATGGTTCATCTCCACGAACGTATCACGCGCTATTTCGAAGACTATCTAAAATAATCATCACAGGTCTCGTTGCAGAACTCTATTCTGCGGCGAGACCTCTTAATTTTCTTTCTATATGAAAACCCAGATTACATCCCCCAAAGCTCCTGCAGCCATCGGCCCTTATAGCCAAGCCATCGCTGCCAATGGTTTCTTGTTCATCAGTGGGCAGTTGCCCATCGATCCCGCTACGGGCAATTTTGCCGAAGGCGGCATTCGCGAACTGACACGCCAAAGTTTGGAAAATGTGAAAAGTATCTTGGCCGAAGCCGGACTGACCCTTGCCGATGTTGTTAAGACCACGGTGTTCTTAGCCGATATGAGCGATTTCGCAGCTATGAACGAAGTCTATGCAGAATACTTCACCGCACCAGCTCCTGCCCGCAGTGCTGTGGCTGTTAAGACACTGCCCAAAGGCGGATTGGTGGAGATTGAGGTTATCGCTGCTTGCCGCTAAACAGACGGTAGGCCGACAGAAAATAGCTTAAAGGTGCGAAGTTTGTGAGAGGGGAAAACGTTCGTTTTTTTAGCTTTCACTAACTTCGCACTTATTGTGTCAATGCTTTGAACCCACGTTCGGTTCAAAGCAATAAAAAGAAAGTATGGAACAAAAATACACAGATGTCGTCAACGCGGTGCGTGCTCTCATTTCGGGCGAAAAGGAAGAAATGAGCGTGTTGGCCAATGTTGCCGCAGAGTTGCACGATTCAATGGGCTATTTCTGGGTAGGTTTCTATTTGGTACGTGAAGGAGAGCTCCGCTTAGGTCCTTTCCAAGGTCCAGTGGCTTGCTATCGTATCCGCCATGGCCGCGGCGTTTGCGGCACGGCGTGGGAGCAAGCAAAGACCCTGATTGTGCCTGATGTTGAGGCCTTTCCCGGTCACATAGCTTGCAGCAGTCTTTCGCGGTCGGAAATCGTTGTTCCGCTGCGCAATGCCAAGGGCGAAGTAGTCGGCGTGCTCGACATAGATAGTAAAGAGCTCAACGCCTTCACACCTGCCGAAGGCGAGATGCTGGAAGAAGTTTGTGCAGCTATAACCGAAACGCTATATTCTGAATGATGAAGTACGAAAAAATAGGCGTGTTTCTTTCGGCCAATAGTCAGGTTGACGACATTTGCCACCAAGCCGTGCGCGAAGTGGGAGAATGGATTGGTAGGACCCGCCGCACCCTTATTTATGGCGGTGCAAAGAAAGGCCTCATGGAGGAATTGGCACAGGCCACAAAGCAAAATGGTGGGCGCATCTTTGGAGTTGTTCCCGAGATAGTGGTCAATCGGAATTTAGTGAGCGAAACGCTGGATGTCACCATCCGAACGGTAGATTTAGCCGACAGAAAGAGTATCATTATTGAGAAAAGCGACATCCTCTTGGCTCTCCCTGGCGGAGTGGGCACACTCGATGAGGTTTTCACGGCACTTTCCATGGCCTCCATAGGCTATCCCAGCAAACGCGTAGTACTCTACAATCCCCATGGCTTTTGGAACTCTCTGCTGGACCTCTTCGCGGATCTCCACCATAAAGGAATGCTCCGCGATCGTCCTCAAGACTTGCTCTCCGTAGTAGAGAATCTTGAAGAATTGCAACAACTCTTAGACGGAGAATAGGGCTGTCCATCACGGCCTCTATGCAGAAACCTCAAGAAAGGAGTCAGCGCAAGTCAATCATATAGGTGAGCGTAAATATCTTTATTGCGTTTGAAGATACAATAAGGCTGTCAGTTCACATCCTTATTGCGTCAGCCGACACCCTTATTGTATTTCTAAACAGAATAAGGAAAATTGAGTACGAAGGAGGTAGGCTCTTCTCTGTAAGTTGTTTTTTTGTTGTCACATCGTCACGTTGTCACACTTTGAGCATAACCGCTTGATAATGTATTTATTGCAGGCGTGACGACGCGTGACAACGGTGTGACAACAAAAAAGTTGTTGTCACGCGCATAAGCTCCTCTTTATCAGCATATTCTCCTCCTCCGTGACAACGTGACAACAAAAAATGAGTTTTTTCTATAGGAGGATAGAGGGAGAATACTCCCTCTACGCTTTCAGTGCGACACCGCCGGTGTCGGAGGTTAGTGTGGCTTTCTGTCCACGGGTTCATCCTCGCTCCGCTCGGGCATCACCCGCGGTTAAGCATGGTGCGCCTCCGCTGGAGGCGTAAGTTGGTTATGCTTTACTGCGGGGGTAATGGTACTGGGGAGTGGCAGTGGTGCAGCAGATAGTGTACAGACTTCATTCGATGTGTGGCAGTGGTGATGGCGCAGGGATGGAGAAGTAGTCTCCGATGGCGTACAGTTTTTTTCGATGTGTGTGGGTGAGTTATTAGGGGCGGATTTCTGCGTTTTGATATGCTGGGGGATGAGGCCGGCGGCAGTGAGTGGACCTACTGTCCCCGGCGGGGACACACTATGCTTAACCGCGGGTGATGCCCGAAGGGTGAACCCGTGGGTAGTATGATCCCCCTTCCTTCCAACACCGGCGGTGTCGCACAGCATCCACTCAGCAAGTCTTAAAGTATCACTTACTCACAGAAGGGTTCTATATATAAAATCTTTGCTTAATTGTTTAGAAGCTTCACCAAAACTGTATTTGGTGAAGCTTCTGAAGTTTTTTTGCAATGTTTTCTGGAGGGGATGCAGAGAATCAATAAAGGAACAGCTTTGCCGTGCTTTATTTGTTCACTGCGCCACCATCTTCCCAGTAGTAGATATTGGCACTTATCGCCACTTTCTTTTTTGCTGGGAAGGCAGAAACACATACTCCGGCATAGATGGTTGGGCGGCCTTCTATCTTGGGCAAGCGATAGCATTTCACATCTGAGCGATAGATTTCGGAACATATACCTACCATGCGGCGACATTTCTCCTTGGTATGTTCGATATACTCTTCTTCTGAAATTTCTTGCCAGTCTTTAGGAATTTCATTCCACATAAACCCTACTGTTTCTTCAACAGTGGGATATTCTCTGTACACATGAAATTTGATATTGTCGATTCGAAAACCTGATTTTCCCGTTGTGTACTCCATTGAGGTTTCGGCATTCTTTTTTGTGACAAAATAGTATGCTCGCGTACTTTGATGTTCCCAAATATCCACACAGCCTCGACGGGCTTCCGTAGTATCTACTTCTTGCACGCGCATACCGAAAGCATTGAAGTAGGGTTGGATAAAGAACGGGCCAGTGAGTAGCGGGTCTTGCTTCTTCGGTTTGTCTGCATAGGCGGCAAACATCACTGTGCTTAAAAGTAGGAGCAGAAGTGTTTTAGTAATCTTCATTTTTATTTATTGCTGTTTAGTATGTATCATTCCTATTGAAATATCTTAAAGGTGTCAATTCCCTTCATTCCCGAAGTTGTATTAATAAACCAAATCTGTCCGGAGTTCCTTACA
>QWCI01000797.1_pt1 | contig 39155 bp, 33 predicted proteins | sample 1972541 | NCBI WGS metagenome assembly QWCI01 (sample SAMN09866712, study PRJNA288562) | Human oral metagenome isolate term3_saliva, whole genome shotgun sequencing... | isolation source: mouth | host: Homo sapiens | place: USA: California | reverse complement strand
ACGGAGCAACGGTATTGTACTCAAGCACATTGTTTAATAAGAATAGCAATAGTAAAGTTATTGTTGAGCCAACAAATAAGCAAGTACTTGATTTAGTCAAGTTTGCGCTCGGTGAACCTATTGTTGGCAAGGATGGCATAGAATCTGTTGGTGAGTATCAGACGATTGACCGCGTTACTCGTGGCAAGAAGACCGATGTTAACGCAGCTTATCATGTGAGTGGCAATAAGTTTGTCGCGACTGTTGGTTTGGCTGATGGTTATGATGGCAAGCCTGATAATCGTTATCATAACAGACTTCGCATTGTTATGGATTCATCTCATCGTTCCGCTGAGACATCGCAGATGGCGAGCGTTGACGATGCTGATAAGTATCTGCGTGATGCAGTAGCCTCGGCTCGTGAGAACTTCGAGCGTGAGCTTGGAGTCGAAGAGCTGATTGCTGATTGGAATGAGCATCACGATGAAGAAGGTTGGGAGCCTAAGTATTCAGGTAACCCTGACTTAGCGGTAATTCAGCAAAGCTATATTGATGTTTTGAGTGGCAAGAAGAACACTCTGCTTCGTCCCGATGTTAATGAGGACGAGTATAAAGAAATGCTTGCTGAGGCTGGAGAGTTTGAAACAAATGATGCAGCAAGTTATGTAGAGTATAAGAATAAAATGGAGAAGTATGCGTACTCAGTAGACGATAATCCAGAGGATATCGTAAGACTTCATGCTTCTGATTTTATGTATGATACTATTGGTGACTATGACATTGATAGTGATGGCAAGAGATTTAATCCTGTTGGTGTTGCTCAATATCAAGATTCTGCATATAATGTTTCAAGAAACACTGCAGATATTGTGAAAGCAATGCGCATGCTGAATATTGGAGCAGATGAAGTCCGTGGTGAGGGTTTCTATGTTGATGCTGTGAAGCACCAGCTTGTTAAGTTTGATTTTGCAAGTGCTCAGCCTATGGCATCTATTGACAATGAGTTTGTCAAGAAGATGTATGGTGAGATTGTCATTGGTCTGAAGACAAACGGTGTCTCGTTTGATGAGAACGACATCCGTATGGATAGCAACGGTATTGTACGCTACACTGGTAAAGTGGCTACGCGTGAGGCTGCTGATAGTAAAAACGTTATTGCTGTTGAAGGTGAAATCGGACAGATTTTTGTTCCTGATGAGCATGGCGTTGTACGTACCCAGTTTAACGCTGATGACAATTATGCGTTTGTGCCAGGTTATACCGCAACGATTGTCCCAGATAAAGCTGGAGAGAATAAGAGTGTCGAGGAGAGAACGCTCCTTCGCGGCTACGAGCAGACAATGCGTGAGGGCATCCGTTATCAAATTCGTCAGGATTTGCTGAATGCAAAAGAAGGTGTTGGCGTTGGCTCACCAGTAAGTGTCAACGATGTCTATCGTCATCTTTATGACGAAAGATATGATGTTGATTTTGTGGGGCAATATTTAGAGCAAGGTATGCCAGAAGATTTCTTGAACGCAATTATTGAGACAGCAGGTTCTCGTGTTCGCTATAGCAATAGCGTGCGTGATGGTTCTACTACGCATGCGGAGTACATGGCGAACACCTATGATGTCGATATGGCTAACGATAATACAGGAGACGCGTTTGTGTTGACTGGTGGAAGGAATATGGCAAGGCTCACGAGTGAAGCCGATGGCTATTTCGACCCTATTGCCACCACAGCAACATCAACGAACCAAGGTTGCTTGCGCTATCTTGTCGAGGGTTCTAAGGTTGATGCAGACGGTCATATTATTCCTTCTGAGGATAAGAATGCTCGTTGCGCTTTGATGAATCACCCATTTATGGCTAATTCGAAGTATGACCCATTCGACCGTATCAATATGACCATTTCAAACATTATGCAAGCTTCTGCATTAACTGACCCAGTTAATATTGTTCAAACCCAGGTTGAGGGTTGGAACATGGACGACGGTTTTGTCGTCACTAAGAAGTTTGCTGACGGGTATAAGATGCGCAACCGTGATGGTTATATGAGGTCTTTGGTCGTTGGTGATAAGCTGAGCGATGGCCACGGCAATAAGGGTGTTATTTCTCTTATTGTTGACCCAGATATGTCAGACGTAGAAGCTGAGGAACAAGGTCTTTTGAATATTGTTCGCATGGTTCGTGAGAACCCTGAGTTGGACATTATGATGCCTTTGTTCTCAGGACCATCTCGTTTTAATGCTGGTACTGCTCGAGATATGATGAGCGGTGAGCGTCATGACTTTGTCGATGTGAATGGTGACGTTCACGAAGACGCTATGGGTCAGATGCAAATTATTATTACGGACAAGTCCGCTGACACTAAGACTCACATCTACGATGATGAGGAATTAGCTCAAGGACATGGCCGTAAAGCATCTGCTCAATTAGCATGGGCATTTAACTCAAAAGGCGCTTCCGCGATTATGCGTGAATGCTATGGTAATAATTCCACGGTTATTTCTAATATGCGCGAAATGCTTATTGCCTGTGGCTTAGATATTTCTGAGACAGGCGAGTTTAGACGTGGGTACCAGCCGCATGAGGGTGAGACAAGACGTGTTATTGAGATGCCTGAGCTTCAGTATAAGGATAATGGTGTGCTTGATAGAAAGAGCATGAGTGCTGAGTTTGCTCAGTTAATTGCTCGTACTGGTGGCATTATGGAGCTTCCTTTTGAGCTTACGTACTCAACAGGCGATGCTATGCCACCACTTAACGATGGTAAGACCGACGTTATTTACACTGAGCAGGAGTGGGAGCGTAAGGGCTATACTCGCAAAGACGGTGTGTACGTCAAGCCGACTACAGTTCATCGTAAGGTAGCTGTGGGGCAGCGTCAGACGGACAACATTACCTGGGGTATGCCTGTTCTGTCATCTTATCTTCGCAGCGGTCAGTCTTTTGATGATGGCACTACTTCTTCTCATGACTATACTCATCAGTATGAGGGCATCTTCATGGATGCTTGCGAGTATAGGGACGCTGTCGAAAAGCTTAAAGATAAGAATTTAAGCGAGAAAGATAGGGCGAAATACGAGAAGATTGTTGAGGAGAAGCCAGCTCGTGCTCAAGCTCGTTATGATAAGATTGCTCGTGATATTGAGGCTCGTAATTTCGCAGGTAAGCACAATATTTTCCGTGATGGTATTATGAGCCGTCGCATGCCTAACTCAGCTACCGCTATTGTTACTGAGGACCCAAGGTTGAAGATTGATACTGTCGGTATTGGTCGAGCAATGGCCGATGCAATCGGGGTTAAAGACGGCGAGAGTATTTTGCTTTGGCGTGACCCAGTTCTTCGTGATAGTGGTGTTCGCTATATGAAGGTCACGATTGATGAGAACCTTACAGGGTTGTCATTGAATCCAGTTATGGATAAGTCATTTGATGGTGACTTCGATGGCGATACTTACGGCTTAATTGCTCTGAAGAGTGAGGCAGCTAAGCGTGAGGCTGAGAGACTTTTCTCTGTTCAGGCTAATTTGCTTGACTATGGTAGTGGTGAGGCTGGTAATTATGGTCTTGCTATGCAAGAGTCTCTTGATATTAAGCTCGCTGAGCACCATAGACCTGAGATTGCTGAGCGTTTTGCAAAGATGCGTGAGGAAATTAATGGTTTTGAGGCTGATGCAAAGATTAGTCTTATCTCGCAAGATGAGTTAGCAGAGAAACGTGAGCGCGCTGTTGAGGACTTGACCGCTCTGTATCGCGATGCGTTCTATGGTGAGTGCGGTACTGAGACGTTGAGCTTTAAGGATGTCGCAACTCATGTTGAGTCTGTTTATAAGTCTTGTGTCGAGACAGGGGCTAAAGGTAATACTGCTAAGGTCAGAGGCTATATGAACTGGCTTGGCTGCACTGATGGAAAAGACAGTGGCGACATTGACTTTGATGAGATTGTCGATAATACTGTCACAAGAGCTACACGCTTTGACCATCAGCAAGTTATGGACGCAACCGCGGTTAAAAGTCACGGTACTGGTATTGGTGGCTCGTTCTCTCAGAGAGGTGTTGCCGCACTTCGTAATAAGTGCCAGACAGCTGTTCTTGAGCTTACTTATCCAGTAACGCAGTCATTGTTACAGTCCAAGCACGATGCGGCTGAGGCAAAACATAAGTATGAGATGCTTATGGGACCTGTCCGTGACCTTTGGCGTGGCGCGAGTGTTGTACAAGACGAGAAGGGTCGTTGGAAGACCGAGCGAGACAACGAGGGTAATGTTGTCCAGGCTGACAAAGACACATGGGTTCAGACGTTTAGTGATATGTACACCACAAGTACAGCGGCTGGCGGACTTAATGTCGATATCAACAAAGAATGGGTTGATATTGTTGCTCAGAATTTAGTTGATGAAAACGGCAAGATGCTGAACATTGAGGACAAGGAGAATGGCTTTATTGGGACATTGGTTGAGCTTGCTGATAAAAAGGCTAATTTGTTTGAAGGCAAGTATAATTCTCAGTTTGCACCTTATGTTGTTCGTAATAACATGAAGGTCCAAGAGGTTAAAGATGTTATTGCGTTCAACGGTCTTGAGAACGACGAAGAGGTTATGAGCCATGTTGATAAGATGAAAGCTTTTGTCAAGAAAGATAGCATCGAAGATGGTCGTGAGCGTAAGCTCGGTACTCAGAAAGCAATTTCTTTGAATGTTGCTGATAAAGCGCATCCTGTTTTGAGCGATGGAGAGTATCAAAATTAAGTGTTGGTTAGCAGGTGGCTCGTGTTGTATCGGGTCACCTGTTATAAGACTTTTTTAAAATAATTCTTGACAAATAGTTTTATATATGTTATAGTGTATGCTGGTAGTATTTTGATAGAAAGGACTTGTTCCATGTTTGATAATACAGATGATTACACCATTGACCCGGAGGAAATGGTTGATAGCGATTTTATGAGTGATGCTGATTTATGTGCTATGCATATTGATTCGGTTATCGAGGAGAAAAGCCAGTTAGATGAGTTTAAGTTTGATGATTGGGTTGATATCTATAGCACGTTGAAAGATATGAGGATTATTGCATTAGACAAGAATCCAGATTTTACTTTGGCTTATGAGAATAAGCTGAAGAAGTTTTACGCCGATACGTGTGGTTGTGAGCTAGATAACAATGTTTCTTTTAGTTCGCAGATTGCTAGTTTTGGTGTTGGTAAATATGCAATGGACGAAGATTGGCAAGCGTGGAAGAAAGCAACACAAGAGCTTGAGTTAGATAAATATGTACCTGGAAGCGCTTCTTCTGATTTTAGGTCTTCATTCCTTGATTTTTCCAAGATGCCGCAGGATGTTAAAGATTTTGACAAAAAATGGTCTACTGAGGATAATGCTGTTTATAATACTCTTATTCAATGCGAATATTCGTCTCCTATTGATAGCATTGAGTATGATATGTACTCAATCGATAATGGTATATGGATTCCTTTCACAAAGGAAGAGCTTGAGGCCGCAAGGGCTGATTTTGTTTCTCAATTTAGCGAGCGTGTGCATAATTCATTAGATGGCTCTGACGTACGTGTTGTAAAAGGCGATGTTACGGATAGCGTTCTCGGTGGTAAGCCTGCGTTAAATGAGAAAACATATGCAATGATTTCTAAAGATTATATTGCATGGTTGAAAGAGTATCAAGCCGAGAAGTCTGCAAGTCAATCATTAGGCTTTGGTGTTGACTATAGTCGTCAGAACGTTGATGAGGGACTTGATGCGTTTGATACTTTAGTGAAGGCTACAAGTCGCGATAAGAGCGTCGTTGCTGAGGCTTCTGATGAGAAAAAAGTTCTTGAGATTGACACTATTGCCGAGGATAAGCAGGATATTATTGAGTATTAAATAAGAGTTATTTGAGCGATATAAAATGGAGCTGATATATTCGGCTCCATTTTTTTTTTAATATTTTTATAAATAACTCTTGACAAAAGTGTTGTTATATGATATAATATCGACAATTGAAATAATTATATCACACTTTAAGAAGTGAGGTTTTATATGAGACTAAAGAAAACAATGCCTGTTCTAAAGTTTCCTAGCCGTGAACAGAGGCAACGTGCGAAACAAATGAAGCAGGTTGAGAAAAATAAGCGTCATGATTATGATGAAGGTGACGCTGTTCAAAAGACATTGGATGAACTCAATAATAGTATTGAGAATCTCCAGTTTGATATGGTCAATTTCACTAACGAAGGTAATGCGTGGCTTGATGCCCAAGGCGATGAGCAGCAACGCAGTATGAGTCGTATGAATAGGGTTTATCAGAGACGTCTTTTGATGATGTGTGTGAGTCCTTTGCAAGACGGTATTACACCAGGTAGTTTGCTGACCGCAGCTTCTATGTTTATTGGTTTGTCATTAGGCAATCCAGACATGTTAAAGACTATGAAAACAAGTGTTGGAACTGTGCTTAACACTGCTGCTTCAGAGATTGAGTCACGTGGCGGAAAGCTTGGCGACAGCGGTATTTCTAAGTTTCTGAAAAAGCACGGTGATAAATATTTGCGCAGTGCCAATAATGGTCGCTTACCGTTTACTGCTGAGACAGCAGCGCTGGCTCATATGGCTTTAACTCGTGAAGCATATGTTGAAATGCGTGATGGAAAGCATGTTCCTGAGGATGTTAAACTCAAGTATGAGGCTGCTGAGAATACGCTTCACACACTGATGGCTCAGGATGAAGTTTCTATGAAAGACATGCGAGCATATGAGAAGAATTTTATTGGTCGCATGGCTATGAAAGATATCGGTGTTGCTCAGCGTTATAATGAGATTTCATATGATGGTGTTGCACCAGCTAAAGCCAAGAAAGTTCGTGAGACAGTGTACGTGAAAGACGAGGATGGTAATTTAAAGCCAGAGGGCTATTATCATGAGGTCTGGAACGGTGAGTTTGTTGATGCAAAAGGAAAGAATTATACAGGTACTATGAGTTTGCGTGAGCCAATGAGCGAGGATGAGCTTGCGAATCGCATTGGTGTTGATATGGTTCATAATTTTGCACATAGATGTGCAAATGAGCTTGATGGTATTGGTGAGACCTCTAAAACAACTTATAGCTCAATGCTTAACGCTTTGTCTGATTCATGCGGACTTGATTGCGGCGTTGAGGTGAAGAACCCAACAGAGCTGTATGACACAGAGTATAACAAGTATAAGCAGCTATTTGACTGTGGCAAAGCAGATGGTATGAGCGGCAATCAGATGTTTAGAACCGCTGTGCTTGGTGGTGCAACCACTGAGCTTGCTGTTGCTACTAAACTTATTGGCGCAAATTATATGATGCCCGATAAAGAAGCTGAGGCGGAGCCAGAGCCAGAAGATGGTAAAGGTCGAAAGTCGGAAATTGGTATGTTCTTCTCACATAGTGCTATGGTTCTTGCTCGAGAACTGTGTGATTATGAGCCAGAAGATGTTGAGAAAGCTGGTATTTATGAACGACTTTCTCAGCAATTAACTGATGACGCAGAAACTTATTTTGGTGTTGATATTCAGCATAGTAACATTGCTTATGACACCGAAGGTATTTTGAAAGTTACACATAGTGCTGCAGCTATGTTTAGAAAAGCTGGCATGTCTAAAAAGGAAATTGAAGATAAGATTTTAGAGGTACAGACAACTATGCTTGGCGTTCAGTATGCGCAATACGAAGACCGTGGTGAGAACAATATTAACGATAGGCGAATCGGTAAAAGGGATGACATTGCACAAACCGAAGTTACTCAGTCATTGAAGAGACTTGTGAATGCTGAAAAGATTAAAACTTTCAGTTATGATGTCGAGCCAAAGGATGCTCATATAGTTAAAGCTAGTGACAAAGTTATTGAGCAACGTGAGAACGATGATTATAATAAGCGAGTTCAATCAACTTTTGATAAGTTTGCGTCAGTGTTTAGTGACCATAAAGATAGTGATGAATTTGAGAGATAAGGTGATAGGTGATGAAATTACGTCGTGATATAACATACGTTGAAGTAAACGGCAAGAAATACGCCAGCACAAAAGCAGACGGTGCTTCGCTTGAAATGGGTTCGAGTGAGTATCGTGAGCGTCTACGTGACCTAAAGGGCATGGATGAACACGAGCAAGAAAAAGATAAGCTTGCTGATGCGGGCTTTCGTCCAAAGACCGAGGATAGATTCGAGACAACTGAGCGAGATGCCTATGACGAGAATGTTGAGAATCTTAGAGAAGATATGCTTCGTGCAGATGCAAATATCGGACAAGGTCGTCTCACCGATACACAGCGTAATGTGTCCCATCAGATTCGTAAGAGTTTGTATGTGTCGAAAATTGAAGAGAATGCTCGCGAAGAGGCAGAGAAAACAATAGAGACCGATGATGATGAGAAGGTCAGACGTGTTCTGCCTAATGTTTTAGAGAATGATGTATATAATGAAGGTGTCACTGAGGATGATTTTTATCCAGGTTCTAAGACATTGAATAAGTATCTTTAATGGGGTTGATGAACATGGGATTTATTGATGAGCTAAACGAATATCGTGACCCGAATATTGTTGCTCAGGAAGAGCAACAAAGAAAAGAGAGGTCTCCTTTGAATATGATTATGAGAACTGCATTTGGTATGCTTACACAAATGCAGCAAGCACGCGAGACAGCAGCTATGATTAACATGAATAACAACGAACTTGACGCTGATAAAGAGCAAATGGCTGAGGTTGAAAATGTTGGTGCTGAGACAGTTTCACAAGAACGTCTTGAGGCTGATATTCAACGCCTGATGCAAAGTGTTCTGGACGATAGACCTCATCTGAATGAGTTTGACGATGAGGAGGACGACAATGCTTTGGTCTGATTTTCAATTTGAGAATAAAGGCTATCAAGACTCAGAGTACCGAAAGTATTTTGTAAATCTGCCTTTATACGAAGGTAATAAGTACGGCCATTGGGAGAGCGATACAAAGTTTGTTCCTTCTGATTATGCGATTCATCAGATGCATTGGCGACCTGATGGCAAGGCTGAGTTTGAACTTGGTGTATACAAGGATGAAGATTTGCGCGATAAGTGTCCGTTTTTCGGAGCTAAAACTCCTGTTTGGAACGAAGAAGCTTTTTTGAAAACGAGGAGCATGGTTCGCGATAGGATTGAGAAGAAACAAGCAGCAACAGAAGCTGCTGAGCGAGCGAAGCAAGAAGATATTGCAAGACGTCAAGCTATGAGCGATGCTCGTCAGAAGTTCATCGATAAATGGCGAAATATGGAGTATTAGTTATGAAACATAAGAAAATTGTAGCTCGTGCTCATAGCCATCTTTTCAGTAAGAAGTCCCAGATTAATCGCAAAGGTGATGGCTATAAGAAAGTTGGACCTGTGCTATCCAAAGCACAAAATTTAGGATGTGCGGGTCTAAGATTAGGTTTTCCAGAGTTTGATGCTGACCGTTGGAAAGATGACGATTTAGAGTTAAGTTAAGCGTATGTGCAAATACCGTGTCATGTTTTTGATGCGGTATTTTTTTTTTATAAATTTTTATAAAAAGGCTTGACAAAAGTAAAATATTGTCGTAACATAGGTGCTAATATAAAGTTTTGAGTTTCGAGTAAGGATGCAGTAATGAAACGTTTTTTGACAGCTCTTGAGATTATTTTTTATTTCTTATGGTTCGTTGGGTGCATATTTCTGGGCATGGTTGGCGTGTTTTTGCTGACTTCTGGCTTTGAGTTGTATGCGTATGCAACGTTCGCAAGCACTGTTATTGTGTTTGTGTGCTTGATTTTAGGTATAAAAACAAAGAAAAAGGTTCCAGAGTATAATCGCGGGGAATTTATTAAAACTTATAAGCTAGAAGGGTATGCTCATGCTGATACTAAGAAATCTGGTGGATTTGCAGATATTTACAGTGATTGTATTTCTTTATGTGATACTTCTGGTAGCCATTTTCTTAAATGTACGAACTTAAAGTGGGATGATTTCGACAGTTATATTGTCTTGGACAAGAATCGTGTTTGCTATAAGATGAAAAGTGGCATATATGGCATTATTGGTCTTGGTTCAAAGATTAAGCTGAAGACTTTTGTGAAACTGCTTGATTCTCATGCGATAGTGGACGTGAGGAATACGGAGAATGAGCAGGTGTATGAGGAAGATGTTACACGCAAGTTAGAGCGTGTTATGGAAAAGTAATCGCTTCGCTGACGCTACGCGGTTTGTCCACCGAGTAAACTCGATGTCCAAACAAAAAAATTTAAAAAAGTTTGCCAAAAAGACTTGACAAATAAAAAGTAGCATGTTATTATAATAGTAAGCCGACGGAAGAAGTCGGGTTTGACACACGAAAAGGTGGTTTTAGTATGAATAAGGCAGAACTCGTAGAGGCAGTAATCGAGCGTTGCGCAGAGGGACATGCGTTTCCTTCTAAGGTAGCGGCAACCGAGGCAGTTAATGCTGTTTTTGATGTTATCTCTGAGCAGCTTGAGGCAGGTGAGCGTGTCGGTATTTCTGATTTTGGTTCCTTTGTTGTTAAGGACCGCGCAGCTCGCCGTGCTCGTAACGTTCAGAATGGCGAGATTATTGAGGTTCCTGCAACTCGAGCAGTTAAGTTTACTGCATCACAGAAACTCAAGGCTGCTGTTAAGTAACAAGAGTCTTTAGTTTATATTGTAGAAGGTTCTGGGGTCTGAGTACTGCACAAAAGAAATATCATGTAGTTAAGAGTTAGCTCTTATATCACTTTATTTTAGTGAATTTTATGGTGGTTGGTGCGTAGGTCTGTCCTCAGAACCATTCTTTGAGAAAGGTTTTATAGTATGCGAAATTATGACGAAGATATTAGGAAAGCAAAAGAGCGTTTGAAGAAGCTTGAGGAGCAGAAGGCTCAGCAAGAGATTCGCATGTATGTGAATATTGGTAAAGCTTGTGTTGCTGTTTTTGGCGAGAATCTTATCGATATGAAACAAAAAGATGTTGAAACTTTTCTGAAAGAAAAGATTGATACAAATACGGTTGAATCGCATGAGAATCCCTATGAAAATGGATTCGAGAGTAATAATCAATATAATCTTTATCAGTAATGGTTAACGATATTGATTCAAAGATTCACTCCATTGAGTATGGGGTGAATTTTTTTTTTAGAAAATTTTGTGATTCTGACTTGACAGAGCGATTTGCTCGTGATAGACTAGTGTTTAATGTTAGTTAATAGTTATTGTTGCCTAGATAAGGGGTGATATGAGTGGCTGAGATTTATACTTGTCAAGATGACATCTTGAGAAGCACGCTTGCTCTGTTTTTTGAGCAAGCTGATAGCGATGTTAAGCCAGAGGATGTGGCTGCACCGCTCTTGGATTTATACAATAAAAATATCGATGCTTATAATCTTGGACCAGAGAACCCTGATTCTGAGCCGAGTGATGACTTTAAGTTGCGTTTTCCTTATCAGAAAAAGGCCGATGCAAGGCTTAAACATAAGTCAAGTTTGTCTGGTTGGCAAATTGCTAATTGCATGATTCATTTTCAGAATGTGATTCGTGTTTGCTGGCTTGAGGAAGGCGACACCGTTAACTCAACGCTTGCATTATATCAAAACGATGGTGTGAACCGTGGTATCTATGATATTTCGAGTTCTGCTATCAACGAGTTGATTTATAGATATAATCCCTCTATTGCATGGGCAGAGTTGTCAAATTGTTTGAACTATTTGAACTCATCAGCACCAGCAAAAATGCGCAATCAAGACCCCGACTTAATCGCAGTTGATAACGGTGTGTTCGACTATAAGACAAAGACGCTTTTTGACTTTGACCCTGATTATGTGTTTACCGTAAAGTCGCATGTGGCTTATGTTGAGGGCGCAGAAAATCCTGTTATCACTATGCCTGATGGCGAGGAGTGGGATGTTGAGAGCTGGGTTGACGACCTTACAGGTGATGAGCAAGTAAGAGAGCTTTTGTGGCAGGCGATTGGAGCTTCTATTCGTTCTAATGTGGCTTGGAATAAAGCCCATCTTTGGTACAATGTCGTTGGTAATAACGGCAAGGGCACACTTTGTCAGTTAATTCGCAATCTTTGTGGCAAAGGTTCATACACGTCTATTTCTATTAAAGAGTTCGGCAAAGATTTTATGCTGAGACCTTTAATGTATGTGTCTGCTGTTATTACTGACGAGAATGATACGGGAACGTTCTTGACATCTGGTGAAGCATTTAAGTCGGCAATTACACATGATGTTTTGCATGTCAATATTAAAATGAAAGAACCAGTTGATATTCGTTTTAACGGACTCATCATTGAGTGTGTCAACGAAATGCCAAAGTTCCAAGACAAATCGCAGTCAATGTATAGGCGACTTTTGCCTATTCCGTTTGACAAGAGGTTTGAGGGTCGTGAGCGAAAGTATATCAAGACAGATTATATTTATCGCAAAGAAGTGCTTGAGTATGTGTTATGGAAAGTGTTGAATACTAATTATTATGAGTTCACTATTCCTGATGTTTCTGAACAGTTGCTTGGTCAGATTAAGGAAAGTAATGACCCCATCAGACAGTTCTTGGATGAGACGCTTGATAGACTTACTTGGACGTTTATTCCTGCAAGCTATTTGTATCTGTTCTATAAAGGTTGGTTTGAGAAAAATGTTCCATCGGGAAAGATTGTGTCTCGCGATTCATTTATCAAGGACGCAAGGCAGTTGATTGATGACGAGTATACTGATTGGAAATCAACCAATGGTGCTTTGGCTCTTGGTGATAGATTAGATGCTCCAGAGTTGCTTTTGTATGAGTATGGTGTTAAAGAACTGCAAGACCCATCTTATCATGGCAATGATGTGAATCGTTTATGCACTTTATCAGTTGATAAGAAACAAAAATTCAGAGGATTTACTAAGAAAGTAAGTTAAAGAGAAAACCGCTTCAGTTTTTGGGGCGGTTTTTTAATAATTAAGGAGTTTTAAGCTTTGCATATATGTAGAATGGACAATTAGACCTTATCTATCAAAAGTACTCCTTAGATTGGCTCTCAGAGGCTCTCAGGGGTATTTTTACATAAAGAGGAGACCTTAATTTTGTTCGCATGAAAAGCAATAGGAAAATCTGAGTGAGATTTACAGGCTGTGGGTGGTGTATGTAGTGGCATGCGAAGTATGGAACGGGCTGTTTTTCGCATTTTTGTTGTATCTATCTGGTGATATAATGTCCATGGAACAGGTGGAACAGGTAAATTTAATTTCTATGAAGTTATGTAATAGTTCTGTGACAGCGTTATGTTAAGCGTGGCTCACCTTTAATCTTCAATATACCTGCTCATATAGTGATTATGGCTCAGGCTTGGCTCATGTGTCTCAGGTGCTTGAGCCATACTTTTTCGGCCTTTGACCTGCTAACATAACACCTATGGCTCAGGTGGCTCACCTGAATCTAATTTCTATGAAGATACGAAAAAAAAATAACAAATTTTTTATAGCGTTATTTTACAGTCAAAAATTTCTCATTACAAAATTGTATTAACTTACATGTTGTAGAGAATTAGTATGCGTGAAAAATTCGCGCATACGTAGAACTTGCTTTCAGGTGTTGCCGCTGTTGCCAAGAAATAAATATATATATTTAACTGGTATTATATTATTAAATATTGGCAACATGGATATTTTTAGCTGTTGCTTAGCTGTTGCCAAGAAATAAATATATAATATATATTATAACGCATCACTGCACGTATATTGTGGTTTTTTGGTTTTTTAGCTCTAGCATTTCAAGGTGTTGCCAAGGTGAGCCATGGTTGTGTTTCCGCAGGTAGTTGTGTTTTATGGCGTCTGGACATTTTTGTATTTGCCCAGTTGACAAAATTCACAATTTCTTCACATTTGAGTTTTCGACACGTTTTCAACATCGTCGTGCGCGCGAAATTTTGTTAAAACTATATAAAAAGTTTAACTATTTTAGTGTTTTTGAGAAATGAATTGTTACAATTTTGTTAAATGTAGTGGCTCGCCGATATGATATTTATGAACGTTCTCCACAATCTCTACATATTATTATATTCTCATGTGAACATGTACTCATGCTTTATCTTATATTTTTAAAGGTTTTCTATTGTTGTCTTAACATTGTTTGGGTTGACAAATGTGTGACAATGTTTGCACGCTACCACGGTTAGTCCATCGAGCTTGCTCGATGTCCAAACTTTTTTCAAAATAACACTTGACAACTTTTTATAAATATGTTATAATATAGGTAATTTGATATAACCATCTAATTTTAGATTGGACTATAGTTATGGCATATGTTTTAGATGTTGATAGTTTGCATAAGCAAATGATGCAGCGCATTCAGAAGAATCAAGGTCGTTGGACAGCCGAGGACCAAGTTTGGCTTATCAATCAAGCAGATACTGCTGCTGTTTCTGCGGCAAGTGATGAAGAGATTGGTACTGCTTGGTACGAGGTCGGCGCGTCTAAGCACGACAGATGCATTGCTTTTCTTGAATCTTTAGTTAAGACTATGGATTTCCCATGGGATTGCGCATATAGTATGGATGATATTACTCCTGATATGGCATTGAATATTACTCGTTATGATAAACTTATGCCACACGAGTATATTAGCGAAGTTACACCAGATGCTGTTTATTCGTCTGATGCAAAGTTTGATACAAGGCACAAGACATTGCTCAATACTCTTCTTGTATATCGAGACGAAGGAATTGAGTGGACACAGGAATCTCAGGATGCACTTGATAAAGAGATTGATATGTGTTTGCAGGATATGAAGCTTATTGATACATATGCTTCTGGCTGGAAAGAGTATGCTGATGAAAAGCGAGCTGATTTAGTGAAATATGAGGCTGAAGGTGATGATGGTGGTGCTGAGTATGCTCGAGATATGTATAATTGTTCTATGGCCTCTTGGCAAAATGGCGAAGAGCTGAAGCGTAGCTGTTGGATGAAGTTTTTCGACATGGTTAATGATGCTTATGAGAATGTTAATTTTGACGATATTAACGTTGTCGGTGTTGAAAATCCAGGCATTAATATGGATAAAATCAGAGAGCAATTTCCAGCTCAGTACGGGGCGTGGTTACGCTTAAGAGATGATGCGTCAGCTCGTGAGCCAAAGCTTGAAGAAGGCACTTATGCTCAAGTAACTAAGGATAGGGGTAGAGCTAATGCTAGGGCAGCTAAGGCTGAGAAGTTTCAATATGAGATACTTCAGTCACGCTACACATATCCAAAATATGAGCGTGGTATGGATGTTATCAATGAGCGTATTATGGACGAGCATTCTTTTTGGAAACCTTCAGACCAAGCTACGTTAGAGGAACATTTTATTCATAAGTTTAATGCTCTTGATAAGATAAAAGATGACTATGACAAGACTCGTGATGAGAAACGTATTGATACTTATATTGAGTTTGGTCGTGAAGTTTTAGATGATTTGGATGAATATTGATGATATGGAAGATAATGGAATGGAAATGGAGTGACTTATGAGCGGTAATCTTGATGGGTATCGTTTTGAAGATGTTACTAAAGATACTCTTTATGTAATGAGAGATGTTCGTAGGACTATTGATGGATGGGCAAAAAGGACTCATGAGATTGATTTGGATTATAATCCTTATGAGGGTCGCGACGAACGTGAAAAGTTAGATATGGTTGTTACTAAAAATATTGTCGATTCTGTTAAAGACAGATTGTATAATATTGATACTAAGAATAAAGTAATTAAAGGCGTTGACGTTGAAGCATTACGCTGTGTTATTGGTCGGTCTGACTTTGATACGTTCTTTGGTAAAAGTACGAACTTTAGAGATGATTTAGCACCAGAGGTAGCTGTACAGCTTATGGACCCTCTTGATGGTGTTGTTTATTGCCGCAAGCATGGTTATGAGTATCCTAAAGAGTTTTCTGGTGTTGTGCTGAAGTCAGCAGCAGGAACTCTTCAGTCGTTATTGGGAGCAGTCGATACCGAAGAGGAGTACCATAAAGTCGAACAAGGTTTTGTTGAACTTGCCGACGGTATTAATTTTGTTCGTGTTTATTGCGAAGATGTGGCTCCTGAACTTCTTGACCACTTTGAAGAGTGTGCTAATTATGTGAGGGCTTCTGCGGCTGTTAGTATGCCTTGGGGCGATGAGAGAGCATTTATTGATGAAGTTTGTGCGAATTTTGAACGTTATAAGGCTGTTGAACAAGATGGTCGTAAGCATATCGACGTATCTGAGGCTGAGAATGATGGTCAGGAGATGGAGTTTTAGAGTATTAATACCTGCTTTACAGGTTAATACGTCTACGTTGTGCTCCATGTCTTAACAAAAATTAAACCCCTGTGAGTTATCACAGGGGTTTTTGTTGTAACAAAGGAGTAACAAGTGCAGTTTGTCTCCCGACAAGCGTTTGCGCTTGTGTTACTCATAAGTGTAGTCTGTTTCTTTGTCTTTAGACATGGCATCACATACATTTAATGTTTTACGTTTTTTGTTCTCATTATGTTTTATAATGTATGTGTTGATGGCATTGAGGTCTTTTTTGATATTGATGTTTGCGCACATCAGAGATTTCAAATCATTGTTGTCTGTTCGTATGCGTGAATTTGAGCCTATTGATTCTTTTATGTGATTGAGTTTATCGTATATAGGTTCTTTTTTGAAATTCATTGCTTGGACAGATATATTGTTGTCTTCAACATATATTTGATAGTTCTTATTTTGAGCTTTATACTCAAGCGTGATATGTGGTTGTGAGTGGATTGTTTCTTTGTTGTCAAAGAACACTTTTGTGCTTGGGTTTTCTAGCATGAAATCAAAATATGCTTTTTGAATCGTTGGCGCATTAGCATACATCTTTGATTCTTTGATGGTTTTAGCAACGATATTTTGATTGTTTTTCGTTGCTGTTTCAGAATACATGTTAGGATAGATTGTGAGCAGCTCTATGCCAAGAGGAGCGTTGCTGTTGGTTCTCAGCACGGCTGTGATTGAGCGAGTTTTAAGATGCTCAATATGACCTTTGTCGTTCATGATAAAGCCGTTGAAGGACTCATCCTCATCTTCTTCATAGTCGAAGGTGATAGGGATTTTCTCAAAGTTTTTGTTTCCATAGACTGCTTTCTCAATGGCTTGAGTCTGGCTCATAATGGCTGAGCGTAAGGCAAAGCACATGTCAGACTTGCTGGTGAATGTTGATACTGCACCAGTGTCTTTTTGAATGAGTCGTGTGAGCATTTTCTCATTGGATTGATTGATGTGTTCAGAGAAGACGTGTGTTGCTCTTGTTGTGAGAAGGTCTAAAAGGTTATTCTCATCAGCGACAGCTCGTCTGAGTGTTTTAATGTATTCTGAAACCATGATGTATCACCTTATACATAAGCAATGCGACTGTTATTTGGAACAGAGTCGTCTTTGCATAGAGTGATATAGGTCTTATATACTTCTGACTCAGGCATGTCGGTGAGAATCACGACTGGTTCTGAGTGATAGGGGAGTATTGCGTCATAGATTTTGTTGCAGTCAGCAGATACTTGTTCATAGGTCATTGTTGAAGTTTTGTTAGTTAAATCTTTAGGATACCAAGTTCTATCAACCTGATAGCCAGCGTCGACAATAGCTTTCTTGAGGCGACCTATTTTATTATGGCAGACAATAATGTGGTTCATATTAGTCTCCTTATTTGCTAGAATCATGTAGATTTTGTGTAGTATAACATAAGTTTTTCTTTTTGTCAAGTGTTATTTTTCGAAAGCTTCGCGGTTAGTCTGTCGAGCTTGCTCGACGCCCTAACATGTCACTCGGCGCGGTTTTAGCGCCTGGTCTTCGGTGACATTTTAGTTACGTTATTGCTACACAGATAGTCTATGGAGTAAGCTCAATGTTGAAATGCTATGCTAGATGTTCAAACCTTAGTTACGGTTTTTTTTTTTTAAGATTTTTAGAAATAACTCTTGACATTGTTCTACGAATATGTTATAATATCATCAACTTGAAATTTTCTTTATGGTTTTAATATCAGAGAGGTTGGTGTTTTTTATGTTAAGTAAAAGATTGATTAACAAATTTGTTGAGTCGTTTTCGCTCAATGTTGGTCATCATAAAAAAGATTTTAATAGAGATTATAAAGATTTTGTTCTTGCGCATGATGAGCTATTTATGCTTGCTGATAAAGCGAAAGCTGAAGGTTCACTTGATAATTTTTTAGCATATGTTGATGATGGTGTGACAGCTTTATGTGAGGATGCTGTTAGTAATCGTAATCATTTAAGTAAGGCTATCGAGCGAGCTTATATTTTAGAGGATTTGAAGGCAAAGTTTGACGGCAACAAGTCTTTTGGTGATGTTGCCAATGCTGTGTATAACAAATTTGAAGGCAAGATTGCACCTGAAGACTTTGTTGGTTCTTGTGTTTATACCGAGCTTTTTACCGGTAAGAATTTTGAAGCTGCGTTGTCTGACAAGATGACAGACGTTGATTTTGAAAAATGTCGTCTTCTTGATTCACCAGAGTTAGAGGAGCAACCTTATGCTGCATATAGAGAGTCTGATTATTATTATTTGGGCAAATATTATGAGGCAGCTGATTCGCGTTATTTTGTTTTTGATGAGATTGATTATGTAGACGAGATTTCTGATTTTGTTTCTAAGTTTCATTGTGGTGAATTTGCTAGTGATACTGTTAAATCTCATTTCAGAGAACAACTTGATTCTTATTTTAATTCAGTGGTTTCATCATCTGCAAATATGAAGCCTTTATACTATTTTGTTTTGGATATGTACAATAATAGAATTAGACTTACTGATATGTGCGATTCTCATGTTGTTGAGTCTGTAGTTAGAGATAAACTTGATGATGTTGCACAGAATATTTCTAATATGTCGTGCAATTCTAAGGCCAATAATTATGATGAGAATTATGTTGTTGCTGGCTTTGATTTAGAACAGCTTCAGCGTATTTTTGTTGGAAAATACGCTGGATATCGTGTTGCTAATAGTTTCTTTAATAATGATAACATTAGTGATTCTGTGAAAGCAGACGCTTATGATAATTTGAAACAATTTATGTCATATAAAGAGCGTGATAGGTTTGGTAAAAAGTTTGGTGATTATGAGCTAGATAATGCATCTTTGATTGATTTTGAGAATGGCTTTAATGAATATGGCAGTTATAAGAACCTTATTCGCTATGCTGATTTGTATAAGACGTCTAAGGTATTGAATTCTGATATTCAACGCGTTATTTCCGATGGTGTTGATGCTGGCTTATCTAATAAGGCTTTGAAGTCTAAACTAGCGTCATATGAGAAACCTTTGCGTAGAATTACTTATTATTTTGGCACCAAAGTTCAAGGTTCTGGTGTGGCTTGTGATGCATTTGCAGACGGCATGGATAATTCGTCTGCTATCGATGTTTATAAATCAGCATCTAAGAAGTTTGATAAAGAAGTTTCTGGAACTCCTACTGAGCGTGATAAGTATATTCGCAAGAGTTTAGATAAGCATTTAATTTATAAGTCTTTTATGTCTGGTAGGTTGCACGGTCTTACTTTTGGTACTTGTGTGCAAATGAAAGATGTTGCTCAAGATTTTAATGTTTTGTCATCTAAATTTGGTATGTCTTTTGACTCATCCCATTTATGTGATTTGGTTGATACGTTTAATACTGGGTTGGTTATCGACTCTGATTTTGAGCCATATTTGAAAGTTAAAGAAAAGCCTTTGCCGAAACGTAAAGTTTTAAAGCAAGTTGAGTCTAAGGCTTTGAGTGATGAAGCATCATATGATGTTTAATTTTTGTTTAAGTGAAAGGATTTATGATGACTGATTATTATAAGTGGTATGATAAGTTTAATAGTGATAAGACTGTCACGTTTAGACCAGTTGATGGGTATGAGCAGACACTTAACCTTGTTGACAGTCTAAAGGAGCTTCGTGATAATTATGCGAACGCTGCTTATGAGTCTGACTATTATGATACCGATAACCTTGGTTCTATAACAAATGATTATAAGGTTCAAGCTGAGGACCTTCTCATGGATGATATTGATTTTAAGAAGACCTTGAGTCGTCTTGGATTTAAGTATCGTAATAGCGATTTAACTTTTGGTTCGAGCTGGCAGGCTGTGCGTGGTCTTTTTTGTGAGCGTTCGTACGATGCTCTTGTTAATAAAAAGTCGCTAGGCTCTGAGGCGACAGCTAAAGAGCTTGTTGAAATGCTTGCGCCTAAGGTTGCTGCTAAGACGTGCATTAAGCGTTTTGGTGATGTTCCTACTGACCATATGCAAGATGTTATTGAGCTTGCTGGTGCGAATCATCTGTATAATATGCAATATTATAACAGCAAAGATTCTGAGCAAGCCATGAAAACATTGATGGCTGATGTGTTAGATGTTAACGATATGCTTGATGATGCTGGTCTTGGTGCTCGTGACCATCTTGACCTTGGTATGATGAATGAGAAGTTTTCTCAGGCAGGACTGACATTGGTTGATGATTTCATCAAAGAGAACGAGACTCGCATTTTTGGCTTGTTTGATTTTGATAAAGAGTCTCCTATTGATACTCTAAAGCGCACTCAAGATGATAAGTTCGAGTGGACTCCTGATATTCAGCGTTATTTCTGCCGTGCTGTGCGTGAGCGCATGGTTGATATTGAGGACTGGGAAGCACTTAAAGCTGATTTAATTGAGATGGACGATGGTTTAACTCTGACTATTGATGAGTGCAAGGCTCAACTTTTTGACTATGTTGCAAGCATTGACCATCTCGATTGGGACAACATTGACCATGAGCGTGTTGCAAAGCCTGGTTTTGATACGAATGAGTTGCGAGCCTGGGATAACGCTTCCTTTGAGAAGTGGGTCAAGGGTGATTTGGATGGTGCTGACGTGAAGCGTCGTCATCAGTTATTTGTTCCATCTGCTGGCCCTGGTGAGCAATTGTCGTTCGATTTTGATTGTTAATGAGATGGTGTAATTATGGCTATTGATTTTGATAATCTTAATGATTTTATTCGAAGGACCCCTGTTATTGTATCTGTTGCTGATGTTCTTGATTGGTCTGAGAAAATGACCAATGATGTTAAGGCTAAAATTCATGATGGTCTTAAAGCAGGTGTTTCGTATGAAGATATCAATAATTCATTAGAAGACAATAGTATGGATGTTGTCAAGATGTCTTGCTATATAATGACTAATATGGCTAATATCTATGATGTTGAGATGCCTTTTATGCTTGGCATGGATACTAAGTCATTGGTTAATGCGTATCAAGATGCTAAGTCTGTTGCTGATAATAAAGGTTGGTGTGGACAGAAAAGAAAATCTTATATTGATACTTGTCTTGACGAGAATATTATTTATAAGACATATATGGCTGATAAGTGTGCTTGTATGTTTTTTTTTGAGTCAGGTCCTAATATTATGTCGGGTCTTGCTGCTGATTGCAATACTTTGGCATCTAAGTATAACGTTGATGTTAATGAGGAACGTGCGATAGACCAAGTTTTTCATTTTACCGATGATGATGATTTGCGTGCTGCTTTTGTTGATAATGTGAGAATTCATACTTTTGCGTTACCGAAGCGCAAAACATTAAATGTTCCATTTGATTTAGACGCTGATAAGCAATCGACAGATGATGATGATTTTGATAAGTGATGGTGAGATTTATGAGTTTGATTGATGTTCATAATTCTATAGATACAATGAAGTTTTCTTCATTTGTTGACGATTATATGTATGATGATGCTTTTCACGATATGGTTGAAGCTGTAGGTATTACTCCATTAGATTTTTTGGAGCAAAAAGTTGGTGAAGCTCTTGACCCTATTAGGTCTTTAGCTATGGATGACTATAGCAAAGACTATAGTCATATAGTTGCAGCTAAAGATAATCTATCTATGCTTTTGATTGATTATTATCAAGTGCCAGCTTTAGATGAGGATAACCCAGAGTAAGACTTTGTGTGGGCTATGAACGGTTGGCTTGATGGCCTTATTTCTGATTGCGATAAGGACCGTGAAATTAATGGTATTATCACACAAGCTTATGTTATTGAGGATTTTAAGCGTGATTTCTTCACTGCTTGCAGTAAAGAAGAGATGGCTGATAATTTGTATCATCGTCTGTCTGATTTCTTCTATAACAAAGAGGCATATTTAAATCTTGCCTCAATTGAAGGTTTGTTTCCAGAGGGTGCTTTCGATAAACTTCGTGATATGAACGATGACCCATATGACTATTATGATTATCAGATGTCTGGCGCATTAGATGATAAGTATACTGGCGGTTCATTTGCTGACAAAGCTAAGAGTTTTAATCTTGAATACTATCTTGATGGTTTGAGAAGTATTGCTGGTGATGGGTCGGGGTTTGTTCGTCGTTGCGTTGCCGAACAGGGTTATGGTCTAGATATGCTTATTGACGATGAGCATCCATATGTTCGAGCCGAGGTAGCACGACAAGGTTTTGGTTTAGACAAGCTTGTTGATGATGAATACGTTGGTGTTCGTGAAGCTGTTGCCCAACAAGGTTTCGGTCTTGACAAACTTATTTTAGATGAATGTGCTCGCGTTCGTGAAGCTGTGGCTAAACAAGGATATGGTTTGGATATACTTATTGATGACGACAATCGAGATGTTCGTATGACTGTGGCTCATCAGGGTTATGGTTTAGATAAACTTATCAATGATGATTATTGGGGCGTAAGAGCTGAGATTGCAAATCAAGGTTATGGATTAGATAAGCTCATCCATGACGAAGAGCCTAAAGTTCGTTTATTAGCATATGATGCGCTGCGAGCAGAAGAGGAACAGCAAAAGTCAAACCAGCAAGGAAAGAGACGCGTTTTGTTTGTACAAGATAATTATGATGACGAAATTGAAAACTCTGAATTTGATTTTGATGTATAATTGTTGTTATATGAATTCATAACTTATAAATAATAAAAAGGTCTGTGTTGGTATAGCACAGACCTTTTGTTGTTGAGATACCTCTGTGAGGCTCTGGGAGCTAATCTGAGGGGTACTTTTATGTTAAAACGAACACTTAGTCGTTTAAGGTAGTTGCCAGTCAATAGGCGCCTCGTTATGCTCAATAAGAGCTTTGTTAGTTTGCGAGAAAGGCTTAGAGCCAATGAAGGCACAGAAGTCCTTTGTTGCCCTTAGTGCCGACAATGGTGATGGATGAGTGGATGCTAGAACTCTGTTATATTTATATACAGATTGTGGAAGTGTCTGTAAGATATCTGTTACGGTGTTATGAGCGTATTTGCCCCAGCAAAGAAAAATGGTAAAATTGTTAGACATCATGATATGGGTGAGAATGGGTTTTACAACCTCATCCCAGCCAAGGTCTGCGTGGCTGTTCGCCTTGCCTCGCTCAACGGTGAGCGTGGTGTTTAGAAGAAGAACACCTTGTTTTGCCCATGGTGTCAGGTCACCTGTTGTGGGCATTGGTAGCGACAAGTCGCTGGAAAGTTCTTTATAGATGTTGCGCAGTGATGGGGGCAAAGGTGTTCCATCGTTGACTGAGAAGGCAAGACCGTTGGCTTGGTTCGGCTCGTGGTAGGGGTCTTGTCCTAGAATTACAACTTTGCAGTTGTCGGGGTCAACGTATTTTAAAGCATTGAAAATCTGATTGTTAGCTGGGTAAATGGTTTTACCAAGCTTTCTTTGCATGGTGATTTCAGACTCAATACTTTTAAGAATGCCTAGAGTATAGGGTTGGAAGGTTGCTTTCCATTTTTCTGTGAAGTCCATGTGCAAATTCTTTCTCTCTGCTGTGCTATTGTTTCTCGGTTAGTCCATGTCGCTTTGCTCCACGTCCAAACGCTTCGCGGTTAGTCCATCGAGCAAGCTCGATGTCCTAACAAAAAAAAATACTGGTAGCTTTTTAGCTACCAGTATTGTAACATAATGTGTTGTTGCATGTCAAGAAGTATTTTTGTTAAAATATTAGTGGCAGACAATAGGTCTCGTACCAATAGACAGTATCGATGACATGAAGCCTTTGCAAGTCTTCTGCGTCGAACGGACCATAGTGAAACACTTTGAAGGCGACATCTTCCATCCAAGCTTGGTTAGTTTTTGGTTCTGGAGTTCCTTTGAAGAGTGAGTTGCTGTAGTTGCGGAGATATCCTCGTAACTGCTTAATCTTCACATAATAGAGGAACTTTTCTTTACACATATAGCCACGGTTATCCACGAGAACCATACCTTCTAGGGTGTGGTCGTTACGATGAGCATCAACGTAGGCGTCGAGTTCTGCTCTGTCGTTGAAGGTGCATAGCTCCTCTTTTAGCGACAATGCTTCCGACACAGGCTTCACTTGCTGTAAGATTGCTTGTGAGAACTGTGTGTCAATAGTAATACCATTAGTGTTATAGGTGTTAGGAATCGCATCGAGGAGGTAGAGATGATTCTCATTGAAGTCAATGATGTGTTTGTCATCAACATGACAGACCTCAAAGACGAACGAGCAGTTGTTCTGTTCTGAGAGGTCTTTGAGAGTGTTGATATCATGCATGTCAAGAGTGTTCCAGATTTCTTGGAACAACTCTTTGAAAGGTCCTTGAGTGGTTGACTTAGAGGCAAGCACAATGTCGCCATCGACAACAGACATGATTCCTAAGAAGCCGTTGTATTTCTTGTACGCGACCGCCGGGAATTGGAGATGTTCTCCTGTTGGGTCTGTGTCGATATAGAAGAACTTATTGTAGGAGCGCATTTTGACGTCTCCTGTGGTTGCGTCAACGAAGAGACCACGAGCATGAATGGTCTGAGCGTTCCAGATGTTTTTCTGAAACGCTTTGCGAGAGAAATTCAGCGAGATGAGGTTGTGGTCTTCTTGAGGTTTAGCAACGACGTATGGGCTATTGAGCATTTTTTCGGTAAACGAGTTCATTTTTGAATCCTTTCATTGAGCAACCATCGTGGTTGATAGTTGCAACCATAAGGTATCCGCCAAACTCGACAGAGTTCTCAAGGCAGATGGAGTTATAGGTTGAGTCGGTCTTGCGATGACCGTGGATTTGTACGAAGGTGTCGGATGGGACGTGTTTGCTCCATAGCTCATCAATTTGAGTCTCATATTTGCCTACGCCAAAGATGAAGTTATGCGCTGGAACGTCGTGGAGGTGTTCTGGCATAGCTGAAACGCCTGCGTGGGAGACGAGGTAGGTGACATCGTCATATTTGAAGACGAAGTGAGAGCGAAGCTCTGACACGAAGCTTTTCATGTTTTCTTTGAGAGCGTTGATTTCAGAGTCGTTCATGCCTTCAGTTGCTTCAGACATGGAGCGGATTGCGTCTTTGGACATAAGGCTTGAGCAGTTGTCGAGCCATGAGCGAATGTGACGCTCGTGGTTGCCTTCGAGCCAGATGATGTTGTGGCCATGACGATGCTCGATGACCCAGTTGAGCATCTCTTTGTTTTGAACACCACGGTCGAGATAGTCGCCGCAGAAGACATAGAGCATCTGTGGGTCAAGTGGGAGAATTGCGTCGGTGAGGGAGTTAAAGCAGCCGTGGACGTCACCAATGACTTTGACAGAGTTGTACTTGTCAGTGAGGTCTGAAGTAGCCTCATCAGCATAGAATTCATCAAGTGTGGTGATGTCTTTGACCCAGTCAGGGGTTGGCTGCGATTCAACCTTGTGCGCCATAGCATAGATGCAGTCAGGTGGTACAACTTTGTAGGCTGGACGTGCAGCGTTGCGACGCATAAGTTCTGGAATAGGTGCTGTGAAAGTGATGCAATAGACTTTGTAACCATACTTCTCGGCAAGAGGTTTGTATTTTCTGAAGCTCTTTGTTGAGTTATGAGTTGCGTCAATCACTGTGGTTGCTCCATAGCGCATGCGCTCGTCAAGAATTTCTCCGAGGAACGCCCAGACTTTGCGGTCTAGGTCTTGAGAAGTTTTCATGTTACCGTCAAGGTCCATGGAAAGACCTGCGACCATGAGACGCAGGTTATCAGAGGAGATGACATAAGGTTCAAGATTGTTTTCTTTAATGAAGGTGGATTTGCCTGATGCTGGAGCACCGCGAAGCAATAAAAGTTTTTTCATAGTGATTAATCCCTTCATGAGGTTTTATTATCAGGTAACTTTCGCTATAATGTATATTATAGTTGTACGAAAATCTTATTGGTATAAAAAAAAAGCACACTCTCAGCGAAATTGCTGGAGTGTGCCTTTATATTACAGGTGAAGAACCCTGTCTCTGATTTCCTCAGTTCGACCTTGGTTCCAGAACTGAGTGCCAATATACCTTAAAACCCTCGGTTTCCCGATATTTATTAGGGGAGTGGACTATGCCTTATGTTCTCTCCATTAAAGTTGGTTGAGCAACACCAATAATTATAGTCTCTGCACCTTACGACCTACATATTCATTGGTTGCCAGTTTTGCTTACACCTTTGTAATTTACGTTCATTTGGTTTTGTGACTTTGTGACAATGCGTAGGTTACATTTGCGATTGTCGAGCGTGTTGTGGTTGATATGGTCAACAAACTGGTCGGTACCAAGAATTTCTCGGTGCATATGTTTGTTGGAACCAGAAAACTTTGGAGCGTTCATAGCGTACCCACTTGCAGATAGCTTCCATTTAGTGTAACGGATTTTGTTAACATCTTCTGCGTCAATGATTGCGGTTGCAATGTGATTGCAACGAGCATCATAAATCTTTACACGCGCGAGTTTGCCATCAATGATAATTTCATTCCTATCCATGAGTGTTCGTGGATTAGTATCAATGACGTGACCATATTTCTTGAGTTGGTCATAGTGTTTGTTACAATAGACTTTACCGTGAGACTTAACCTTACGGAACAGTTGTCTGCCACAGACGCAGCAACGATAGTATGTTTTTCCATCGTGATGTTCAATATCATGAGTCTGAGTTTTGACTCGGTTAAGAATTTGCATTTATTTTCACCTCGATTCAGTAGTATATATGAAAGCAGTTTGGTTGTAAATCGTCTTGGTTCAAAGTCGCCATGCGATTATATCGTTTAGGTTTCTTTGAGTTTCTATTGATTTGTATTGCGGCAATGTTGGTTAGAGCTACCGCAAGTTCTGCGTGTGACTGTAAGCGTGTTGTGGTCACGGTTTCCACAACGAGGACATTCCCAGTCGAGATGACCGTGTTCATCCTCGATAATTTGAATCTCGCCATCATATCCGCAGACCTGGCAATAGTCTGACTTGGTGTTTAATTCAGCGTACATACAGTTGTCGTAAATATGCTGGATTACTTTGATAATGGCTTCGATGTTGTCCATCATTGATGGTAGTTCTACGTAACTAATCAACAAAGGTTGCATTTATGTAACTTACGAATTACGTATAGGGAAATTTTTAATTTTTCTTGTCTGTTCAAAGATTTTGATAGCTGTTTTAACTTCTCTATTTCGTCGTTTCGAGAAAATTCTTTGAATAAAATTCTTTCCGCAACATATCTTTGGAACGCAGCTGCGTCGAGATTTTTTTGTCGCGTAAAATGAATCTTTATTCCATTAAATGTTATTTCAGACGCCCATTTGTTTCGAGCTTTGTCAAAATATACTCCTTTAGATGGAGCGTTGGCTGATTTGGTTTGCTGTCTGTTTAACAAATTTTGTTGTTGAGTGATAACTCTTAGATTACGCTTTCGGTTATCGAGAGTGTTTCCGTTTATGTGGTCAACAACGAGATTTGTTTTTCGACTATCAATTCCAAGAACAACGTGACTGGCATTTCTTGAAGTACCTTTTGATGGTCGACCAGTCAAAGCGTATCCGAATGTTCCTAGACGCCATTTATGGTATTTTAGTTTTTCAATATCCTCTAAATCAGCTATGAACGATGCTGTGTATACATTCTTTTGATTGTACATGTTGAACGTTACCGTTTTTTGGCGGTAATCTATTTTGTAATCGTTCAAATCATTGGTTGTTCTTGGGATATTGTCAAGAAATTTACCATATTTGTGTAGCTGGTGCATGTGTTTTGAACACAGTGTATAGCCACCAAGTCTAATTTTTTTCTTAACTTCCCTGTTACATATATCGCAGTGATACATTTATTTTTTCCTTTCGACTATATCTTAGCGTAGGCGGTTAGACCTGCCTTTACACTTTTTGCGCTTCCTACGGGGCAATATCCGCAGTACGCGTTAGTCTGTACACTTTCCTAGTATTTGCTAGGCTTAGCACGGTATTAGCTCAATTGCCGTCCACCGTTAGCACAACCGAAGTTGTACACCCGCTTTGCCATGCGGTTCACAAAATTTCAAGGTGGCTTGATAAGTATTTAGAAACCACCTAGAGAGTATTTCTGGAATTCACCTTCAATGGAGAGTTTGCTGAAAGCGTCAATGGGTTCACGAACGTTAACGTGGTAACTGTTTGTCACGTAGTCGTGGTCTGTGACATCTTTAATGATACCAAAGCGTTTTTGGAGTGCTTCTGCGAATTTATAAGTTGTAGACTCTAAAGGCGTGGAGTATAGCGAAAATCCGATATTATTCTCAGCGTTCCATTCATCACATTTGTCATTTAAGTGTTTGAGAATTTCAATGGCAAATTGCTTGCCTTCTGGTGTCGTGTGTGAGACGCCAAGCATCGCCATAACGCACTCATAAATTCCTGCATAGCCAAGTGAGATTGTTGAGTAACCATCTTTGAGCAGTGGGTCAATAACTTCGTCTTTGTTGAGTCGAGCAAGTGCTCCATATTGCCATAGAATTGGCGCTGCGTCCGACTTCGTACCGAGAAGGTGTTTGTGACGCCATAGCAGTGCTTTGTGACAAAGCTCAAGGCGCTCATCGAGAATTCGCCAGAATTCGTCCATATCTCTATGAGCAGATAGTCCTACATCTGGCAAGTTGATGGTACAGACGCCTTGGTTAACATTTGTATTAGCTGTATATTGCTATACAGATTAGACTATATCTTCTAATAGGAATTATTCCTGTTAGCCGCGCGCTTCGATATGTGATAAAGTCATATCTACAGGCTTACATTCATCAGCCTTAGTCGTTACACTTTGTAAATGAAATCTGTTTTTAATTACGCCTTTTTCAAGAATCTTATATCTTTTTTTGAACCAATTTCTTGTAGTCATTCTAGTTATACCACCATTTTGTGCTGGGTGACCAGAATATTCTATAAACTTAGATGCTGGTGCAAATGTAATAATTTTATTCAACTTTTTGTCAAGTAACGTTATATAAAATACGTTGCCCACTCTATTTCCGTTTTTGACACAATCTCTAATGTTTTCTTTTTGTGTGCCTTTATATAAATTGGAAGCATGGTTGTTCAAAGAGTTATCATCTTTGTGATTTATTTGACATGTTCTGTCAATAGGCTCAATCCATGTATCATACACAAGTCTGTGCACGACAAAATGTCTTATTTTGCCATTAAATCGTATGCCGATGCGTTTATAACTCTTTCCATGAACAGTGTTTATACGAGTTTTTATGATAGATTGTGCATGTTGTGAATATATTTTGCCATCAATAGATATATAGTAGTTCTTGTTAAAGCGTATTTGTTTGAATACTTCGTTATTAATAATGATTTCACACATAATTACTTTTCTCCTATAATGGGATTGTTCTTATGTTATTAGCACGGTATTGTCTGATGTTATCAGAGTTCCACCGTTAGCAGGGCTTTGCCCCACACCGTTTTTTCTTACGTTCACGCGGTTTAAGGTCGGCTTAACGTAAGGTCAACCGACCGTAGTATTTTGGTTTGCCATCGTAGTTCTTTGCCCGAGCGATATTGTTCCAACCATTTTGTGTTTCGTCCACGGATAAAAAGCTCCTACAGCCCATGCAGGGAAAGCAATTTCCTTCACCAGGAAGCTGACTCTTGGTGATTTTATATTCTTTCATCTTTTTTTCAGAAATGTAATCTGGAACAAGTCGCTTAGCAGAACACTTCGCTGCCATTTGAGTGAGATAGAAATACTTAGAGTTCTCGTGAATATTATCTTCCTCTAGGCAGAATAATAATTTAGGAAAGGCGGGTGAAACCCACACACCCTTTTCATTCTTGATGCCTTGATAACGTTGACGTATAACTTCTTCGATAACCATGGCAAGGTCATGTCTTAGTTGTTCATCATCGCCAGCTTCATTGAGATACATAAAGGTGGATACAAACGGTGCTTGACCGTTGCAACTTGACATGGTGAGGATTTGGTACTGGATGGTTTGAATACCGCGAGTAATCTCTTTCTTGAGTCTGCTTTCTACAATCTCCTCTAGTTTGTCGATGGAGAGTCCTGTTCCCTCAAGCTCCTCGTAAACTTCCTTGCGAATTGTTTGTCTCGATACATCAACAAACTTTGCAAGGGGTGTATAAGACCAGCTCTGACCTCCAAAAGTTTGGCTCGCGACGCTTAAAGCAATCTGACAGGCAATGTTACACGCAGTTGAGAAACTATGTGGCTTCTCGATAGCCGCGCCGCCAATCATAGTGCCGTTTTGCAGCATGTCGTCTAAGTTAATGAGTTCGCAGTTGTGGATTCGCTGTAACGTATAGTCCATATCGTGAACGTGAATAAGACCAGCGTCATGCGCCTTCACAACATCTTCTGGAAGAAGTCGTCTGCGAGCAATATCTTTGCTTACGATACCAGCAATATAGTCACGCTGGGTGCTCACGAGCGTTGGATTCTTGTTTGAGTTCTCCTCGTTAGCTTCTTCATTGCGACATTCTACGAGCGATAGGATTTCGTCATCAGTCTTTTTGCTTGCACGGACAATTTCTTTATTCTGACGATACTTAATGTAGTGACGAGCGATGTCGTGGTAGTTGTTAGACATCAATGTGTCCTCTACCATGTCTTGAATTGCCTCGACAGATAAGTCAGACTGTGTCTGACATTTCTTGACCACTTGGTCTGTGAGGCGTTTTAGCTCGTCATCTGTGGTGGAGCCGCATTCGCGAGCAGCTCCTGCAATAGCGTTGTAAATTTTTTGACGGTCAAAGGGGACCTTTTTTCCGTCGCGTTTTACAACGTATAGTTCGAGTTCATTGTCCATAATTTTCCTTTCTTTGTTTGGACAATTACTCCTTGGTTGCGTAAGCATCGTGCCAGTCTTTGACCCCATGTGGGAAATAATTGTTGGCAATACAATCGTCGAGATATAAAGGTGCTGCATCTCGGACATATGCTGAGAAAGTTTCATCGGTTGGGTTTAGGAACTCTTCTGTGAAGTTTTCCCAAAGAGCACCCTCGATGTCCCAATAGTTGAAAACCCAACCTTTGTATAGAAGGTCAGGGTCAGCATAGTCATTGTAATAGCCAAACATAATGTCTGGACAGCCGCGCCAAGGAGCAATAGATTTGTAATTGTGCATTGTTGGTTCCTTTGCTGTAATGTGCTATGCAATTATCAAGGTACGTTAGATATATTATTATAGCACAGGTGAATTGATTTGTCAAGATATAGTTTTGTGAATTTTATGTGAACACTACATCTTGCGATTTTGTTAGTGTTTTGTCTCCCATGCAACGGGAATCATTTGCATTCCATCTGAATATATTTTTGGCGTGGAAAAAAGAAATTCGAGAAGTTTATCTTGATTTTTATCGGTATTAAACACAACGAGATATCCTTCAGGTGATGGGTAAATGTTGAATTCATTGCATTTTACATACTTGATGAGTTCTGTTTGAAGTTCAATCATTTTGTTTTCATCTGTTGTGTTAAGGGCGATAGACCAAGCACCGTTATCTTTATCGTAGCCTCGATATAGCACTGATGTTTTACCAACTTTGGTTTCAGCTTTAAATTCATCCCATAGTTTATTTATTTCTGGGTGATTTAGGTAAGCAATAATGCTTTGTGTCATTCTGATGTCGTTGTCCTTCATGATATAGACAGTCATTTTTGCCTCGTTAGGCGCATCAGGCGCATAGAGTTTGTCTGGTCGCATTATTGCTCTCCTTTGATTCGTTTCCAATAGGCAATAGCTTGTTGTTCTTGTGGATTATTGCCTGGTTGGTAATAATGGTTTGTGATATTAGATGGTAGGTATTGTTGAGCCACCCAGTGATTAGGATAGTTGTGTGGGTAGATGTAGCCGGGGGCGTGCTCAGCGGCAAGGTGAGATGGCACGGTTGCTCCTTTACCCTCAGCAATGTCTTTTTGAGCAGTCATATAGGCAGGCTCGTTAGAGTTAGACTTAGGTGCTAAAGCTAGGAGCAGTGCTGCTTGAGTGAGTGGTTTATACGCTTCAGGCAGTCCAAGTCTTTCAGCTACTTGACAGCAGGCTAATGTGTGAATCATAGCGTCAGGGTAGGCGAGACCAATGTCTTCAGCTGCGATGACTTGTAGGCGTCTGATTGGGCTTATCATGTCGCCACCTTCGAGCAGTTTAACAAGCCAAAAGACCGCAGCGTCTGGGTCTGAGCCTCTGATTGACTTTTGGAGCGCAGATATGTAGGCGTAATGGTTGTCACCATGAGCATCAAAGCCTGCCATAGAAGCTGTTGGAGTATACTCTTTCAGAGTTTCTTCTGTGATGTCTTGTGGGTCATGTGTCATGCAAAGCGTTTTAGCACAAGTTAAGGCGCGTCTGACATCTCCGGAGGATATCGCTGCGATTTGGTTGATAACGGTGTCGCTTAGACCGTGAAGTGGCGACGTTGGTGTCGATGCTTCGGTTGTGATGAGTTTTGCGATATCGTTTTGTGATGGCCGTTTGAACTCAAGCACGGTGCAGCGTGATAGCAAGGCATCGTAGACACTGAAATATGGGTTTTCCGTGGTTGATGCAATGAGAATTACGTCTCCTGATTCAACTGATGGTAGGAGCAGCTGTTGCTGCTTTTTGTTGAAGTATTGAATCTCGTCGAGATAGAGCAGCGTGTTGGGTTTAGACGTCGCTGCTTTAATGTCAGCAGATGAGGCTGAGACTGCGTTCAGCTTGACCATATTGCGTGAAGTTGATGCTGCAAGAATGAGTGCTGCTGTGGTCTTCCCTGTTCCTGGTGGACCGTAAAAGATGCATGAGGATACAGTGTTATTCTCAACCATTTTGCGAAGAATACCATGGGGTCCAACGAGATGGTCTTGACCAATCATGTTGTCAAAAGATGTTGGTCGTAATGTATCGGCTAAAGGCATGGATGTTTCCTCCTTTTCAAGAAGAAATAAGGGACGGTGTAATACCGCCCCTTATGTTGGGTTGTTTAGGCGGTCACTGGTTGACCATTTTCGAGCTGCTCTACAATGGAGTTATAGTCATCGACAATCTTAGGATTAGCCCTAATATCGTAAGCGATAACGTACTCTGACTGCATAGCACGAGTGAGAGCGACATAGTACATGCGCTTCATCTCCTCGGAAGTGTCGTAGGACTCTCGATAGAGTACAACGACATTCTCAAACTCTAGTCCCTTTGCAGAGTGAATTGTCGAGACAACAAAGTCTGCCTTTTCAATCTCTTCTGCACGCTTTTCCTCGGCATTCTTGTCAGCCTGCATGGACTGTTGAATGGCGTTGCGACGAATCTCAAAGCTCAGCATGGACTTTTTTAGCTCATCAAAGAACTGGTCTCTTGTGATGCTTGAGTTCATGTACTGTCTTACTTGTTCGGCAATGTAACCACCATCTTCTCTTGCCCAATCAGCAAGCATGATTTGAATGAGGTTGATAGCCTTTGACCCGTTGTGGGTAATGCTGTCAAGCTTGTTGATAATCTCAGTCTGAATGGCTGGGATAATGTTTTGAACAGTCATGTAAGTAACATCTTGCCAATAGCGCTTGATGAACTCTGAGAAGATTGTGGAGTTATAGATTTTGTCAGGGACAAGGCTGACAATGTTAGCTCCTGGGTACATGTTGGTAAGAATACTTTTGAATCGGTCCACATCGCGCCTTGTATATGCAAGGAAAGCTACCTTTTCCTTATTCTTGTACTTCTCGTCAAGATAAGGTGCGGCGTTCGTTGCGATAATGTGCGGCAACTTTGAGTCAATATCGGAAATCTTGTTGACCCTTTCATAGTGAAGGTTTACCTTAGTTTTGAAAGAGTCTGCTGTGGTAGCAGCAAGGCTGTTAGCACGAAGGCGAAGATTTGCGTATTGGTTTGCTTCGATGTTGGACAGGACTTTGTTAGCAAAGTCAAGAATTTCCTGGTTGGAACGGTAATTGGTTTGCATTTTGTAGTTCGTGAATACGTTAGATGACTCAAGAACGTTTAATGCACGAGGGTTGGACGCACGGAACTCATAGAGCGTTTGGGATGCGTCACCGACAATGAACAGGGATTCTTTGTTCTTATCAACATATTTGAGCGTATAAATGAACTCAAAGATTGAGTTATCTTGGACCTCATCGATGATAAGATATTTGCTTTTGACCTCTGGTGGCTCAGCGAGCGTATCAATCTTTTGGTAGCAGATGATAATCTCAAGCTCCAGTGATGTCTGACCAATGATGTCGAGAGTCTTCATAACCTCGTCATAGTTTTCCTCAATGAAATTATTGAGGGTTGTGAAGGCATCACGGTCAGCTTTTGCTGTGCTGCGAAGGCGCTTTTTGAACTCATAAGCGAACTGGTCATCAGGCATATAAATATCAAGCGAGTTGATAATAGTGTCAATGCTTGAGAGCTGATGCTTGTCAAAGTTGTTTGTGTAGATGGTGTGAATCATCTTAGCAATGGTCATTGAGTGAACATCAGGGTTAAGGTCGCTAATGTGGTTAGCCGCAGCGTTGGTGAACGACAAGACTGTGATATCATTAGGGTCGATACCAGACTCAACCATGTATTTAATGCGAGCAAGAATGACCGAACTCTTGCCAGAGCCAGCAACAGATTGTACCAGAGCAAGTGGCTCTTTTGTGGTGATAGCCGCAGCTTGCTCCTTTGAGTACATTGGGTCAATAGCAGGCTCGACCTGTGGTACAGGAAGAGATGTGAGCGTGTTCTTGACTGTGTTGAGATGGTCAAGCGTGTTAGACATCAACAGGTTGAGGTTGTGCTTACAGATTTCTGTAAGCTCTGTGTCATTATATTCTGCTGCGAGGCGATGGTAAATATCGCGATAAAGGTTCAGCGGAATATTGTATGTCTCAAGCTGCTGTACAATCTCAATGACCGAATAAATGTTCGCTTTGTGTTGGCTTGGTGCGAATGAGTCCAAATAGTCAGAGACAGTCTTTGCAGCGTTGGCTTGCCATTCTTCTGACTTGTGACAAATAGCGTCATAGAGGTCATAGTTATTGTAGAAAGCTTTTAGGTTTGCGTCAAAGGTGCTTGAGGAACTTGGTGATGTATTTACCATGCGTGTATACACGAGGTCTTCGATGAATTCTTTTGGGTTACAAGTGTGTACACCAAATACTTTGTTGGTGCGACTTTTGGTTTTTACAATTGCGTCAATCGAAGCAGGTTCCGCTGTCTTGCAAGTTGTGTCAGCAACATTAAAGACAGCAATCTCGTAGCATACGTGGAACTTCTTTGAAGCTTTAGCTGTTTTAGAAGTTGTTTCTTCAAGTGTTGCTGAGTATGGCACCATTTTGATATAGATATCATGACCATTTTCATTCAAGATATGAGTCATCTCAATAGTGTCGGGGATAGTTATATCGCCTGTGGTATAGATGAGGTGTGCGGGAATAATGTAAAATGGAATATGAGATACGGTTGCTTGACCGTTGAAGAATTGGCTGCGCTTGCAGCGGAGGTCGTCATGAAGAGTTTGTGGGAATTTCTTTTGCTTAGCTGGGTTTGCGTTGGCACAAAGAATTCCTGTTGACTTTCCCGAACCCGTTAGTTTCTTGCTAAAGAACTTAGGGTCGAAAGCTTTAAAGTTTTGAATAGAAGAGGCGTCATCTAATTTGATTGGCATTTTTGTCCTTTCATTGTTGTTTTATGAAAGGACGCCTATATGTGTTAGATATAGACGCCCTTTGGTTTGCATGGATGTAGAGTGAAGCGTTTAAACGTGTGTTTCGATGTACTCACGAATGGTTTTCTCAGCAGGACGAGCACCAAAGTCTGGGACATAGGTGTCGTTAGCAAGAGTGTCAAGTGTTGCATCGTCAAGCTCGGTTGGAGCCTTGATTGACGGATGTTCCTCAATAATTCTTGCGATTTCTTTTGAGTATGTTTCAGCAAGAATGCTCTTGTAAACGTCCTTAGAAATTGCGTTGAAGGTATAAATGTGAGTAAATCGGTTGATAAGCTCAGCGTCAAAGAACTGCTTTAGCTGGTCTATAACTGCTAGGTCGGTTGCTTTTGTCTCTTTGGTATTACCAAATCCAATTTGCTTGGAAGAGCCAGCAGAGTGTGATGCATTAGTTGTGGCAATGATGATGGCTTTTGTGAAGTCAATAGTTGAGCCACGAGATGTGGTAATGGTACCTTCATCAAATGCCCGCATGAAAAGTCGCTGTACTGAGCGATGCGCTTTTTCAAACTCATCGAGCAGAATGATTTGATACGGATTTGATTCAAGAGCGTCGAAAGGAAGCTCGTTGTTGTCGTCATAACCAACATAACCAGCGGCGGAGCCGATGATTCGGTTAATACTTGCTGGGTCATTGTACTCTGTCATATTTAGGACAATGGGTTTTTGTCCTGTGATTTCATGAGCAAGAATCTTGGTAACCTGAGTCTTGCCAACACCACTTTTACCTGCGAAAAGGAAGGTTAGGGGTCTGGTGCGAGGGAAGAGTCCTCGAGAGTCATTAGCAAGTACAGTTGTTAGCTCATCAATGACCTCATCTTGACCTTTGATAGATGAGAGCTTATCAAGTGTGTCCTGCTTGTCAAAGGTAATCTTTTGCGACTGACCTGTTGCAATTTTCATTGCGGTCTTTTTCAGGGCGTTCTCAGTGATATTTATGTTGTATGGCAGCGCACTTGCGAGCGTTGGGTTGGACGCGAGAGCAATCTCTTGCTTTTTGCGCTGGATGACGGCATCAGCACACGCTCTGTCCAGAAGGGTAAGAGCCGTGTCAGGACGATGGTTACCTGCGGCTGAGTATTGGTCCGCAATGAGTGCAGTGAGATGAATAACGTCTTGGTCAATTGTCACACGCTTATAGTGTGCAGTAAATCCCTTGGATACTTTCTCAAGAATGACCTCAGTTTGGTCACGAGTAAGCTCATCAACATAAATGGTAGACCAGCGACGGTTGAATGCAGGGTCATCCATGAAGTGTTTTGCTTCTTGGGTGGTTGTTGCGCCAATAAGACGCATGCGGCCACGAGCCATAGCTGGCTTTAGGATTTGAGCAATCTTTTCATAAGATTTGTCTCCACCGCTTACAAGCTGGTGAATCTCATCGATGAAGAGAATGATGTGATTTTGTGGGTCCTCGACATAGTTGATGAGGTCAACCATTCTTTCTTCAAGCTGACCGACAAAAGATGTACCAGCAACGATAGTAGATAGTGGAATCTCGCAGATAACACTGTCAGCTAAAGCGTCTGGTACAGAGTTATCGCCGATTGCGATGCGGCGAGCAATCTCCTCAACGATTTTCGTCTTACCAGTGCCTGCCGGACCAACGAGCAGCGCATTGGGTTTGTTTTTGCTAATGAGCGTTGCCAGTGTTTGGTCAATACAACCATCGCGGAATAGTGCGGGGTCAGCGGTTGCGAATTGGTTGTTGTAGTTAATGAGCATATCTTCAATATCAGATGATGCTCCCAAATTTGGAAGTGAAGGTGCAGAAGGTCCACCCGAAGATGAGCCGCCATTTGGAGGATTTCCAATGTTGGAGTTACCTGTGAAATCTTGAAGTCCCATAATCGGGTGTCCTTTCTTATTAGAATAGTAGCCTTAGTCGAATATTTGGCTCGATGTGTGTCATAGTGGCACAGAAGTTTTTAGCATCGCTTAGGATATAGTTCCAGTCAGTATTGCTGATAGGGACGTAATAGAGGTTACGAGGATGTTTGACATAATCCGAAGGAGCTGAATACTCGAAGTCTGTGATGATGATTGAGAGTTCCTTTTTGCGCTTTGGTGATGCTTCAATGTAGTCCCAAATTTGTCTATAGTCGGTTCCGCCAGTTACCTTAGGAACCTTTTCGAAGGACTTATAGATAGCATTGACGGAGCGGTCTTTGACGGTTAGGTGCGTGGATGCACTCAAGCAATGTGAGAAGCTATTGAAGTAGAAATTCACGTTAAGCTTTTTAGCCATTTTGATAAGCATCAAGACAGTGTCTTGATAATTGTCCTCTGAGATGGAGCCAGAGGTATCAATATAGAGATGGATATCGGGCTTATACTTGGTTGAGACAACCTTGCCTTGCTTGTTAAAGTCATCAGGGTCTCGCCTGTTAGGGCGAGCAAAGGACATCTTGATGTTCTTATAAGAGTTCTCTGAGCGATTAACGTTAGTCATTTTCGCAAGAACTCGTTTGATGAGTTTACCAAGGTCAAGAGTTGATGGCTGCTTTGCACGGAATTTTACACGAGAACCGCGTGCTATACCGTTTGGTTTGCGATTGGTCGCAGCTGCAGCAGCAGATTGAATTTTCTGCAAAGCTCGTGTAGTGGCAGTAAGTTGATTGAGTGTTTTTGGGTTAACGACTCGAGGCTTGCCCTTGATTGACTTGTTAATGATTGTCCACTCATCAGTGATTTTCTTAGCTGATGAATGAGCATGCGCTTCAATGTTAACAAATACAAGAGTCTTAGGGCAATATAGCTCGCCAACATGGAATGGTAGTACGTTAAATGAATTAGGGTTTGCCTGAGCGTACTGCATAGCCATATTGACAATAAGGCGAGCGAAGCTGTACTCATCGGTATTGTCGTCGTCATCATTTCTGATAACGATAGACTCAGTTAATCCTTGCAAATTGAGATTCTGGAAGTCACTGAGAAGAGACGTTGTGTCCGACGGAAGCGATGGCAACAACGGAGCAGTATTATTTTGCAGCCATGTTAGGAATTTAGCGAACTCAGTTGCGTTCGTGCAAGAGAAGCCAAGTGTACGAGGACGTGCGAAGTAGCCAAGAGAGACGAAGAATTTGTCGTGGTTGGCAAGACCAGCAAGGACCTCTTTTGCAGATGGAATGACATCAGTGAGAGGTGTGTAGATGGTTGTTGGTGTTGCCTCTGGCATCTTTTCTTTAACTGCTGCCTGTGTAAGGAAGATTTCTTGTGTTGACGCATTAAACGTCTTGTCGAAGTAGACCATGGTCTTAGAGAACAAATCTTTAACAACAGGCTC